>Ga0190361_1000597_pt1 | contig 14184 bp, 25 predicted proteins | sample 48721845_MG_FD_161273 | JGI IMG/M metagenome (GOLD analysis project Ga0190361, IMG submission 161273) | Hydrothermal vent microbial mat bacterial communities from Southern Trench, Guaymas Basin, Mexico - 4872-18-4-5_MG | ecosystem: Environmental > Aquatic > Marine > Hydrothermal vents >...
CTTTTTTTTCAAGGTTTTTTGAGGCAATAAAGCTGGGTATTTGTTTGGAATAACAATGCTTGTCCAATCTTTGGGAATTTTCTTTGAGCTAATTTTCTTTCCTTTTGAAAAAATTAAAAGAGGAGGTTTTTGAGTTTCAATATTGCAAAACGGACATTCCTTTTTTGAAATTTTAATCTTTGCTCTTTTCTTCAACTTAAAAGCTTCTGGTCTTTTTGCTCTCCCCGTAGCAATAATTACCCAATCTTTTGAAATTAAATCAAATCTTAATTCTGAAGGAATTTTCTTTTTAGCCATATTTTCTTAAAATTTGATTCAACCTTATCTTGAAAAGGTCAAAAAGCATTTCAAACATCGAACTAAATTTAACTTTACTTCTTAAATCATTTTTCCAATAAACTGGAACCTCTTTTATTTTGTATCCTTCTTTTTTAGCAATCAATAGAATTTCAGGATCAAAGGCAAATCTTTCAGTTCTCATTTTAGAAAAAATCTTTTCTGCAACTTCCCCTCTAAAACATTTAAATCCGCATTGAGTATCTTCGATCTCCCAAAGACCGACAATAATTTTTCTTAAATACTTGAAAACCTCTCCTACAAATCTTCTGAATAAAGGCTGGGGAGGATCTAAGATAGCTCCTTTAATATCTCTCGAAGCAATAACGATATCTGCTCCTTTTTCAAACTCTGGCCAGAATTTTTCAATTTGCTCAATTGGAGTTGAATTGTCAGCATCAGTAAAAAGTCTGAACTTTCCTTTTGCAGCTAAAATTCCTTTTTTGACAGCAAAACCTTTTCCTCTTGATTCTTTTTCACAAAGCAATTTTAAATTTTTAATTTTAGATTTCAATCCTTCCACTACCTCACAAGTTCTATCAGTAGAACCTCCAGAGACGACAATAATTTCATAGTCAAAATTTTGCTTTGTTAAATATTTATCAATTTCTTTTAAAGTTTGAGAAATTCTCTCTTCTTCATTATGAGCTGGGATAATAACAGAAAGAAAAATTTGAGACATTAATCAATTTTAACAAAAATAAAAAAGGGGGGCTACCCCTAAACGTGAAAGAGATTTTAAAAAAATTAAGGAATGTAAAGGACTGAAATTGGATAAAGTTCTAATTTTCCTTTGCCACTTCCTTTATAAGTAGTGATTTTCAATGGTCCTTCTTTAAGTTGGAGCAATTCTCTGGTCCCGACATTTGGGACAACGTGAATTGTCTTTCCAGTAGGTTTGAATTTTTCTTCAGGGATTAAGAGAACGAACTTTTCTTCTCCATCTTCATCCTTTTCTATCTTTACTTTTGCGTTGAAATGTTGAATTAATCTTTGAAGGTTCTCACAAACAATGATTAGTGGTGGAAAATGATTCCCTACTATAAAGCCTTTGAGTTCGCTCTTTTTTTTACAGAGAGCACAACTTTCTTCCAATTATTTCACCTGTTAGAAAAATAAAATATTATCTGAAAATTGTCAATATTAAAAATTCTTTAATACAAAATAAAAAATGGGCAAAAAGCCCCGAAAATGATCGAATCTTTTATTTCTGAAAATGTTTCTAAAAACATTTGTTTTCTTTTCTTAAAAGCCAACAGTATACAATTATCGCTACGATAAATCCTATTCCAGTTATAATTCTAATTACTATATTCAATTTTCAACCTCCTTCTTTTTTGTACTTTCTTTGTTATAAATTTGTCAATATCTTACTACCGTTTTTCATCACAGCTACTGTATGTTCAAAATGAGCGCAAAGAGAATTATCTTTTGTTTTGTAACCGAAGCCATCTTTTGTCTTTATCAAATGCCAATCACCAATTGAAACCATAGGTTCGATACAAAAGACCATTCCTTCTTTAATTTTTTCTCCGGTATGCCTTTTCCCATAATTTAAAATTTTTGGCTCTTCATGAAGGTTTTTCCCAATTCCGTGACCACACAAATCTCTAATGACATTGAAACCTTGGGATTCAACGTATCTTTGAATTGTATTTCCAATATCACCGAATGTATTTCCTGGTTTTGCTTTTTTGATTGCCAATTTTAAAGCTTTTTTTGTCACTCTAATTAATCTTTGAGCTTCAAAAGAAATTTTTCCTACAGGAAATGTTTTTGCCATGTCTAAATGGTATCCTTTCCAAAAAAGGCCAATGTCTAAAGAAATAATGTCCCCTCCTTTTAAAATCCTGTTTGAAGGAGGCACATGAACTAATTCTTCGTTAATTGAAGTACACAGACATGCAGGATAAGGTTTTTCTTTTTTCGAAACTCTGTAACCTAAAAAAGAGCATTTAGCTCCAACTTTTTTTATTTCTTCTCTTGCAATTTTTTCCAAATCCTTTGTTTTAATTCCAGGTTTTACTTTCTTTTTTAACTTTTCCATTATTTGAGCTAAAACCTTCCCACCCTCTGCCATTATTTCAATCTCTTTTTTGGTCTTGAGAGAAATCATTATATTATTTGAGAAATCACTTCTTTAACTTTTTCTTTTAGCTCTTCGAGAGTACCTGTATTTATGATTGTAAAATCTGCCATTGCAATAGGACCTCCTTTTTCTAAATTTTCAATTTCAGAATAATCACGTGCTTTGGCTTGCTCTTCTGTAAGTGGTCTAAAACGTTTTTGAGGATCGTTCTCTACCACTCTTTTTGTTAATCTCTCATACCTCAACTTTGGCGGGACATAAACTGCCACTACATACATTTTATCTCCGTATTTTTCCTTTAAGATTTTATATTCTGTCCAGCTATAAAGCCCATCAACTACAACATTAGATTCTTTAATTAACCGGTCTATTTTAGGAATGTTTAAAGTGGCAAAAGCTCCCATCCCATACTTTTTCCTCAGCTCCTCTCTTATTTTCCTTTCATTCTCTTCGTTCAATTCAAGCCCCCTTTCTTTTAATTTATCGATTGTAATCTGGCCAAACCTCAAATAAGCAAAGCCTGCTTTTTTAAATTCATCAGCAACCATACTCTTCCCAGCGCCTGCCATTCCAACAATGCAGACAAGTTTATTTTCCATAATTTAAGTTTTACCAATAGCTTTTAAAATATTAGTAAAAACTTCAGCAACAGATCCTTCCCCATTCACCTTTTTTACTTTCAAACCTGCTTTTTTAAAATACTCAATCACAGGAAAGGTTCGTTCTTTATATTCTCTTAATCTCACCTTAATAGTTTCTGGATCATCTAAGCCTTTTCTTCTAACAAGCTTTGATCCATCTAAAGGGCAATATTTTAATCTTAAAAATTCTTTTCTAGTTGCCAAAATTGGATGACGCATAAGTTCGCAAATCCTTCTCTGGGAATTTCTTAAAATCGAAGTTTTAGCACTGATTTCTAATAAGATCACTTTAATATTTTTTGTTCCGTATAACTTTTTTAAAAGAGGAATAATTTTTTTGGCTTCGTATAAAGTTCTTGGAGAACCAGCTAAAATTAAATTTTTACCAGCCTTAAATTCTTCTTTAATTTTTTCTTTCATCAAATAAGTAATAAAGGGAGGATCCCAAAGTTTTCCTTCAAGCCATAATTTTTTCTGTTGAGAAAAATAATATTTCTTTCCTTCAACTTTTATATACTCACCCTTTTTTGCTTTTTTTATTCTTTCTTCTCCAATCTTTGCCGTTTCAATATATTCCAAATTTAACTTCTCAGCCAAAAGTTCAGCCTGAGTTCCTTTTCCAGCTCCCGGAGGTCCCATTAAAATTATGACTTTTCTTTTAGACCTCATATTCTCGCATTTGAAGTTCAGCCCTTATTTGTTTTATAGTTTGCAAAATCACAGAAACTAATATCAAAACTGAAGTTCCTCCAACTAAAAATCGAAAGGCTCCGATTCCAGTGATTGTCTGAACTATAGTTGGCATGATAGCTATCATTCCTAAGAATAAAGAACCAAAGAGCAGAACTCTGTTTAAAACAAAAGAAATATAATTTGCAGTTGGTTTCCCGGGCCTAATTCCTGGAACAAACCCTCCAAATTTTTGAAGATTTTGAGAAACAGATTCTGGATCAAAAACTACCATCGTGTAAAAATAGGTAAAACCAACTACTAAAATAAAATACAATATTGAATGAATGAGACTGTTTTCAAAAAGAGAAATTGTTTGTTGAGATAAAGTTCCAATTATTCCTCCCATCCCAGACAAAAAATTAGCAACCATTGGAGGAAAAGTTAAAAAAGAAAGGGCAAAAATAATTGGCATTACTCCTGCGGGATTAATTGAAAGAGGTAAAAAGGTCTGAACTCCACCGAACATTCTCATACCCCGAATCCTTTTAGCATAGGAAATTTGAATGTTTCTTTTTGCCTCATTTACAAAAACAACTCCGGCAATAATAGCTAAGACCATAAGAAAGAATAAAATATAAGAAAAAAGTCTCTCTGGAGCAAAACCAGAAATTAAACTAGCAATGTTCGTGGGAAAATCAGCTGCAATTCCTGCAAAAATCAAAAGAGAAACTCCGTTTCCCAAACCTTTTTCAGAAATTAATTCTCCAAGCCACATTAAAAGAATAGTCCCTGCGGTAGTCGTAAAAAGAGAACTCAACATTGCTAAGAAATTCATTTGAGGTAAAATTCCCTGTCTTCTAAAAAGAGAAAGCATTCCAAAAGTCTGTAAAAAACAAAGGGGGACAGTTAAAATTCTCCCATATTGTTCAAATTTTTCTCTTCCTTCTCTCCCTCCTTCTTTGTACATTTTCTCTAAAGAAGGAAAAATTAAAGTTAAAAGCTGCAAAATAACGATTGCAGTAATATAAGGACCCAACCCAAGCATTACAATGGATAATCTCTCTAAAGCCCCTCCAGTAAAGATATTCAAAAGCCCAAAGGCTTTAAATTTTCCAAAAAATTTTTCAAGGTTTCCTCTATCTACTCCAGGAATTGGAATGTTGGCCAAAAGTCTGAAAATAGCAAAAACAAAAATAATAAAAAGAATTTTTCTTCTCAAATCCCTTACTCTTAAAGCATCAATTATAAACGAAATTTTCATAGTATTTTACCTCCTGCTTTTTCTATTTTCTCTTTTGCCTTTTGAGAGAAAAAGCAATTCTCAAAAATTAAGGGTTTGGAAATTTTGCCTTTTGCTAAAATTTTAACTTTTGGAATTTTACCAGAAATTTTTCTTATCAATCTCTTTTTAACTAAGATTTCAGGAGAAACTTTTTCTCCCTTCTTAAATTTCCTTTCAATATCTCTTAAATTTAAGATAGCATAATCTTTTTTAGCTGAAAACTTATAGCCCCTCAATTTTGGATATTTTTTCAAAACCTCTCTAACGATTGGTTTTAATTTCCTTCCAGCTCTTGCCTTCTGTCCTTTAATTCCTCTTCCGCAATAAGTTCCTCTTTTCCCCCCTCTTCCAATTCTTTTTGGTTTTTTTGGTTTATGGATTGGTTTGATTTGATGAAGTTGCATGTTTTTTTATTCTTAATTTTTTCAATGCTTCAATGCAAGCTCTGGCATTGTTAATTTTATTGGTAGTCATTCCCAAGATTTTAGCTGAAATATTTTTAATTCCAGCTAAATGACAGATAACTCTCACAGGGCCTCCAGCAACTACCCCTCTTCCTTTTCTCTGGGGTTTTAATAGAACTTCAGAGGGTCCAAATTTTGCATAGACTTCGTGAGGGATAGTATCTTCAACGATTGGAACTTCAATTAAATTCTTCATTGCCTGTCTCGTTGCTTTTTCAATAGCTTGAGCAACATCAGTTGCTGAATCTACTCCAAAACCAACTTTTCCTGCTTTGTTTCCAACAACGACAGCAGCTCTAAATCTTAGTTTTTTCCCTCCAGCCCTTACATGAACAACTCTTCTCAGTTCTAAAAGCTTTGATTCAAATTTTTCTTTTTCTTCTGTTTTATTTTCTTTTTCCATACTTTTTAAAATTTCAAATTTACAATTTTCATTTAAAATTTACAATCTCCAATCTAAAATTTTAACCCTCCTTCTCTCGCTCCTTCAGCTAAGGCCTTGACCCTTCCATGATACTTATAACCTCCTCTATCAAAAACAATTTTTTCAATTCCTAATTTTTTTGCTTTTTTCGCTATCAATTTTCCTACTTCAAAAGCTATTTCTATCTTGTTTTTTGCTTTCGAGTTTTTCAATTCTCTGTCTGAAGCTGAAATTATTGTATGACCCTTCTCATCGTTTATTAATTGGCAATAAATATGTTTGTTCGATCTAAAAACGCTCAACCTCGGTCTTTCTTTAGTTCCAAAAACTCTAGCTCTAATTTTTCTTTTTCTTTTCTCTCTTTTTTCTCTTTTAGTTAACTTCATTTTGCCATTTTTGCTTTCTTAGCAACCTTTCTCTTTATTCTTTCACCAAGGTATTTTATTCCCTTTTCTTTATAGGGTTCTGCTGGTTTCACGTTTCTAATTTTAGCAGCAATTTGTCCCACCAATTCCTTATCAATTCCCGAGACTGAAATTATATTTTTCTCGACAGTAACTTTGATCTCTTTTGGAAAAGTCACTTTTACGGGATGGGAAAAACCAACTTGTAAAACCAAAGTATCTCCTTCCATGTTTGCTCTATAACCTAACCCCTGAATTACTAATTTCTTTTCAAAACCCTTTGTCACTCCTTCTATCATATTAAAAATTAACTGGCGAGTTAAACCCCAGAGAGCCTTAATCTTTTTTAGTTTTCCTTTTAATTTCTTCTCTTCTATCTTCGGAGACAAAAAAATTTTTCCTTCTTTCATTTCAATCTTAATTTCAGAAGGAAATTCCTTTTCTAATTTCCCTTTTGGTCCCTCAACCAAAACTCTTTGTCCTTGAATTTCGACTTTCACGTTGTTTGGAATTTCAATTGGTTTTTTGCCAATTTTTGACATTTTCTACCAAACTTCACAAATTACTTCTCCTCCAACCTTTAATTTTCTTGCTTTCTTGTCTGTCATCACTCCTTTTGAAGTAGTCAAAATTGCAATTCCATATCCTGATTTTACAGGTTTTAATTCCTTGTAGGATTTGTAGATTCTTTGACCTGGTTTTGAAATTCTTTTAATCCCAGAAATTGCTCCTCTTCCATCTTTGTCATACTTTAGAATAATTTTTAAAAAGGGTTTTGGTTTTGTCTTTCCTTTTCTAATTTTCCTTTTTACTTTCTCAACTCTTTCTACAAATCCTTCTTTCTCTAGAATCTTTGCAAGTTCAAACTTAAATTTTGAGAAAGGAACAAAAACCTCTGGCTTTTTTACAGCCTGAGCGTTTTTAATTTGAACTAACATATCTGAAATTACATCTACCATGATGATTTTCTTACTCCCGGAATTAAACCTTGCTCTGCAAATTTCTTAAAACAAATTCGACATAATCCAAATTTTCTCATGTAACCTCGAGCCCTGCCACAATGAAAACATCTCCTGACAATTCTTGTCTTGTATTTTGGTTTCTTTTTTGATTTCACTATTTGGGCTTTTGTTGGCATAATTTTATTTTTTTATTGGAAAACCTAAAAGTTTAAAAAGTTCGAGAGCATGTTCTCTTTTTTTAGCATTGGTCACTATCGTCACCTCGAGTCCAAATATAAATTTTACTTTTTCTAAGGAAATTTCTGGAAAACACACATGCTCTTTAATCCCAATAGTTAAGTTTCCAGATTTGTCTAGAGATTTCTGATCTATTCCCTTAAAATCTCTTGATCTAGGTAAAGCAATGTAAATTAATCTCTCTAAAAAATCATACATTCTCTTACCCCTGAGAGTAACTTTAGCTCCCAAAGGTTGTCCTTTTTTTACTTTAAATCCCGAAATTGATTTTCTGGCTTTAGTAATGATTGGTTTTTGTCCTGAAATCATTTTTAAATCTTCCAAAATCGCTTCAATAATATTTTCTTGTTCCTTTGCCGTTTTTCCAGAAATTAACTTTCCAAAACCAGAATTTAAAACAACTTTTACAATTCTTGGAACTTGAAATTTGTTTTTAAAATTAAAAATTTCCATCATTTTGGGAACAACTTCTTTTTCATATTTTTCTTTTAACCTCATCATGGTATTTCCTTTTTACATTTTTTACAAATTCTCACCTTTTTTCTTTCTTTCTCTTCCCCTTTTATTAAATAACCTACCCTAGTTGGCTTTTTACAATGGGGACAAATTAACTTTACTTTCGAAACAGAAAGAGGTTTTGGGATTTCCATTATTTGTCCTTTCTCCCCTTCCCTCCTTGGTCTCTGGTGCTTCTTTACTAAATTAACACCCTCAACTACAACTTTCATTTCTTTTGGCAAAGCTCTCAAAACTTTCCCAGTCTTTCCCTTCCACTTTCCAGAAATTACCAAAACTAAATCTCCTTTTTTTATTTTCATACTATTTCTTCTGCTAAAGTTGCTATTTTATCAAAACCTTTTTCTTTAACTTCTCTGGCAATTGGCCCTATGATCCTTGTTCCTTTTGGGTCTCCAGTTTTAGGATCTATGATTACGCAGGCATTATCATCAAATCTAACATAAGTTCCATCTTTTCTTTTAACTTCTTTTTTTGTTCTCACTACAACAGCTCTCACGATATCGTGCTTTTTGATTTCTTTTCTTGGTTCGGCCTCTTTTACTACTCCAACAATAACATCACCTACTGTGGCGTATCTCGGTTTTGATCCTTTCAAAACTCTAATACATTGAACAACCTTTACCCCAGTATTATCTGCCACTTTCAATTTTGTTTTCATCTGGATCATTCTTTTTCAGCTTTTTCTAAAATCTTTACTAATTTGAACCTTTTAGTCTTTGAATAAGGTCTTGATTCTTCGATCATTACTAAATCTCCAATTTTGGCTTCTTCCTTTTCGTCATGGGCATGATATTTTTTAGAAAAAAGATAACGCTTTTTATATTTTGGGTGAGTTTTCCATCTTTCAATTAAAACGATGATCGTCTTTTTCATTTTGTCAGAAACTACTTTTCCGATTAATCTTTTTTTTGACATTTTTCTTTTAAAATTGTTAAAACCCTTGCAATTTCCCTTTTTGTTTTCCTAATTTCTCTAACATTTTTTAACCTTTTTTCTACTAAATCAAACCTTAGTTTCTGAAGCTTTTTCTTTAAATCATTTAAAATTCCTTCCAATTCCTCTTTTGATTTTTCTCTCAGCTCTTTTGCTTTCATTTTTTAACAAATTTTGTTTTAATTGGTAATTTAGCGGCTGCTTTCTTTAAAGCTTCTTTGGCAATTTTTTCCTCAATTCCTTCTATCTCAAAAATTATTCTTCCTGCTTTTACTGGAGCTACATGTCCTGAAACATCGCCCTTTCCTCCTCCCATTGAAAATTCAACTCCTTTTGAGGTTACTGGTTTGTCGCATAAAACTCTAATCCAAAGCTTTCCTCCTTTCCTTAAATATCTTAAAATTGCTCTTCTAGCTGCTTCGATTTGTTTCTCTGTCAAAAAAGCTCCCTCTAAAGCTTTCAAACCAAAAGAACCAAAAACTAATTCCGTCGCTCTCGTTTCCTTTCCTTTTATTCTGTAGAGTTCTTTTTGTCTTTTCCTATATTTAAATTTAGAAGGAATTAAGGCCATATTTATTCAAATTTTTCACCTTTAAAAATCCAGACTTTAGCCCCCACAACTCCGTAAGAACAGAAGGCTTGAGCTTCCCCATAATCAATATCAGATCTCAAAGTTTGTCTGGGAAGCCTTCCTTTTTGCATCATTTCTTTCCTAGCAATTTCAATTCCATCTAACCTTCCTTTCAATTGAACTCTTGCTCCCAAAACTCCTTTTTGAGACATAATTCTTGCTAAAGCCATTTTTAAAACTCTTCTGTAGGGAACTCTTTTTTCAACTTGAGCTGCCATCCATTTTGCAACCAAAGGAGCTGAAGTCCAGGGATTGGAAACCTCTTTAACCTCAAGCCTTAACTCTCCTTTCCTCTTTAAAATTTTTTCTTCTAATTCCTTTTTTAATCTTTCAATATCCTCTCCTCTTCTTCCTATTACCATTCCAGGCCTAGGAGTATGGATAATAACGCTAATTTTTGATGGTGACCTCTCAATTTCTATCTTTTCAATATAAAGAGAACCTATTTTTTCTTCCAAAAATTTTCTAATTTTAAAATCTTCTTCTAACTTTTTAGCAAAATCTTTTTCATAAAATCCTCTTCCGTGCCAATTTTCCATTTTCTTAGCTCTTAAAATTTTGGGATGAGTTTTGTGGGTCATGATTTTTTCTCTTCTAAAACGATTGTAATGTGTGACATTTTCTTTTGAATAATATCTCTTCTTCCTCTAGCTCTGGGGAAAATTCTTTTTAATCTCGGACCTTCATTGACCAAAATTTTTGATATGAAAAGATTATCCTCTTTTAAATTAAAATTGTTTTTGGCATTAGCTATAGCAGAATTCAAAAGTTTCAAAAGGGGTTTTGCTGCCCTTTTTTTACAAAAGGTTAAAATATTCTTTGCTTTCTGGACATCTTTCCCCCTAATCAAATCAGCCACTAATCTTACTTTCCTTGGTGCCATTCTTAAATATCTTAAATGGGCTTTTACTTCCATGTTATTTTTGCATTGTTTCTTTTAATTTTTGGGCTTCCCTTTCTGCCATTTTCTTTTCCAATTCTCTTTGTTTTTTACCTCCGTGTTTGAAAAACTTTGTCGTTGGAGCGAATTCTCCCAATTTGTGTCCTACCATTTCTTCTCTCACTTTCACTGGAACAAAATTTTTTCCATCATGAACCAAAAAGGTAATTCCAACGAACTCTGGAATAATGGTACAATCTCTTGCCCAAGTTTTGATTGGCTCTTCTTTCTTCTCTTTTTTTAATTTCAAAACTTTCTTTAGCAGTTTTTGATCTACATATGGGCCTTTTTTCTTTGATCTTGCCATGTTTTTTTATTTTCTTCTTTTAATTATTAATTTATCTGTCCATTTTTTCTTTCTTGTTTTAATACCTCTTGCAGGTTTTCCCCAAGGAGTTTTGGGATAGGGCATTCCAATTGGGGCTTTTCCTTTTCCTCCTCCATGCGGATGATCAACTGGATTCATTGCAGAACCTCTGACTGTTGGTCTCCAACCTTTCAGTCTCATCCTTCCTGCTTTTCCAATATCTTCGAAAATGTGTTCTGGGTGGGAAACCTGACCTATTGTAGCAAAACACTCATTAAAAACTTTTCTGATTTCTTTTGAAGGTAGTTCCAAAATAGTATATTTTTCTTCTTGCCCCACAACTTTTGCAGAAGTTCCTGCAGCTCTGACTATTTTTCCTCCTTTTCCCGGAACTAACTCTACGTTAAAAACTGAAGTTCCAATTGGAATTTCTTTTAATTTCATTCTATTTCCAACTTTAATTTCAGCTTTTTCTGCACAAATGATTTCATCTCCAACTTTTATTTCATGAGGAGCTAACCTATACCTTTTTTCTCCATCTTCATATTCTACCAACATAATGTAGGCTGTCCTGTTGGGATCGTATTCCAAAGCTACTACTTTCCCTGGGATTTTAAATTTCTCCTGTCCAAAATCTACTATTCTGTAAAGCCTTTTCACTCCACCACCTCTATGCCTGACACAAATTCTGCCTGTCTGGGTGGATCTTCCTGCTTTCTTTTTAATATAAACCGTCAATTTTTTTTCAGGTTTCTTTTTTGTAATTATTTTTTTTGCCATTATTTTATTTCAATTTTTTCTCCTTTTTCTAAAGTAACGATTGCTTTTTTATAACCTGGTTTTTTCCCAGTTTTACCTCTAAAAGTTCTTATTTTAGGGGGAACCTTAATTACCCTTACTTTTTTTATTTTAACATTAAAGATTTTTTCGATGGCCTCTTTAATCTGAATTTTGTTGGCATCTTTGTGAACTTTAAATACGTATTGATTCTTTTCTAAAAGCCGTTGGGCTTTTTCTGTTTTAATTTGTGAAATTATAATATCTTCTGGTCTCATTTTTTCAAAAACGTCTCTTTTATTTTCTTTATTGAATCTACTGGCATCAACAAATATTTAAAAGAAAGTAAATCTAAACAATTCAAATTTCTCGCTTCAATAGTTTCAACTTTAGGAATGTTTCTGGCGGCTAAAATTAATTTTTTATCTAACTTTGGCAAACAAATTAAAGTTGATTTTCCTTTCAGTTTCAAATTTTCTAAAATCTTTACCATTTCTTTTGTCTTTGGTTTTTCCAATTCCAGTTTATCGACCAAGATTAATTCTTTATCCTTTAATTTTCCCGCTAAAGCCATAAAAAGAGCTTTCCTTTTCATCTTTTTTGGAATTTTCTTTTTCCATATTCTTTCTTTTCTTGGACCGTGAGCTACTCCTCCTTTTCTCCAAATTGGAGATCTAATGGAACCGTGTCTTGCTCTTCCAAGACCTTTTTGAGCCCAAGGTTTTCTTCCTCCTCCTGAAACTTCGCTTCTTGTTTTTGCATGAGCTGTCCCTTGCCTTCTATTAGCTTTTTGGCAAACTACAACTTGCCAAACTAAATCTGGATTAATTTTGACTCCAAAAATTTCAGAAGGAAGTTCTGTCTGACCAACTTTTTCTCCTTTTTGATTGTAAATATCAACTTTCATTTTGTTTTAATTTCCAATAATGTTCCTTTTCTTCCAGGTAAAGCCCCTTTGATAGCAATTAAATTTTTTTCTGGTAAAACCTTTACAATTTCTAAATTTTTGACTGTAATTCTTTCTCCTCCCATTCTCCCTGGCATCTTTTTCCCTTTCAAAACTCGAGAGGGAGTGGAAGCTCCGACAGATCCTAAAGTTCTCTCTTCATGTTTTACTCCGTGAGAAGCTCCTCTACCTGAAAATCCCCATCTTTTAACTCCTCCCTGAAAACCTTTTCCTTTTGAAATTCCAGAGACTGAAACTTTCTCTCCTTCTTTAAAAATTGAAACATTAATCTCTTGTCCTACTTTAAACTTCTTTAATTCCTCATCCTCTACTCTGAATTCTCTCAGATATCTAAAGGGTTTCTTGATTTTTGATTTTTTTGGCTTTTTCAGCTTTTCAAAACCAATTTGCAAGGCACAATATCCATCCTTTTCTTTTGTCTTAATTTGAGTAACAAAGCAAGGTCCCGCCAAAACTAAAGTCACAGGAATTTGGTTCCCTTCTTTATCAAAAATTTGTGTCATTCTAATTTTTTTCCCTAATATAAACTTCATCAAATTTAAAAAATTTGCTGGAAAAAATTCCAGCTTTTTTATTTTTTATCTAAGCTTGATCTCAATCTCGACTCCAGTAGGTAAATTCACCGTTTGCAAGGCTTCAATCAATCTTGGAGTCACTCTTTCAAAATCAATCAATCTTTTGTGAATTCTAATCTCAAATTGTTCTCTAGCGTCTTTATGAACAAAAGGAGATCTGTTAACAGTATATCTATGAATTTCCGTAGGTAAAGGCACGGGGCCTGAAATCTTGACCCCGTATCTCTCTCCTATCTCAATAATCTGCTGGGCAGAACTATCCACCAGCTTCGCATCGTATCCTTTGATCTTAATTCTAATTTTGGGGGCTCTTTCTTCTTCCTTCCTTCTCTTCTTTGGCATTTTTCATTTTATGATCTTTGTAACCACTCCTGCCCCAACCGTTTTTCCACCTTCTCTAATAGCAAATCTTTGTTTTTCTTCAATCGCAACAGGTGTTATCAATTTTACTTTGAAATTCACAGTATCTCCTGGCATTACCATTTCAATTCCTTCAGGAAGAGTAATTTCACCCGTAACATCAGCTGTCCTGACATAAAACTGAGGTTTGTATCCTGAGAAAAATGGAGTGTGTCTTCCTCCCTCTTCTTTGGTTAAGACATAAACCTGAGCTTCAAATTCAGTGTGGGGAGTGACTGTTCCTGGTTTTGCCAAAACCTGTCCCCTCCTTACTTGTTCTTTTTCAATTCCTCTTAACAAAACTCCGATGTTATCTCCGGCGATTGCCTCATCCAATTCCTTTCTAAACATTTCCAAAGAAACTGCAACTGTTTTTAATGTCGGTCCAAAACCCACAATTTCAACTTCTTCTCCAGGAGTGATCTTTCCCCTTTCAACTCTTCCTGTAACAACAGTTCCTCTTCCAGCAATCGTGAAAACATCTTCAATTGCTAACAAGAATGGTTTGTCAACTTCTCTTTGCGGTTCTGGAATGTAAGAGTCTATAGCTTCTATTAAATCTAAAATTGGTTTTACCCAAGGATCATCTATGGATTTAGCCTCAATAGCTTTTAAAGCTGATCCT
>Ga0190361_1000598_pt1 | contig 14178 bp, 12 predicted proteins | sample 48721845_MG_FD_161273 | JGI IMG/M metagenome (GOLD analysis project Ga0190361, IMG submission 161273) | Hydrothermal vent microbial mat bacterial communities from Southern Trench, Guaymas Basin, Mexico - 4872-18-4-5_MG | ecosystem: Environmental > Aquatic > Marine > Hydrothermal vents >...
GACCAACCGGATTTGAGGAGATACGGTGTTTTTCCCTCTATTATTTTTATATTGCTATGGTACACAATAATAATTTCTATATTGCTTTACATGTTGATGCCTGAACTGGATATTGCTGAGTTTTTTAAAAAATCATTATCGGAGTACTTCGCTTTTTATAATTATTTGATATACAAAATTTTTTCTTGACACTTAAGTGAATCTTAGTAAAATGATATAGAAAATGGTGAAAAAGTTAACAAAATTAATATATCCTTGTATTATTTTTTTTACTGATCTGGTCACAATATTTTAATAATATTATCTATATATTTATCCTTAAGTAAAATCCATAATAGAATTAGTTTAATCTGTATTCGAAAATTAATTGAAAATAAATTAATCGAAAATCACAGGAGGAGGATAAAGTGAGCACAAAGGTAGTTGAGATACCGGCAGTGTGGATAGCAGGAGCTGCATGTTCTGGTTGTTCTGTTTCATTGTTAAATACAGTGAGTCCAAATATTCAGAATGTTCTTGTAGACCAGGTTATTCCGGGCAAACATATTTCCCTGAAATTTCATGCCACTGTTATGGCTGGACAGGGAAAACAGACGATCCAGGTTATTCGAGATACAGAGAAAAACTATAAGGATGGTTTTATTCTGTGCGTTGAAGGATCGGTTTCAACTGGAGCAGATGGTAATTACTGTACAATTGGTATGGAGGACGGAAGAGAACTTACAATGCAGGAGGTTGTTGAGAGTACAGCATCAAAAGCTCTTGCTGTTCTGGCTATTGGTTCATGTGCTTCATTTGGAGGAATTCCATCTGGAGAACCAAATCCAACCGGAGCTATATCTGTTCAGGAATTTCTAAAATCAAGGGGCATTGATAAACCGGTTATAAATATTCCTGGCTGTCCTCCCCATCCAGACTGGATGGTTGGTACAATAGCTGATATTCTGATAAACGGACTGCCTTCAGAGGATAAACTCGATGAGCTTTCGAGGCCGAAGGCATTCTTCGGAACACTCATTCACGACAATTGCCCGAGGAGAGCCTATTTCGACGCCGGACAGTTCGCCAGGCATACCGGTGAGGAAGGGTGCCTGTATGAGATTGGGTGCAAGGGGCCAGTAACATATGCTGATTGTTCGTTGAGATACTGGAACAATGGAATAAATTGGTGCATTGGGGCTGGAGCTCAGTGCATAGGGTGTGTAGAGCCAAGTTTTCACGATGATCTTTCGCCCATGTTTAAGAAGCTGGATGAAGATCTGTTGGAACGATTTAAAATAAAAACCCGCTAAAAAAGACTTGGAGGTATATTATGGCACATAGAGTTGTGATCGACCCTATTACAAGAATTGAAGGGCATATGAAGATAGAAGCTTCTGTGGAAGGGGGTAAGGTGGTTGATGCTAAATCCTCTGGAACTCTATTCAGAGGATTTGAGATAATACTCCAGGGCAGAGAGCCGAGGGATGCTCAGCGAATTACACAGAGAGTTTGTGGAGTTTGTCCGACCGTTCATGCTACCGCTTCCACATTGAATCTTGACAGTGCATTTGGAATTGCTGATAAGATTCCCGATAATGGCAGAATTCTTCGGAACCTCGTTCTTGGTTCCAATTATCTTCAATCTCATATACTTCATTTTTATCATCTGGCGGCACTCGATTTTGTTGATGTTGCATCTGTCAAAGATTATTCGGGAAAGGATCCGCAGCTTACCTCGGTAAAGGATTTCATTCAGAGGGGAGTGCTGGAACCCTTTATGCCAAGGTATGAAGGTGATTATCGCTTTGATAAAGAGACGAACCAGATCCTTGTCAAGCATTATCTTGAGGCATTTGAGATAAGAAGGTTAGCACATGAGATGTTAAGCATCTTTGGCGGTAAGATGCCACATAATGCGACAATAGTACCTGGAGGGATAACGGAGCATCCAACCGTTGATAAAATAACCGGATTTTTGTGGAGGTTAAACAAAATCCGGACTTTTATAGACAACATTTATCTTCCCGATGTTATGGCTGTTGCAAAAGAGTATTCTGATTATTTTACAATAGGGGCTGGGTGTGGCAATTTTCTCTGCTATGGGGCTTTCGACCTCGAGAGTAAAAACCCTGACTATGCAAGTAGGAAGAGGCTCTTTCCACAGGGTGTGGTATTTGGTCTTAAAGAATTAAAGCCACTTGAACCTGATAAAATTACAGAGAGCGTAAAACATTCATGGTATGATGGCAATGATGGGGTATATCCTCTGAATGGTGAGACCGTTCCCAATCATGAGAAGAGTGAGGGTTACAGCTGGATTAAATCGCCAAGATACGACGGAAAGGTATGTGAGGTTGGCCCTCTGGCTCGATGGGTTGTCGGGTATTTTTCTGGGGTCAAGGAGATAAAATCTGCAGTTGATAACTGTATTTCTGAGCTGGGGATTTCAATAGATAAATTAAATTCTGTGCTTGGTCGTCATGCTGCGAGGGCACTTGATGCGAAACTTGTTGCTGATAAGATGGCTGAATGGATTCTTGAACTTAAACCCGGTGAGCCGGTATGTGCTGACTATGAGGTACCGGAAGAGGCAGAGGGTATGGGATTGGTTGATGGGCCAAGAGGAGCCCTGGGACACTGGATAAGAATTAAAAATCGGGTTATTGAGAAGTATCAGCTTGTTGTTCCAACCACTTGGAATGGTTCGCCGAGAGATGAGAATGGAAATCCAGGCCCTGTTGAACAGGCTTTACTGGATACACAGGTGAAAGATGTTGATAATCCATTTGAACTTGTAAGAATAGTAAGATCATTTGATCCCTGTCTTGCATGTTCTGTACATGTTGTAAATTTAGGTAACAGCAGAAAGGGAATTTATAGAATTGCCTGACAAGAAAGTGGCCGTGGTTGGAATTGGCAACATTCTCCTTGGAGATGAAGGTGTAGGGGTGCATGTGATTGAATCCCTGCGGAAAAGGGAAGAAATGAAAGATGTTTTTCTTGTAGATGCGGGGACTGCTTTTCTTGAAGTTATCTATGAGCTTGATGGTTATGATAAGGTCATTATAGTGGATGCTGTGAATGGTGGTGGAAAGCCTGGTGACATCTACAGGATAGATCCCTATTCATTGTTTTCAGAGAGTATAGAAAAGAATAGATCGATTTCACTTCATGATTATGGACTCATTGAAGGGTTGAGTTTTGGACGGATGGCCGGAATTAGTATTGGGGAGGTGGTACTTATTGGAATAGAACCTGAGAATATCAATACCTATACTGGCCTTTCATCTACTCTTAAGGAAAGGCTCTGCGACATCCAGAAAATAATTATTAAAGAAGTGGAATCATAAAAAGCTTGGAAGGTGAACAGGTATAAATATTTTTTAGTTAAAATTATTGTTCTGGTAGAACATTTGAGTATCTTTTCGTGATTTTATTATGGATTAAAAAATATAATAAAGTGATATGTACCAGAAGGAGGCGAATATATGGTAGTTAATGTTCCTAAACCTGAGGAAGAAGTAAAGGACTTGATTTCGGAGTACTCCTCGATATTCATACTGGGATGTGGGGGCTGCCCGATTGGCTGTAAATCTGGAGGGGAAGAGAGGATAAAAGAGCTGGAAAACATGCTTGTGAAGGAGGGAAAATCAGTGACAGGGTGGCAATTGATAGATTTCCTCTGTAATAAGGTTCTGGTTGGAACAAGACTTAGAAACCACATTTCCAAACTAAAGCAAACCGATTGTATTCTTGTAGTTTCCTGCGGAATTGGAGTTCAGGCCACATCAAATATGGTCGATCTTCCAGTGGTTCCGGCAAATGATACGCTTTCCAGCCAGGGAATGCAGGGTTTGTGGCCCTCCAGCGAAAGGTGTGCAGGTTGTGGTACATGCTATCTTGCATTGACGGGTGGTATATGTCCTATCACAACTTGTTCGAAAAGCCTCATCAACGGTATGTGTGGGGGTCAGCACGATGGAAAATGTGAGGTTGAGAAGGATCGGGATTGTGGCTGGTATCTCATATATGAGAAACTAAAATCAATCAACAAGCTGGATAACCTGAAAAAGATTCCTAAACTAAGGGATTATAGAAAGATGGATGTTCCGGATTCAAAGAGGAATACAACGAGATGGGCTTTGGAGAAAGCCATTATCTATGAAGCATCAATGGAGTTTGAGAAAGAGGAGGAATAAATGAGCAAGCTACAGGAAAGTTTACAGGAAGGAAAGTTTACTATTACCGGTGAGATAGGTCCACCAAAGGGGGTTGATCTCACACATTGCTGGCAAGAGGTTGAGTATATAAAAGACCGTGTGGTGGCAATAAATGTAACAGATAATCAAAGCTCCGTTATGAGAATTAGTTCCCAGAGTATCTGTGCTTTACTTGTCCAGAAGGGGCTCGAACCGATACTTCAGATAACATGCAGGGACAGGAACAGACTTGCCATTCAGTCTGATATCCTTGGCGGATACGCACAGGGGATAAGAAATATTCTCGCTCTAACGGGTGATCACAACACTGCAGGAGATCATCCTGAAAGTAAGCCCGTTTTTGATCTTGATTCGGTAAGTTTGCTTACGGCAATTTCAAAACTGAAGAGCGGGAGAGACCTGGCTAATCAAGAACTTGAAGGTACTCCGTCAGATATTTTTGCAGGTGCAACCGTGACTCCAGGTGCGGATCCTCTCGAGATGCAACTTATCAAGTTTGAGAGAAAGATCGAGGCTGGTGCACAATTTTTCCAGACGCAGGCTATTTATGAACCAAAAGTGTTTGAGACCTTTATGAACAAGGTTTCAAAATATGGGGTACCAGTTCTATGTGGTATAGTGATAATCAAATCTCCGGGTATGGCAAAGTATATGAACAATTTTGTTCCTGGAGTGTTTGTTCCGGATTCAATGATAAAGCCCCTTGCTGAAGCGTCCAAAGAGGACCGACCGAAAAGAAGTATAGAACTAATGGCGGAGTTTATAAGAGAGATACGTCCTATGTGTCAGGGAATACATATTATGGCAATGGGATGGGAAAAGTATGTGCCTCAACTCTTAGATATGTGCGATTTATAATAAAAACCAAACTTATCTGGATTTTTACATAATCAGGCCCTCCTTTATACAAGAAGGAGGGCTTTTTCATTGATTTTACAGAATTGTTCTTGTAATCAGATCATTTTTAGATGGATGTTTTATGAGTATTTGACTTCTGGAATTGTCAGTATTTTGATGTTGCGTTTAATATTTGGGTTCAATATATTTGGATAGAATTATTTGATTTAACTGGTTCATAATATGTTTGCGTGTTGAGGAAAGAAAGGAGCATAAAAAAAGTTCGGGCTAGTGAGACTTGAACTCACGACCTCACGGTCCCGAACCGTGCGCGCTACCAAGCTGCGCTATAGCCCGAAACATTCGGGAGCGACGGGACTTGAACCCGCGATCTCCGGCTTGACAGGCCGGCGCGATAACCAGACTTCGCTACGCCCCCTTACTTGATTTTTGCAGTGCTAATTTACTTTTGAGGAGTTCTTTTGTCAAGTTATTTTGCTGCGACTTGCCACATTGAGCTTTACCAGGGGTGAAGATAAACGTTGATGTTATAGATGGATTGTGTGAATTAAAATAGCAGGAGCTGTATAAAAGTCCTGATAGATAATTAAACTTCAACATTCAAAGTTTTGCTTTTTGATTCCGATGTATATATAAATTGAGGGTCCGTTAATAAATTAATAGTTGTAATCTATTTGCCTGAATTATTTCGAGGATAAAAGAATGCTGAGAGTTTTTTTTATACGGGCAGTAGCAATTTGCTTTTTTGTTATCCTTTTTACCTCCTGTGCAACAACTCCCACAAGAGTTAAGACGGAGGGGAAAGTTGAAAGATATACCCCGGGAGTTTGGCACAGGGTGAAGCGGGGCCAGACATTATGGCGAATATCAAAAACATACCAGGTTTCGCTTGAACTTCTTAAAGAGGTTAATGATATTGAAGATACTCAGAATATATCCGAGGGAACCTGGATTTTTATACCAGGGGCTACCAGGGAACTATTCGTACAAGGTGGAATTCCGGTAGAAGAACAGACAGAGGTTCAGGAGTTTGGATGGCCTGTAAGACAGAAGTATGAAATATTGAGGTACTTTGGAAAGCAAAGTGCTGATTTCAATTTTGGTATTGATCTGGAGGTTTCCCCTGGATCTAATGTGTTTGCATCGAAAGATGGTGTGGTTGTTCTTACTAAAAATCTCAGGGGGTATGGAAATACTATAATAATTGATCATGGTAATGAGTTTTGTACTCTGTATGCTAGAGGTATAAAGGTTCTTGTAAGCGAAGGAGATCGGGTAGATTCCAATACTGTGATTGCCAAGGTTAATAATAATGGTAGTTCTAAAAATATAGTTCACTATGAACTTTTCTACAAAGGCAAACCGGTGAATCCACTTTATTATTTACCATGAGATTTTATTTGACTTATATTTAAAGATACCAGGTTAATTTTCGAAAATTAACTAAACCACAGGGAGTTTTATAATTATTCATGTTTATTTTTTTTGGAGCGATTGTAAATACTTCAAATGGTGTTGAGGATGACGATCCTCTTGCATATTATTTAAAGCAGATTAATAAAATCCCCCGAATGAAACCTGAGGAAGAAAAGAAATGTTACATTGAGCTGAAGTATCTGAAAGAAAAACTGAAAAAACTGGAAAGGTCCCGTAAATCCGGGAAGTTAAATGAGAATGATTACAGAAAAGAAAAACAGGAGTATGAGAAGAGACTTGTTGAAATAAAAAATAAGCTGGTGACCTCGAATTTGAGACTCGTAGTCAGCATAGCCAAAAAGTATCAACACAGGGGTTTGAGCTTAATAGATCTGATTGATGAAGGGAATATAGGATTGATAGAGGCCATCGACAGGTTTGACTATACCAAAGGTTTTAAGTTCAGTACTTATTCCACATGGTGGATAAGGCAGTCAATTATCAAGGCCATAGCTGACAAGGGAAGGCTTATCAGGTTGCCGGTACATATGTTAAATACCATCAAGAGATGTTATTTTATTGCAAAGAAACTGACCCAGCAGTACGGACGTGATCCAAATCCAGAGGAGATAGCTTCTTACCTTGGTATTTCCGAAGAGAAAGTGGAAGAAATAATGAAAATTTCACAGGAACCCAGCTCGCTGGAGGTTCCCATTGGCGACGATAACTCCTCGGAGCTTGGTGATCTGATAGAAAGTGATAAAAGTTCTCATCATGAAGCCTCTGTGTTCTTCATGGCACTTCAGCAACTTCTGAAGCAGGTTTTAAATAAACTCAGTCACAGAGAAAAACGTATTATTGAGTTGAGGTTTGGGCTTGATGGTACGGGGCCTTATACCCTTGAGGAAACCGGGAAAATTCTGGGGATCACAAGGGAAAGGGTTAGACAGATCCAGAACAGCGCCCTTAAGAAATTAAGAAACTTCAGATTATCATCGGAATTAAAAGAGTTTATAAAGAATAACTAACTGAAAAGGCAGAATATTTTTATATCGTCTTGTTCAGGAAGTTTCACGGTAAGGGTTTTAGAGCTTTTCTGTTAACTTATCCAGGGCAAAGCATTTTTAATTTGTTCAAAAGGTTGATATTAAATATGAGTCTATTTGAAAGATGTTGCTATATTTGTCTAAGTTTCATCCATGGTTTATACTTCATTATCAAGCTCGAAGTTTGCACGATCAATCCCAGATAAAAGAGGAGAGGGTATGGATCTAAAATCTATAATAAGAAACGTTCCTGATTTTCCAAAGCCTGGTATTCAGTTTAAGGATCTCACCACTCTTTGGGTAAACCCTGAGGCTTTCAGGTGGACGACTGATATTTTTTATGAGAGGTACAGGGAAAAGGGGATAGATAAGATTGTTGCTGCTGAGTCAAGGGGATTTATTGTTGCAGCACCTCTTGCCTATCTCCTCAAGGTTGGATTTGTACCGGTACGTAAAAAGGGAAAGTTGCCGTATAAACAGGTTGAAGCTTCATATCAGCTTGAGTATGGAATTGATACACTAACAATGCACGAGGATGCTGTGAAAAAGGGTGAAAGGGTTCTGATTGTTGATGATCTTCTGGCCACCGGAGGTACGGTAGGGGCTATGATAGAGCTTGTTAGAAAACTCGAGGGAGAGCCTGTTGAAGCCGCTTTTATTGTCGAGCTTGAGTTTCTTGAAGGCAGAAAAAACATTGATATACCAGTATTTAGTATTGTAAAATATGCGGAGGAATAGTATTTTGGTGTAAAATTTCATTCTATTCTTTTGAATTTAAGGTCATTTGACGATATAATAGTATAAAGGGTAGTGGATATCTATATAAAAGTTGACCAAATGGGGAAGGTGAAATATAATTTACAACCTAAGGATCGGGAAACAAAAAATGATGAAAGAATACTCGTTGGATTCGTCTGTTCTGGTTACACCATTGGAAATAAAAACTAATACGAGTGTTTTAATATCTGATGGTAGAATAAAAGGGTTTAATAGATCCAAAATTAAAAATATTAAAATTGGTGATGAATATGTTGTTTTTCCAGCTTTAATAAATGCTCATGACCATCTTTTTGGTACGTATTATCCCAAAATAGGAAATGGGCCTTATATTTGCTGGCTTCCGTGGGACTACGATCTAAAAAGTTCTCCAATATATGCCGAGAGAAACAAGAATACCCCGCTCGATATTTACCTGATCGGTGCATATAAAAATCTTATATCCGGTGTCACCACAGTGCACGATCATATTCCCCATGAGATTAATGATCCTCTGGTAGACAAGCTGCCAATTAGAGTTATTACCAGGTACTCTCTCTCACACGAGGCATCGGCATATGATCTGAAATGGGGAGAGGGGATAGAAATTGAGTTTAAAAAAGCAGTTAAAGAGGATATACCCTTTGTAACGCATATTGAGGAGGGATTTGATGAGGAATCCCTCAGGGGGATAGATATTCTTGAGAGTTTTGGGGCACTTGACGATCACACGGTTTTGATACATGGAATTGGTTTTTCAAAGAGTGATATAGAACGTATCGCAAAAAAGAAGGCCAATTTTATATGGTGCCCAGGCTCAAATATGTTCATGTTTAATAGAACTGCCAAGATAAAAGAAATAATAGAAGCAGGTGTTAATGTATCTATAGGAACTGATTCCCCGGCCACGGGAGAATTGAATCTTCTTGAGGAAGTGAGATTTGGTAAAAAAGTTTATAAAGAACTTTATGGAGAGGATTTAGATGATAAGCTTATTGTTCTAATGATAACCATTAATCCTGCCAGAGCATTCAGGATACTGGATGAGCTGGGAACCATTGAGGAGGGTAAATTAGCTGATATTCTTGTGGTTCGTGCAAATAATAATAAGAATAACCCTTATTCGAGCATTGTGGAAGCAAAACTTGAAGATATTGCGCTGGTCATAATGGAAGGAAGACCACTTTACGGTGATGAAGTTTTTGAGGAACTTTTTGAGGAAAGCGGAAACAACCATACGAAGATCACCATTGAGGGAAGAACAAAGCTTGTTGCTGGAAATCCCAAAGCTTTAATGGACAAAATCAGGAATCAGGTTGGTTTTAATAAGTTTTTACCATTTCTTCCCATATAGGATACCCAGGTGCCTGGAGTATTAAGAAATTACAAAGCTGGTTCAGTTATTTATTTTATGGGTGATGTAGGGGATAATATATACGTTTTGAAATCCGGTGCGGTAAGCCTTATATCTCACTCTATTGAAACAGGGGAAGAGGTAAGAGAGACATTAAAGAGTGGAGAGTTTTTTGGTGTAAAGTCAGCACTGGCAAAGAGACCCCGGGAGGAAACTGCCCTCGTAATAAAAGATTCGCAGATACTTGTTCTTACCGAAGAGGAGTTTGAGAAGCTCATAACGAGCAACATTAAAATAATAACCACATTTCTCAGGGTCTTCAGTAATCAGCTCAGAAAGATTGGAAAATATGTTCACAGTTTTCTCAACCATACAGAAGTTGGCGATACCCAGGTTGAACTTTTTAAGATCGGCGAATATTATCTGAAGAATCACAAGTATAAGCAGGCCAAGTATGTCTATGAAACGTATCTGAAGCATTATAAAAATGGGACATATGCGGGTCAGGCGGCTGAAAGATTGAAAGCCATCGAGAATATTCTCCAGGGAAAAGGTACCGGAACATATACAGATATAGTAAAAGATATTGAAAGCCAGCCTGTAGAAGCCGAAAGAGAAAAGGGAGAAGTACTTGATACTAAGGATATAGACAACAAGTATTACGATGCGATAAGTCTCTTTTCACAGGAAAAATATGAAGATGCGTTTAAACTGTTGAAAGCTTTACATAGCTCAAGTTCACTTGAAGAAAAGGCAAAGGAGTACGTTCCAAAAATAGAGTATGAAATGGGAAGATGTCTTCTTGCGATGAAGAAGTATCTTGACGCAATTAAGGTATTTACAAATATGATTAAAAGATTTCCAAAAGATGATAATGTTAAAGATGCACTTTTCAATATTGGCTTGGCTTACAAGCAATTAGGTGAGAAAATGCGGGCGGTATCTTTTTTTGAAAAAGTTTTAAAAATGTCTCCTCAGAGTCCCATTGATAGAAAAGCCAGGAAAGAGCTTGCTCAGCTAAAATCAACCCAGTAGGGTTTAAACGATGAAAACAGACCAGAGTATGTTTGAAAAGTTTGGCCGCGTTTATAATCCAGGGGATATTATTTTCTGTGAATATGAGCCTGGTGAAGATTTTTATCTTCTTCAGGAAGGAAGAGTAAAGGTTACCAAGATCGTTGGCGATACGGAGAAAACGCTGGACATTTTTAATCCAGGGGATATTTTTGGCGAAATGGCAATTCTTGAGGATCAACCGAGAAGTGCCACGGCGATAGCGGTAGATAAGGTAAAGGTATTGAAGTTCAACAAGGCGAATTTTAATATGCTTTTACAGAGTAATCCACAGCTGGCAGTGAAGCTTCTCAAGATATTTTCCAACAGGATATACGATGCCAAGCGAAGGCTTTTAATATTAACCCTCCCTGATGTTGAATCTAAAGTCTGTGATGTATTTTTAATGCTTGCTGAGAACCAGGGCATTTCACCCAAAACAACCCAGCCTGTTACGTTTAACAGTACTATTGAAGAAATTGCAAGTTGGTGTGGGGAAAAGGTCAATAAAGTAAAAGATGTAATGGTAAACTATGCTAATCTCGGCAAGATTCAGATTTATGAGGATAGAATAATCGTAAAAAATCTGTACGAAATGTACAGGCACGTAAGAAGCAAGAGGAAATCCCAGTCCAGCGAATAGACCTTCTCTATTACTTTTCTGAAGTAATTATTCTCCAAAAGAGCGAATATCTAGCTTTTGAAAAATAGAAAGCCAGATGTAAAATGGAATTAAAAATGTTACAGTGCTGGCGAACTTCGAATAATTTAAATTAATATTGCTTGATTTCTTTATATTGCATAAATATTTTGCACTTCATTATGAAAACTTGAAGTTTACACTATAAAATATTGTTCGAGTTTCCTCCATAACATTTTTAGCCTTTCTAACAAAAAATCAGGACTGATTAGGATTAGTAATGGAGAACTATCTTCTCTTCAACCATTCTTCTGCTGAATATTTTTCTTTTGAGAGTTTCCTTATAAGCAGGCTTTCATATGATGTGAACTCGCCATCCTCAAGATTAATAAAATTGGAAAAACCATCGAAGATTGCCCTGAGCAATTCTTCTTCAGTTATAATTCTTCCAGCTGATTCTGATAATGATTTTGAAAGTTTAGGTGTTGGCTGGTTATAATCTGTCAGGTATTGGGAGATTTTCTTATAAGAATCTGTAATTGGTATAGTCCCGTGCTGAAGGACAATGCCCCTCCTGATAACCTGAGCACTTCCTATGAGTTTTTCTCCCTTTGTTGTTTCAAGCTCATACTGGGCAGGAGATGCAAAACAATCGGGGGATTTTAGGTTTCCTCTGGATTTTTCTGCAATTCTTGCCTCGATTCCCAGCAATCTTAATGTTTCTATCAGGCAATTAGCAATAAAAGTAAAAATTTCCTTTTTGGTGAATGGTTCGAACTCTTCTTCTGAGAAAATTATGCTGTATGTAAGTTCTTTGTCATGAAGAACAGCTCTACCACCTGTTAATCTTCTAACAACTCCAATTCCATCTGTGCTGCATTTTTTCAGGTCTATTTCAGAAATAGGCTGAAAATATCCAATTGAGATGGTAGGTGGGTGCCATTTGTATACTCTGAGTACTGGGGTAGAGAGATGTTTCTCGAGTCCAATCATTACAGCTTCATCCATAGCCATGTTTATAGAGCCATTCCTGTAACCGGTATATATGAATCTGAATGGTCTCTTTGTTTTTATTCCCATTTATCAATCCATTTTGACGTCCTGTGAGTTGCCCATATTTAAGTTTTCTTGTATGTTTTTTTCCTGTTCTATCTCATTTGGATTTACCATGTTCTCAGGATTTTCTGATGTTTGTATCTCAGTATCTGATGGAGTTTCAGTTTTTTCCACAGGTTTCTCAAGATTTTCCCGAATAGGAGTTTCTGTATTATTTTCTTCCGGGACATTTTCTAAAATATCTTTGTTTGGTGTTTCTGTTGGTTCAGGTGGAATTTCCTCTGCGGGACCTTCAACTTTTGTTTCAGTTTGTTCTTTTTGCTTTTCGTCTGGGAATTGCATTTCAGGTTTCTGACTTTCCATCATATTTTTAAAAATTTCAAATTGCGGAGTTTCTGGCTCTCTGGTTCCGAAATTACTTTCCTCTGGGGTTTCTCTGGTCCCGGGAAAGAGGATCTTTTTTTCAGTCTCCTCTTTTTTAGGTTTTATCTTCTTGAAAATCTCTACATTAAAAAGCTCTTTGCTGGTTTTCCCTGAACATTCTGTGCAGTATTCTTTTGGGATTGTTCCTTCTAGAAAGTATTCAACCATTGTGTCTTTACAATACTTGGTGGGCAGTAGACCCGAAACCTTGCATATCTTGACAGCATAAACACCTTTTGGTTTGCTATACCATGTGGCGGGCTTATCTTCTAGTGCATCACGCATAAACTTTGCCCAGATAGGTGCTGCGACAACTCCACCGGCCTGCCCTCTACCCAGAGAGACACTGTTCCTGTCAAACCCTACCCATACCGAGGTGACGAGCTGGGGGGTAAATCCAGTAAACCATGCATCTTTCCAGTTCTGTGTTGTTCCAGTTTTTCCAGCAGCTGGCCTGTCAAATCCATTTGCATGAGCAGCTCTGTAACCAGTGCCTCCTGGACGAAGAACATCTCTGAGCATATCAACTATTATAAAATTAGTTGCCGGTGGTATTACCTGAAGATCTTCTTTGAGCTGCTTCTCTCTTAATTTTGCCTCAAAATTGTCTATGAGGTTTCCATCACGATCAAGTACGTAGAGTATTGCGATAGGATCGACCCTTTTTCCACCATTTGCAAAGGTTGCAAAACCTCTTGCCTGTTCGTATGGGCTTAATTCAACAACACCAAGGGCTATTGAATGTACCTTTGGGAACCTTTTTTTAACTTCCTCCGGATCTGTTATTCCCAGTATTTTCGAAGCATATTTGATGACTGTTTCTATACCCAATCTATCCACAATTTTTGCTGTAACTACATTAATGGATTTTCTCAATGCTTCTCTTAGCCTTACCTTTCCATGATATACACCACCATAATTGGAAGGAATCCACTCTTCGTCATCGTCGTAGAACACAACAGGGCTGTCAACAATAATGGAGGCTGGGGTAAAAATCTTGGTATCAATCGCCGCTGTATAGATGTATGGTTTAAATCCTGAACCGGGCTGTCTGTATGCCTGTACGGCTCTGTTTAACTGGTTGTCAGGGGAAAAAGTGCTTCCGCCAACCATAGCGGTAATGTAACCTGTCTTTGGTTCAATTGCTATGAGTGCGCCTTCAACCTTCTGGAGTTTACCAGATTCTTTTTCCTGTGATAATGAACTTTCAATTATCCTACCGATCTGATTTTGATCGAAGAATAGGGAGAGCATATCCAGCGGAAGTAGAATCTTTGAGTTCAGGTAATCAAGGACTCTCTTCTCCGTTTTGGTGGATCCTATATTTATATTGTCTAAGGAGAATAAAAGGGTTACCATGTCGAGGGAGTCCAG
>Ga0190361_1000599_pt1 | contig 14172 bp, 15 predicted proteins | sample 48721845_MG_FD_161273 | JGI IMG/M metagenome (GOLD analysis project Ga0190361, IMG submission 161273) | Hydrothermal vent microbial mat bacterial communities from Southern Trench, Guaymas Basin, Mexico - 4872-18-4-5_MG | ecosystem: Environmental > Aquatic > Marine > Hydrothermal vents >...
ATATGCCTTGGAACTATCTCCACCCAGAGCCACAATTCTGTCTCTGTCCACTCCAGCTATCATACTGAAGAGATCATATCTCTTTAAGATATGTCTTAAAAAGGGTTTAAGAAATCTGTACCTTCCATATGATCTATCACTTACCCTTCCATTTAATAGGCTGATCATGGCCCCCCTTCTCTTTGCCTCATATACCCATATGGGCCATATCTCTGTTTCAATAAATATTATTAGCTCCGGTCTTACCCTGTTAAGTATATGGGTCATGGTTATGATATTGTCCAGAGGTGAAAATATGATGGGATAGTCTTTACCTAAGAGCTCTTTTGCCTTCTTAATTCCATGTGGGGTAGTAACGCTTAGCAAAGGCACATTTTCTGGTAAATACGCCCTCAGCTCCTTTAGTATAAAATATGCCACATTTACCTCTCCAATGGAAGAGGCATGTATCCAGACCCTTGGCTTTCCCCTGATCTTAGAGATGGCATCTGATGAAATATTCCCCAGACGATTTCTCAATGAGTCTTTAAAATAGGGATGAAGGATAGAGAGCAATATAAAAAAAGGAAGGGAAGATAAAAATAGGCTTGATGATAAAATAAGATATATTGCATATAAGATACCTGACATGGATATGATTTCATAAAAGAAAAGAGAACATGTCAAAGATTCTTTTAAGGGAGATGTCATGCAGACTCATTCCATATCATACAGGGAATTTAAGGGATATAAGGATAGTGTATTTCCTGTTACTCTATTTAGATACACAGAGGGATTCAGAGGGGTATGTATTTTGCTTCCCGGATTGGGATATACCTCACATATGCCACTTCTCTATTATCCCACAAGATACCTTATGGCGCTCGGATATGATATATGGAGATTTGAATATGAATATGGAAGATTTGAAGACTTTTTAAATGCACCTCCCAAAGAGAAGAGAAAATGGGCACTTGGAGATATACTTTTAGGGCTTGAGGAGCTATTTGAGTCAGAGAGATGGAAGACGCCTCTTGTGGTGATAGGTAAGTCTTTGGGAACCAGAGTAATGGGATATCTATTCTCCAAGGATCAGCGTTTTAAAGATGCATTAGGAATATGGCTTACCCCGGTCTTTAAAAGCAGACATCTAAGAGAAGAGCTAAGGCAGACATTTCAGCGATCCCTCTTTGTAATTGGCACCTCAGATCCTCACTATGAAAGGGCTTATATTAAAGAGCTTTCAAAGAGAGCAGAATTTAGGGTGCTTGTCTTTGAAGGGGCAGATCATAGCTTAGAGATAGATGGGGATCTTTTAGGTTCAATAGATATGGTAAAGAGGGTTGTGGAAGAGATAAGAGAGATTATTGAGGGAGGAAGATAAGATGAAAAGAAAGATAGAGAGGGCCATATTGAGTGTTACTGATAAGAGTGGAATTGTGGAATTTGCAAAGGGACTTAAGGAATTTGGTGTGGAGATTCTCTCTACTGGTGGAACTGCAAAGATACTAAAGGATGCAGGAGTTGAGGTGGTGGAGATATCTAAGTATACAGGATTTCCAGAGATCTTAGATGGAAGGGTTAAGAGCCTTCATCCCAAGATTCACGGTGGAATACTTGCCATAAGAGATAAAGAGGATCATATAAGGATGTTAAAGGAGCATCAGATCGTTGGGATAGACCTTATTGCAGTAAATCTCTATCAATTTGAAAGGGCTGTCTCAAGGGAAGGGATTACCTTAGAAGAGGCTGTAGAGGAGATAGATATAGGTGGCCCCACACTTATAAGAGCTGGTGCAAAGAACCATAGATTTGTAACTGTGGTAGTAGATCTTAAAGATTATCAGAAGGTCTTAGATGAGATGAAAGAGAGTGGGGGTTATACCAGTTTGAAGCTGCGGTTTGAGCTTGCAAAAAAGGCGTTTCAGCTTACCCATCAATATGATGGAGCCATATACAGATATCTAAATTCCTTAGACCCTGAAGCCTTAGAAGCTAAATAAGAGTTTTCAGAGGGCCTCTTCCATCGTTATTGTATAGTGAAAAAGAGGGTGTATTATTGCGAGGAGATTCAGCGATGAAGCAATCTCAGAATAGTTCGTGGTCGTGGTTCGTGGTTTGGAGGTTGCAGGAGGGGGAGATTGCTTCGCTTCGCTTGCAATGACAGCATTGGAAAGAATCTTCCTTGAACCTTGCGAAATTCGGGGCTAATTTTACTCATCCTGGGTAAAAATTAATAGTATTTCGTTTCCAAATTAACATATCATATTTCATTTAACATTTTTTGGACAGTTACTGGAGGCAGAGGGGGGGTCAAAAGCCTCGTCAATACTGGAGCACTATTTGAAAAATGTCAAAAAGGTAGTGCCACAAAATTTGCATTTTATTCCTGCCATCTAGGATTATAGTATGTATTATTGGAGTGTCCTTAAAAGGAGGCTCCAATGTTTGCACGCATTAAAAAATCAGGAATGTTGATTGTCAAGACATTTGACCCCGTATCGGAAGATAAAAATGACCCCCTTTAAAGGTTTTTATTTAGATGTGCAATCCAAAAATCAGTAAATTTTTAACTACTAACTGTCAAACTTAAGATCAATATTTTTAATTTTTTTCAAAAAATTTTTAAAGCCATGTCCCTTATTGAAGCTCAGTTTACATAATAAAAGAAAATCAAAAATTTTGAGGAGAAGCAGCCAAAAGCCAGTAGATAAGCATACTAAGACCTATATAGGTTGGACGCGGGATAAGCTTAGGGGTAGTAAATAGACATATGAAGGGGTAAGAGACCTTGAATTTTTCAAAGGTCTCCCTCAAAAGCTGTAAATGAAATATGTCATTGCTAAGGTTCTGCTGGAAGCTGAAACAATCTCACGTTGCCACGGCCTTTGGCCTCGCAATAATATTAAAAAGACTCGCAATGCCAGGAGGTCTGGCTCTGACACAGAGGGTCATCCGACTTAAGTGAGGGTATAACCCCAGCGTAACTGAAGGATAGGCAAAGCTCTCGAGACAATAGGCTCTCTGAGAAATGGCGAGAGCACAAGAAAAGTCAAAGGATATATTACAGGTGGAGAGACAAATCTTTAGAGGAGGCAAGTAAAATCAAGATTGATTTTTAAATATAAAAATTATATAAATAGTATATGAATTTTGAATATGATATCAATAAAAGCAGATCAAATAAAACCAAACATGGAATAGACTCTGAAGAGGCAAAGGAACTTTTTAATGACCCATTTATGATTGAAATCCCTGCAAGGACAGTAGGTGAGAAAAGGTATCTTGTTGTAGGGAAGATAGGCACAAAGCATTGGTCAGCAATAATAACTTATAGGGGAGAGAAAATCAGGATAATCTCTGTAAGGAGATCAAGAAAGGAGGAGGTGGCTCTTTATGAAAGCTATAAAGAGTGAGGAGTTTGATAAGAGATTTGAAAGGGAAGAGTCTATAATTGATTATCTTGAGCTTAACAAGGCCAGAAGACCCAACCTAAAGACAAAGAGAGTGAATGTAGATTTCCCAATTTGGATTGTCAATGCCCTTGACAGAGAGGCAATGAGGCTTGGTCTTACCCGCCAGGCACTAATTAAGCTATGGATTGCGGAACGCCTTGAAAAAGGTTAAATAAGAATATGATTTGTAAGATTTCTTCTGGGGTCTTACGGCGGGAGTGTCCACCCCATTGTGTAAAAAATTTAGTTATGTAAAGATCAATGTTTAATTTTTAACTATATAAAACGGCAGACCATGCTTGATGAGCTGGAGGCTCAGATTGTAGCGCTTTATGCTAAGGGTATGAGTACCAGAGACATTCAGGAGCTACTTTCTGAGATGTATGGTTTTGAGATAAGTGCATCTTTAATTTCTAAGATTACGGATAGGATCTTACCGAAGCTCTCTGAGTGGCAGAAGAGGCCATTGAAGGAGAGGTATCTTTTGCTCTGGATTGACTGTATTTTTTATAAGATTCGGGAAGAAGGTCAGGTAAAGAATAAAAAGTCAATATTGTTTGATCAAGGCCCAAATGCTAACTGGTATGAAGTATTAAGGTTTTTAGAAGCTCCTTTGCATTGTATGAGCTCCTAACAAATGGGCCACTTGAAACACTTATAAAGCCTAACTCTAAGGCATATCTCTTCCACTCTTCAAACTCATAAGGTAAGATATATCTTTCAACCTTTATATGCATTTTAGTAGGTTGTAGATATTGCCCTAAGGTCAGCACTTCACAGCCAGCATCTATAAGATCTTCTAAGACCTTCTTTACATCATCCTCTCTTTCCCCAAGTCCGAGCATAAGCCCTGATTTGGTATGAGTCGTAGGGCTAAGAGATCTGATCTGTCTTAAAAGATTAAGCGATCTATTATAATCTGCCCCTGGTCTTACCCTTGGATAGAGTCTTGGAACGGTTTCAAGATTGTGATTTATAATATCTGGCCCAGCATCTAAAACAGTGGATATGGACTCTGTTGAGCCTCTAAAATCGGGGATCAACACTTCAACAGTGGTATTAGGGTTTATTTCTCTAATCTTACCTATGGTCTTTGCAAAATGGCTGGCTCCACCATCAGGTAGATCATCACGTGTTACAGATGTTATTACCACATGCTCTAAACCCATATCTCTTACTGCCTCTGCAACAAGAATGGGTTCCTGAGGGTCTGGTACTTTTGGTTTTCCATGTCTTACTGCACAGAATCTGCAATTACGTGTGCAGTATCTTCCCAGGATTAAATAGGTGGCCGTCTTTTTTGAAAAGCATTCATATATATTGGGACAAAGGGCCTCTTCACAAATAGTATGCAGACCTTTTCTTTTAATCATCTTTTGAACTTCAAGATATCTATCATCTAAAGTAATCTTTTTATTAAGCCAGGAAGGACGCCTTAAAGTCTCCATTATGCCCTCTCCGTTTTAACCTTTCTTTTAAGCTATCAATGTGAACCTCTTTTAAAGAGATATTAAAAATCTTTTCTAATGCGATCTTTGTAACCTTATAGACCTCGTCCATCTCTACCTCTCTGCCCAAGACCTCTCTAATAGATGTCATTCTAATGCCTTTTAGCCCACATGGATCTATCCAGCTGAATGGCTCAAGGGGATTGTTTATATTAAGTGCAAATCCATGAAAGCTTATCCCGGCCTTAATTGCTATACCAATACTACCAAGTTTCCTGTCACCAAGCCAGATTCCTCTACCTAAGGGATTTCTATGGGGATAGATCCCATATGTTGATGCAACATAAATCATAACCTCTTCAAGAGCATCCACAAACTCTCTCACCCCTAAATGGGCTCTTTTAATGTCTATTATGGGATAACAGATTAGCTGACCAGGGCCATGATATGTGATATCTCCCCCCCTCTCAATATGGTATATGGGAATATTCTTTGAAGATAAAAAAGTAGAAGATACCAAAATATGATTGGAAGAGCCCCTCTTTCCGATGGTAAAGACCGGAGGATGCTCTAAAAAGAGAAAGAGATCACTATCTATAATACGTTCTGACTTTGCCATAACAAGGCTACGCTGAAATTCCCAAACACTTAGATAATCTCTTAGTCCTAAATTCAGCAAAAGGGCCCACTTCATTAAACACGCCCTCTTTTATTTTATTCTTGACATCCTCATTTTAATTACAGTAAACAAAATTAACAAATATGCAATAAAAAATGAATAAATCTGACTTAGCAAGAAGAATTGGATTAAAGATAAGGGAATTGAGAGAAGGTGCGGGCCTCACCCAGAGGAAGCTGGCCTCAGTAAGTGGTCTTTCCCCTTCCATGTTATCCCGCATAGAGAATGGACTGACCATTCCTTCAATTACAACGCTTCAGGTGATTGCAGATACATTAAAGGCAGATATCGGTTACTTCTTTCAGGCAGGAGGAGAAAAGGAATTCCTGATTACTGTTCCTAGAAATCGGAGAAAGATTATATCTCGTTCAGGTACTAATCAGAATGTGGCGTATGAGCTTGAGCTTCTTGCAAGTGGAATGCAAAACCCCTTTATGGAACCTGCTATTGTTACCTATGTCGGAAGAGATGAGGAGGTGGAGTTCAGAGTGCATGATGGGCAGGAGTTTATGTATGTGCTTGAAGGCACTGTAAAGCTAACGCTGGGATCTCAGGAATTTATACTTAAACCTGGATGTGCGGCATACTGGAATGGAAATGTTCCGCATAAGGGAGTGTCTGTGGGAGATAGGCCTGCAAGGGCATTGCATGTCCACCTGATTCCAGGCAGGTGGACAGGCACATTTCAATATGAAGATATAACTTGGAAAAAGGAGGGTAAAAAATGAAAGGAAAAGTTAAGGTATTTTGGGTTACTATTCTATGTATATCCATAATCTTCTTAGGAATAACCCCCTTATGGGCAGCCAAGTTCAAAAAGGAATATAAGATGACCGTGAACGTTACTTCTGCCTTTTACTGGGGTAAAGGGGCGATCAAGTTCTGTGAGCTTGTTAAAGAAAAGACAAACGGACAGATTAAGATAAAGCCCTATTGGAGAAGTGCACTGCTTAAGGGTGCCCAGCTAAAGTCTGCACAGATGGTTGCAAATGGGGTGATTGACTGTGCGATGGAGTCCACAATTAATTTCTCACCAGTCGTCACTGAGGCCAATCTGTTTTCACTACCATTTTTCATTAATACATTTGAAAACTTAGATAAGATTGAATATGGAAGTGCAGGAGATGCCATATTTAAGGCAATGGAAAGAAAGGGAATAGTGGGCCTGGCATGGGCTGAAAACGGATTTAGACAGGTCACCAACAGCAAGAGACCTATCCGAAGGCCTGAAGATCTCAGAGGCCTTAAGATCAGGGTTGTGGGAAGCCCAATATTTATTGATATTTTTAGAAAGCTGGGGGCTGATCCAGTTAATATGAACTGGGCAGACGCAGTAACCGCTTTTCAGCAGGGTGTAGTGGATGGTCAGGAAAATCCTGTGGGTGTCTTGGTGCCTGTAAAGATCTGGCTGTATCATAAATATGTTACATTCTGGAACTACTTGGTGGATCCCGTGGTCTTTTATTGGGGTAAGAGGCAGTGGAAGGCATTCCCAGATAATATAAAAAAGGCCATAAAGGAGGCGGCAGTTGAAGCGGCCCGTTTTGAAAAGGCACTCTGTAGAGCAGGACTTGATGGTGATAAGTCCATAAATATCCTTAAAAATGAATTTAATTATACCATGAAGATCCCTCAGCCCATTGAGTATATGAAAAGCAAAGGAATGACAGTGATATTCCTGACTGATGAGGAAAGGAATGCATTTATAGATGCGACCAGATCATTATATGAGAAATGGGTGCCAAAGATAGGGAAGGATCTGGTAGAGAAGGCGAGAGCCGATATGAAAAGATAATCAATATATGTGATATGCTTATGGGAGAGGATAAAAGACAAATCAGATCTGAGTACTGGATCGCGGCCATATTGCTCTTTACCATGGCATCTATTGCCTTTATAAATGTGCTCAGCAGATATATCTTCCATTTTTCATTTGCTGCTACCGAAGAGATCACTATAAATCTCTTTGTATGGCTTACAGTGGTCGGATCTGGGATCGCATTTGAAAGAGGAAGTCAGCTCGGTATGGTGACTCTGTTTAATATCTTTCCAAAGGGGATAAAAAAGGCGGTGATTATTTTCAGTTCATTGCTGAGCGCGCTACTATTTATTTTTGTAGATATCTTTATGATAAAGTCCATATACAATGAGGTCACACTGTTTAAGGCGACTTCAGCTGCCCTTGGAATCCCTGTATGGATCTATTATGCAGGTGTCCCTGTGTTTTCCGTCTATGTATTCTTTGGAATATACAGGGACGCATCTGCAAGGCTTTCAGATCTTGAAAAGAAGAAGGGGAAATCTTAATGGATGCGCTCCTTATAACTCTGCTCTTCTTTCTTTTAATGGCATTGGGGGTGCCGATTGGGACATCTCTTGGAATATCCGCAGTTGCCACTATCATCCAGTTTGATCTAGGAATAGGTATGCTGGGAGTTAATTTTTCAACCGGGATTGCAAAATTTCCCCTTCTTGCCATCCCCTTTTTTGTGCTTGCAGGAGTGATACTGGATAAGGCAGGTCTTGCTGCCACCATTGCACATTTCTTTGAACTTGTGGTTGGAAAGATGGTTGGTGGACTTGCTATTGTAGCAGTTCTGACCTGCATGTTTTGGGGAGCCCTTTCAGGTTCAGGGCCTGCAACCACTGCCGCAGTGGGTCTAATTCTTCTTACCCCCATGATTAAGCAGGGATATGATAAGTATTTTGCAGGAGCAACCATAGCAAACTCATCTGATCTTTCAATTGTTATTCCCCCCAGCATCGCATTTATCATATATGGAGATATAACCAGTGTATCCATAAGTGCGCTATTTGTTGCTGGAATCATTCCAGGGCTTCTTACAGGTGCAGGAACCGTGCTTGTGGCATATCTAATATCTAAGAAAAGGGGATACAGGGGGCTTGAAAGAAGAGGATCTTTAAAGGAGATCCTTATATCTTTAAGGAGATCCATATGGGCGATTCTTGCACCTGTAATAATTCTGGGCGGAATATATGCAGGGATATTTACTCCCACTGAGGCGGCGGTAGTTGCGGTATTTTATAGCCTTTTTGTGGCAATCTTTGTCTATCATTCCATCACATGGAAGGATATGATCTTTATATTGGTAGATGCCACAGTAACCACATCGGTGATAATGTTTATTGTGGTGTTTGCAGGAATATTTACATGGGCAGCGTCAGTTATAGGCATTGTAGATATGGCCGCAAACTTTGTAATCAGGATCTCTCCCAATGCAGTTGTTATGATTGTGCTTGTAAATCTCCTGCTTCTGGCCTTGGGCATGATAATTGATGCCATCTCCATCTCATATATAGTTATGCCTATACTTATCCCTGTGCTTGCCTCTTTTAATATAGATCCCCTCTGGTATGGGGTGATCTTTGTATCTGCACTTGCAATTGGTCAGGCAACCCCACCTGTGGGTGTAAATCTCTTTACAGCTGCAAATCTGATACAGGGTGAGCTGGATTCGCTTGCAAAACAGGCTATTCCCTTTGTTGTTATGGATGTGATTGTGCTTATCATAATCTCTCTGTTTCCTTGTCTATCAACCTATCTGCCCATAAGGGCAGGGCTTTACAGTCCATGAAAATTTTGAAAGGGGTCTGAGACAGTGAAGATCAGTAAAAAGGAAAAACTGAAACTCTACAGAAAGATGCTTCTTATAAGGGCATTTGAAGAGAAGGCAGGTTCTCTCTTTAAAGAGGGCCATGTCCCCGGCTTTATCCATCTTTCAATAGGAGAGGAGGCCTCCTCTGTTGGAACATGCTCTGTGCTACAACAGGATGACTATGTGGCAAGCACTCATAGAGGACATGGCCATCTCATAGCAAAGGGGGCGGATCCCAAGTTCATGTTTGCTGAACTTCTTGGAAAGGCAACAGGTTATTGCAAAGGAAAGGGTGGGTCCATGCATATTGCAGATTTCTCTCTTGGAATCCTGGGTGCAAATGGTGTTGTTGGAGGTGGCTTTCCCATAATTATTGGGGCAGGTCTCTCTATAAAGCTTAGAAAGACAAGACAGGTGGCTGTGGTATTTTTTGGAGATGGTGCGGCAAATCGTGGGACCTTTCATGAGGCCTGTAATATGGCATCCATATGGAAGCTGCCAGTGGTATTTGTATGTGAGAACAACCTCTATGCCTCTACAACCCCTGCCAAATATGCCCTTGCAGGCGGATCTGTGGCCAAAAGGGCATCTGCATATGCAATACCTGGCTATGAAGTGGATGGAAACGATGTCCTTTTAGTAAGAGAGACAGTTGGAAGAGCAGTAAAGAGGGCAAGGGAGGGCAGAGGGCCATCAATTGTGGAAAACAAGACATATAGATTTAGGGGACACTTTGAAGGGGATCCTCAAAAGTACAGGACTGAAGAAGAGATTCAACAATATCTGAAAAATGATCCCATTGAGAGATTTAAAAAGGTGCTTTTAAAAGATGGGGCACTATCTGAATCAGAAGACAACAGGATACGAAGGGAGGTTCAGGACGAGATTGAAGATGCAGTAAGATATGCCATGGAATCACCATTTCCCAGACCTCAAGATGCCTTAAGTGATATATATACGAATTGGAGGATAGACAATGGGTGATAGGATCTTGACTTGTTCAGAGGCCCTCTCAGAGGCACTCCATGAGGAGATGGAAAGGGATGAGACTATCTTTATCATTGGTGAGGATATAACTGCTCATGATGGCATATTTGGACAATTTAAGGGGCTTTATAAGAGATTCCCTGAAAGAGTCATTGATACTCCCATATCAGAGACATGTATAATTGGAGCTGGGCTTGGGGCAGCACTTACCGGTATGAGACCCCTTGTGGACATGCACTTTGCAGACTTTGTTACTACTGCCATGGATGAGATAGCAAATCAGACGGCAAAGATAAGATATATGTCAGGGGGACAGGTAAGCATTCCCATGGTAATATGGGCACCTGATGGAGGAGGGCTGAGGGCAGCGGCACATCACTCCCAGTGCCTTGAGTCATGGTTTGTGCATCTCCCTGGAATAAAGGTTGTGATTCCCTCTGCGCCTTCTGATGTAAAGGGATTGATAAAGAGCGCACTTCGGGATGATGATCCTGTTATATTCTTTCAGCACAAAAGGCTCTTTTCTGAGAGAGGGCCTGTTCCTGAAGGAGAATACCTTATTCCTTTGGGAAAGGCAGATATAAAGAGGAAAGGAAGTGACATCACTATTATAACCTATTCCAGGATGACATATCTTTGTCTTGAGGCAGCGAAGACCTTGAAAGATGAGGGAATTGATGTAGAGATTATTGATCTTAGAACCCTTAAGCCCCTTGATTTTGAGCTCATATCTGAATCCATCTCTCATACCTATCATGCACTCATCGTGCATGAGGCATGTCTTACAGGTGGCTTTGGGGCTGAAATTGCCGCTCTAATTGGAGAGAAGCTCTTTGATTATCTGGATGCACCAGTCAGAAGGCTTGCCTCTAAGGATGTTCCCATACCCTTTAGCCCTGTTATGGAAGACTATGTAATTCCACAGGTAAAGGATATTATTGATGCAGTTAAAGAGACACTTAGAGGATAGGGAGTAATTGGTATGATAGAGATAAGGATTCCAAAACTGGGTCTTACAATGCAAAATGCCACAGTGGTTGAGTGGAAATTTGGCTCAGGAGATCGGGTAAAAAAAGGTGATGTTATCCTTATCATTGAAACTGATAAGGTAACATATGAGGTTGAGGCACCAGCAGATGGCATCTTTCATCCAATAGTTGAGGAGGGAAAGAGATGTAAGGTTCAAGAGGTGGTGGCATATCTTGCAGAGGATCAGGCTGAATACCAGGAGATAATCAAAAGGTATCCCATCTTAGAAAAAAAGGAAGAAGAGGAAGTTCCCAAAGATATGGTTCAGACCACACTCCCATCTCCATTACCACAAAAGAGGATAAAGGCATCTCCCCTTGCACGTGCCATTGCAAAGGAACATAATCTTGATCTAAGTGTAATTGAGGGTAGTGGACCTGGGGGACGGATTATAAGAAGGGATGTATTAAAGGCCTTAGAGATTAAAAGAGAGGTCAAAGAAGAAAAGGCCCTTATAGAGATTATACCTATAAAGGGTATAAGACGCACCATATTTGACAATATGTTTTTGAGCCTCAGTCAGTCTGCACAACTAACACTTCATACAGATGCAGGGGCAGAATCAATTGTAAGGCTTCAAGATCAGATAAATGCTGTCACAGGTAAGAAGGTCTCATATAACGCCTTTTTTATAAAGATAGTGGCAACAGTTCTCAGAAGGCATCCAAGGATAAATGCAAGTGTTGATGGGGATAATATCAAGGTCTGGAAAGATATAAATATAGGCTTTGCCATGGAAAAGGATGAATATCTTATCGTTCCAGTTGTAAGAGCACCTGATAAAAAGGGATTGCTTGAGATAGAAGATGAGATCGCTAACCTGATAGATAGAGCAAGAAAAGGGCAGCTTTCACCTGATGAGCTAAGTGGTGGAACCTTCACTATAACAAACTTAGGGTTTGCAGGGATAGATCATTTTACACCCATAATAAGACCTCCTGAGAGTGCCATTTTGGGAATCGGAAGGATTATAGATAGAGCAGTGGTGAGAGATGGAAAGATTGTCGCTGAAAAGAGGATAGGACTTAGCCTTACTTTTGATCACAGGATAATTGATGGGGCTCCTGCTTCAAGGTTTTTAAAGGATATTAGCAGCTTGATAGAAAATCCATCACTTATTCTGGCATACTGAAAGGCTTAAAGAGGAGATGGTAATGAAAAAAAAGAGATTTGATGTGATTATTATTGGTGCAGGGGCAGGGGGAGTGGCAGCGGCAATAAGGGCATCTCAACTAAAGGCAAAGGTGGCTCTCATAGAGAGATCGAGACTTGGTGGATTTTGTATGAACAGTGCCTGTATCCCCTTTACCCATATGATGTGGGCATCTCATATAAGAGGTTTTTTTGTATCCCTTGGGAAGGATATGGGAATCGGGTTTAAGGCAGATGATATGGAAATATCCAAACTACTTAGACGGCAGAAGGATCTGATAGGATTTATGCAAAAGGGGGTAGAAGGAATCTTAAAGAAAAATCAGATTGATCTTATAAAGGCAAAGGCATCTCTCAGATCTCCTAAGGAAGTGGAGGTAGATGGCTCTATCTTAGAGGCAGAAAAGCTAATAATTGCAACTGGTAGCAGATGGCTTGATCCAGAATTTGCCCCTATAGATGGAAAGAGAATCATTACCTCTGATCATCTTCTCACTGGATGGAAACAGAAAGGGAGATTTTTAATCTCTGGGGATAATCCGTTTATGCCTGAAGTTGCGCAATTTTTAGCCGCCACAGGCTCTCAGGTATATCTTATTACCTCTGAAGACAGACTCCTAAAGAGAGAGCCCAAATCCATATCTTCAAGGATCACCAAAGTGCTTAAGGAAGCGGGGATTAATGTATATACAAGATCAGAGATCCTCTCTTTAAAAGACTCAAAGAATGGGCTTAAGATAAAGATAAATAGAAAAGGAAAAGAGGAATCTATTGAGATAGACTATCTTGTCTATATGAAGAGAAAGGCAATGCTAAATGAAATAGGGCTTGAAAGATTGGGACTTGATTTAGACAGAGATTATATAAGTGTAAACGAAAGAATGGAAACAGAGATACATGGAGTCTATGCAGTGGGGGATGTCTCTGCCCCCCAGCATAGACACTACTCACATCTTGCATCTTCAGGAGGTATAGTAGCAGCGGAGAATGCAATGGGAATGAAAAGCGCTATTGACTATAGGACATTGCCAAGGATACTTTACACATCTCCACAGATTGCCTGTATTGGTCTTACAGAAAAAGAGGCAAAAGAGGCTGGTTATGATGTGATTACTGGCACAGCCCCCCTAAGCATGAACCCTTATGGAATGCTCCTTTCCCAAGACTATGGTCTCATTGAGATTGTGGCAGATAAGAGATACGGCGAAATCTTAGGAATACATATGATAGGAGAAGGGGTATGTGAGATAGCAGGATATGGAGTGCTTGCAATACAGCTTGAGGCCACCTTAGAGGAGCTCTCTAAGAGTATTCTTCCACATCCATCCATAAGTGAGTCACTTGCAGAAGCAGCCAGGGCATGTATGTCTAAACCCATTTACCTTCCTTAAACCCGTTTTGGATGGCTCCAAAAAATAAAAGTTATTAAATTGATGAGGCCTTTGGCCACTGTAGAGAGCCTTGAATTTTTCAAAGCTCTTATAAAAAAGCTGTAATCAAAAAGATAGTGCCACAAAATTTGCGTTTTATTCTTGCCATTTAGGATTATAGTATGTATTATTGGAGTGTCCTTAAAAGGAGGCTCCAATGTTTGCACGCATTAAAAATCAGGAAAGTTCCAATATCTGCAAATCGTTGAAAATCGGAAAGGTTCACCGTCTATTCGTCTCAGGTTCGGGCCGCACATGCGAGAAATGGTAGCGGGTATGATCTTATTGAAGAAGGATGAAAACATCAGAGGGCATGTGTTTTGCAGCTTCCTGGCCCTGGTGTTGAGAAAGGAACTGGATAAACGTCTTGAAAGATACGGATACTGCTTTGAATGG
>Ga0190361_1000600_pt1 | contig 14167 bp, 12 predicted proteins | sample 48721845_MG_FD_161273 | JGI IMG/M metagenome (GOLD analysis project Ga0190361, IMG submission 161273) | Hydrothermal vent microbial mat bacterial communities from Southern Trench, Guaymas Basin, Mexico - 4872-18-4-5_MG | ecosystem: Environmental > Aquatic > Marine > Hydrothermal vents >...
CGAGAGAACATCACCGTTAATATCGGTTATGATGGGGTACTTGGCTTTTCCCGCCATTATGTGGGCGTAGGTTATGCCCTTCGGGTGCTTCTTCAAAATTTCCCGGGGTGTGAGTTCAACAGCCCAGTTGAGGGGAATAAATCTTATTCCGTCGGGGTCTACGGCGCGGTATTCGAAAGGCGGTTTTACTCTGTCGAGGTCGTGGAGCCCTATGGACGCTTTCACTCTGTCACGCCCTATGGCCCAGTGTAAGTCCTCTTGCATCCCCATCAGTTCAACGATATTCTCCTCGTTAAACGAGACGTTCCTGACAACCGCACAGACTATGTAGGGCCTGACCTCAGCTAGGGCGGGATCCACCCTTAGGGTTATGCCGCTATCCGAGATTTCGTACTTCGGAAGCCCGGTTTCTATTTCCATGAATCCACGCAGCGCACGTGCAATACCCTCCTGGCTTGAGAAGTCGGGGCGGTTGGGATTATACTCAACCTTAAGGTACTCTTCTGTTTTCTCTTCTATGTCAACTCCGAGCCACGGAACGGTTCTCTCGAGTTCGTCGGAATCGACTTCTTTTCTTAGCAGCTCGCTCATCCTATCACAATTCAAAGTTATTACTGGAATTTTGCCTTCCTCCAACCAGTTCTAGAAAAGTATCGGGGTTCTTCTGATCCACCCCAAATCGTTTCGGTAAAGGTCTCGTATGTCCTCTAAACCTAAACGGAGCATAGCTAGGCGTTCAAAGCCCCCGCCCCAGGCGAGCACAGGAACCTTAACACCGAGAGGGATGGTCACCTCGGGGCGGAAGATTCCCATTCCGCATAGTTCAATCCAGCCAAACTCTTCTACATAAACCGTTGATTGAAGCGATGGTTCCGTGTAGGGAAAATAGCTAGGCCAGAACTGCACTCTCTCGAAGCCGAGACGCTTGTAAAATTCGGTTAAGGTACCCATAAGGTCTCTGAGCGTCACATTTTCGTCCACAATTATGCCCTCTATTTGGAAGAATTCTGCTAGGTGCTTGTAGTCTAATTTCTCATTCCTGTAAACTCGGTCAACAGAAAACACCTTTACGGGAGGCTCAGGATGTGCTGCTAAGTAGCGTATCGTTGTGGCAGTGGTATGGGTTCTCAGAATGGTTTGGCGCGCCACCCTAGCACTCCACTTATAACCCCAACCAGTTGAGCCGGTCTCCCACCCGTCCTCGTGGGTTTTGGACACCCTCCGCACCGTTTCTTTATCGGGCAGCCTGGCGGTTTTGGGAAACTTTAAGTAAAAGGTGTCATGCATCTCGCGGGCTGGATGATCCTGAGGTTGAAACAAAGCGTCAAAATTCCAGAAGGCGGATTCAACAAAAGGCCCCCTTATTTCAGTGAACCCTAAATCCAAGAAAATTTCCCTAATTTCGTTAATCAGTTCAATAACCGGATGAATCTTTCCAGGATAGACGGCGCGAACAGGAGCCTCGACATCGTACTTCCGGAACACTGTTTCACGCCACTTTCCTGACTTGATGAGATCCGGTGTGAGAACACTGACCTCCTCAGCGACGCTAACACCCGACTGAAGGAGCTTTGCTCCCTTCTCGGTAAGGACGAGTGATCGAACAGTTTCTTGGCGAAGCTTAACCAGATTTCTCTTCCGCAGAGAATCAATAATCTCCTTTGTGTCTCGCGGAGACTCTGAGATTTCCATCTCACCCTTATCTCTTAGAACCTTAAGTAATTCTTCGTCACGTCCTAGAGGCGCCTTCTCCCCTGCTTGCAAGAGAATTTCTCCGTCACGCTTCGAAAAATTAGCCCAGCGTTTCCTTCGAAGCCATCCGAGAGCAATATTTAAGTCCTTACCGGAAAGAGAGGTCTCCTTCGACAGTTCAGATAGTGTGACGCTACCCCCGAGACGAATTATAGTGTCCAAAAGGCGTCTCTCCGGAAGCCCCCGCTCCACACACTCATAACCCTCCGGGAGCAAACCGGCATAAACCTTTTTCGCTTCCTTCTGCTTCACTAAACCCTTCTCACTCAGCCACGCCGAGGTTCTAACGATTGCCACGTGGTCGAGCCCGGTTTCCTTCTCCAAATCGCTAACAGTCATCTCCGCTTTACTCTTAGACAGGGCTTCCAGAATTCTGAGTTCCATTTCCCGCAATTTCACCTGACTGTCCATACCTGTTCCTCCACATCATTAGAGGGGGCACGAATATTTTTCGGACTCAGCGCTTACCAAACATCAGAAACTCTTAAAAAAATTTGGGTTACCATTCGAGGAATTCACATAAATATTTTTGCTAAACAATTTAGAAAGCACACAAAAACAGAGAATAACAGCAGGGAAAGAATGGATATCAACATTTTGAAAGGTATCCGATTGTTCGAATTCTTGAAAAGGGGGTTAGTCCAAGATTTTCCCCGTCTCGTCAATCACACCTTTACGAATTCTCGTACTGGAAATACGGGTACCATTCTGGGCGAGAACCAAAGGGACAAGCACAACTTCCAGGGGAGGTAAACCTTTCTTCCTGCGTATAGTGTTGATTTTTTCAACAGTTGATAAAACTTCCTCAGTTGCAACCAAAGCTTCTAATCCCGAGTCCTCCACGGCTGGCCCATAAGGATCGTCAAGGCTAATTATCTCAGCTCTGTCAAGGTAGCCCTCCTCCTCAAGAAAGGCCTCAAGTTTTTTCTTTCTTACATGATACGGCTCTATTTTCTCCGCCATACTTTTGTGCTTAGTCATCCTGTCTGTAGTCAACCCTATCATGACCCGCTCGGCTACCTCGAAGGCCTTCCTTATCAGAGCCTTATGCCCTATGTGAAGTCTATCAAAGGTACCAGAGACTCCAACCAACTTAAACGTGTAGGACATACCGAACTCTCCTTCGAACGCTAAAGGTTTGGTAATAATTATATATGATTCACAAGACACTTTAAGTATTAAAACCATTTTTACAAAGAGGACATAGTAATGCTTGACGCCAAAGTTTTAGAGAGTTACAGAACGGCGGGGGAAATAGCAGCGGAAATCAGAAAGGAAGCGGAAAAGATAGTCAGAAAAGGAGTTCCACTGCAGAAAATCTGCGAAACACTGGAAAGGAAAATACTAAAAGAAGGGGGAAAACCCGCATTCCCGGTAAACGTGTCTTTGAATGATATAGCAGCACACTACACCTCTCCGCCTGACGATAGAACCACAGTTCCTCCCAAAGCCTTAGTTAAGGTGGATATCGGGGTGCAAATCAACGGTTTCATCGCGGATACAGCACTCACAATCAGCGTGGGGAAGGTGGGAAGAGGGCTAATTGAAGCGGCGGAATCCGCTCTCGAAAACGCCCTGAAGATTGTCAAGGCCGGTGTAAGGTCGAGTGAAATAGGAGAAGTCATTGAGAAAACAATAAGGGAGTCAGGGTTCAGACCGATATCCAACCTTACAGGTCACCTACTGGGCCAGTACAATCTTCACGCTGGAAAATCCATTCCCAACGTTAAAACAAGACTGGGATTCACATTAAAAGAGGGAGAAGTCTACGCCATTGAGCCATTCGCTACAACCGGAGAGGGAATAGTTGACGACTCCAAATACGCCTACATATACAGGTTAACCAGCCAGAAACAATCCGACCAGTTTTTGTCATACATTACCCGCGAGTTCAAAACCCTCCCCTTCACTTCCAGATGGCTAATCCACAAGTTCTCGAAAAAGCGGGTACAAGAACTTATCAAAAGGTACATCAACGGGGGATTGATTCAACCCTACCCCGTCCTAATAGAGAGAAAGAGAGGTGTGGTTTCACAGGCAGAACACACACTAATCGTGAAGAAAAACGGGTGCGAGGTGACCTCTGCTTAGAACTCTTCCTCCTTCTCCTCAACTCGGGAAACAGGTACAGAGTAAATCGCACTCACGTATTTTTCAGAACCACAGGAGCTACACGAACCCATTTTTTTGAAGACATAGTCACCCTTCTGGAAGTCTCTAACCTCCCGATAATCACATCCCTTACACTTAACAACCGTAACTGTCTTACGCTCAGGAACCGGTTTAGGACGCGAAAACAGTATGAGAGGGTAAATCGCAAGAAGCAGCGCGAAGAGCGCGTAGAACAGTCTCTGATTCCTAATACCTGTGAAAAGATCCAAGAAAAGCTCGTCGAATGAAGGATGCACATAAAGGTAGAGCATATAAACCCCAAGAGCAGCGACAATAATGGAGAACACAATCAGAATCAGAGTAGATATTCTTCTTTTTTGTGGCATAACTACTTCCACCTGTCTAACCTATGCCGATACAATTTCCTATCCCCGCGACTATAACGGTATCACCAGCCTTGGTACGCTCTCGGATAATATTTTTCACACGCTCAGCGGCTTTGCGAGCGCCATCAAAGATTTCCTTCCTCATGGGAGTTAGGGCGTCTTCAATCGACATCTTTATTATCACGGCGTCAACAGGAACCCGCCGATTGGTAACCTCTTGTTCTATCTTGAATTTTTCAACCCCAGGTCCGCCGATGGCAGCGCCGACACCTTCAACGATCTTACCAGTCTTCTCACCCTCAAACTTCAATCCCGCGTCAATCATGATCACCCGGGCAACATTCCCATCAGATTCCTTAATCAGATTGACAATCGCTTCGCCGGGCTTTCCTACACGCGCACCCGGACCAGTTGCCCTGACAATCATCACGTTTCTATCCTCAAAAACCGTGGGCGTCAGAGAAACATCCTCGGCGATTTCACTGGTTTCAGCATCTCCATTATTCGAAAACTCACTTCTCAGAATAGAAGCCACCAGCGCACCAACCCCATCACCAATTGGTTGACCCTCAGAGAAAGCCTTTAAAGCCTTGTAATAAGCATTGGCATACTTCATAATAAGTGAAAGCGCAACCTGGATGCTCACAATCATAGCGTAGTTGTTGGTCTCCTTACCCAAGTAGTAGAAATGTCGAACAACTAGGAAAAGCTGCCGCAAAGCCATAGCAGCCTCGAAAGTCATCGCAATATTAGCCCTCTGATCGCGATCAGCTGCGGGAGCCAAACGCGCAACAAGATCATCGAACCTAGACTTTCTCACATCGAGAAGGTGTTCAAGTCTTTTAAAAACACCTGAAGGGTCACGCTCCACAGGCTCAATCAGAACAAACTCCATGTAATCCTCAACCAGGGGGGTGGGATCCTTCTCAGGTTTACCCAACTCCCTAATCATCTTAATGGTAACGTTCTTACCCTCATCAGACCACTTCTCGAGCTGAGAAATCACCTCACGAATCTGGCTCAAATACTGCATGGTCTGAACCTTCAAAAACAAGCCACTAAACATCAAGATAATAAAGAACACGAATATGAGGATGTTCATAATTATAATCGTCGGATCAGAGTACCCGAACGGTAACTGCAACGCCGGCAACACCATAACTATCACACAACACCAACAGTCGTAACCACCAAACTACTAAAAAACAATACATATAATATTTATAAGCATTCCCAGAGCAACACCCACACCACACTCAAACACCCCCGACACCCATCCCACGGAAACGCAGAAAATGCATTAAAGAGTTCACCAACCCTTAACGCAAACATCGGAGCAGAAGTCACTGCGTTTCAAAAGTAAGGGAGGGGAATGGTCCCGCAGGCCGGATTTGAACCGGCGACCTGACCCGCCACCCTCAGAGAGGACTCTCCAAGGGGTCTCGGTGTCTGAGTGCTTGCTGGTGTTGGGAAACCGCACCAATTACGGTGCAGCTCTACAGCCGAGCACTCTAGCCAGTCTGAGTTACTGCGGGAGAAACTATAACGTTTTTCCCTGTGCAAGATTTTTAGACAATTATTGTTAGATAAATTTTTCGTATCTTACCTGGAGGAAACCCAGAACAAAAAGAATTTTCGAGTGGTTGGCTTCTCTGGGAGAAGCAACTCAAACGCGTCGTTCTTGAGGAGAGCTGCGGGGTGATTGAAACTGCGGAGTTTTATTTTAGAGCTTCTGCTAGGGAGGGCGCTATTTCAATAACGGATATCGGTGAGGGAATGGTGGTTGTTCCTATAACGTTGTAGGCTCCTGCCATGTATATCTTTTTTAAAGCGTTGTCCACGAGGATTGGGTGAGTGCAAGCGGCAACTATTCTGTTAGCGTCTTTCTTTTTGAGTACCTCGATGGTTTTTGCGATTGTTCCTCCCGTGGATATGATGTCATCTATGATTACTATGTCTCTGTTTTTTACCTCCAGTTCTCTTGTTGTTATTTCAACTTGTGTTGAACTGATCCTCTTTTTCTCTAGGACATCGTAGTCTGTTTCGAGTTGGGCGGCTGCGATTTTTGCCCACTGTTCAGCCTCTTCGTCCGGCCCTATGATGAGAGGATTTTCGAGAGACAGGTTGGCTCCTATGTAGCGCGCAATATCAGGTATCGCTGTGAGATTTTTGGCGGGAATATTGAATATTTTGCTCATGTCGTCCACTCTGTGGAGGTGCATATCAACTGTGAAGAGTTGGTCGGTTCCCACCGTTTCGATCAGCCTGGAAACCGTTCTAAGGCTTACAGCTTCCCCCGGGTTGAACCTTTTGTCCTGACGAGCGTAGGCAAAGTAAGGGATCATCCCAATAACCTTTTTGGCACCAGAATCCTTCAGGGCTTCGACCATCAGGAAGTACTCCATAAGGTATTCATCGGGGGTAAGGTACATTGACTGAACAACAATGGCCTCGACACCTTCCAAGTCGCCGTCTATGCGCACGTATTTTTCTCCATCTGGGAATCTTTTAATGTCGGTTTCCAGTAGAGGCGTGTTTAGTTCTCTCGCCAGTTTTATCGCCAGAACGTAGGAAGAGGATCCGCCAATAACTACTCTACGCATAACCATAACCCTCAAATGTTTTTCAAAGTTTTATGAAAATTTTTATGAGTTTCAATGTGCGTTTTCCTAACAATAACAATTGTGGGAAAATAAATTTTTGGATAGTATTCCAAGGAAAACGTAAAAAGACCGCTGGAGGTTACTGAGTTGGCTTGGACTGTGTGGATCTGCGGACGCCCTGGTTCAGGTAAATCAACAATCGCGAGGGCGCTTGCATCCCTACTGGAAAGAAAAAACATACATGTACAGATTTTGGGTACGGATATTCTAAGGAAGGTTGTGACACCCGAGCCCACTTACAGTGAAAAGGAGCGAGAAATAGTGTACAATACGCTTGTTTTCATAGCGAAGATTCTGAACCAAAACGGGGTAAACGTGATTTTGGACGCCACGGCTAACCGCAAGGCTTACCGCGAAAGAGGGAAAAAGGAAATCGAAAATCTCATGATAGCGTACGTGGAGTGCCCCCTCGAAGTCTGCATGAAAAGGGAGGCTGAGAGAAAGGAAACCTACGGGGCTCCTCGAGACATTTACAAAAAGGGATTAACGGGAAAAAGTAGCACGGTTCCCGGACTGGGAGTGCCCTACGAGGTGCCTGAGAATCCCGATGTGCTTTTAGACTCGGTGAAGTTTACGGCAGAGGAAAATGCTGAGAGGATTCTCAGCAAGATTTTGGAAAAGTACTACTAGGTTACTTAAGGTAGGAGTTTACCTCTTTCGGGTTGAAGGTGTCTGTGTCAAGAACGTTGTCTATAAAGTTGAACAACTTTATTCGTGTGTCCGCCTCCAAATCAGGGTACCAGATTGGGTTTGCTACCACTAGGCACCTCCACGCGTAGAACGGTTGAAGAACTTTGAGTATCTCCTCATCACCAGTCTTTTCTAGATAGTTGTCAAAGAACAGCTGGTACAGTTCCTCGAAGGGCCCCTCAAGCCTTCCGTACTTTATTATGCTGAAGAAAATGTAATTTATGGTTAGTGCCGTGATGTCGTCTGCGGCTTCTCCCCATTCTCCACGGCTGCGATCGAGAACGGACAGGTCTGTTCCCTCTCTAAACATGATGTTCCAAGGGTGATAATCTCCGTGTTCCTGGCAAAGTCGGTGAGTATAGTTCTTGAGTTTCCACCGCCACTCTATACACTTCTTCTCTATCTCAATGAGCTTTTTCGAGTCCGCATACTCGAAATCAGAGGGATAGGAATCCGTTAACCCAAAAATGCACTCACCGTGACCCACCAGCTCCCTAATCCTCTTAATGTAAAGGATGGGTTCATCCTTCTTCACCGAATGAATCTCCACGAGATAATCAGACAGTCTCCTTGCACGCTGCCTATCCAAGTCAGTCAAACTGCCCCTCTCAGAGATGTTGTCCAAGTCAACTTTGTAAAGGGTGCCCTCAACGAACTCCACGTTCATGAAAAATTCCTCGGCATCACCTACAGAAACAATGCGCCCATCCTTCATGAACACCCCGCAGTCAAGCGAGCGGGCGTGGAGAGGAAGACGGTTAAACGTCATGTGCGCGGTGAGAACCAAGTGAGCCCTGTCAGGCATCGTTTCGTGTCCGAACTGCGAAGGCGCCACCGTTTCCATCACATACTTTTTTCTGGTACCCTCAAACTCCAGCTCTATCAAGCGGGGAATCCCATACCCCGCCTTCTTCAGCTTCTCTTCGTCTTCACCGCCAATTCCACTAACACTGATAATCTTCACATCGGTACCGAGTACTTCACTAAAATATTTTTGAAGCCGATCAACATCGTAATAATCCATCGAATTTTCACAACTCCTTTCTCAGAATCCATCCAATAACATTTATTGACCATAATTATGATTAAAAAAGTTACTACACTGTGAGCCCAATCAAGAAAAAACACCTAAAACAGCCTCTGAAACGCAATCTATAGAGAAGTCTGCAAGCTGCTTTTCCAGTATCCTGTATACAATTTAAAAGAACTAAAATAAAAGTTCACAAAATATTAAAGATGTAACGGCTTAAAAAGCAACTAATTAGGTTTACTGCAAGTATAGAAATAAATTGTTTGGAGAGGTTGTAATTGGATATTGTTATCAAGAACGGGAGAATAATAGACGGAACAGGCAATCCGTGGTTTAAAGGAGAAGTGGGTATTGAGGGAGATAGAATAGTTGAAATTAGTAGGAGTGTATCCTCCGAGGCTGAAAGAATTATTGACGCGAAGGGAAAGTTTGTGGCTCCCGGTTTCATCGACGCCCACACCCACTCGGACGCCGCGATACTGATGAATAGGAGCGCGTTAAACTATATCAGTCAGGGGGTAACCACAAACGTTATCGGGAACTGTGGAATCTCTGCGGGTCCCTTAAACAAAGAAACGGTCCACGATCTGCTTGCTCTGGTAGCCCCAGACTTTAAAGGAGACCCAACGGAACTGTGGACGACTTTGGGCGAATATCTTGACTTTTTGCAGATGGCTGGTCCGGCCATTAACGTTGTTCCACTTGTGGGGCATAACACTATTCGAATCGCCGTTATGGGCATTGAGGAGAGGGACCCCTCTGAAGATGAGCTCAGGGAGATGAAACGCTTAACAGAGCAGAGTATGAGGGAGGGGGCCTTCGGCCTCTCAGCAGGTTTAATCTATATTCCGGGAATATTCGCAAAAACAGAGGAACTCGTCGAGCTTTGTAGTGTGGTTTCCGACTATGGGGGAATATTCAGCATCCACGTAAGGGGGGAGGGTGACACTGGTGTGGAAGCCATAAAGGAAGCCATAGAAATAGCGAGAAAAACCCGCGTCCCTCTGGAAATCTCCCACTTGAAGGCGGAGGGAAAGAGAAACTGGGGAAAGATTCGCGAAAGACTGGAATTAATCGAAACCGCTAGGAGTGAGGGGGTCGACGTGACCGCGGATTTCTACCCTTACACCTTCGGCCTCACGTTTCTCCACTCTCTCTTTCCAACCTGGCTATTCAAAGACGGTTTAGACAGCATACCAGCAAAACTAAGGGACCCAGCGGTTCGCGAAAAGCTGAGAGATTATCTCAAAAGCGCAGGAGAAACAATCGGCATCTCGAAACCCGAAGATTGGCACAGTGTGGTCCTCTCGAATCCCAGCAGACAGGAGTACAAAGGCAAATCAATTATGGAGATAGCTGAAAATCAGGGAAAGGACATAATAGACACAATCTGCGATATCATACAATCCGAAGGCATATCCGTGGGAATTCTCCTACTATCCATGAGTGAGGAGGATGTGGACGAGATAGCGAGGCACCCACTAACCATGGTGGGTTCCGACGGAGCGGTTTCCTCCTCGGAGAACGAAATGATTCATCCACGATACTACGGCACGTTCACAAGAGTTCTTGGACGCCAGGTACGTGAGAAAAAGCTCATAACCTTCGAAGAAGCCATCAGAAAAATGACCTCATTCCCAGCACAAAAATTCGGGCTACAGGACAGAGGAATTCTAAGAGAGGGAATGTACGCGGACTGTGTAATCTTCGATCCCGAAAAAGTAATGGATCGTGCCACTATAGCGGAGCCGAGCAATCTCTCTGAGGGAGTGGAATACGTGATAGTTAACGGAACCGTGGTATTCGAACAGGGCAGATTCACCGAAAAGTATCCCGGAAGGGTACTCAGGAAAAAACCGTAAAAAGGAGAATGTAGAAAAAGAGGGAAACGTGGAACCTTTAGGGTGACACCATGAGAGTTAAGATTGAGGGGAAAACAGTTAACGTTCGAAACGTCTGGATGGAGGGTAAAACCATCCACATGATTGACCAGACCCGACTGCCCTTTGAGTTCAGAATACACAAGACAAACAGCTACGCTGAAACCGCTCAGGCAATAAGAGAAATGCGTATCAGGGGGGCGCCAGCAATAGGCGTAGCCGCGTCGTATGGCCTGGCTCAGGCGGCTCAAGATTTTAAAAACTTTGATAGTAAGAAATTCTGGAAACATATGGAAGCGGCTAAACAGGAACTATTAAACACTCGCCCCACGGCCGTGGACCTTCACAACATGGTTAGCAGAATGTGGACAAAAATGACGCAGGCTGAAACTCCTCGGCAATGCGCGGAAACCGCGGTTAGTGAGTCTCAGAGGATAGCAGAGGAGAACGCCGACGCATGTAGGAGAATAGGTCTCTTGGGCAGAGATCTGGTCAATACGGGGGACGGGGTGCTAACACACTGCAACACAGGAGCCCTTGGAACGGTTGATTATGGAACCGCCCTGAGCATAATCAGATTTGCTCACTACCAAAACAAAAAGTTTTACGTCCTAGCAACCGAAACACGACCATGGATCCAGGGTAGGCTTACGAGCTGGGAGTTGACACAGGAGGACATCGAACACTGGATCATAGTGGACAACGCCGCCGGATACTATATGAAGGAGGGGGAAGTTCAAATTGTGCTCGTGGGAGCGGATAGAATACTGCCAAACGGCGACGTCATAAACAAGATAGGCACATACACACTGGCAACAGTGGCGTATGAAAACAAGATACCGTTCGTGGTCGCAGCACCAACAACATCCATAGACCTCAACCACAAAACGGAGGACATTACGATAGAAGAAAGAGAGCCTGAGGAAATAACCTACGTGAAGGGTTACGACGAAAAGAAGAAAGAGTTTCGAAGAGCCAAGCTCTACTCCACGAATAGGGCTAAAAACCCGGTGTTCGATATCACGCCCGCGAAGTATATTTCCAAAATAGTAACCGAAAAGCAGATTATCCAACCACCATTCAACCTCAAAAAACAGCTCAAATAGGGGTACATAGTAGGTTTATTCGGGAAATATGGAAGGGGAAGCAATGATAAGGAAAGTGGAGAGAGACGATTTCACCGACTGTCTCCGATTGTTCCGAGAACTGTGGCCTAGCACCCCAATCAATCCTAGCGATGTGGAACGTGTTTTGGAGCGGTACCTTGAAGATGAAAACCACGAAATATTTTGCTATGAGGAAGGTAGAATTATTGGATTAGTAACCGTAACTAAAAGATGGACGTTCCTTTATGGCGGTAGAGTTGCAATTATTGAAGAGCTCATAGTAGAGGAACGGTTTAGAAGCAGGGGAATAGGACAGGCACTGGTAGAGTTTGTGGAGCAAAAGATGAAACAGGAAGGAATCAAGGGGATAGAAGTTTTCTCAGATTTCTACAGAACAAGGGCGCACATGTTCTGGGAAAAAATGGGATATGAAAAACTAGCATACCAGTTCAGAAAGAAGCTAATCTGAGAACCAAAAGACGATTTTTCGAATGGGCGTCTCCATAGGTGGCAACCGCTCGAAACGAAACAAAGGGCTAGAAATCATCAATCTTATAAAACAAAACACCCCCTAAACAGTAAGAGCTGAAACCGAAAAAATAATTTCCTAGTCAGACATCAATAGGTATCAAAACTTAGTGTTGTAGGAGGAAAAGCGTAATGACGCGAAAAGGAACGGTATTCGTACCAATCAACACTACAAAGGAGGAAGTTGAAGAGTTTCTACCGGTGGAAATAGGTATTCTTGGAGGAACGGGAAACTACGACCCCGCAATCTTTGAAAAAACCAAGGAAATTAAGGTCTACACTCCCTACGGTCCTCCGTCCGATAACGTGATAATCGGGCTGGTAAAGGGACGCAAAGTAGCCTTTCTACCGAGACACGGAAGGAACCACACAATACCCCCACACGCCATCAACTACCGCGCCAACATCTGGGCATTCAAAAGCCTAGGTGTGACGAGAATCATTTCTCCCGCCGCCTGCGGAAGCCTACAACCCGAAAAAATAAAGCCAGGGGAATTCGTGATAGCAACCCAAGTCTTTGACCGCACGTTTGGACAGAGAAAGGACACCTTCTTCGAGGGGGGTGTCGTAGGTCATGTTGAGTTCGCCGACCCCTTCTGCCCCGAGCTGAGAAAGGTGGTAATCGACACCGCCCACGAACTCGGACTCACGATTCACGAGGAGGGAACCTACGTTTGCATAAACGGTCCACGGTTCAGCACAAGGGCGGAGAGCCTCTTCTACAAGAATCAGGGATTCTCGGTCGTAGGAATGACCTGCTATCCAGAGTGCGTATTGGCAAAGGAAGCAGAAATTTGCATGGTAAACATCTCAATGCCGACGGATGTGGATGTTTACGGGCTGAGACCAGTCAACGCGGCGGCGGTGGTAGAGTCGATGCGAAAAAACATAGAGAATGTTCGAAAATTGATCTACACAGCCTTGGAGCGGATTCCAAAAGAGCGGAAATGTTCGTGCGGCAGGGTCCTCGACCTAGCGCTGTACTGAGTTCAATAGTTAGAAATAAAACCAGAAATTCCACATACTCGAATTTATTTTTTGACGTGAAAGGAAGCACAAACGAAAAACCGAAGACCTCGTCTTTGACTGCAAAGAGGTAGGGCAGAAAAAGGGGCATAGACAATACTGCACGTCTGAAGAAACTTTACCTGTCTAACTACTCTACTTTCAAACCGTTGAGAGTTATCCAGCGGTACATTCCCGTATTCTCTTTTTTCAGAAAAATTTTAAGGTGATAGGAGACATTCATTATACCACCGTCTTTTGAGAGGTGTATGTTGTGTCGATGAAGTCACCACTATCAGATGAGGTTTTCTCAAAATGGTTGGCGCGTGCTGACCTCAGCAAGCTTGAGAAGTACTTCTCAGTGAAGAGAGTTAAGTTTGAAAGGTCAAATATCTCTGCCGCGGAGTCTGTCAGAAACGTGGAGAAGCATGCGATATTCTTCTTCCGCTCCAAGGTCGATCCCTCCATTGCTAGAGACGTTGAGAAAAAAGTTGTTAACATAGACGAGCTGGGAAAGGTCACCTTCTACGATTTCGGGAATAAGCAGGTTGACATGACAGAATGGAAAGATAAAAAGATGGTACCTCTGTACTCCTCAATCAGGGAGATTGAATGCGGCGGGTGTAGAGGGAAGGGTTACATCACCTGCAACAAGTGTGGAGGTTCAGGAACACTGGAATGCAAAAAGTGTAAAGGAAAAGGAAGCGTCCAGTGCAACGTTTGCAAGGGAGAAGGGAAACTCTACACCAAATTGAAGGTCATAAGAAATGGAAAGAAAACCAAAGTGGAGATGCCCTACAACTGTGATTACTGTTACGGGTCTGGAACACTAATCTGTGACCACTGCGGAGGAACGGGGAAAGTTGAATGCAGTAAGTGTCGCGGAGAAACCAGAAACCCCTGTAAAGAGTGTAAGGGTACAGGCACACTTTACGAATACACAATTGGCCCCGTACCCTTCAAAACGGCGATCATTCCACACATATTCTTCAGGCCAGAGTTCGAAAAACACCTT
>Ga0190361_1000601_pt1 | contig 14155 bp, 7 predicted proteins | sample 48721845_MG_FD_161273 | JGI IMG/M metagenome (GOLD analysis project Ga0190361, IMG submission 161273) | Hydrothermal vent microbial mat bacterial communities from Southern Trench, Guaymas Basin, Mexico - 4872-18-4-5_MG | ecosystem: Environmental > Aquatic > Marine > Hydrothermal vents > Microbial...
CTGTGGGCGCCACCGGCACTGTCCGAGCCAACCAATCGGCGCAATTGGTCTTCCAAACCACAGGCATCGTCGAAGATGTCTTTGTGGCTCTCGGCGACTCTGTGGCTAGGGATGCCATTCTGGCGACACTTGAATCGACCTCGCTGCCCTCCCAGGTGCTCCTGGCCCAGGCCGATCTGGTGACGGCCGAGAAGGCGCTGGAGGATCTGCAGGATTATGAGAAGGAGAAGGCCGCCGCGCAACTGGAACTGGCGCAGGCCCAGGATGCGCTGGAGGACGCCATCTACAAGCGTAACGTCCGCCAGCAAGGCCGGCGGGCCAGCGAGGATACGATCAATGCCGCCCGTGCCAACCTGGTGCTGGCGGAGAAGAAAGTCGAGGATGCCGATGCGGCCTTCCGACGTGTGAAGGGGAGGCCCGAGGACGATCCGCAACGAGCCGCAGCCTTGCTCGCTCTGGCCAATGCACGCAAGGAGCGCGATTCTGCGTTACGGAATTTGAATTGGTATCTGGGGTACCCCTCGGAGACGGAGCAAGCGCTCCTGGACGCTGAGGTGGCGCTGGCAGAGGCCCGGCTCGAAGATGCCAAGAGAGAGTGGGAGCGCATGAAGGACGGCCCAGACGCGGATGAGATCGCCGCTGCACAGGCGCGCGTGGATGCCGCCCGCGCCACGCTGGAGATGGCCCATGTCCGCGCGCCCTTCAGTGGAGCAATCACCGCTGTGCATGTGATGCCCGGTGACCGCGTCTCGGCTGGTTCTGCAGCCTTTGGGTTGGCCGACCTATCGCGGTTGCTGGTGGATGTGGAACTGTCCGAAGTCGACGTGAACCGTGTGCGCATAGGGCAGCCCGTCGAGCTTACCTTTGACGCCGTGCCGAACAAAGTCTATCAGGGGGAAGTGGCCGAAATCGGCCTGGTCGGGATGGCAGCGCAGGGCGTGGTGAACTTCCCTGTGACGGTGCAGATCCTGGATGCAGATGAGCTTGTGCGACCTGGTATGACGGCGGCGGTGAATATCGTCGCTGAGGAGGTTAAGGAGGCGCTGCAAGTCCCCAACCGCGCGGTGAGATTGCGCGATGGGCAACGGGTAGTCTACGTGTTGCGCCAGGGAGAACTCAAGCCAGTGAACGTCGTGTTGGGGGTCTCCTCTGAGACCTATAGCCAGGTGCTTGAAGGGGATCTCGAAGTAGGCGATCTGGTGGTCCTGAATCCGCCGATGGAGTTCGAGCAGGGCGGTGGCCCACCATTCTTCGGGGGCGGACAATGACCGACTGGGTCATCGAGGCCCGCGGCCTGACAAAGGTCTACAAGATGGGGGAGGTGGAGGTGCATGCTCTCCGGGGCGTGAGTCTGAACATCGCCCGGGGGGAGGTGATCTCCATCATGGGGCCTTCTGGCTCGGGCAAGTCCACCCTGATGAACATCTTGGGCTGCTTGGACCGGCCCACCTCCGGCAGCTACTGTTTGGACGGCGAGCAAGTGGCCGATCTTAAGGATGACCAGCTTGCGGAAATCCGGAACCGCAAGGTGGGGTTCGTCTTTCAAAGTTTCAACCTCCTCGGACGCCAAACGGCGTTGAGCAACGTGGAACTGCCCATGCGCTATGCCGGGATCGCCAATGGGCGGCGCAAGCGCGCCATCGAGGCGCTGGAAGCCGTGGGTTTGGGAGACCGGCTCTATCACCGGCCGAATGAACTCTCCGGCGGTCAGCAGCAGAGAGTCGCCATTGCCAGGGCGCTGGTCAATAACCCTGCGATCATTCTGGCGGATGAGCCCACCGGCAACCTAGATTCCAAGTCGGGCGAAGAAGTGATGCGAATCTTGCTGAATCTAAACGAGGAATTCGGCACGACACTGATCTTCGTCACCCATGACCCGGAAATCGCCGCCATGACGCAACGGGTTGTGCGCTTGCGGGACGGGCTGGTCGTGGCTGAGGATGGGTAGGCACGACGATAATGCGGCTGTGAGCCCGTCGGAGGACTGTGGGTACACTGGAGGCTAAGAACAAGCAACATGCAACTCTGGCAAAACTTCATCGAGGCGCTTGATAGCCTCTCAAGCAACAAAGTTCGCTCTGCGCTGACCGTGCTGGGCATTGTGATTGGCGTGGGAGCGGTGATCGCCATGCTCTCTATCGGGCGCGGCGCGCAGGACACAATCACCGGTTCGATCAGCGGCATCGGCACGAATCTGCTGTTCATCATCCGAGGCGGAAACGAGGAGGTGCGCAATCCTGAGCCCCTGACTTTGAGGGACGCCGAGGCCATGCGTGATCCCTTCGCCGCACCCTCCGTTATCGGCGTGGCCCCAATCCTGTCGGGAAATGTGGAGCTATCCTATTCCGGCGAGAGCCTGATAACGCAGGGGATGGGAGTGACCCCGGACTACGAATCGGTGCGCAACGTTGAGATAATGGAGGGGGAGTTTATCGGTGAGGTGCACATGCTGGGGCGCTCCGCAGTGGTGGTATTGGGCCCGGATGCGGCCGAGAGCCTCTTCGGACGATCGCAGGGCGTGGTGGGGGAGACCATCCGCATTGAGGGCCAACCCTTTCGGGTCCTGGGCGTGACCGCCCCGGTGGGTGGCTCAGGGTTCAGCAATCCCGATGAGCAAATCTACGTACCGATGACCACGGCCCAAGCGCGACTGTTCCGTCGTTCGCGGGACTCCGTGGATATGATCATCGTTCAGGCCATCAGCGCCGAGGCGGTGCCCGCGGCGAGCGAGGAGATCGCCGGCATTCTTCGCACCCGTCACCGTACGCCGATCGGCGAGGACGACTTCACCATCTTCACTCAGCAGGATTTCCTCGATACGGCCAGAACAATCACCAATGTGCTGACAATCTTCTTGGGCGGAATTGCGGCCATCTCCTTGCTCGTGGGCGGCATCGGGATCATGAACATCATGCTGGTCTCCGTGACCGAACGCACCCGCGAGATCGGCCTGCGGAAGGCGGTTGGCGCCCGGAAGAGCGATATCCTGCTCCAGTTCCTGACCGAGTCGGCTTTGCTCAGTCTGATGGGGGGGCTGATCGGCATAGCCCTGGGGTGGGGGTTGTCGGAGCTGGTGCGGGTGATCGCGGCCGCTTCAGATGCAGACCTGGTCCCGCGCGTGGGGCTGGACTCCGTGCTCCTGGCCACACTCTTCTCCGCGGCGGTGGGTCTCTTCTTTGGTCTCTATCCGGCCAAGCGCGCCGCCGATCTGGAGCCAGTGGAGGCTCTGCGCTACGAGTGAGAGAGCGCCGGCTGCAGCTGCTTGGCGTGCGAAGGCTGCCCGTGCTCAGCCTACAATGCTGTATTCGTACTGGCCTCTCACAGGCTTGTCTTCCGCGTAGCGACTCAGCCGGAAGAGGCGCCGGTCGAACTCCGGATCCTCCTCGCCAAGCATCATTGCCGCCGCCATCCGGCCGACAGCAGGCCCAAGTTTGAATCCGTGGCCGCTGAATCCCGCGCAAATGAAGAGGCCGCTTCCGGGGACGAGTTCATCCATGATTGGATGCCAGTCCGGAGTGATGGCGTAGAGGCCCGCGAATCCGCCGGTGAAATCGGCCTCGGACATCGCAGGAAAGCGCCGCACAGGCCTTTCGCCTGTGTCAGCCGCAAAGTCCACATCCACCCGCTCGTTGTAGGCATCGGGGTCCACGATGGCATGGGCCTCCTCAGGATCGATCAGGCCCACGAGCGTCTGCTCGCCCGTCTCGGCGCGCCAGTAGACGGCGTTGACGAAGTCGGCCACCACGGGGTGCTCTAGGCCGGGCAGAGGGCGGCGGAAGAGTGTCACTTGAACCCGACAGGGGTCGATAGGCACCTCCACGCCGGCCAGGGCGGCGACACGCGCACCCCACGGTCCGGCGCTATTGAGAACGAGCGGAGCAGCGAAGGCCCCCCCCGGGGCGTATCGACGCCGACCACCTTGCTGGAATCGAGGCGAATGGCCGTCGCCGGGTTGTTCTGGAAAAGGTGGACGCCCAGGCGGCGGGCAGCCTGCACATAGCTGTTCAAGGTCAGATTGGGATCTGCGTGACCAGAGAGCGGCTCGTAGGCTGCCGCCACCAGATCCTGTGTCTCAAGGAAGGGCCAGCGCTCGCGAACCTCCTCGACGCTGAGCAGCTCGGTTTCGATGCCCACCCGCCGCTGCATTGCCACGTTGGCCTTTAGTCCCTCGAGATCCTCCCCGCGGGTGAGCACCAAGAAGCCGGTCTGGACGAAGCCGCTCTCCCCGCCCACGCGCTCCTTGAACTCGCGAAACACGCCCAGGCTGTGATGGGCCATGCAGGCGGTGACTTCATTCGAGTAGTGCTGGCGGATGATGGCGGAGGATTTTCCGGTTGAGCCTGCGCCAATCGAGCCTTTCTCGAGCAGAGCTATGCGCAAACCCCGTTGAGCCAGCTGATAGGCCGTGCTGGCACCCGTGATCCCTGCTCCGATGATGATGGCATCGAAGGTCTCTGCCATAGTGTTCTCGCCTGCCGCGACAGGTTGCCATGATATCCCGAGCGGTGCAGGGAGAAAAGCTGCGCCAGGGCGGCGGCTTCAGGCTGTGGTCGATTCACGCTCGCGCGCCAGGTGCGTCTGGAGAAATTGTCCCGTGTAGGATCGAGGGTTCTGGCAGATATCTTCAGGCGTGCCTTCGGCGATGACCTCCCCGCCGAGATCGCCGCCCTCCGGCCCCAGATCGATAATCCAATCGGCAACCTTGATGATGTCCGGGTGGTGCTCGATGATGAGCACCGTATTATCCTGTTCTACAAGCTGCTGCAGGACGTTGATGAGCTTGTGGACATCGGCGGCGTGCAGTCCGACGGAAGGCTCGTCGAGGACGTAGAGGGTGTGGCCGTTGCCGCGGCGGGAAAGCTCGCGTGAGAGCTTCACGCGCTGCGCCTCTCCGCCTGAAAGTGTGGGGGCCGGCTGCCCGATCTTGAGGTAGCCCAGGCCCACATCCTGGAGGGTCTTTAGCCGCCGTAGCATGGCAGGGAAAGCGCCGAAGAATTCGGCCGCTTCATCGATGGTGGTGTCGAGCACATCCGCAATGGTCTTGCCCTTGAAGCGTACCTGGAGCGTCTCACGGTTGAAGCGGGCCCCATGGCAGACCTCGCAGGGGACGTAGATATCTGGGAGGAATTGCATTTCGATCCGCAGCTGACCCTGTCCCTGGCAGGCTTCGCAGCGCCCGCCGCGAACGTTGAAGGAGAAGCGGCCGGGCTTGTAACCGCGCACCTTGGATTCGGGCAGCTCGGCATACAGCGCCCGAATATGGTCGAAGAGCCCTGTATAGGTGCCGGGGTTAGAGCGCGGAGTGCGGCCGATGGGGCTCTGGTCGATATTGATGACCTTCTGTATGTGCTCGAGGCCTTCGATCTCGTCATGATCCCCGGGCTGGACGCGCGAGCCATGGAGTTTGCGCGCCAGAGCCTTGTAGAGCACCTCCACCATCAGCGTCGACTTCCCGGAGCCCGAGACCCCGGTGATGCACACGAAGCAGCCCAAGGGGATGCGGACATCGATGTTCTTGAGGTTGTTCTCGCGTGCTCCCCGGATGGTCAGGTAGGAGCCGTTGCCTGCCCTGTGGACTGCAGGCACGGGGATGTGGAGTTTGCCGGCCAGATATTGACCGGTAACTGACTTGGGGTCGGCGATGATCTCTTCCACGGTCCCTTGCGCGACGATGCGGCCGCCGGCCTCGCCGGCTCCAGGACCCAGATCGATCACCCAGTCCGCGGCGCGGATGGTGGCCTCGTCGTGCTCGACGATCAGCACTGTGTTGCCCAGGTCGCGCATGCCCTCGAGCGTGCGGATCAGCCGGGCGTTATCGCGAGGGTGCAAGCCGATGGAAGGCTCATCAAGAACGTAGAGAACGCCCATCAAGCGCGATCCGATCTGAGTCGCCAGGCGGATGCGCTGCGCCTCGCCTCCGGAGAGTGACCCGGCCGAGCGGTCGAGGGTGAGGTAATCCAGCCCAACGTCGACCAGGAAGCCCAGGCGATCCTCGACTTCCTTCAGAACGCGGCTGGCGATCATCCGCTGTCTTTCGTTCAGTGGCCCATCCTCGGCCTTCAAGCGGCGGACCCATGCCAGGCTGCGCTGAACCGGCCAGCGGGTCACCTCGACGATGTTGACACCATCGACCGTCACCGCCAGCGCCTCCGGGCGTAGCCGCTGGCCGTGGCAGGCCGGGCAGGGGCGCTCGGACATGTACTCCTGGATGCGCCCGCGGACGTAGTCAGACTGGGTCTCTTGATAGCGCCGCTGGAGGTTGCCAATCACGCCCTCGTAGGCAGTCCTAAATGTTGAAACCCGGCCCTCACGCGTGGTGTAGCGGATGGATACCTGTTCGTCGCCGGTGCCGTAAAGGATAAGATTCACTTTCTCCTCGGGGAGCTCCGAGACCGGCGCGTCCAGGTCGATGTCGTAGGCCCCGGCGACGGCTTCAATCATCTGCCAGTAGTAGCCCGCCTGGTCACGGATCTGATTGCCCCAATTCATCACTGCCAAGGCGCCCTCGGCGATCGACATCGTGCGGTCCGGGATCACTCGATCTGGGTCGATCTCGAGCTTGCTTCCCAGTCCCTGGCACTCGGGGCAGGCGCCGTGGGGGGTGTTGAATGAGAACGTCCGCGGCTCGATCTCCGCGAGCGAAGTGCCATGCTCGGGGCAGGCCAGGTGCTCGGAGAACAGCAAATCCTGGGGTGGGTCGGCGCTGAAGTCGCTTGCGATCATCATGCCCTCTCCCCAACGCAGCGCGGTCTCGATCGAGTCGGTCAGACGGCTGAGAAAGGCCTCCTGTTCCTCGCCCGAGAGGCGCTCGACGATCAGCCGGTCCACCACGGCCTCGATATCGTGCTTCTTATAACGATCGAGTCGGATCTCCTCATCCAGCGAGCGGACTTCGCCGTCCACCCGCGCCCGCACGAATCCCGATCGACGGAGTTCCTCGAACACGGCGCCGTGAGTGCCTTTGCGGCCGCGGACCATGGGTGCCAGGATCATGATGCGGCTGCCCGGCGGCAGCGCTGCCACGGCGTCCACGATCTCCTGCGCGCTCTGTCGCATAACCTCCTGCCCGCATAGGGGACAGTGTGGCTGGCCGATGCGCGCAAATAGGAGCCGCAGGTAATCATAGACTTCGGTGACGGTGCCGACGGTAGAGCGGGGGTTGTGCGAGACGCCGCGCTGGTCGATGGAGACGGCGGGCGAGAGCCCCTCGATGTAATCGACGTCTGGCTTTTCTAGCTGGCCCAGGAATTGCCGAGCATAGGCCGAAAGCGATTCGACGTAACGCCGCTGCCCTTCGGCGAAGATGGTGTCAAAAGCCAGGGAGGACTTACCCGAACCTGAGATGCCCGAGATCACGACCAGGCGGTCGCGGGGGATCTCGACGCTCAGATTCTTGAGATTGTGTTCCCTGGCACCGACAACGATGATCTTATCCTGAGCCACAGGAGGCACCTTCTTTCAAGGGAGTCTACCTGCCTGGGGTAGGCCAAACGACTATTATATCAGGCGCGCACCCCGCTCCCTTCGCGCCGGGGAGCAGGGGATTCCAGGGATCGTAGGATAGGCGCTTGGCACGATCCGATCAGGCGAAGGGCGAAACGGCTGTATCCTGCGGGCGACAGCCAGAGGCCGAAGTGGCGGATTTTCAGGCCTCCGGAGCCTGCTCCGCCTATGGCAAGTTCTCGGCGGCTGGGAGGGGGCTAGTCTTGTAATCCTTCTGCGGGGGGCTCGAGAGCGGCGCGATCCTTCACCGCCGTCACCTTCCCCAGGGCGTTGGCGTAGTTGGCCTCATAGAATCGAGTGGCGTAGCCTTCATTGCGCCACTCGAAGGCCGTCTCCAGGCCCTGGGTCTCACGCGGCACCAATAAGGTGGACTGGACATAAGCCGCATCCGGCGGTGGGGGATAGGATCCCACGCGATTGAGAAGCACGAGGGCCGTGCCAGTGTAGCCCACGATGAGCAGGATGGCCATGATGGCCGCATCGGCCAGATCGAGCGTGCGGGGATCGATGAGATCTATCGCCAAAGCGCCCACGACGAGCACCATGCCAACGATGGCCGAGATCAGGTGGCCTTGAAGGCGGGCCGCTTTGGCATCGCTGCTGAGCTGGGCAGCGCGGCGGCGACAATCCCCGCAAAGCGGTACTTGGAAGGTGGTTGGCTTGCGGTCGCCCATGCCCTGGCTGCGGGGCAGGGTGCCATGCACGGCCAGGCGGCCCTTGACCGAATCGCGGCTGCAATGCGCGCACTCCCCACCGGGGAAGATCACGCGCTCGCCGCGGATCACCACCCGGTAGCGCTGCCCTGGAGGAGGCTCAGCCCCCTCCTGTGGGGGTTCCATAGCCACTTCCGCAGGGGCCGCTTCGGCCTCGGGCTGGGGCCCAGAGGTGTCGACGATCGCCTCCATCCGCGCCGCAAGCAAGTCCCCAGCCTCGGGTTCGGCCTCCAGGGCCTCGCCCTCCAATGGCCGTTCTTCGGGTGGCTCCTCGATGCTTGCGGGTTCGAGGGGCTCTGACTCGAGCGGGATGGCGGCCGAGTGCCGCAAACTGGCCAGAAAATCGTCCTCCGCCGGCTCGTTCTCTGGGATAGGGGGCGCGGCCTCGAGGGGTGGCTCCTGCATGAGGTCATCATCCCAGGCTGGGGTGGCTTCCTCATAGGGTTCTGGCGGTGCGAGCGGCTCCACGCCGGGTTCGGGCTGCTCGAGCGGTTGGGGAGATTCTGGCGGCAAGTCGATTTCGGACGCAGGTGTCTCCCAGGCATCTTCGAGTGCGGTTTCTTCGAAAGGCGCGCCGGAATCGAACCCATCCGGGGAGACCTCGGGCGTTATTTCGGCGGCCTCTGGCGCGGCCAAAGGCTGGTCTTGAAGCGCGGCCCATCCGGTCTCGTCTTCGGCTTCCGGCTCGGGTTCCGGGGAGAGAGGGAGGCCGGCATCGGGGGCAGGTGTGGGTTCGGGTGCAGGCCGCTCCTCGCGGGCGCGGTTTGCGATGGCCTCAGGCCAGGTCCATTGGCGCAGGGCGAATTGGGCGGTTTTCGGGTATTCTTCCGGAATCTCGCCGTAGAAAACACGCTCTCCGCCTTCTTCGACCAGGAAGGCGGACTTGCAGTGGGCGCAGCTCACATAGTCAGGCAGGTTGGGCAGGTGAACCACCTGCAGCGCGGCTTCACCGCAGATGGCGCAATCGCGTCCTTCGATGAAGGTATCATCCAGCGTGGCACGTGGCCTGGTGGCCATGGCATCCTCGGTTCGGGCGAAAGGCGAATCAAATCTAACACAAGGGTACCCGGACCGCAACCAGGCGAAGGTCCTAGATGCCTCCATGAGGCTCTTGCATCGCCGGGTGGCCTGCCGGCGAGCGCTTCCGGGCATGAGAGTTGGGGAAGGTGACCGTGGATCCAAGTGATGACGGCCGTTCGCGTCGGGCTGGAAACTGGCTTGGGTGCCCATAGGGATGGATCGGGCAAGGGGGCATGAGCATGAGGCTATCAAGCTTGCGCTTGAGAGCCCGCCTCCGCCCTGCGCACCCTGCGGCGCCGATTGACTCGCCCTGCTAAATGGTCTAGGATGGGAACAGGACTGCGGTCCTATACTCCGTCCGCCTGGAGCCGGTGGGAAAGGCCCGGCGATGGGTGGCAGAGGGGGCAAGGAAGGGGGAGACGATGCATCTCATGCGAGTGATCCTGGCGGCGATCCTGGTGATCGCCGCGCTTGTGTTGGTGGTAGGCCCGGCCGGCGCCGACTGCCCCGATGGGCAGGACTGCCCCTTAGAGGCGCCCCAGTCGCGGGAGGTGAGCCGCGCTCCGGAGCCGGCCGCCGATCTGGCGGCGATCCCCGACCCGGCGGGCGTGGTCCCCATGCCGCTGCCGGCGCGGATGGAGGTGGGGCTCGGGGGAGAGGTCGGTGCAATCCCGGCGATCGAGCGCCTGCGGGTGCCGCTTTTGCGGCAGGGGGCGGAGGAGGTCACCTGCGGGGCCTATGCGCTGGCGATGGCGCTCTCGGGCCTGCCGGGTGCGCCGCCCAGCGCGGAGGCGATCCTGGAACACCTCCGGGCACAGGGCTGGCTGTACGAGTTCGGCACGGGGGTGGAGGAGCTGGCCGCCACCGCGGCGCACTTCGGATACGCAGGCACGCTCCCCTTCCATGACGGCTCCTTGGATGAACTGCAGGCCGAGCTGGCGGCGGGGCGTCCGGTGGTGGTGGCGCTGGGCCTGAACGGAGAAGGCCAGCCTGGCCACTTCGTGACCCTGACGGGCATTTCCGAGGATGGCGCATGGGTGTCCTATCACGACCCGGCCCAGGGGGAGCTGGTGCTGTCCGTTGGGGAGTTCCTCCGGCTTTGGAACGAGCAGGGGTACGCGGGCGTGAAGGTGGGCTTGGAAGCGCAAGCGGCTGGGCAGGGCAGCGCCTCGCTCACCCCCTGGCTGACGTTGGCGGCGGGGTTGATGGCGCTGATCAGCCAGACGCCGCTCGTGCGGCGCCGGCGGGGCATCGGGGGCGCCCTGGCGGCGACCGAAAGCGGGACGGGAGGGCCCCCGCCCTATCCGGCACCCGCGGGATACCGCTGGGTGATGGGCAGTGAGCCGGTCTACGGCTGGAAGCAGGTGACCGTGACCGAGGTGCGCCAGGTGCCCAACATCGTGAAAGTCTGGGGCGTGGTGAGGGAGAAGCGCTGGGTGGAGCGGGTGCCGGTGTACCGCACGGTGCGGGTGGATCGCGGCTCCTGGCGCTGGCGGCGGGTGGTGCGCTACCGCACGCAACGCTACCGCACGACCGAGCGCTACCGGGTGGCAAGGACCTATTGGACCCGCCGGGGCGGGCGCTGGGTGCGGGGCGTGCGCTACGAGTACCGCACCCGGCTGGTGTGGAAGACCCGCCGGGTGCCCTACACCACATGGGAGCGGACCTGGCAACCGAAGATGGTGACCGAGAAGCGGCTGGTGGGTTACCGGGAGGTGGAGCGCAGCGAGCCGATCTATGGCTGGGTGGAGCAACAGCAGGGGACCAAGAAGGTGGTTACGAAGCGTATCGTTCCCAAGTGGATGCCGCTGGGCAGCCGTCTGGCCTGGAAGCTCGAGCGGGAGCCCCTCCTGCCCTCGCCCACGGCGGAGGAGTTGCAGGATGAGTTGGAGGACTTGAAGGCGGGGCGGCAGCCCTTGGAGGAGGGGCAGGACCCATTGGCGGCGCGGCCCGACCCGATGCAGATGTGGACCGCGGCGCCGCTCAACCTGCGGCAGGCGCCGGGGGATGGGGCGGTGCTGTGGAAGATCCCGGAGGGGGCGCAGGTGCGTTGGACGGGCGAGGTGCAGGTGGTGGGGTCCACGGCCTGGCGGCAGGTGCAGTACCAGGACCTTTACGATCGCAAGCTCACGGGCTGGGTGAGTGCGCAGTACCTGGTGTCGCAGCTTCCGAGGCTCAGCCAGCCGCGACAGCTCAACCCGCTGGAGCTGCGGCTGCAGCAGGGCCGCTACGACTGGTATCACCTGATGAGCGAGGCTGAGCGGGCGGAATACTTGGCGCGGGTTGAGGCGCTGCGGGAGCAGCTTCGGGACTGGCTGGCACGCAACGGCGATGACCTGGCCGACACCTGGCAGGCGGGGGCGGAGCTCCCAAGGAGCGGGATCCCTCGTGGCGCCGACGCCTACGAGCACGAGCGCGTGCTGGAGGCTCTGGAGGCGCTGCTGGGCATCGTGGTGTCCTTGGATGGGATGCCGGGTTCCTTCACCGGCCCTGAGGACCTGGTGAGCCCGCAGATGCAAGCCGTATACGATGCGCTGATGAGTCTGCCTGAAGATGGCTCTGGCACGGGACAGCGGGTTGTGTGGGATGCGCTGGCGGGCATCGTGGGCGCCAGCTCTCCGGACCTGATCCTGACCGCTCTCGGGCGGGCGCCGGTGGAGGTGACCGAGGGCGGCTCGGTGGGGGATTTCCCCTTGCGGCTGTGGGTGAGCGATCCGGCCGGGGCCAGACTGCGGCAGTCTCCCCACCCGGACAGCCCCCCTGTGGAGGGGACGCGCTTCCGGGGCATTCCCTTCCGCTCAAACGATGGCGCCTACAACACCTACGTCACCTGGGACGGCCGCTACCACGTGATGGTGGACAGTCAAGGCAAGCGGCATGTCTATTACTATGTGAGCTACACCTGGAAGCCCACCGGGCAGGTGTACGAGGGCTGGGTGGACAGCGCCTACTTCTCGCCTAAGATGGTCTCACCGGGGGTGAGCAGGAGGGTCTCGGGGGACGGCCCCGTTCAGACATTCGGCTATGGGGCGGGGGCGGCTGGTTGGCAACGCTACCATACCTACGGCGCGGCGCAATATCTCAACCTGCGCAAGCTCTTCCAGGCCATCGGCGACCCGGATTACGACAAATACCCCGTTCGCCACAAGAACCTGTGTGGCGAGCTGGCGGTGATGGAGGCGGTGGGGGTGTCGTTGGAAGAGGGTTTCCGGAGGTTCAGGGATGTCGGTCCGTCGCATGCCACGATACTGAGGAATGCTGAAATGGGCACTGCCCCATCCCCATTGAGAGATTTCTTCAATGCCTTCAGCGATTATGGCTGGCATGGGGAACAAGCATCATCCAATGCAAAGGACGCAAGGGATCGAATCTTGCGAGGAGAAAAGGTGCTCGCTCTGGTTACAATCGATACCGCTAAAGGGGGAAGGGTGAGCATGTCGGGGCCGACACTGCATTGGGTTGGCTTGCGAAGCCTTAGCGAGGAGACGAACAGGGTCGTTTACTACAATCCCTACACGAATGGGGTGGAGACGGTCGCAATGGCCGAATTCATGTGTGCATGGGAGAAGGCTTCGGGAGGCGCCAAGCTTATTGTTGCAGGGTATCGATAATATGGTTCGCTTGCCGCATGCATTTATCGACCGTCCTGAGACGGGCGATGCGAGATACGCAGCAGTGCAGCTACCTCTAAAGTGCCAGGTGGTCATCGGGATTCTAGCCCTGGCCATGACGGCTTCATGCGGTCTTAGCTCGCCGAGCGATGCCTTGACGAAGATGCCGACTGCCTCGGCTTGGCCAACAGAGACGCCTTCAACACGAATGCCGACGGCAGAGGCTGACATCCCAACCGCCTCGCCCCCAACCGGGACCCGCCCGACACCTGTGGCACGTCTTCTGCCGAGAGAAAGGCAGTCGGTGGCGGCTGCCCTGGAAGATTGGAGCGATCTTCGGGGCCAGGAGGTACTGCTGATCCTAAGCACAGATAGCACATTGCCAGATGGCGGTGAGGTAACCCTGGATTACATGACCTGGCACGGGAATCGCGGGACGCTGACCTCATTTAGGCTGCCCCCCGGGGGTGCCATTCAAGGCGAGCCAATGACCGGGTACGGAAGGGCCGTCATGGTTGCCTTCCTGCCGCAGGACTCATGGGCGCAAGAGACCTACGTTATTGACTTTCAAGCAGGAATGCTATGGGCGTTTGAGGATGCGTGCGAACTGACTTCGTATATGAGCATCGGGCCAGAACTCTTGAGCTTTTCGTGCTCCGGCGCATGGCTAGTTTGGCACTTCGTCTCGTTGGATGATCCCTCCAAACAGATGACGCATGATTTGTATGGAGAGGTTGATCTCGAGACATCATTCTATCCATTATGGGTTGACGCAACGCGGATCCTGCTCTTGAAGCACTTCGGACTTGGAGCTTGCTCGGGGGACGTAACTGCCTGGGAGCCGACATGTAAGCAGTTCGGCCGCGAGTATTGGCTGGGACCCATCAGCCCAGATGGCTTCTGGTTCGAGGTTCGGTCTTGGGATGAACTGCATCCGAGCCAAATCGGAATTGCGCGCCTGAAGTGCCTTTTCGAGCAGGAGACGCCATGTATCCCCAGACTATTGGACATCCCTCCAGATGTTGCACCCCTTGGTCTTGATAGGTTTCTCGGCGATTCCGCCTGGCTTCCCGACTCGAGCGGTTTGCTATATGCGATACACGTTGGTGTAGATCAGGAAACTCTACGTGCTGAACGAACAGAAATCTGGCGCCATGACCTTACAAGCAAGGGCTTCGAGAAGCTGTACGAATTCCGCGGAGAGCTCTACTTTGGCGATCCGCGCTTCGAGCACTCTCCCGCCCCCTGGTCCCCGGATGGGCGCTACGTGGCCATGAAGGAAATCGGCGGGGGCATCTACAAGCTGGA
>Ga0190361_1000605_pt1 | contig 14129 bp, 12 predicted proteins | sample 48721845_MG_FD_161273 | JGI IMG/M metagenome (GOLD analysis project Ga0190361, IMG submission 161273) | Hydrothermal vent microbial mat bacterial communities from Southern Trench, Guaymas Basin, Mexico - 4872-18-4-5_MG | ecosystem: Environmental > Aquatic > Marine > Hydrothermal vents >...
AGGTCGGTGACAAATTTAGATTTTCAACGCAGATAAGCGCGCAGGGGAAGTTCCAGTATTTCTTCGTGGAGAACTTCGGGGTTGCGCTGCCTTCGGCGTCTGCGGGTGATGAGACCGTCCCTGAAAGTTGGGCTGAATGAGGAGAAGCGTTATGGGGCTTCAGTTAGAGATAAGAAGCGGCGCGGCAGCGATGACACTCAATACAGTTGATTTGCGCACAAGGGCGAAAACGCTGCGCAACCAATCGGCACGACGCGTTGGAGAAGAGATAACCTGGCGGATAAAGGCGCTGCTGCGGGGAGACACCCCAGAAGATGTTGCACAAAAGAAGCAGCAACTGCTTGATATTCTGGCGGATGAGCCAGTTGGTGCCACCCTATTTGCAGGAGCCACAACTCTTGAGGCGTTGGATGAGGCAGCCGTGGCAGATGGTCCGTTTGTTGAGGAAAAAGCAAGCGGCGGTGACAGCCTTATGCGGGAGGTGGAGGTCGCCTTCACCATACGCGCTTTTGTTTTTGACTCAACGGATGCGATAGTTGAGTCGGATGTCACAACCGAGCATATCTGGGATGAGGAGGTATATAGCAGGAGGGTGTCTGGCGTTGTTTATGTGCGTGAGGGCGCGGACGCCTATTCTGCGGCGATGCGTTTTAAGCCGCCGCTTCCTGCAGGCGCCAGATGGCTGCGAAGAAAAGTCGTCGTAACGCCCAAAAACAGCGCAAAATTTGAGTTCTGCTACACAACAGCGCCGGCAATCCTGCCGCGCGGTGTCTCCTTCTGCCGCAGAGTCGTCGCGGTGGAGGAAGAGGGTGGCAGGAAGGTGGTGGATTATGAAGCGGAGTTTCGTGGAAGCGGAGCGGATGAGGCGGCAAAGAACTATAAGCCGTCAGGCGATGTGATTGAAAGCCGCATTGAACGCGGGGACAACTTTGTCAAGGTGCGATATCGCGTTCTTGAGCGGGGAGAGACAGAAGAGGTGGTGTTGAGGAGGTTTGTCGTGCGGGGTGGAGGAAGGAAGGTGAAAGCGGTGGGTGGGCAGAAGTGTGTTGCGGTTTTTCAGGGCGTTGTGAAGCCGGTTGAGGTGGAGGAGCGGGGGGAGGCGGTAAGAGTTGGGGCAATGCCGCAGGTTGCAGAACCGCTTAAGTTGCCAAACCTCGTGGTTTCGCAACGCCGTTATGAAGCCGAACCTGAAACACTTGATGTTTCAGGACATCCTGTTGCGTGGCGGCTTAGGTGGCATTTTGTCTATATTGTAAGTCAGGCGGTGGCGGAGCCCTCTACACTACTTTCGCGGCTGCTCAATGCCGCATCGGCAGGCGGACAATAAACCGTGTCCCTTTGCCATAAGAGGACTCAAAAGATATGGAGCCGCCGTGCTCTTCGGCGATGCGGCGTGATATAGGCAATCCCAATCCAGTGCCGCCTGAACGCGTCGTGAAGAACGGCTCAAAGACGCGGTCGTGCAGGTTCTCTGGAATGCCACGCCCCGTATCTTCCACCTCAATGACGACGAAGTTGTCGTCACGGCGGGTGGAGATGACAATACGGCGTTCGCGGGCGGGGTCAAGAGCCATCATCTCCTCAATGGCGGCTTCGGCGTTCCGCACAAGGTTGAGAAGCACCTGCTTTATCTTGTCGCCATCCACAAGGACTTCTGGTAGCGACTCATCGGTGTCTGTGAGGAGTTCAATGCCCTTATCTTTAAGGCGGGGGCGTTCCTGCATAGCCACATCGTCGCATAATCGGTTGATATTGTGGCGTTCAAGGACAGGCGGGGCGGGACGGGCGAGGCTCATCAGTTCAGACAAAATATTCTCAAGTCGTTTGACCTCCTCAACGATGATATGCGAGTTGGCGCGCACGCGGGCGACCTTGTCAGGGTTTTTGTGAATCATGCGGGCAAAGCCGCCGATGGTCACGAGGGGATTGCGTATTTCGTGCGCCACCCGTGCCGCCATACGACCTACAGCCGCCAACTGCTCCGCCTGAATTATCCTCCTCTGCGCCTCCTCCAACTCCCTGTTCGCCCTCTGCAACTCTTCCACCTTCTCCTGCAGTTGTCGGTATGCTTCGGCGGTGTCAATAGCCAGCGCCGCCTGCGATGTGAATGTCTCCAGCAACTCCACCTGCTCGTTGGTTACGGGTCTGTCGGAGAAACGGTTGTCGGCGAGCACCGCCCCCAGCGCACGCCCTTTAGCCAAAACGGGAACCACCACGAATTCGTCTGTGTTGAGGAACTGGAGCAATTCGCGGCGAATGGGTCTGTCAGCATACCCATTGCGAACGATAAAAGTGCGCCGTTCCGCCAATGCCGCCACAGGTAGCGCCTCGTCATCCTCAAGCGAGAAGACCAGTTTGCTACAACGCCCCAGATGCAGCACCTTCTCACGGTCATCCAACCTGTCATAGGCGGCGATAAGGTCCTCAAGTCGCGCCCCACGACGGCTCAAATCCGACCATATCCGCTCCGCTTCTTCTGCGTCCATCGGTCCCACACCCATACGCCCCTGAAGAACCTTCTCCTTCTCATCAACAAGCAGCAGAAACGCCCGTGTAAAGCCTATCGCCTCCCCAGATGTGATGCAGGTCAGTATGGTGAACAAAACCCGCTCCAACTCCAATGTCCCGCGCACATTCTGGGCTACCTTCCGCAGCATCGCAAGAACATCTTTTTGTTTAACGCTTTCTGTGACATCATCAATGACAAGGAGCGCCTGCGGAGGTTCAACTGGCAGACGGCGAATCCAGATATCAAACAGCATGCGCGGCATATTCTCGGGCTGATAAACCATCTGGAGGAGACGGTGGCTTTGTCCCTCTTCCATCACCTCGCGGAAGCGGCGTTCAAAGTCAGCCCATCCCAGAAGGCTGTCCTGCATAACATCCAGCAGAGACAATCCTTGCGCGCCTTCAGCGATGCCCGTCAAATGCCAGAAGAGGTTGTTGGCAAAGATTATGCGCATTTCCTCGTCAACGACAGCGACCGCAAGCGGCATCCCTTCAACGACCTGTCGGTTTATGTCCTCAAGGCGGCGGATGCGCAGATACTGGGTCTCCACGCGCCGACGAAGGCGAAAATTCTCCTCACCGCAAACCGCCTGACTTCGCAGAACCCTCTGCAACTCCCGCCAGTCAACGGGCTTGCGCAACTGCGGTGGTCCGCCCTCCTCAAGCAGACTGCTGCCGTAACGGCTCATAATCACAATATTTGAGGTCTTCTGACGCACAGCAGAAGTCCACTCCTCGCGCCCTTTTTGCCCCACAAACTGGGGGTCAAGGTCAAGCAGGACAAGTGAGTGTTGCGCAACATAAGGCAACGCGGTATGAGCATCCAGAAACCAGCGCCATTCAATGCCCATCCCCGAAAGAAGCCGCACAACACGCTCCCCCTCCTCCAAGTCCGCGGTCACCACCACCACCTGCGCCACATCAGAACTCCTCAACACCTATCACGACCTCCTTTACCGAAACCTCCCCCGGCTCAAGAAGAATGTCCCACAAGAAAGCGACGCAATATCCTTGGTGAAGGGGAGATGTGCGCATTTTTGGGTCAAAGAGGCGCAGAACACGCGTCTTGACGGGGTAGCAAACTCCGCTTGCGCCGTCTGCTGAAAGCAGAACACAAAGATGTGAGTCCTGCTCACACAATTTAAGCGGCGGCTCGCAGAGGACAGGTTTTATGGGAGCAACTTCGGCTTGCTCCTTAACAAGGGTAGTTGTGTGCGAGAGTCCAAAAGAGGACTCGCATACGAGTCCGAAGTGGAGCGTTTTTTCGGTGCTGTTTGTGAGCACAAATGTGACGGAGATGCGTGGGTCGCGTTGTCGGAGACGGATGAGTTTGCGCAGGGACACGGCGATGTCGTGGCGTCTAACGGACAGGTCGGCGGAAACCTCAAGTGCGGCGGGCAGGAAGCGCATCTGTGGCTGGGATAGGAGTTGAATGTGGCAGGCTTTTCGGAGGCGTGGGGAAGCGAGTTTGTTGGGGGAAGTGTTGGGGGGAGTGATGTAGGTGAGGGCGACAGCGCGGGGAGCGGGGTCGGTAACGGTTCGCCGGCGGTGGTAGTTCTCCCGTCGCCGTGAGAGGACATCAGCCAGGTTGCGTCTCTGGGGCAGATAATCCAGTTCAAAAATCTCCAACTCGGCGCCGCCAACGAACGCCCGCATCATAAGCCCATCCATCCGCACATCAGGTCTGCCGTCTATATCCACATCGCGCCGCCGCACATCAACCGCACCCTCAAGCACCGCCTCCTCCGCTTCAAGGAGATGGCGATATATGGCACCGCGCAGATGTGGATGGTGCAGCCCCCCGAAAACCCCGTGCCAGTAGCCGCAGTTGCACTGGGCTTTGAGCAGCGGACGCAGCGCACGCCTCCTGCGCGCCTCCTCCTGACGGCTCACAAGCGCGCTTACCTCCAGCATCCGCCCATACATCCTGTTGGATTCAGGATACTTGACCAGAAAGTTGCGGAACGGCGCCCCGCGCAGAAAAAGCGCACCTTCCTTGCCCACCTTCTTCTTCGCCTTCTGGTAACGCTCAAATTGCTGCGGCAGAAGCGCCCATTCGGTCAACTCACGATATGAGGCTTCAGGAAGATAGACCCTGCCCTGCGGCGGCTCTTCCTCCAGAACCTCGCTCGGCAGAACCATCTTGAAGCCCGCCTCATCAAGCGTTTTCACAAATTTACCAAACCATCCGCCGGCGTATACGAGTTTGGTGGTGCCCTTCCAGAGACCGAACTTTTCGCCGTCGTCGCCGTAGGTGAGAAGTTTACCGCGGTGCTCTCTTAGGTAGTTGCGCACATCTTTAAGCGGCGCAAACGGTATTATGTAACGCAACTTCTCACATATGGGAAATACCGCCACCGTCTCGCCAAGGTGCTCCGCGAGGTAGTAGCCGCAGACGGGTTGCTCAAAGACCCCGCCCCAATGGAAATGCGTCTCATCAAGCAGTGTGTATTTCAAGTTGAAACGCCGCAGGAGGGTGACGAGGCGCTGCTCCCAGACGCGTTCAGCAAGCCAGACTCCGCGTGGCTCTTTGTTGAAGCGTTGCAGTAAAAAGTCAAGATAAGCCTGAATCTGCTCGCGGGCGTCGTTTTCTGGCACCATCGGCAGCACAGGCTCATAAAAGCCGCCAGCCAGCAACTCCACCTGTCCCCGCTCAAGAAGTCTCTCCACCAATTCAAGGTATTCAGGACGGTGTTTCTGCGCCCACTCAAGCAGAACCCCGCTTGTGTGCAGACCGAAGCGGAAGTCCGCCACCTCAAGCGCCGCCTTCAAAAACGGCAGATACGCTTTCCGCATCGCGTCCTCAAATATCCACTCAAAGTTGCCAACAGGTTGATGGTTGTGAACGACAAAAACAAGCCTACCCACAACTACTCCTTTCTGCGTTTTGCCATTGCTTCTTCATAGAGGCGGAGATATTTGGGTGCCGACTTATCCCAGGTAAACCGTTTGGACATAGCGTTTCTGACCAGTGCCAGCCAGGTTTCTTTATCCTCTGAGAAGAGTCCGTAGGCGCGTTTGACCGCCGAAAGCAGCGCGTCTGCCTTGTAATCTTCAAAAACAAAGCCTGTTGCTTCGCCATCCTCAAGAGCCTGTGGGGTGAAGTCACGCACCGTGTCGGCAAGCCCGCCTGTCTTGCGCACAATCGGAATCGTCCCATAACGCATAGAGTACATCTGGTTGAGACCGCAAGGTTCGTAACGGCTGGGCATAAGGAAGGCGTCAGCGCCCGCTTCAATGAGATGGGCGAGACGTTCATCAAACTTTATGAAGGCACGCATCCTGTCGGGACGGCGTCTCCCCATCTCCGCAAGCGCTTTCTCATAACCCTTATCGCCTGTCCCCAAAACCACAAACTGCACACCCAAGTCAAGTATCTCGCCCAGAACAGGCAGCAGGATATCCAGACCTTTCTGCTCGGCGAGACGGGTCACAATTCCCACAAGCATAACATTTTGAGTTTTTTCAAAACCGCATTCCTGCTGCAGCGCCGCCTTGCACTGCGCCTTGCCGCTTAGGTCCTTTTCTGTGTAGTTGGCGGGTATCAGTTTGTCGGTCTCTGGATTCCACACAGTGTAGTCGCAACCGTTCAGGATGCCGACGAGGTCGTGACTGCGCGATTTGAGCACGCCTTCCAGACCGCAGCCGTATTCTGCAGAACTCTGGATTTCTTCAGCGTAGGTGGGGCTGACAGTGACCAACTTGTCGGCAAAAACTATGCCGCCTTTGAGAAGGTTCAGTTTGCCCCAGAACTCAAGATAGCGCCACGAGAAGAACTCCCAATCAAGACCTGTGAAGTTGAAATCCCACTGATTAAAAACACCCTGATAGGCGAGGTTGTGGAGCGCCTGAACGGAGGCGGTGCGGTGCCAGTGCTCGTCGTCAGCGTAAAGCGTTTTAAGGTAGACGGGCAGCATAGCGGTCTGCCACTCGTTTGAGTGGACAACATCATAGTGATGCCCGAGCGCTTTTGCGGTTTCAAGAACAGCGCGGCAGAAGAAGATAAAGCGTTCAGAGTTGTCGCGATAAGGACCGCGCTCATCGCCGTAAAGTCCTGGACGGTAGAAGTAACCGTCGTGCTCAACGAAGAAGACCTCAACGGGGGAGTTTGGCAGTTTGGCGCGGCGCAGGAACGCCGTTTGTCTGCGCCGAAAAACGCGCAACTCCGCCTTTATCCCTGTGTCGGTCGGCTTGAACTCATCTTTGACCTTCGCATATAGCGGGCTGAAGATGTGGACTTCAACGCCAAGGTCGGCAAGCGCTTTGGGCAGGGCGTTTGAAACATCCGCAAGCCCTCCTGTCTTTGAAAACGGCACAACCTCACTGGTGGCAAAAAGAACCCTCATTAGGCAGCCTCCAATTCTTCAATATTGACTTCTTTCAGGTAGGAGCAGGCGTCTTCTGGCGTCATCGGGTTGATGTAGCAGCCTGTGCCCCATTCAAATCCCGCAACTTTTGTCAGTCTCGGGATTATCTCAATATGCCAATGGTAGTGCTCAAGGAAACCTTCATTAAAGGGTGCGGTGTGGATGATGTAGTTGTAGGCGACTCCCGGCAGGGTTTTCTCAAGTCTGAAGAGGACACGGCGTAGGATGCCTGCCAAATCCTCCACCTGCCTTTTCTCTATGTCCTCAAAATGGGAACCGTGGCATTTGGGCAGAATCCATGTCTCAAAAGGAAAACGCGATGCGAACGGTTCAAACGCGACAAATTCCTGCGACTCCTCCACCAGACGCGAACCGTCCTCACGCTCCTGACAGACCATATCGCAGAAGATGCAGCGCCCGCGATAGTTAAAAAACTCCTTTGCGCCGCGAATCTCCTCTGATATCCGTATCGGCACAAACGGTGTTGCTATCAGTTGACTGTGGCTGTGGTAGAGTGAAGCGCCCGCCTCCTTGCCCACATTTTTGAATATCAACCCATACTGCAACCGTTTGTCCTTCTTCAGGGCAAGCAACCTATCGCGGTATGCCCATATTGTCTCCTCCACCTGTTTTTGGGGGGCTTCTGTCTGGCTGCGCAGGTGTTTCGGCGTTTCAACGATGACCTCGTGAACGCCTATGCCGTTCATCATATCATACATCCCCACACCGCGCTTGTTGAGGTCGCCTTCCGCCTGCAGCGCAGGAAACTTGTTGGCAATAACGCGTATCCACCAGCCTGGTTTGTTAGGCTGGGTGCCGGGGGCGCGGTAAGCGAGGATTTCAGGCGGAGTTGTGTGTTCATTGCCCTCACAGAACGGACAGAAAGTGTCGGGGGCGGGTTTTTCCACCTGCCCTTTGTGGAGGTCAGAAGGTCTTCTTGCCCGCTCTTTGGCTATCACAACCCATCGCCTGATTATCGGGTCTTTGCGCAATTCAGGCATTCGGTATCTCCCATAACAGGACAGACATTTTACCCGGTGGCGGGGTGTTGCTCAACAAAACATCAGCAACAGGGGGGGAGCGTTAAGCGGCGCGCGCCTCGCCCGCCTTCTTCACCGCAAACCTCGTCAACGCCGGTCCCACTATCTCCGTCACCACCGTCGTTCCCAGCATAACCGCCACCACTGTTGGCGCCCATTGCGGAAAATCTTTTGCCGCATAGACCGTCAAACCTATTGCTATACCTGCTTGTGAGAAGAGGCAGGGACCCGTAAGGCGTGTGACGACAGATGGCAGGCGCCCAAGTTTGCCGCCAATGTAGGCGCCGAGCCACTTTCCGCCGAGCCGCGCACCAAGATAGCCGAGTGCGGGAAGCCAAAGGGCAAAAAGGGCAAAGAGGCGCAATCGGCTGCCCGCAAGCGCAAAATAGAGGGTGTAGAACGGGCTTGCCGCGGCGAAAAAAGTCTCCCCAAACCGCCTCATTGCCCGTCCAAAATTGCCCGCAAGAAATCCCACCATCATCGCTCCCAGAAGCGGTGAACAGTGCAGACCGAACGGGCGGCTCTCAAGAAGCCCTGCACAGAAAACCACTATCCCCACTATCGCCACCATCAACTCCGCTTCGTGTTTTATATAGCGCGTCACAATAACAGCCAGAACGCCGAGGCAACATCCCACACCTATACTTAAGCCCAACTGGCAAAGGACTTTGAGTGCGACAGCGCCATTTGCGGCGCCATGTGCTGCCAGAAGCGGCGCAACAACAGAATATATGACAAGACCCAATGCGTCATCAAACCCCACGCAAGCCAGAACCGCCTGTGTAAGCGGTCCTTTTGCGCGGAGTGAGTTGAAGACAATGACTGTGACAGCAGGAGCGGTGGCAGCCCCTATCGCCCCAATCAACATCCCCAAACGCCAGCCCAGACCCACCACCGACATCACACCCCATATCGCAACAAAAGCCCCTATGGTTTCAAGAACTACAAGGAGTGTAAGTCCCTTACCAAGACGCGCCAACTCCGCAAAACGCAACTCGTATCCGACATTGAAGGCGACAAGTGAAAGCGCAAACTCCACAGTCCATTCAAGGCTGTGCCACCAGGCATCTCCGACAATCGCCGCGCCCGATATGCCCAGAGCCAGACCGACAATAATGTATCCTGTCACGGCGGGCAGGCGCAGGAGTCCAACAAGCCTGCCGCCGCCGTAACCGCATAAAATAAGTAGTCCTACTATGAGCAAAGCACTTGGTTCACTCGGCAAGGAAAACCGCCCCTTCAACCGGTATTATAAAAAGCACCCCTCCACCGCTCTCACGCAGATTGAGTCCGTAATCCTTAAGAAGGGTTTCTGCCTCTTTGAGCGCTGCGTCGTTGTCGGTAACGCCCAGAACCAGACGCCGCCTCTGTCGCGCACCTCTCACCATAGCCGACAACGGCGCAAATATCGGCATATGCGAAAGCACCCGTTCCAAACCCTCCGCATCCACCACAACCGCATCCACCACCCCCACCTCCGCAAACACCGCTAACACATCCTCAAGATGCTCCTCTCCCTCAAGTATCATACCCAGAAGTTTCATTTGTCAGCACGCTCCTCACTAAGGAAAAGGCGCACCAACTCCTCCGCTGTGGAGGCTTTCAGCAACTTCTCTCGGAAATCGCTGTGACGAAGGATGCGTGTGAGGTGCGCCACAATCTGGATATAGCGGGCTATGATTCTCGTGCAGGTCCCCATAAGGAACAGAAGTTGCACAGGTTGGTTATCTGGACTGGGCCACCTTATCGGCTCCCTTAAGCGTCCAACCGCGACAACAAACCCCTGCACCTTATCCGTGCGGGCGTGCGGTATCGCCACCCCCATTCCCACTGCCGTTGAACCCTGCTTCTCCCGACGCAGAACATCTTGCACAAACCCCTCAAAATCCTTTACCTCCGCCGCACCTCGCAGACACCCCGCAAGTTGCTTTATCGCCTCTTCTCTACTGCCAACCTCCATATCCAGTATAACCCTTTCCGGCTTCAGATAGCGCGATACAACAAACATCGGCTGTCCCCTCACGCTGACAAACGGAATATCTTAACCGCTCGCCACTACCTTTTCCGCTCTTTTCTGCCTTTTGCGCACTCCCACCATCCTTGACTGCCGCTGCCGACCCTGTTAATATAGGCTGCTTTTGTATGGGGAATGGCGTTGCGTGGAGTGGTTTTGCCGCTTCTTATCGCGGTCTTTGTCAACACAGGCGTTCTCTTTGCGCTGCCGCACATCGGTGCGGGAGTAGAGCGTATCTTTTTTGTGCGCACACCTTCCTGGCACTCACTTTCCTTAACAAAACTGCGCAAAAGAGAGCGGTTTTCTGCGCCACGGCTGCACCGCCCTCCCCAAAATACCCCAACATCCAAACCTGCTCCAAAACCACAACCATTAAAGGCGGCAAAACCGCATCCCCCCAAACCGAGCACCCCACTCAAAACGCCGCTTCCGCCAACACCTGCACCCCTCCCTTTCGGTCTTGATGTGACCAAACTGCCTGCAACTGGGGGTGGTCCTGCGGTGGCTTGCGGCTCACCAGAAGGCATATCAGGTGGTGCCACAACCAAGACACCTTCCCCAAACAGAGTCTCACGCCCTGCTGTTCTTGTGCAAAGCGCACCCGTTCGCTATCCGTCCTGGGCGCTTCAGCAGGGGATTGAGGGGCGCGTTGTGGTGCGGATGCTTGTTGATGAACGCGGAAGGGTCGTAAAGACTTATGTTGCAAAAACAAGTGGTTACAGCAGTCTTGATGAGGCAGCCGTCGCGGCGGTCAAAAAATACCGCTTCCTTCCCGCCCTCAAAAACGGAAAACCCGTAAAACGCTGGGTAGAACAGGAATTCCTCTTCAAAATAGAGCAAAAATAACTTTTGGAGGACAGGTTATGGAGTATCAAAACATTCTTTACGAGGTGAGGGATGGGGTAGCCGTAATAACGGTGAACAGACCTGACAAACTGAACGCGCTGAACGCGCAGACACTGGATGAGTTGGAGGACGCCTTTAAGCGTGCGTTTTCGGATGAGAGTGTTTTGGCGGTGATACTGACAGGCGCAGGAGAGAAGGCGTTTGTGGCGGGCGCCGACATCGGAGAAATAGCCGAACTTGATGGGATGCGGGGGAAGGCTTTCGCGCTGCGGGGGCAGAGACTTCTATCACTGATAGAGAACGGGCAGAAACCTGTGATAGCGGCGGTTAACGGCTATGCCTTAGGCGGAGGAACAGAAATCGCTATGGCGTGCCACATCCGTGTTGCCTCAAAGAACGCCAAATTCGGGCAGCCTGAGGTCAAGTTGGGCGTGATACCGGGATACGGCGGAACCCAGCGGCTGCCAAGACTTGTTGGAAGGGGAATAGCGCTTGAGTGGATTCTGTCAGGGGATATGGTGGATGCAGAACGCGCCTATCAGGTGGGGCTTGTGAACCGCGTTGTGGAGCCGGAGAATCTGCTGGATGAGGCGGAAAAAATAGCGAAGCGGATATGCGCTAATGGTCCGTTTGCGTTGCGTGCGGCGCTTGAGGCGGTCAACCGCGGACTCGCCGTTCCACTTGAGGAAGGACTCCGCATTGAGGCAGACCTCTTCGGCGCTTGCTGCGCGACAGAAGACAAAAACGAAGGCACATCCGCATTTCTGCAAAAACGAAAACCTCAATTTAAGGGCAAATAATGCGGATAAGCGTATTCGGCAGCGGATATGTCGGCGTTGTGGTTGGGGTGGGGTTTGCCGAGAGCGGCAACGATGTGGTCTGCACCGACAAAGATGCAGAACGCGTTGCGGCTTTGTCGGAAGGGAGAGTGCCGTTTTATGAGCCGCAACTTGAGGAGTTGCTGCGTCGTAACATCAGCGAAAAGCGCATTCGGTTCACAACAAATGCAGAAGAGGCGGTGCGACACGGGAGGGTGATTTTTGTTGCTGTGGGAACGCCGCGGCTGCCCGATGGCGCCTGCAACCTCTCCGCCATCTATGAAGTGGCTGAAACGATTGCAAAGTGCGCCAACAGCAAAAAGATTGTCGCCATAAAGAGCACGGTTCCTGTGGGAACGGCAAAGGAAGTTGAGAGGCTGATGCGCCAGGAAGCGCGCCACAAAATAACGGTTGTCTCAAACCCGGAATTCTTGAAGGAAGGAGCGGCGGTTGAGGACTTTATGAAGCCGGCACGCGTGGTGGTGGGAACAGATGATGCTGACGCGCGGGATGTGATGCAGCATCTGTATGAGCCGTTTATGCGCACCCGTCCGCGGATTCTGTTTATGAGCAACGAGTCGGCGGAGATGACAAAACTCGCCGCCAATGCTTTTCTGGCGCTCAAAATATCCTTCATCAATGAGATTGCCAACATCTGCGAGAGGGTGGGCGCCGACATAAACGAGGTTCGCCTCGGCATATCAAGCGACCCGCGCATTGGGGCGCAGTTTCTCTTTCCCGGGGTGGGGTATGGTGGTTCCTGCCTACCCAAAGATGTGGAGAGTCTGCTTCACATATCGCGCAAGGCGGGGTATGAGCCGCTGCTTCTGGGAGCAACCAATGAGGTGAACCGTCGCCAGCGTCAGGTGCTGCTGCGCAAGATGGAGAACCATTTCGGGGGGGACATAAGGGGACTTGTGGCGGCGGTTTGGGGGCTGTCATTTAAGCCGCGCACAGATGATGTTCGCGAGGCGCCGGCGATTGAGTTGATAAAGGGGCTTGTGGCGCGTGGAATCGCAGTGCGTGCCTTTGACCCAGCCGCCATACACAACGCGAAAAAAGTGCTCCCTGAAACCGTCACCTTCTGTCAGACGATGGAGGAGGCAGCCGAAGGGGCGGATATGCTGTTTGTGATGACGGAGTGGCAGGAGTTTCGCGGAGCCGATTTTGAACGGTTAAAGAGCCTGATGCGGCGCCGTGTCATCTTTGACGGACGCAACATATATGACGGCGCGTTCTTGCGCCGCCTCGGATTTTCCTACTACGGTATCGGTGTCGGGGAAAACAGATGAAAGTCGCGGCACGCTTAATGCAACTTGAGAAATACCCTTTTGCCGTGCTTGAGGACAGGGTGGCGCAAATGCGCCAGGCGGGAGAGGATGTGATAGACCTCGGGGTTGGAAGTCCAAAATTAGAAGTGCCTGATGTGGTGGTGGAGGCGGCACAACAGGGGCTTTTGCGTCACAGAAGGAGTGGATATCCGCAGTATGAGGGGAGTAAGGTTTTCAGGGAGGCGGCTGCGCAGTTTCTTGAACGCCGCTTCGGCGTAAAAGCCGACCCTACAGGGAACATCATCGCCGCCATCGGCTCAAAAGAACTCATCTTCCATCTGCCGTTTGCGCTGCTTGACGCAGGCGACGCGGCGCTTGTGACAAGTCCTGGGTATGCGCCTGCGTGGCGCGGGGTTCACTTCGCAGGCGGGGTCGCCCACATCCTGCCGCTGCGTAAGGAGAACGGTTTTCTGCCGGATTTGAGCGCTGTGCCACAGGCTATCTTAAACCGCGCCCGCTACCTTTATATCAACTACCCCAGCAATCCCACAACACGCGTTGCACCATCTGACTTTTTGGAAGAAGCGGTGGCTTTCTGCCGTCGTCACAACTTGTGGCTTGTATCTGATGAAGCCTACATTGACATATGGTTTAAGGAGAAGCCGAAATCAGCGCTCCAGTTCGGGTTAGATGGGATTATTTCGGTTTTCAGTCTGTCCAAGCGTTCGCTGATGGCAAACTACAGAATAGGCTTTGCGGCGGGAGATGAGAGGTTGATAAAGGCGCTGCGGCGACTGAAAACCAACATAGATTCAGGACCGCCGGATTTCGTGCAGGACGCAGCAGCAGCAGCGCTGCTTGATGAGAAGCATTCAGAAAAACTGCGTCTTATGTGGCGACAAATGGCGGATGTGCTGCTGGATGGTCTGCGGAGTGCGGGGCTTTCACCACTTGAGCCGGAAGGCACATTTTATATATGGTGTGAAGTGAAGGAAAACGATGTGGATTTTGCGTTAAAACTACTGGAGAGGACAGGTGTTGTCTGTATGCCTGGTTCGTGGCTGTGCGCGGGTGGGGACAGAAGCGGGGCAGGGTGGGTGAGGTTTGCGTTGGTGGAGCCGTTTGAGAGGATAGAGGAGGCGGCAGCGCGGTTGAAGGCGAAAAAAGTTGTGTGACGCAAAGCGCCCTGGGTGCGACTATACTTGGGGCGCCTTGGGGGACTCAAAAAGGGGTCTTCTGTGGGTGTAGATGATGTGAAACTTGTA
>Ga0190361_1000606_pt1 | contig 14123 bp, 16 predicted proteins | sample 48721845_MG_FD_161273 | JGI IMG/M metagenome (GOLD analysis project Ga0190361, IMG submission 161273) | Hydrothermal vent microbial mat bacterial communities from Southern Trench, Guaymas Basin, Mexico - 4872-18-4-5_MG | ecosystem: Environmental > Aquatic > Marine > Hydrothermal vents >...
TAAATTGGCTGAAACTTTAACATATTACAGCATGGAGGAGAGCGTTGAAAGAAGTAGAAGTAGAGGTGAATTTCCACTATTCATAAAATCAACATACTTGAAAGGTGAGATGCCGATAGAGGGATACTACCTTGAAGATGAATGGAACTATAATTGGAGAAAACTTTCAGACAAAATCAGAAAATACGGTATAAGGAATGTGGAAGTTACTGTTGTGGCTCCAACAGGATCTATCTCAATGATAGCGGATACGACTGGCGGAATAGAGCCACAGTTCGCTTTAGTTTACCAGAAAAACGTTACAATTGGAACATTTTACTATGTGGATGAAGTGTTTAAAGAAGAACTTGAAAGAAGAGGAATATACTCAGAAGAGTTAATCAAGAAGATTTCAGAAAACGGCGGATCAGTTCAAGGAATAGAGGAGATTCCTGAGGATATGAGGAGAATTTTCGTAACAGCATATGATATTCCATGGTGGGATCATATAAGGGCGCAATGGGAATTCCAGAAATGGATATGCTCATCCATAAGCAAAACGATAAATATGCCTCCATGGATAAGCAAGGAAGATGTAAAGAAAGCATATATATTCGCCCATAAACTTGGATTAAAGGGTTTAACTGTCTATAGAGCTGGATCAAAGACGCATCAAGTATTGGTAACACCGTCCCATGTGAAAGGCAAGTATATAACTAAAATAGAAAATAGAACACTTGAAATTCTAAGAGAAATGGGTATAGAAATTGAACAGGAAGAAAATTTAAGTAAAAATGATGAAGCCAAACTTAAATTGGAGATTCTTCCAAAAAGACATGAAATAACTGAGATAAGTGAGAAGAAGATTAAAAGGTGTCCAATATGCAATTCGAGGAATCTAGTTTTCAAGGAGGGATGTGTAATTTGCTTAGATTGCGGATGGAGTGAATGTATAATAGGCTGAATATACATGTAAATTTTGAAATGGGAAACATATATGTGTATACGGGTGAAGGACCTGGAAAAACCACAAGCGCTTTAGGAGTAGCATTAAGAAGCATTGGACATAGAAAAAAGGTAATAATAATACAATTTCTTAAATGGTGGAAAAATACAGGCGAATACCTAGTAAAAGATTTTCTAAAACCATACTATGAAATATATCAGTTTGGAGTGCCAGGATGGATAAAAATTAAAGGAGAAGTAGGAGAAGAAGTGGAGATTGATGGATCCAAGTACAAGGTTAGAAGCATTACAGAATTAGATAGGATACGTGCAGTTGAAGCACTAAAATTTGCAGAAGAAATAGCGTTGAAGAAGAAGCCATTTCTCCTAATCCTCGATGAGATAAATTTAGCAATTCATTTAAATCTGATAACAATGGAAGAGATTGTAGAATTCTTAGAAAAATTGCCGAAAGAAACTCATGTAATATTAACTGGCAGATATGCTCCTAAAGAATTGATCGAAAAAGCACATGCAGCCAATAGAGTTGAAATCATAAAGATGCCTAGCAAAATGTTAACAGTAGAGGGGATAAACTACTAGTTTGGTGTAAAATTTGAGAGAGATAAAAGAAGAGAAGAGAAAGATAAGAGAGCATATATGGAAGTTGATGGAGGAGAGAGGTGTAGCTAGATTTCCGAAACCTATTAGGGGTAGAATACCAAACTTTATAGGCGCTGAGAAAGCAGCGGAAAAATTATCAAAAATGAAAATATTTAAAAATGCTGAAATTTTAAACATCAATCCTGATTCACCTCAAAAACCGATAAGAAAGAAAGCGCTAATAAATGGGAAAAAAGTTTTAATGCCCACTCCAAAACTGCGAGAAGGATTTATTCTACTAGATCCGAAGAAAATTCCAATTAGAAAAGTAAAGAAAGCAGCAACTATACGGGGAGCATTCAAATATGGAAGTAGAATTAATTTAGACAATCTGCCTAAAATAGATTTAATGGTTATGGGTTCGGTTGCAGTAACTTTAAATGGGAACAGACTGGGAAAGGGAGGAGGCTACAGTGATTTAGAATATGGAATTCTAAGAAGCTTAAAATGCTTAAATGGAAGGACACCTATAATTACAACTGTTCATGAAATGCAAATAGTAAACTGGATACCACAAGAGAGGCATGATGTAAAAGTCGATTACATTATAACTCCCAGAAGAATAATTAAAGTTGGAAATGTTCAAAGAAATTTAGAAGGAATAATATGGGAGAAGCTCAATGAAGAAAAATTTAGGGAGATACCTATTCTAAGAAAACTAAGAGTTTAAATTTAAATTCTTTTGAAGTTTATTAAGAGTTTTAACTACTCTATGAAGCATGGAATTTAAGTCGCTTAGATCCAATTTTAATTCGCTTTGCATGAAGTCTATTAGAGCAGCTATCACCCTTGCTTCAAATTTCAGTTCGCTTATAGTCCTATTTTTAATTCCATTTTTCATTTTAATTTTCAAGCAACATTGAAAAATTAAGTTCAACCTTTTTTAAGTTTATCCTTGAATTCTTCAATCAACATTTCAGCGATCATAGGACTTAGTAGCTGAAGTCTAGATGCACAGATAACACGTCCACCAAGGACAATTACACTTTTAATCAGAATGTTTGGCGAAATTAAAAGGGTTCCCTCATATTTTCTATAGTTACATTGCGGATAAAGATAGATGGAGGAAGCTAACTTGAAACAGGGACTCCTCCTTATAAGCCTGCTAACAGCCTTTCTAACCCTAGGATTTGGAGGAAGATCATATGCTATTAAAATTAAACTTCCAAGGTCATATACATTTTTAACGGGATTTACAAGGACTTTTTGAAGCTTCCTTGAAGTCTTAAGTATTATTGTTGAGTTCCAGTTAACTTTCGATCGTACATGGATAATTATAGTTGAAGGTCTGTGAAACCCATAACCCCTTATGAAGTTTAACGAAGTTTTTAGATGATAACAATTTAGAATCGGATTGTCTAATAGGCTTCTTGAAAATAATATAGAAAGGCATCTAGATCCACCTAGAAAAAGAGGAAAATAAAATCATTGCAGTTAAATCCGCTTCATTGAGGTTTCCTCTTTCTCTTCTTCCGCTTCTTCTCTTCAGCCATTTTCAACCCTCCTCACAACCATTCTTCTTTTTCATGGCTTTCCTCTTCTTCAGCAACCTCAAGTAGCCATTGCTTTCCAATCCGTCTTACCATTAGCTTAGAACCACACCATGAACATTCAATGATTTCACCATGCTCAGGCGCTTCTAGTTCAATTTCCTCTTCACACACTGGACATTCCAATCTAACCATATTTTAAACCTCCTTGACTAGAGATGCAAAAATGAATCGTAAATAATTTTACTTTCAAGAATTCACGCTTCTAATGATAAAATAGGAATGAAAAAATAAAAATCAAGGTTTAAATTGAATTTAGGGTTAAAATGAAACTGAAAATTACATTACAATCATTTTAAAGAGAAAAAGATTAGTAAAAAGCTGGATATGTTCCGAATCATTCCGTCACATAGACATCCCAATTAAAATCAAATATATCCGTAAAGAATAATTCAAAGCGTAAAAGAATTATTTTAGGGAGAAAAATATGATAATAGTTGAGTTTAGTGTTGTTCCCATTGGAAGAGGAGAAAGTGTAAGTAAATATGTTGCCGAAGCCATAAAGATACTTGAAAATGAAAATATAAAGTATGAGGTAACACCTATGGGAACTATATTTGAAACTGAAAGATTAAGTTACGCATTTAACATTATTGAAAAAGCACATGAAGCAGTAATTAGGGCAGGAGCGAAAAGAGTAATCACATCGATAAAGATAGATGACAGAAGAGATAAGGAGAGAAAGATGGAGGATAAAGTGAAATCAGTATTAGAAAGATTAAGTGTGGAAAAATAAGTTGAAAATAAAAATGGATCTTCACGTTCATTCCCAGCATTCACCAGATAGCTCCTTAACTATTAAAGAGATTATTCAATATTACTATGATCATGGTTTCAACGCTATCTCCATTACAGATCACAATACATTTGAAGGTAGTTTAAAAGCGAAGAGAATTCTTAAAAATTTAGGATATGATCTGATTGTTCTATTAGGTGCAGAAATAGAGACTTGTCAAGGCGAACTCATAGTATTATCATTAGAAGAGATGGAGAGAATTCCATATAATTGTGAAGAGTTAATCGACGAAGTGAAAAGTTTAGGTGGATTAACATATGCACCGCATCCCTTCGATCCAAAGAGAAGGGGACTTCGAGAAAAAATTTACGAACTGGAGGGGTTGGATGCAATAGAAGTTATTAATGGGAGGATAGCTAAAAAATATAATGATTTAGCTTTAAGAGCTGCTAGAATCTTAGGTAAACCTGGATTAGCTAATAGTGATGCACATACTTATTACGACTTAGGAAAAACCTACACTCTCCTCGAGGTTGCGAATATAAGTGAAGAAGCCATCTTTAAATCTATCAAGGAAAATAAAATTATAAGATATATTCAGAATTAACACTTCTCACATTTAAGTGGGGATTCCTCTTCTAAAAGTTTTCATCCTTTAGATATTTATGACCCGATGGCTACTTCTTCATCGTAGAAGAACAACTATATTCAACACGCCTACAACATCCCTACTTATTTAAACTTACCTACATCACCCTCGCTAAAGCAAGAAGTCTTTCAGCATTAATGTTGTAAATTTAAGGTTTGATTATGATATTCTAATGCTAAAAGATAAAAGAAATATGTAGAATAAATTTAACCGTTAAACTTCAAGGTGAAATATATGGGTAAAGTTAGAATGGAGGAGATGTCTTGGAAGGAAGTGGAAGAAGCTATTAGGAAGGGAAAGAACACTGTTATAGTGCCGGTAGGATCTATAGAACAGCATGGACCACATCTGCCGGAAGGAACGGACACATTTATAGGAGAAGTTTTAGGTGAGAGAATAGCTAGAATTCTGGGAAATGCCTTAGTTGCCCCTGCAATTAGACCTGGATGTTCACAGCATCACATGGATTTTCCAGGAACGATTACAATTAAACCTGAAACTTTGATGAAAATTGTAAAGGAGATTTGTATTTGTCTTGCAAAACATGGTTTCAAAACAATAGTTTTATTACCAACTCATGGCGGAAACTTTGCTCCTATAACTGCAGTTTTACCTGAAATTTCAAGTGAACTTAAAGATGTACGGATAGTAGCATTAACAGATCTTAAGGAATTTATTGATAAAATGAATGAAGTAATGGTAAAGTATGGTGCTTCTATAAAAGAGGCAGGTTCCCATGCAGGTGCAAGTGAAACATCCATAATGCTTGCTCTGAACGAGAAACTTGTGAGAATGGATTTAGCTGAAAAAGGATTTATGGGAAAGTATACCCGAACAAAGCTGTATAGTTTGGGTTTAAAAGCCATAAGTCCTAACGGCATAATAGGGGATCCTGGGAAAGCAAGTAAAAAGGCTGGAAAAGCCATAATTGAAAGTTTAGCTCAACATTTCGCTTCAAAGATTAAGGAAGAAATTAAAGCTTGTTAATGGTGGACATATGACAGCGTTGAAGGGTATTAGAGTTCTGGATCTGAGCAGGATATTGGCTGGACCCTTTTGTACAATGATACTTGGAGATTTGGGAGCTGAGATAATTAAAATAGAACAGCCTGGAATAGGTGACGGCTCAAGAATTTGGGGACCGCCCTTCATAAATGGAGAAAGCGCGTATTTCCTATCGATAAATAGAAATAAGAAAAGTGTAACTTTAAATCTTAAGAAAAGTGAAGGTTTAAAAATCTTGTACAAGCTTGCGGAGAAGAGTGACATTATAATAGAGAATTTCCGTCCAGGAGTGGCGGAACGACTGAAAATAGATTACAATCATATTAAAAAGATAAATCCAAGGATAATTTATTGCTCAATAAGTGGATATGGACAGGAAGGCCCATATAAGGATAGACCTGCATATGACCTTCTAATACAGGCTATGTCCGGTTTCATGAGCATTACAGGAGAACCTGACAGACCGCCCGTGAGAATAGGGGTTGCAATCATGGATTTAGGAGCAGGAATGTATGCGGCAATATCAATCCTCGCAGCTTTAAGATATAGAGAAATCACCGGTGAAGGACAGCATATAGATATATCACTATTAGATACAGCGGTTTCTTGGCTCACATATATGGCGATGAACTATTTTGCTACAGGTAAGAATCCAGTTAAAATGGGATCTGCACATCCAAGCATAGTTCCATATCAATGCTTCAAAGACTGTAAGGGAAGATTCTTCGCATTAGCTATTGGAAATGATATACATTGGAAGAGATTTTGTAAGGCAATTGGAAGGGAAGAGTGGATTGATGATGAACAATACGCTACAAATCCTTCAAGAGTAAAGAATCGAGAGAAGCTGATAGGAGAGTTGGAGAAAATTTTCAAATGTAAGAGTAGAGAATATTGGCTTCAACTCTTCCAGAAATATCTGGTTCCTTCAGCACCCGTAAACGAAATAAGCGAAGTATTAGAGGATCCTCAAGTTATTCATAGGAAAATGCTTCTAGAATTGGAGCATCCCAAGATAGGGAGAATTAAACAGCTGGGAAGTCCGCTGAAATTTTCATTAACCCCAATAGAGATAAAGACTCCTCCACCCATGCTTGGACAACACACAGTTGAAGTGTTAAAAAATATACTGGGATATAGTGATGATGAAATTGAAAAACTTAAAAAGGAAGGGATAATTTAAAGACTATCCATGAAATTTACGAGTTCTCAAAAGAATAATTACAATTGCACCTATCACTATTACAGCTGCAATAATCATTATAGTTTCTAGCGGCATTGTTGAAGGCAGCGTTCCACCTTCTGAGGTGGCGGTGGAGGCGGCGAAGGGCTTGACACTTCCGATTTAACAATTACAGTTCCATTGATAATTCTAATATTTCCTGCAAAATCTTCAACATACACTGTGTAGGTGACGTTTAGCGCATTGGGAGGTATCGAAAATTTATAATTATAGTCTAACTGGTCGTATGTAGATTTTATTTCAGTCCTATCAGCTTTTACTTTCAGCTTTAAACTTGGAATATTATGGATGGTTGGCGAATATCTCCCATTGTTCAGGCCGAAATAATAACTTAAACTTACATTTTTAACACCCCAGCCGGAATCGGCGGCGGAAATTGAGAGGCTAAGTGTTTTATTATTATTCTGTAAAGATGATGTGACTGTTGCTTCAGGCTTTATAGAATCATTTTCAGCGGACAAGGTAAGCAGATATTCACTTTTTGCTGGGATATTAACCCTAAATCGCACCAAATTTCCCGTCAAAATTCATTACACTATAATTTGAAGGCGGCTGAGGTATGAATCTGTAATTTTCAAACGGAATGGAACCATTCACAACGAATTCTATTAGAGGATTTAATTCAGCATTTATTCCGTTGAACACCTTTATTGAGACACTGCGTGTTGAATCATCATTTGCAGGGGTATAATAATATGTTAAGTATCCTAGAGGATATGAGGATGGACGATCTTCAGGATTCTTATTTTTTAATGAGAAAACTTTTACATTGTAATTTTCATCTATTTGTATAAGTCTGAAAGACCGGTAATCTCCCTGTCTAAGGGAACCTCCAGCAGGTAGATTTGTCTCGAAAATATGTATGCCATTATACACGTTATATTGTTCTCTGTGAATATGTCCCGATAAAATTAAAGTTATGTTATATTTCTCTATTAATTTTAAAATCTCCTTTGCATTATCTAAATGTTCAAGCCAACTTGAATAAATGTAGCTTTTCAACTTTTCAATATTTTCCCAAGAACCTGAAATTTCAGTTGGACCTGACGAGAATAACGGATGATGGAAAAGCAATATTTTAGCTCCGTCAGTTATGTTGGCTAAAATATTTTCAGCCCAAACTAACTGATCATCGCTCACATAACCGTCAGAAGCCGAATCTAAAGCTATTATGTGGAACGATCCAATTCTAGTATACCAGTGTAATGGGCCGCAATATTTCACATAGTTTTTTGCATCATCACCTGCATGATCATGATTTCCAGGTATAACATATATTGGCACTTTTGAAGGACCGTTTAAAAGTATCTTCCAAGCATACAGCCATGCTGATGAAATCGTATCCACATCTACAAGATCACCAGTTAAAATTATGAGCGATGGATGGATTAAGTTTAATTCATAGATTGCCCTTGCTAAGACATCAGCTCCGTAGGGAAGATGAATATCTGTGATATGCCCTATCAGCCATCTCTTTGGAAAAGTATCGGTAACATTAATACAGATGGGCTGCATATATTCGGCGGTCTCACCATTCTCCAGGGAATATTTAATTTTCAACGAGTATAGACCTGATGGAATTATTGTAGGAATTTTTAAAGTTAATATCCAATTGTGAGCGAATAGAACAATATAAATAATATTATTGCGACTATGAGTTTTTAAGAGGGTTCTTTTTAAGTTGAAAAGTTATGGCTTCACCACATATAAATTTAATGCAGAAAACTTAAAACCATTTACATAATCTTCGATTTAAACTGGAAGTACAACGGTCTTTTCATAGGGAATATATATTCTCAGTTTGCTGCCGATATTCAAGTTGAAACTCGAATCAACTTCAAAAATGAACCTGGCTGATCCAACCCTTAAATAAACTTCTTGAATGCTTCCAATGAGGGAGAAGCTTTCCACAATGCCGTCAAAACTGTTCACTTCGTCAGATTCCTCTTTCAACTTGAAAAATTCAGGTCTAAAAATACATGCCACTTTGTCGCCGACATTTACTTTTAAATCCTCATATGGAGTTACACCTTTAATCCTGAAATTTTTGCATTCAACTTCCACGTATTTCCTCAACTTATTAACAACTTTTCCATATATTATAGTGCTCTTCCCCATGAAAGATGCAACGAAAAGATTTCTAGGCTTCATATAGATTTCTCTTGGCGTTGCAATTTGAAGGATTCTTCCCTCATTCATAATGGCCATTCTGTCTGATATGACCATGGCCTCCTCCTGGTCATGGGTAACATATATAGTTGTGATTTTAAGTTTCCTCTGTAACATTTTCAGCTCCTCTCTCATCTCCACCCTCAACTTGGCGTCTAGGTTGCTTAACGGTTCATCTAGAAGTAGAACTTTAGGCTGAATGATCAATGCTCTTGCCAAGGCAACTCTCTGCTGCTGCCCTCCAGACAATTGATGTGGATATCTGTCTTCTAAGCCTTCAAGTTTAACGAGTTCAAGAATCTCTTTCACTCTTCTTTTAATTTCATCTTTGGAAACCTTTCTTATCTTCAATCCGAAAGCAACATTTTCATAAACGTTCATATGAGGCCAAAGAGCATAATTTTGAAAAACCATTCCGCTCTCACGCATATATGGAGGATAATCCGTTACATCTTCATCGTCGAAGAAGATTCTGCCACTATCAGGAGTTTCTAGGCCTGCTATAACTCTTAAAGTTGTAGTCTTTCCACATCCACTTGGACCGAGAATAGTGAAGAACTCTCCATGATTAACATTTAAAGTTACATGGTCTACTGCAACTACGCTTCCAAACTTCTTCGTCACATTTATCAACTTAACCTCAACCATTCATATCACATCCCAAATATTGAAAATCTTTGCTTAAGAAGATAGTTGGATATACTTATTGCCATTACTTGGAGGAGGATTAAGAGGACACAGAGAGCTGCACCTACACTAACCGCTCCAACAACCACACTACCATATACAACTTGGCTTATATAGAAGGTTATCGGCCCTCTATCTCCTCTAAGAGAACCTAAAGTCACACTTGTACTAACCTCCGACATCGAATATACAAATGTTAGAATTGCCCCTCCAAAAATATTTATTGAAATTAATGGTAAAACTATTCGTATAAAGGTGTGTAGTCTATTTGCACCAAGATTCATTGCAGCTTCCTCTAAGGATATATGAACCTGCTGTAATCCTGCAAATATACTTCTAGCTGCAAATGGAAGCCTCCTAATAGAATAGGCTAATATCAACAATATGGAGGGATCTACAAGTGGATCTAGAACTGTACCTCTAAAGTAGCTTGTGAAGAAGAGAAAGAAGTCTACAGCTAGAACAATGCCTGGAATCGATATTGGAATTGTAGATAAGATATCAAGTATATTGGCTATGGAACTTTTAACTCTTGAAACAACATAGGATGCATTTGAACCTATGAAAACTGCTATCAGCACTGCGAGAATAGAATAGGTTAAACTGTTAAACATTGCGGTTCGAACTGGAGAGGTTAACAGTTGATTTACATATTCAAGAGTTAACTTGGATGGGAAGATTCCGCTTGTAACCCAATCGGTGAAGGCTAAGATGAAGACGCCTACCTGTGGGAGGCTGGCGAAAATTACTAGGGGAATTATGAAAGCTAAAATTAAGAGTAAGCCTATACGTCTAGGTTTTTTAACTTTAGAACTCCATCTGCTACCTTTACTTATAGTTGCATATGTCCTAAGTGAAACATATTTCTTTATCAGCATAAATCCAGAAAGAGATAAAAATAGTAAAATAATGGATAGAGTGGCAGTTTCAGGAGACGGCCCCTTCGACCATTACACTGGCATGTATAAGCCTGAACTTAGAAAACCTGACAGATATGGAGTTGAATATCCGCAGCAGGGAGCAACACTACTTGCAAACATATTAAGCTGGGGAATCAGTATCGATGAATTTATAAAGCAAGCGTCACTTCCAGGAGAAATAAGCAACCTTCAAAACCAGGTGAACTCATTACAGTCTGAAGTGGAAGATATCAAGGGACAATTATCGCAAGCTCAATCGATGCAGCCAATATACCTTGTAGGGGGATTAATAGTAGGATTAATAATTGGATTTGCAGTTGCAAAGTACATTGTTAAATGATCCTCCCCTATTTTTTATTATAAAATCTTTTGAAAACGAAAGTGATTAATGTTTAGCATGTTGTAATTTAAATGTGAATGAAGGATATATTGCTCAAAGCATAATAGATGCAATTTTAGAGGTAGCTTCAAAAAGGAATGCAACGAAGATAAAAAGTGCTACAATAGTAATCGGACAGTTAAAATTTATCGATAAGGAAGCGTTGACGAAAGCTTTCAAAGCATTGTCGAAAAAGACTGCAGCTGAAGGAGCTGAACTCAAAATTAAAGTTAAGACAGCTGAATTTAAATGTAAAAACTGTAATTTTCAATGGAGATTAAATGAAGAATTAATCAACGCTAGAGATGTAATTCTACTTCAACTCTCACCGGAATATATAAATCAAGTGATAAAATGTCCTATATGTATGTCAAAAAACTGTGAAGTGCTAAGTGGATACGAAATGTACATTGAGAATGTTGAGATCATAATTTAATTGCACATTATCAGGTGAAAATCTTGAGGAAGCATATTATAAAAAATTTCGAGGAACTAATCAATATACGAGAAGATTGGAGAAGAAGGGGAAGAAAGGAGATCCTTGAAATATTAGAGAAAGGTTTAGAAAAAGCTGATCCAGAAAAGGCTATGAAGAGACATTTAAAATTGAAGAAGGACCGTATAGAGATAAAAGGTGAAGAAATAGCTCTAAACAAATTTAAAAGAATATTTGTAGTAGGAGGAGGAAAAGCCTCTGCAAAGATGGCTAAAGCAGTTGAAGAAATTTTGGAAGATAGAATATATAAGGGATTAATAATTGCACCGGAAAACGTTAAGAGTAAAACGAAAATCATAGAAATAAGGATGGGTGATCACCCGATACCGAGCAGAAGAAACATACAATACACAAGGGAGATTATAGAATTGCTAAAAGAAGCGGGAAGAGAAGATTTGATTATAATCCTACTTTCCGGAGGAGGATCAGCACTTCTCGCATATCCAGCCGACGAACTTGAACTTGAAGATATAGCTGAAACTACGAGGATTCTGCTGAAATGTGGAGCAAACATAGAGGAGATAAATACCATTCGAAAACATATCTCGAAGATTAAGGGTGGACAATTAGTGAAATATGCTTATCCAGCTAGAACTATAACTTTAATAATATCAGATGTTGTTGGCAATAGAATGGACAGTATAGCTTCAGGCCCTACAGTCCCAGATAAAACAACATTCAAAGATGCAGAGAGAATAATAAAAAAATATAATCTATATGGGAAACTCCCTGAAAATGTGATAAACAGAATTATAAGAGGAGTAAAGGGAAAGGTGGAGGAAACTCCAAAACCGGGAAATCCACTATTCAAAAAAGTTATAAACATAATAGTAGCGAACAACTTTGAATCACTGAAAACCATGAAGAGAGAAGCGAAAAGAAGAGGATATAGAAGCATGATTTTATCTTCACGAATTACTGGAGAGGCGAAAGAAATAGGAAGATTGATGGCAGCAATATTTAATGAAGTAAGGGAAACGGGAAACCCTATAAAAGCTCCAGCGATAATTATCGGCGGAGGAGAAACAACTGTAACTGTAAAGGGAAATGGAATTGGCGGAAGAAACCAAGAATTGGCTTTAACAGTTGCAAATATAATAGGAGGTAATGGAAGAATATTTTTCGCCTCCATAGGAACGGATGGAATTGACGGAGTAACAGATGCTGCAGGGGCAATAGTAGATGCAGAGACGAAAAGAGAGGGAGAAGAATTGGGATTAAGCATTGAAGAAACGTTAAAAAATAACGATTCATACAGCTTCTTCAAAAAAGTTGGAAAAAACCTAATATATACTGGATTAACAGAAACAAATGTCAATGATTTAATGATAGGATTAATATTAAAATAAAAGATTAAATTTAAAATCAGATAACTATAATGGAATATTAAAAATTAAAGGAGAAGCGAAAATGAGAAAAGAAAATTTGAAGAAAAGAAGTAGAAAAGAAAATACATATATCATTATAATTTGTTTTCTAATCGGAACTTCAAGCTACTTTTACATGCTTAATCTATCAATACAACCGAAGATAAATCAACTTATAACTGAAAATGAAAGTCTAAAGGGACAGCTTAAAACTCTTCAAAGAAATTATAATATTTTAAAAATGAACAATACAATATTAATTAACAAATATGATAAACTTAAAACAGAATATTACACTTTAAAATTTGAATACGCACAGATATTCAACAAAACTCCTGAAAAAACCATTCCCACCACAATAGTCTACTACACAAACTTCGGGGAAAAGAAAAATATTTTAACAATTGTAATATCCTATGAAACATATGAAAAGTATCATGAAGAGAAACATCCAATAATCACTCCATATAATTTAGAGGTTGCAAAACAATATATTACATCAAACGATCCGATAATAAAACAGATAGCTGAAAAATTAAGGAAACAGACTGTAAATGAGGAAGAGTTAGCTGACGCTCTGCTAGACTTTGTTCAAGACAAAAACTATGCATTATCCATAAGATATTACCCAACCATTGAATTCAAATATCCGGTGGAAACTCTAGTTGAAATGGGTGGAGACTGCGATACACATGCATTTCTATATGCATCACTTCTCAAAGCCGCCGGATTCAAGACACTTCTACTCTTCACAACAGACCAAACACATGTAGCAGTTGCAGTTCACCTGAATAAACCACCTGAACACAATTTAAACAAAACAGCATATTATTTTGAATATAATGGACTAAAATATTATTTTGCAGAGACAACGAGTTGGGGATGGAGAGTGGGAGATCTACCCCCGGAATTGGAAAATAAAAAATGGAAGCTGATTGAAGTATAGACACTATTTATATGACTTTTATCTCTTTCACCTTGTCATATACTTCAATGGTTGCAGCTATAGGCTTCAGAAATTTAATGCCTTCAGCATCTATTATAATTGAATATTCAAGTTTTATCCTGCATGGAACATCTTGAATATTATGCGTATTTGCTGCCTCTATGATCTTGCCTGCAAATTCCTTCCAATATTCAGCTGATCTTTTAACATCTGCCTTTTCACTAGCCACCACTGCATAGAAGGCTCTTTTCAATCTGAAAAGCGCACCTCTCCCGGTGGGGGATATTCGCGTTACTAGCTGGCTTGTTGAAACTTTACCTTTAAGTGCAAGCAATATTTTTTCTATCTGCTCATCACTGAAACCTTCTGCCTTTAACCTTTTTATTAGC
>Ga0190361_1000607_pt1 | contig 14122 bp, 12 predicted proteins | sample 48721845_MG_FD_161273 | JGI IMG/M metagenome (GOLD analysis project Ga0190361, IMG submission 161273) | Hydrothermal vent microbial mat bacterial communities from Southern Trench, Guaymas Basin, Mexico - 4872-18-4-5_MG | ecosystem: Environmental > Aquatic > Marine > Hydrothermal vents >...
AGCTTTTCTGTACTCCTTCAGTATTCTCTCGAATCTTTTAGCCTCTCCCAAAGCCTTCAAGTATACCTCGTTAGCGTAAGCTTCCGCTTCCTTTAATATCATCTGAGCTTCTCCCTCAGCCTTTGGGACAATATCGTTGGCGTATTTTCTCGCTTCGTTTATGTACCTTTCTCTATCCTGCTTTGCGTTGTTGACATCATCGAAAGCTTCAAGAACAGCCTCAGGAGGTGTGACTTCCTGAAGGTACACGTTCTCAACTTTTATACCAGAAGAATAAGCATCCAGAATTTCTTGAACCTGTTTTGCCGTCTCCATCGCTATAACATCTCTTCCAACAGTGAGAACATCGTCTATCGTTTTCATTGCCACCTTCTCCCTTAAAACAGATTCTGTTGTGAATCTGACAAGGTTCTCTTCTTCAGTTATGTTGAATGCAAGAGCAACGGGATCTTTGATTCTGTACTGAATAACAGCCTCAACACTCACGATGTTACCATCACCTGTTATCATCAAAGCTTCTTTGGGAACCGAAACGTAATCGATGTTGGAACCCTTTATGATACTTCGAAAACCTATTTCAACCTTTCTGACCGTTGCAACATCCACCTTGACATGGCTTTGGAAAGGGTAAGGCAACCTGTAATGTATACCAGGTTGTGCCATGTAAGAGTATTTACCAAATGTTTTGACCAGGGCAACTTCTGAAGGTCCCACCTGGAATATGCCTGTCAGGAAATACACGGCGATTATCGCAAGTACAATGAAAAGTGTGTATTTTTTCACACTTCCACCTCCCTGCCATGTGCTAATGTTATCATATGTGTCGAAAAATTTGGAGAAGATTCTCGAATGGATGTATAATATATTAGAAAAACACTGAGGTGGGGAGGTCTGACGATATGAAAAAGTTTGTTTTACTCGCATTAGTTTTAACGCTTGTGTTGGTTATGAGTGGATGTTTTCTGTTCAACAGAAAACCTGTGGTGAAATCCATCGAAATCAGTGGAGCAAAAACCGAGGAAGCAAAATATAAGGTAGAATTGACTCTCACTCTTTCCGATCCCGATAACGATCCTTTAACCGTTGAGATCGATTGGGGAGATGGTGAAAAATTCTCTGAAGATAACATAACCACAGAAACTGTTGAAGCTACCCATGCTTACGATACTTCTGATGGTACGGTAACCCGCGATGTTGTGATAACAGTCAGCGATGGAAAAGCTGTCGTTACCTTACCAACTCTGAAGTTAAACATTCCATTCCAGTCGGAAAGTGTCATCTTGAATTTCTGAGTGATCACCAAAAATCATCACGGCACCGAATTCGGTGCCGTTCACCATAGGAGGGATTGATCATGAAAAAAGCCAGGTTCCTCCTTTTAATTGTAGTTTCATGCTTTTCAATTTTATTAACGTCCTGTATCTCTAAAATCTCTCCCAATTTCAATAAACCACCTGAGGGGGAAGTCCTCTTAAAAGCTGATATCTCACAGGTTTTATCGAATACAAACTTTTCACCCAAAATCGATGAATTGAAAGCAGAAAACATAGAGTGGTATGTGATATACGAAAATGTGACAAAAGGAGATGGCATACAATATGAAACGATTGACTCAACAGAGGTGGAATTGATACTCGAGAAAAGCAGCATATACGTTATTGGCTTAGCGAAGAAAAATGATCAGGGTTGGATAGAAATGATAGGAGTATTGGGAGATCCCTACTTGGGTGTCACGTGTATACCTGTCAGTGATGACGCAACTGAAGTTATAGATCTTGGAAGATTGATTGAAGATGAAGGGATCCTTAGATCTGAAACGGTGTCGCCTGATGAATTCTCGAGGATGCTGGGATACTCGAAGGATATGATACAGGAGTTTGGTAAATCCGATATAACTTTCAAGAACTTTTTGAATCCCGATATAAACAGAAACGGTGTTATAGACAACTCAGAGAATTTAACATGGTGGATTACTAGCCTGTACGATTTCAAAATAGATGAAAGTGCTGCAGAACCTGTTTTTGAATCCTTCAGATACGTCTTCTGGATAAATAGGGATTATGTTTTAAACACATATGGTGAGGATTTCGCGGTAAATTCAATAAACAGTGAGATTCTTAATAACGATAAAGACATAGCTACACTCACAAATCTTGATACGGGAGAGTATTTAAAACCCTCTTTCGTGCACGTGGAGTTCGACGATTATTACCAATGGTACTTCGATAGTTCCTCACCAAAGAATGGCACTTATAGACTGGATGCAATGGGGTCAAAGACTAGGAATACATATAGTTTCTATTTTGAGGATCTATGCTTTTTTGATCCAACAAAAGATTTCGAGGGATTGATCACCCCTATTTATAAATCGGAAGTCTACTCTGATGGAAAAATCAAAAATCTTAGTTGGGACTGGAAGATACACACAACCACGGGTATGAAAGACGTTTCGGAAGATATCGTCAGATTACTTTCTAACAGAATGGGATATTTCATGTGGTTCTATTTTGCAACAAAGGCACAATTCTTTAATGGAGAAGTAGGACCAGATACGTTTGAACTCTTCATACCTGAAGAGGTTGTGGATAACCCCTATGAGGACCAAACGGTTAACTTGGAATCACCCGATTATTGGGTCCAGCCATCCCCATGGGATGCAATGGAGGTAAGAGGGGATTACCTAATGGTTGGAAATACGGATGTTGCCTTTCACATAAAGTACGAATACTTAGAAACTCCTCATGATTTTGACCCAGGCCATAAGGGCGATCCACCAACCTCAGAAAATCTAAACGGTATATGGTACAATCTCTGCTACCATAGTCAAAATTGGAATAAGAATCACACAACACTCGATGAAGGGGACAAATGGGCGTGTATTTCCTTTGATGCCAGTAGCGGTAGATTCGAAGCATCGTGGTTATTCCCGTTCAATCGAACAGATTTTGATTCACGTGTTGCTCTAGTAGGAACGTTTGAAATAAGCAGAGAAGATCCCCATGTAATTGTTCTGAATCCAGAACGTGGTGAACCGATATATATGTACATAGAAGTACATGACACATATTTTGAGGCAATGGTATCGGAATCCACACCTACAGAGATCAACAGAGAATCGGAAGATTATGTAATATATTCAAAGTACGGGAATGAAGTCTTTCTACAGGATTTCCATTCCCCGAACTCTCCAAAGGATTTTGAAGGAACGTGGGTGTATGATGGTGATCAACCCCCTATAGGGATACCCGCCAAAATAAAAATTCAGAATGTGGAGATAGAAGACGAAGATGGAAATGGATACTACGATGGTTCGATATATCTGTATACTCATGTTGAAGATATCACCCCCTACGCTACAGGAATCTTCAGAGTAGATGTGAACGATTACTCGAGGATTCAGATAGAGATACCAGGAAGCGAAACCGTGGAAGTGCAAGCATTTATGGCGGATAATATCATGAAGGTTTGTGGTGAGGGAAGTACATATTTGTATAGGCGATCTGATTGAAAAAATTCTGATGCGAGGGTGAAAGAATGAAGATAATAACGCCCGAAAAACATATCTATGCATTCTCCGAGAAGATGGAACCGGTTGTGGAGGTGGACCCAGAGGAAATCATAATGTTCGAAACCATGGACGCCCTGGGAAACCAGATTGAAAGTGAAGACACGTTAATAACATCGCTGGATTTTTCGAGGGTGAATCCTGCAACTGGGCCTGTTTTCGTGAAGGGAGCTGGACCTGGGGACACTCTAAAAGTGAAGATCCTGGATGTGGAGCTTCCTGAAAAAGGTGTCATAATAACCGGGAAAGATATGGGAGTTCTTGGTGATGAGCTGGAAAGTTACAAGGTTAAGATATTGAAGATAAAGAACAAGGAAGTTTTCTTCAACAACGTGAGGATCCCCATAAGTCCCATGATAGGTGTTATAGGGGTTGCACCAGAGAAGGGAAGTTTTTCGACGGGAACCGCTCACAAGCATGGAGGTAACATGGATACCAAAGAGATAGGAGAGGGAGCGATCATTTACCTTCCAGTGTTTCAAGAAGGCGCGCTTTTGGCTATAGGTGATGTTCATGCAGTCATGGGTGATGGGGAAGTTTGTGTATCTGCGTGTGAAATCAGATCAAAAGTTTTGGTGAGAGTGGAAGTTACAAAATCTAGAAGGCTCGAATGGCCGATTGTAGAGACGCGCGATGGATACTACATCGTAGTTTCTCTTCCAAATGTGGAAGAGGCTCTAAAAGTTGCCACGAGAGAAGCTGTGCTGCTGCTCAAAGAGAAGCTGAACCTGTCCTTTGAGGAGGCTTACATGCTAGCGAGCCTATCAGTCGATATAAGGATAAGTCAGCTGGTCGATCCCAACAAAACAGCGAAAGTGTTTATTCCAAGAAGTATTTTAAATACAATTGTTTGATCATTCCTTCTTTTTCTTCAGCTCCTCTGCCATTTCATCGACTTCTTCCGCACCCTTTCTCAAGTATTCGTCTTCATCTCCTGTTAGTATCTGCAAAAGCCTCAGGAATTCTCCTGCATGTATCCTTTCCTCATTGGCTATATCCATCAGGACCTTTTTGACGAGAGGATCGTCGGTTGCTTCCGCATGTGCCATGTAAACGTGAACCGCTTCTTCTTCAGCAGCGAGATCCATCCTTATAGCCCTTATAAGCTCTTCTTTCGTGAGCTTTCTCTCAGGAACCCTCCCACTGAAAGGGTTCATGAATTCCGCCATACTATTCCTCCTCTACATTAAATCTACACTTTAAAAACCCTCAAACCGCTTTCAAGAAGAATTCTCTCAGCTTCCTTTGGAACCATACTATCGGTTATGACTCCATCAATCTCATTCAGTGTACAGAAAAGGGCAAAGGCTTTCCTCCTGAATTTGCTGGAGTCCGTTACGATGAAGGTTTCTTCTGCTATTTCAACCATTTTGTGTTTAACCTCCGCTTCGACGATACTGGGTGTCATGAAACCCTTCTCTGAAAATCCTGTCGTTCCAAGGAAGGCTTTATCCACATGTATCTTCTCAAGCTGCTCCACCGAGAACGGTCCAACGAGTGACAGACTGTGCTCTCTCATGTAACCACCGAGGAGTATCACTTCGTTTCTGGATTCAAGTATCAATTCCGCTATGTATATGTTGTTCGTGACGATTGTCAATCTCTCTAATCCAGATTCTTTAATGGTTTTCGCTATGTAATAAGGGGTCGTCCCGCTATCCAGAATGATCGTTTCTCCCTCTTTTAAAAGGCTAACAGCTCTTTTCGCTATCTCTTCCTTCTCTTTCCTGTGCTGTGACATCTTCTTGAAAAAATCCCATTCGGCCCTGGTTCCATGGGGAAGAATCGCCCCTCCATGAGTTCTTATGAGCTCTCCTATGCTCTCCAAAACCTCCAAATCTTTCCTGATAGTCACTTCACTCGTTTTGAATATTCTTGAGAGCTCCTTTACCGTTATCTTTCCCTTCTCCTTTAAATATTCAACGATCTTTCTTCTTCTCTCTTCTGCAAACATGGATCAACCACCTTCGCATTCTTTCAGAGTTTTCAAAGCTATCTTTGCAGATTCCTCTGGACCTCCTGGAAGGGGTAAACACTCGACGGAAACGAAACCATCGTACTTTATATCCTTCAACACCTTCATTATCGATTTGAAATCTATGTGACCGCATCCAGGTGCCCATCTGTTGCTATCCGCAACGTGGAAATGATACAACCTCTCCCCAGCTTTTTTAATACTTTCTTCTATTATAGGTTCTTCTATATTCATGTGAAAAGTATCGAGAAGGAGTCCAACATTCTGACAATCGACGTCTTTCAAGAATTTCAGTGTTTCTTCAACCGTGTTCATGTTATCGCACTCATACCTGTTTATAGGTTCGACAACGAGCTTGACATCTTTTTCTTTGGCGTAAGAGCAGAGTTCTTTAACTGATTCCACGAGCTTTCCATAGGCCTTTTTTCTCTCTTTTCCGAAAAAGCCTCTTATCAAACCTATTATCACATGTCCTCCCACATTCCTTGCAAAATCTATGTGCTTCTTCAACCTTTCAATCGCTCTCTTTCTCACTTCTTCATCCAGGCTTGAAAGACTGAGTTTATCTGCAAGAAAAGCTTGTCCTGTACCTATCGCTGAAACCTTCATGGCCTCTTTTTCCAAAAGATCCATCAAAGTTTTCACATCGACACTTTCAGGATCTCTTATCGCGATTTCGACGGCGTCATACCCTAATTCTCTCGCCATCTTAACACCTTTCATGAGATCACCTTTGAAAGCGAGTGCGTCGAAGGAAGCATCCGTCGTTGATATAACCAGTGAGTATTTCATCCCCTCACCTCCTTATTTGGTAACCCCGGCTGCTGCAGCTATTATATCCATCACTTTCTCAGGTGTGACATCTTTTTTATCGTAATCACCGATCTTTTCACCCTTCTCAAGAAGGACCAATCTATCGGCCACTTCGTAAACATGATATATGTTGTGGGTTATGAATATCACTGAAATTCCTTGTTTTTTAGCTTCCAGGATATGTTCAAGAACCCTTCTTGTCTCTCCAACCGAAAGAGCAGCGGTTGGCTCGTCCAGTATGAGAAGTTTTGCACCAAAGTGGATAGCCCTTGCGATCGCGACTGCCTGTCTTTCTCCCCCAGAGAGGAACGCAACCGTTTCATCGGGTGACCTTATGAATATCCCAACGTCCTTTAAGACTTCCCTTGCGATCTTTTTCATCTTTCTAACATCGAGAACTTTCACAGGTCCGATTTTTCGGATGATCTCTCTTCCAAGGAAGAAATTTCTCCAGATGGGCATCAGATTGACGAGTGCAAGATCTTGGTAAACCGTCTCTATTCCCACCTTTCTAGAATCCCAGGGAGATTTGAAGAAAACCTTCTTACCTTCGAAATATACCTCCCCTTCATCTGGTTGATGGTACCCAACGAGAATCTTTATGAGTGTTGATTTTCCAGCCCCGTTATCTCCTAAGAGCCCCACTATCTCCTGCCTTTTCACATGGAAATCGACACCTTTTAAAGCCTGGACCCTACCAAAACTCTTCTTTATTCCCCTCATCTCAACAAGATATTCGCTCATCCCGCCACCTTCTTTCTTATCCTCGCGTTTATTATCGCTGCTATCACAAGAATCACTCCTATGAAAGCTCTGTACCAGTAGGCGGGAGCACCTGCAAGAACAAGACCGCTTCTCACCATACCTATCATGAAGGCACCTATGAAGGTTCCTAAGATACTTCCGTAACCACCTGTTAAAAGTGATCCTCCTATAACCGCTGAAGCTATGGCTTCAAGTTCCATACCCTGTCCGAGGGTTGGATCTATCATTTTGAACCTTCCAAAAGTGGTTATACCGGCTATTCCAGCAAGAAGGCTACTTATCATGAAGTTTACAAGCTTCACTCTCTCAGTTGGTATACCCAAAGCTTTGGCGGCACCAAGATTTCCTCCCGTTGCAAAGACCCAGTTTCCATAAGTTGTCCTCTCAAGGATGAGACCAAAAACGATAGCAAGAACGATGAACCAGGCTCCAGAGTATCTCAAATCCCCCACAAGACTCCCTCCGAAGAACTTCAAAATCTTACTACTCCTTTCGAGTATTATGGGAAATCCTCCGGTGACAGCAAGGAGGATCCCCCTCCAGAACATCATCGTTCCAAGCGTTGTTATGAAGGACGGAATGCCGGTTTTGAGGGTTACAAAACCGTTCAGAAGGCCAATACCTATACCTGCAAGTAGAGAAATCAAGAGAGAAAAGCCACTTGGCACACCATGATTCATCATTATAGCCATTATCATGGGAACGACAGCGTATGTTGATCCAACGGAAAGATCGAACTCACCTGAGATCATCAACATCGTTATTCCAATGGCGACTATCCCAAGCTCTGAAGCCATGGTGAAGGTGGATGCAAGGTTTTCAACACTGAGAAATCTTTCCGATATGAACATGAAAAGCACGAAGAAAACACCGACACCGATGATGGCACCAAGCTCCTTGAGCCTCAATATCTTCATCAAGAAGCCCTCAGCTTCTATCTTTTCAGCCCCCACTCACAATCCCTCCGATTTAAAAGGGGGAGGAGAGCCTCCCCCTCTTTTTCATCTGTATCCCATCTTCACAGTTTTTTCAACGATTTCAACGTTGGTCTTATCGACGATGGAAGGTCCTGTTAGAACCTTCTCATGTGGTATAAGACCGTACTCTTTGTAGAGGTACAGGAATACAACGGGAAGGTATCCCTGAAGGTACTGTTGCTGGTCTATGGTGAACATCACGACTCCTTTCTTTATGGCATCCGTTATTTTCGTTGTTAGATCTATAGCCCCTATCTTAACTTTCCCTACCAGTCCTTCCTCTTCGACTAGCTGTATGGCAGGATGTGCCCCAAGGGGCCCCAGAGTGAATATCGCGTCGGTATCTGGATGTTTCATGAGGTAGCTCTTCATTATCGTTAAAGCTTTCGTTGGATCTGTGGTTATGTCCAGTTTCTCGACAGGTATGTTCTTTTCAGAGAGAACATCCATTATACCCTTGGCCCTTGCTTCCAATCCCACATGCCCCGGCTCATGAATCGCAACGACGGCTCTCTTTGGTGTGAATTCTTGGAGCATCCTTCTCGCAGCGTAGACTCCCGCAAGGTACTCATCCATGCCGACGTAGACGAGGTAAGGTATAGCCTCTTCAGGAGGTCTCGTGTCTGGAACGTTTATTGCGACAACAGGTATTCCCATCTTTATGGCCTTTCTCAGTGGTTCATCAAGAGCAACGGGATTTGTTATCGTGACGATAAGACCGTCTGGTTTTCTGGCGATGGCACTGTTCACAAGATCGATGAATTCTTTCAAAGAGTACTTCTCAGGACCCAAGTAGATAGCCTCAACTCCGTACTTCTCAGCCGCATCCTTCATACCTTTCATGACGACTCCCCAGAATGGATCTGCAGGACCTCCATGAGACACTAGGTAGAACGTGTACTTGGAAAATCCAAGTATTGCGACGATCAGAAGTACCACGAGGAAAAACTTTCTCATAAGGCATCCCCCCTCAGATGGACTATCCGGCGCGAGTGCGCCGGATTTTCATCACCAAAGATTTCCAATTGTATATATGTTTCTCCACCCCTCAGACAAAGGTTCCTTCAACACTGCCTCTACTTCTTCCTTTGGTCTTTGCGTCATCTTCTCTATTGGTGGGAGTTTTCCTGGCGGGAATCTATCCATTATATCTCTGACGAGTTTCTCGAGGTAATCGAGAAGAGCCTCCACTCCCTCTTTAGCTTTGCTCGCATCGGCAAGGGTAGCTTTCCCCACGACTCCTTCGGGATACGCTGAAACTTCGATCGGTCCTCCCCCAACATGACCGTACCATGCTATGGGCCTGTGGAGAAGATTTCCCGCTTTGTCTATATGCCCTTCAGGTAAGAAACCCTGAGGTTGGGTATCGACTGCCCATTCTTGATGAACGAATTCTGGGAACAGCGCAAGACTCCATGAAGTTTCCACTTCGTCTGCGTGGATAAAAGGTGTTTCGTACGGTCCGCCTTCTTCTTTGGTCTTGAATTTATCCTGGATAGCGTGGTACCAGTTCAGATTTATTATTATCGCTGGTACCTGGAAAATCTTGGCAAATTTGTGTATAGCCACCGGTATGACGAACTCTTGTCCATGACCGTTGAGCAATATCTGCTTTCTGAAACCTGTGTTCCAGAAACCCGCTATAACACTCACAAGATAATCTATGAAAGCTTCGTCCTTTACAGGAACCGTACCCGGCATTCCTATGTGATGGTACGGATGGTAACCGTACCATATGGGTTCTGCAACGGTACATCCTGTTTTCAGGGCGACCTGTTCTGCCATCCTCGTCACGAGGAATGTGTCTTCTCCGGTTGGAGCGTTGGGGCCATGATTTTCGGTACTTCCAACAGGTATTATTATGAGATCACACTTTCTCAGCCTTTCTTTTATCTCCTTCATCGTCATGGTCTGGTAGTAAACTCCCGTTGGCTTTTCCATGTGTCCTCCTTCAGGTGGTATCTGCCATTTTCCCATCTCTTATCACCTCCTGAAAAACACGTGAGGATCTCCTTTCTCCACTGACTTGTAACACGCATCCACTATTTCTATGGCCCTGGCACCATCGTGAACTGTGACTGGGGGAGTTTTTCCTTCTTTAACACAATCGATGAATATGTTGTCCTCCTCAACGTATCCCCATTTATCCTTGAAATCGACCTTCATGAAATCTCTTATCTCAACCTCCGAATTCAAACCTTTGCTGTAATAAACCTTTTCCATCTCATCGTTTGAAAGCATAACGTGATCTCCGTAAACTTCAACTCTCTCGAAGGGTATCATCCAGCTGGTGTGGGCACTCGACGTGAAGGTTCCTATGACACCACTTTTTGTCTTCATGAGGATTGCCCAATCGTCCAAATCGTCGTAGACACTCTTTTTAGCGAAAACGTACATCTCTTCAAGATCCCCAAACAGAAATCTCACCATATCAAAGAGATGAAGAGTCGTCTCGAAGAGAAATCCACCGGTGTACTTCCTGTCAGAAACCCATGGGGGATTCTTGAGCTCTCCTCTGTTCATCTTTATTTGGAAAGAGTAAGGTGTCACCTCTCCCTTTTCTATCTTCTCTTTCATGAATTTGTAAACGTACGCGAACCTTCTGTTGTGTCCAACCTGGAAGATGACTCCCTTTTCTTCAACGAGTTTTTCAAGGGCTTTGGCTTCTTCGTAATTGATTGTCATCGGTTTTTCACAGAATACGGAAAAACCAAGTTCAACAGCTTCCGAAGCGTACAAGAAATGTGTGAAGTTAGGAGAAGTTATGTACACAGCATCTATTCCCGCGTCTTTCATATCCTTTAGTTTTTCGAAAACCTTCGCTCCATATTTCTCAGAAACACTCTTTGCCCTGTTTTCGTCTGGCTCGATTATTCCAGCTATTTCCACGTCATCACGACTGCTCAGTATCTCCATATGAATCCCCGCTATGAATCCCCCGCCCACAAAGCCAACTTTGACTTTATCCATACAAATCACCTCACGGGTTGAGCATCGTGACTTTCACCAAGGACTTATCAGTTTGAAGCCTCTTTATGTATTCTGGAACTTCTTCGAGGGTGATCGTTTTCGATATGATCTTGGTCATGTCCATACCGGAAGCCATGAGGCTTATAACCCTTGGGAAAGTACCGTGCCCGGAATGTCCTTGAGATCCCACAATCCTTGCTCTTCTAACCTGGAAAACCTCTCCTGTTAAAGGTATCTTGACGTCCGCCCTTGCGACTATGACAACCGTTGCGTTTATCCCCCTTGCTTTCCATATGACTTTTTCAAGGTCGGGCCATATTATCTGAGGAACACCCGTTGCTTCCAGGTAGAGCTTTGCACCCCAACCACGTGTGTACTCAAGGACAGCCTCAACGAAATCTTCCTTTGTGGGGTCTATAACGTGATCTGCTCCCAGCTCAAGCGCTATTTTCCTTCTCACTTCCGAGGGTTCAGAAAGTATCACTTTTGCAGCTCCTGCATGTTTCAGAACGGCTACCGCTGCAAGACCGATCGGTCCTCCTCCAAGGATCACCACGTAGTCTCCAGGCCTTATGCCTTCTCCTCTCTCTATAACAGCGTTGTATGCAACGGATGTTGGCTCCACGAGGCTTCCAGCCATGAAGAGTTTGTCACCTTCGTACACACCTTCCAACTCTTTCAGGCTCCACAAGTATTTTGCATCGACCTTTATGTACCTTGCGAAAGCTCCATCGACGTTGAATCCGAGTTCATTCAAATTCTCACAATGGTTTGGGAAACCATCTGCACAGTGCCTGCAGTGACCGCACCACAACATCTCTTCAGAAGTTACAGGTTCCCCCACTTCAAATTTCTTGTTCGTCCTTCTGTTTATGGCTTCTGGCCCAACCTCCACGACCTCTCCTGAGAACTCGTGACCTAAAGTTACGGGAAATCCTGTGAGACCAGGATACAGCATGTAACCATCTTCATCGGTTTGTGCCATGTGAACATCGCTTCCACATATCCCACATGCTCTGACCTTTATGATGACTTCGGTGGGCTTTTCTATCTTCGGTTCGGGAACTTCTTCTATTACAACTCTTGGATTTCTCCACACTTTACTACCGAGCCATGTGAGTTTTCCTTCGATATCTTTGTCTCCAAGAACAAAATCTGGTCTGGGATCCCAGTCTGCATGTAGTCTCACAGCTTTCATCGATTAACACCTCCCATCATCCTCTGAACTCGTTTTGAAAATACTATAAGTTTTCACTATTGTAAAATTCGACTTGGTGATTCATTCCCGAGATATTTACGATTATTAACGATTATGTTCTGATTTCTTTCGAATTCTTACGTTTATAAATGATATCTTCTTTGATAAAATCTATAAATGAATGATAAAATTTCCTATGCGAAAAGTTCTACAAAGGTCCCTCTAGGAGGTGAAGAAAATGATCCTCAGCGAAAACATCATAAGTGTCGTTCACTTCATGGCCTTTCCAGGAAGGCAGAATACTGATTCCATGCTCAGAGGAGAACCCGATGAAAGATACCTCATGAATTCGTTGAAGATAATAGCCGATGATCCTTATTTTAAAGGAATAGAGGTTACGAGGATAAAGGATCCCGCCCTCAGAAAGAAAGCGATAGATTTTTTATCAAAAACCGGTATGACCATCTTTTTTGGAGCTCAACCTGTTCAACTTTTGAACGAGGAAAAATACGACCCGGCGGATATATCTTCCATAAACGAGCTTGAAAGAAAGAACGCGGTTAACAGACTGAAAAGGGCTTTGGAAGAAGCGTATCAATTTGGCGCGGTGTCCTTTGCTTTCATAAGTGGGAGGGATCAAGGACCCGATGTGAGGGAAACTGCAAAACTTGCACTCATAAGATCCATCGTGGAACTTGCAGAATACTCCAGAAACTTGGCGAAAGAGTTCAAAAGAGAACCTGTAAGGCTTGTTCTTGAGATGTTCGATAGAATAAACGATCCGAGGGGAAGATTCGCAAACCAACTCATCGGACCAACTTTCGAAGCTATAGAGATAGCAAGAAGGATCAGGGACGAATACGAGATACCGGAATTCGGACTTCTCTACGATCTCTCCCATATGTACCTATTGAGAAACTACTACATAAGGAAAAAGAAGGTTGATATAAAGATCGGAGAAGATGAGAACGTTCAGGAGATCAAGAACGTAGTCGTAGAAGAAGAGATCGAAGAACCCGAAGCTCCCGTTGTCCTCCAGTACCTAATGCCTTACCTCGTTCACGTTCACATAGGAAACTGTGTTCTCGATCCCAACGATCCAAGGTATGGAGATTCCCATGCGAGTTTTGCTTATCCCGGTGGTGCCATGAAAGTCAGGGATGTCGCAAATTTTGTGAAAGCGCTCCACGAGATGGGATACAAAGGCCCCATAGGTTTTGAGATAAGGCCGTACGATAGGGAAGGTAGTGTTCCTGTTCTGCAGCATGCGAAAGCCTTTTTCGATGATGCGAGAACCTGGCAAGATGTCATATACGGAATAGGTGGGTTCAAATTTGCAACAAGAGAATATTTCCCGGAATGGGCATTCTACAGATTAACCGATATAAGGATAAATCATCCAGAGATAGCAATTGAGGAGTTGAAAAGTAGAAAGAAGAGGAAGAAACTGACTGATGATGGATACCTCGTCCTCCTCGCAGCAGATCATCCGGCAAGAAGGGTAACGAGCGTTGTGAACGATCCAACAGCCATGGGAGACAGGCTGGAATACCTCGGAAGGGTTGTGAGGGTTCTTGCAAGTGGCTTTGTTGATGGAGTCATGGCAACTCCTGACATAATAGAGGAACTTGCCATAATAAACCACCTGTTCAAAGAGGCAGGGAAGGAAGGTTTCCTCGATGGAAAACTCGTCATAGGCAGTATGAACAGATCTGGCCTTTCTGGAACGTACTACGAGATGGAAGACGATCTAACATCTTACACACCGGAAGATATAAAGAAGATGAATTTGGATGGTGGGAAACTCCTTTTCAGATTGGACACGGGAAGGTATTCCAGATTCTCGATAAGAACGATGA
>Ga0190361_1000609_pt1 | contig 14108 bp, 11 predicted proteins | sample 48721845_MG_FD_161273 | JGI IMG/M metagenome (GOLD analysis project Ga0190361, IMG submission 161273) | Hydrothermal vent microbial mat bacterial communities from Southern Trench, Guaymas Basin, Mexico - 4872-18-4-5_MG | ecosystem: Environmental > Aquatic > Marine > Hydrothermal vents >...
GTGCTCCTGTTGTTTATGAAAGAAATCCAACCTATTCGAACTTGTTTGGTAAGGTGGAATATTACGCAAAACTTGGAGTCCTTCAAACAGATTTCACTATGATAAGATCCGGTTCACTTCACAAGGCAAATGGAGGATTCATCATTTTGGATGCAGAGGATGTTTTGAGGAACATACACGTTTGGGAAGGTCTGAAAAGAACTCTGATGAGTGGATGGTTGACGATAGAAAATCTGGAGAATGTCCTGGGTTTCAGCTCCACCATGACGTTGAAACCTCAACCAATACCGATAGATGTGAAAGTTTTCATGATAGGAACGCCACTTATGTACGAACTCCTATACGCTTATGACGAAGATTTTCGAAAACTTTTCAAAATAAAAGCAGAATTCGATTGGGAGATGGAAAACAACGAGTCCAACGTGAAGGATTACCTCAGCTTCATATCGTCCATATGTAACGAGCACGAACTGCCTCATCTAACGAGAGAGGCTGTCAAACGTGTTTTGTGGTATTCAACAAGACTTTCAGGTGATAGAACGAAACTCTCTACAAGATTTGGGGAGATCTCAAAACTCATCATAGAGGCTGGAACAATAGCCAAGATGTCGAAAAAGAATCTCGTCGAGGAGAAAGACATAACGACCACAATAGAGTCTATGGAAGAGAGAGTGAGGTTACTTCAGGAGAAATACGACAACATGTTGAAAGAATACGATCTCATGGTGGAGGTAACAGGTGAGAAAATCGGGCAGATAAACGGTTTAACCGTTATAGAACTCGGTGATCACTCTTTCGGTATACCGGTTAAGATAACAGCGAAGACTTATCTTGGAAAAGTGGGAGTTGTTGACATACAAAGAGAAGCGGATCTCAGTGGAAAGATCCATGGAAAAGCTGTGTTGATTTTAGAAGGATTCTTTGGAAGTAAATACGCCCAAAAAACTCCTATATCCTTCAGTGCATCGATCAGTTTTGAACAGGTCTACACGATTGTGGAAGGGGATAGTGCGTCACTCGCTGAAACCCTTGCCTTGATTTCTTCCATCTCCAAGGTTCCGATAAAGCAGAATATCGCGGTGACGGGGTCTATAAATCAACATGGGGAGGTTCAGCCCGTTGGAGGTGTTACCGAGAAGGTGGAAGGATTCTTCAGAACCTGTAAGATGAGAGGACTGACCGGAGATCAGGGAGTGATAATACCCAAGGGGAACATAAAGAACTTAATACTGAAAGACGAAATACTGGAAGCGGTGAAAAAAGGTATTTTTCACATATGGGCTGTTGAAAATGTAGATGAAGCCATTGAGATCGTTACAGGAAGGAAGGCAGGTAAGCTCACCAAGAAAGGTGTGTATGAAAAAGGAAGTGTTAACTACCTTGTGTCGAAGGAGCTCGAAAGGATAAAGAAACTTTTAGAAGGAAAAGGAGAGAAGAAGGGTAAAAAGAAAGGAAAGAAAAAATGAGAATGAATTTCGTGATAGTTGGTAGATACATACCAAAAGATACTTTCATACACAAACTCGATCCCAGGTCCAAGATGATGGGAGTTTTGATTCTCATCTCAGGAATACTCACGGTTCCTTCTCTCATGCTTTATCTAGTTCCTGTATGTTTGATCGTTCTGTTGATGGTGAAAAGTGATATAGGGTTCAAACCTTACTTCTATGGCCTCAGAGGACTCTGGTTTTTGATATTGTTAGCAGGTGTGATACAGTTGTTTGTTGTCAAAGAAGGTAAGATCTTAATCTTGGGTATAACAACAGGAGGATTGTTATCGTCTCTTTATATAGTCATAAGACTGATATTGGTGCTATTCGTTGCAGAGCTTCTATCCTTCACCACCCCTCCTCTGATGATAGCGAAAGCTTTGGAGAAGCTCTTTGCTTTAATTGGTTTGAAAAGATTCGGACATGAACTTGGGATGGTTACAACCATAGCCATGAGATTCGTTCCCATTTTGGCTTTGGAGGCTGACAGAATAGCGAAAGCTCAAATAGCAAGGGGAGCGTCGTTTGAAAGGGGGAAACTCTCAGATCGACTGAGAATGATGGTGGTTCTGATTGTTCCATTGTTTGTATCCGCTATGAGAAAAGCTGAAGAACTTTCTGTCGCTATGGAATCGAGGCTGTACAGGGTAGATGCGGAAAGATCTTCTTACGTCGAACTCGTATGGAAGCTTTCTGATACTTTATTTTCGCTGATATGTTTTCTCCCGCTGTCGGTGAATCTACTATCCTTTTTCATAGAATAGGGGGTGTTTCTTATGAAAAAAATCGCGTTGCTGCTAACGACTCTATCGACAATTCTGTTTTCAACAACTGTTCTGATTTACAGCGAAAACGTGATAGTGGCCGAGAGGTATGAAGTCGAAGGAACAAAGGAAATCACTTATCCTGAAGGACTGCAGGTTATGGATGTTCTGTATGCTGACGAGTGGTACGTTATTCCTGGAGAAAAGGAGAGTTGGTATGATGTTATGAAAAATAAGAAAGTTAAGATTGTTGAGGAACTAGATGGTTTGGAAGGAGAAGTAGTATCTTTAAATCCTCTCGTTCTAAAGAGAGAAAACGAGGCATACCTGTGGGATGAGAAGGATAAACGATGGTACATATTTGAGTACGAAACACCAGGATCCACTCCTGATACTTTGGTTGTGAAATCAAAGAGTTCTGTCGAAGTTCTATACACAGCGAAGGGATCATGGAGTGTTGTCTACGATATCTGGGAAGATGGGAGTTTCACAGCGAAGGCATTGCTACCTGTGATTCCTGTGGATAAGGGGAACGTTTTTCTGATATCTGGTTTCTTCGAGAAGAAAAAAGTTGAAGAAGTTCTGATGATGAAAAGTGCTGCCGCTCCAATGAGAGAGAAGGGGATTGAAGAACCTGTTGAAGTGGAGGAAACGAAGGTGTATCCCTTAGGACATTTGAAAGGATTATCGAAAGGTTTGAGAGTCTCTTTCGGGTCTGGAAAGATAAAAAAAATGGAGAGTATCTACAGTTTCTCGTTCCCTGTGAATTCTGGTTCGTTCGATTATGAAAAAATGAATTTCAGTAAAGTGGCGAAAAACACGGAAGAAAATGGCTTGGGATTTCCGATCCCCACAGGAACTGTTAGGTTTCATAAAAAAATCGAAGACAACGATGTTATTGTGAACTTAGGATATGCGAAAGACGTCCCAGTTGGAGGGGAGATGATCCTTTCTTTAGGCTCCTCCTGGGATGTTAGGGTCAAGGGAGAGCTCCTGAAATCCGAGAGGTACAGAACCTACACAGAAAGAACCTGGAAAGTGACGATCATGAACGCAAAAAAAGAATCTGTTAAAGTTAGGGTAGTTGTACTGGGAGAATCCCTTAAACTCCTGAGTTCAACTATAAAGTGCAAAGAAAGAGCGGACAGACTCGTTTTCGAGCTCGTAGTTCAACCAGGAGAATTTTCCTTCGATTTTGAAGCACGTAATCGGTGGTAGTAGTCACATTCATTTTTTAGAGGACAAATGGAACATTTTGGAGATTGAGGTTTACATATTCTTCTTCCAAATTCCACCATCGAGCCATTTAAAGGTCCCCAGAGTGATCTGGGAAGGATTTTCATCAAAGAGACTTCCGTCTCTTCAGGTTTTTTTGTTTCAACAAGACCCAATCTGTTGCTTATTCTGTGAACATGGGTATCCACAGCGATGGCAGGTTTTTTGAAGGATACCCAAAGTACTATGTTGGCAGTTTTTCTACCAACACCGGGAAGTTTAGTCAAATCCTCCAAGTTGTCAGGAACCTTGCCTGAAAAGTCTTTTAGTATCTTTCTGGAGACCTCGATGATCCTAGCAGCTTTTTGTCTGTACATCCCAGCTGGCTTTATGAGATCGTATAGATCTTCAGGAGAAGCTCTAGCCAGATCCTCAACGGTTTTATACCTTGAAAACAGCCTTTTGGAAGCCTCATCAGTATTTTCATCTCTGGTTCTCTGACTCAATATAGTCTTAATAAGAACCCTGAATGGATCTCTATCCTTCGAAGTCCTTGGGAATAACTCTATTATTCTTCTTGCAACTTTCTCGGGAGTCATCGCATCCACCGGGCAGGATTTTTTATCATTCAGAAAAGCCCGGTACAATCACCTCCTCTGCGGTCACGATGGATCAGATATCCTGTTATCACATCTTCTCCAGTAAGTTTTTGTATGCCAGATACGTTTCGTAAAGATCGGCTTTGGATACCAGTTCAAAAGGTGAATGCATACCAAGAAGAGCAGGTCCCATATCCACGACTTGAGCTCCCTTATCAGCTAGGAATTTAGCAACAGTTCCTCCTCCACCTTCATCCACCCTTCCAAGAAGACCAACCTGCCAGATCACGCCACTTTCTTTGAGAATTCTCCTTATTTTTCCCACAAATTCAGCATGTGCATCGTTTGAACCGTACTTCCCGCCCGATCCAGTGTATTTGACCAGAACGATTCCATATCCCAGTCTTGGAGCGTTGTTTATATCGTGAACTTCTTTGTATGGAGGGTTTACACCTGCACACACATCTCCAGAAATGACGCAGGTCTTTTCCAAGACCTCATCTAGAGCGTACTCGACATCGGAAATTCCCTGCATTTTCAATATCTTTCTAAGAACTCTAAGATAAAATCTGGACTTTGCGCTCGTGTTTCCTTCGCTTCCTATCTCTTCTTTGTCGAAGAGTATCACTCCGAAGGACTTCGAAGGATTTTCAGCAGAGAGCAGAGCCTTGATACCAGCAAAAGAGCAAACTCTATCATCGTGACCGTACGCTCCTATGAGACTCCTGTCTATTCCAACTTCTCTTGGAAATATGGCGGGAACAAGCTCCAGCTCCGCACTTATCAGATCCTCTTCTGTTATCCCATATTTTTCATTCAAAATCCTCAAGACGTTCATTTTCACGGCTTCCTTTTCTTCATCCGAAGGGACCGTTCCCACGATCGGATTCAATTTTTCAGCCTGAAATTTCTCCTTCACGCTCTTGTCCTTTCTATCCAGATGTGGAAGTAGGTCTGGAATGGCGAAAACGGGATCGTCAGGATCTTCTCCAAGGTGTATCTCCACTTTCTTTCCCTCAGAGGTGTACACGACCCCGTGTATGGCAAGGGGTATGTTCAACCAGTGGTATTTCTTTATGCCTCCATAATAATGAGTTTTGAAAAGAGCGATCTCTTCCTCCTCTATCAGCGGCCTGGGTTTTAGATCGAGCCTTGGAGAATCGATGTGTGCTACCACTAAGTTCATACCGCTTCTCAAATCATCAATCACTCTGAGAGCAAAAAGGGCTTTACCGGAGTTGATATGATACACCGCCATGTCCTTAGGATCACCGGTGAACTCATCTAAAGGAATGAATCCTTTCTCCTTGAGCATATCCTCGAAGATGGAAATGGTTAGTCTTTCCGTCTTGGCCTTTTTCATGAATTCCAAGTAATCCTTTGCGAATTTTTCGATGACCTCTTTGTCCCTAACTTTCCAAGCCGATACAGGTTTATACTTCATGAATTCTCACCCCTTTGCTATAAAACTTTCATATGGTTTCAAAGATATTCCTTCAATTTCCACTTCCTCGTTTGAGAAGTTATGAAGGATACGAATTCTCCCTTCGCCTACAAGCTCATAGGAGATTATACTTCCCTTTCTTTCCAATTCATCAACACTTGCCACATCTATCCAGGGATTGTTTCTTCTCCATTTTCCTAACTTTCTGATATGATTCAACAAGCTGTTTTCTCTACTTTCATTAGCTTCCACGGAGAATCCAGAATGGGCTTTCAAATATTTAAAGGACTTCCACATGGTTTGGCCTCTGGTGTACAGGGTTTCTCTCCAAGGGAAAGGCTCCAGAACGTCTTCTGTGAAGAACGGATCATAGCGTCCTTTCATTCCGAGCTCTTCACCATAGAATATGAAAGGAATACCAGGCAGGGTCATAAGGATAGAAAACGCCAATTTTCTCTTCCTCTCGTCCTCTATCTCATCTGCAAGTCTCGTCATATCGTGATTCGTTAGAAAGTTCACTGGGGTGTAGCTCTTGTCTTTCAAACTTTTCTGAATACCTTCTATCAACAGATCTGGATCTTCCCTTTTAACAGATTCCTTTATGGAATATGAAAGCAGGAAGTTGAACACATATTCGAATACCTCACCGTATTCATCCACTGTATCCTGGGAGGCCCATATCTCCCCAATGAACATCTTTCCCTCGAAATCTCTTAAGAACTCTTCCCAGAATCTCTTGTTCTGCTTAGAATCTTCGAATATGTGTTTTGCAGCGTCTAACCTCACACCGTCTATTCCCATATCGAACCAGTATTTCAAAATTTCCTTCATTTTTCTTGAAACCTCTTCGTTGCTGTAATTCAAATCTGGAAGGCCCGCCCCGAACAACCCTTTGTAATGCCCTGAGGATGAGGGGTGCCATACAGGTTGACCATCCCACTCTCTCCTCTCTAAGAGAACTTCATCACTCTCGTTCCATAAGTAGTAATTCCTGAAATTCTCATCACCGGAGAGGGCTTTTTCAAACCAGGGGTGAAGAGAACTCGTGTGTTGAAGTGGGAAATCCAGTATTACTTTTATTCCTTTATCATGAAGAGCCGAGATCAATCTTTTGAAATCCTCTATATCACCATAGAGCGGATTGATACTTTCAAAATCTATGACATCGTACCCATGAAAAGATGGGGATTTGAATATAGGCATGAGCCATAGTAAATTCACACCCAGTGAGAGAAGGTAGGAAATGGATTCTTCGATTCCCCGGATATCCCCGATACCGTCTTCGTTGGTATCTCTATAAGATCTCACGAATATTTCATAACCCACCATAGCCTGTATTCTCCTCCAATCTACAAGGCTTTACGACCAATGTTTTATGGTTCCTGTAAACAACCAATCCTGGTTTTGCACCCTTCGGTTTTGAAACGTATTTTATCTTAGTATAATCTACAGGAACGTTTCCTGAAAGTTTTCCTCTCGAGTATCCTGCAGCGAGAGACGCTGCATATTCTATAACTTCTTCATCGGGAGTTTTTCCTTCCACTTTCAACACGACATGAGCACCTGGCATTTCACGAGCATGAAACCATAAGTCATCATCGAATGCACTTTTCACAAGAGAATCATTCTGCTTGTTGTTTTTTCCTATGAGTATTTTGAACCCTTTAAAAAAGATTTCCCTAGGTTTGGATACGACCTCTCTCTTCCTTTTCTTCTTCACTTTTATAATGCCTTCAGAAATCATCTCATCTTCTATCTCTTTCAACGTTTCCTCATCCTCCGAGTCTATGATGGTCTGCCACAGCTGGTACAGATACTCCAATTCTCTTTCAATTTCAGGTACTCTGCTTTTCAATTTCTCATATTTTCTCTTAAGTTTCTTATATCTTTCAAAGTAATCCTGAGCCTTCTTTGAAGGATCTTTATCCAGAACCACACGAATTTTTTCACCAGTTTCCCAATCAACTAACAGCGTCTCACCTCTCTTGTCCTTTATTTCATGTAAGTTGTAAATTATAAGATCTCCCATCTTCTTGTATCTTTCGAAACCTTCTGATTCTTCCAACTCTCTCAATAACTTCCCTTTAAGATTTTCAAATTCCTCGATTCTGGTGACAACGATCTTTTCTAGCTCTTTTTTTCTCTGTTCGAAAGCGGATTTCCTTTCCTTCCATCTGTGAAAAAGATTGATGGCTTCTGACGGGGAGGAGAAATGCTTCTCTGTTAAATGGGAAAGAATCAAAGAGGGGAAAGGGGTTATTTCATACGGATGCTCGTTTTGAAAGTAAACGAAAGCACCTACCATAAGATAGTCTTTTTTCAAACTCTCCACAGCTTTCTTGATTTTTTCAAATCTGGGTTGTGTCATGTCCAAAGCAGAGAATGTGAAATCCACCCCTGCCCTCGCAAGCAATTCTGAGATCGAAAAATTTGAGAAACCTTCCAGTTTCTTCAACAGAAACTTATCGATGGGTATGTCTTCGAGTTCTTTTAGGATCACCTCGATATCCTCTTCCAGAATATTTATTTTTCCAGATGGATATGGAACGTACTCTCTTCCTGGAAGTAATTCCCTTTTTCGTGTCGATATCCTTCTGTGAACATCGAGGATTTTCCCATTTTCCACCAGCAGCATATTTGAGAATTTCCCCATTATCTCCACTATCAATTCGTAATCGTGTTCTTTTCCTATTTCATCCATTTTGTGAAATCGAAATATCGCAACCCGATCTAGCCCCTTTTGCTCGATCTCTACGAGTCTTGCTCCTTTCAGCTTTTTTCTCAGGAACATTGTAAAGGAGGAAGGCATTTTGGATCCGAATTTCTCCTTCTCGACAATGGATACGTGTGACATGGAGGGATTGAGTGAAATCCTGAGTGTGTGATTTTGAAAGAGGAAAAAGTAATCTACGGAGGTTGGCTGGTATATCTGCTTCAGAAACTGTCCGACAACCTTTTTCATCTCATCTGTTACCTTCTTCATCATCAATCCATCGAAGGGCATTTTCATCCCTCGATCCCATATTTTTTGAGGATTTCAAAGACTGTCTTTATATCCTCCGCATGTTCTTCGTTTCCTCCAGGGGTTTCCAGTATCCAAGGGATCCTCCTTACATTTTCGAAGGAAAAGAACACGCTGAATCCCTTCTCACCGATGTACCCTTTTCCTATACTCTCATGTCTGTCCTTCGCTTCTCCTAGGGGATACTTGGAATCGTTGAGATGTATCATCTTCAATCTTGAAAGTCCTACATTCTTCTCGATCTCTTCGAGTAACTTGGAAACACCCTCCTTTGTTGTTATATCGTATCCGGCGTCGAAACCATGGCATGTATCGTAAGTGATTCCTAAACGACTTGGATAGCTGGAGAGCTCGATGATCCTTCTGAGGTGATCTATTTTGTAACCTATGTTCCCTCCCTTAGGTGAGACATTCTCAAGAAGTATCATGACGGGCTTTTTCTCGGTTCTCTTGAACACCTCATCCAAACCCTTTGCTATCCTATCTATTCCCTTATCTTCACCACTTCCAAGATGGCTTCCAGGATGAATATTCAGAAACTTTATTCCCAGAGTCCAGCATATCTCTATCTCCTTTATCAAAAGCTCTATGGATTTACTCCAAGTATCATCGTTGGGACTCGCAAGGTTCGGCAGGTATCCACTGTGGCAGAAGGCATTCTCATAATCTATAGAATACTTTTTCATGCTCCTTTTGAAAGCGTTGACCTTGGTCCTATCGGGAAGGGTCGCCTTCCATGATCTGGCGTTGTGGGGAAATATTTGGAAAGAATTGCCACCTATCTCCACCGTCTCTTTCGGTACCTTATCGAATCCTTTCGATATCGGCATGTGCGCTCCTATTTTTATCATCATCTCTCACCTCGTGTATCATTTCGTATATTTCGAAAGAGCATCTAAGGTGGCATGACATACCGCTTTGAGAAAATCGTTTTTCAAAGGAGCAGCTCCCAGGATTCTAGTTTCATTCGAACCATCCGAAAAGGTTAAATGGCATATCACGAATTCTTCTCCCGCCATGACCAACTTTTGAACATCGTCAACAGAAACAGCGGAATTCGGTTCCAAAGAGTTCACGACGGCCATTCCCACAACTTTCGGCAGATTCACACTTGTATTGGGACCTTCATACTCACCTATTCTCTCCTCACCATTTAAAGAAAGGATTCTCACAACCGCTTTAACCGTGCTTCCATATTCCTCTAGAGTCACATCCGATACATCGTATTTTCTTCTGGGAAGTGAATGTTGAGAATCCATCTGAGCCACACTTATGATCTTCCTATCCAGTTTAAAACCTATCGATGCTAGGACCATAGTTTCTATATCACGAACAACCTGCTTTGGGTTTTTATCTGAACTGGCTATCACATGGATTTCACGGGGTTCGCCATTTTCCTCCACCACTTTCACTGACATAACACCGGAGACTTTGGATATAACATCCTCAAGGGTTCTGGCATCGATCATGATATACGCCCCCTTCGCCTCAAAGAATTATTTTAACAGATCTTAGGAGTGAAAAGGGTAGATCTAGAAGAATTATCTTGGGAGTGGTGGAATAGTGAAGAAATTGATGAGTATCCTGAAAATACTATTCGTTCTGATACTACTACTCTCCGTCCTTCTCATGTATGGTTACTTGAAATTCGAACTCGAAAAAGTGTATGGAGAGGATTTCAGGTTATTTCAGGATTGGCGGAGCTTTGTTGCTTTCTTACTGTCGAAAGTACCTTTCCTCAGTGAAAGAATTGAATATAAACCTATGAAGGTGATGTCTCCTAAGGAGTATTACTCGAGTGTTTTGAGGGATTATGTGAGAACCTATGATGAAAAGCTATCCGAAGTTCTGAAAAGAGAGAAGGAGGTTGAAAAGAAAGAGAAGGTGCTGAAGATGGAGGAAAGTGTGTTAGCGAATTTGAAAGAAGAATGGCGGAAGAAGAAGAAAGAATTAGTGATCAAGGAAAAGAGTTTGGAGGAGTATGAGAAGAAAATTGAGGATATCACGAAAATCCTTCTTGAAGCTGATCCAGAAGAACTATCCACCATGATGAACAGCGAGGAACTTTCCCCGGTAACCTTGGCTGTTATCTTAAAAAAGGTTCCACCTGATGTTTCGGCTGAATTCTTGCAGGCCCTTACAAAGATCAATCCTGGGAAAGCGGCAAATGTGGTTAAGGAAATGGTTGGTGTGGAGAAGATAGAGGAGAATTTGAAGAATTTATTGGAAGAGACGAAAAGAAGTTTGGAGGATCTGATAAGAAAGGAAGGAGAGTTGTTTGATAAGGAAAAGTATTTGGAAGTGGTGGCTGATGCTTTGAAGGATATGGAAGAGACCCTGATTGTAGATTTTTTGAAAGTGTTGAAGATAGACACCGAGACTTTCAGATTGCTACTCACGAAACTGCCCCAAGACAGGGCAGAAGAGATCTTGAAGATAGTTTACAGAGATTACCCTGAACTTTTGGGAGGAGCGAAACCTTGAAGGGTTTGATGGAACTCTTGAACATGGTCAAAAATATGGAAACCATTCAAAAAGGTAAAACAAAAACCATCAAATACGTTCCCTTTAAGGGGAACAATAAGAAATTTGCGGATCTTTTGAAAAGTGTGAAAAGAGAGCTCAGTGTGAGAAAGAAGAGCAATATACTGAGAGACTCAAAATTGCAGAAGGTAGAAATTCCAAAAGAAATGATCGTAGAACTTTTCGATAGAGTAACCAGTGAAGAAGGGAAGGCAGAAGGTATCGATGTTCTCAAGAAGGATGTGAACCATCAACCTGAAGAGAAAAAAACCGATGAGAAGTCACAGAGAACTGTCGATGAGAGATCCGAATCGGTATCGAAGAAACCTTCTGTTGGAAAAGCAAGAAAAGGTAAGAACATCTCCTCACGCAGAACGGGTTTCGTGAAAAAGGGATTCTATACGACTTTGTATGAGAATGCCAAGCAGAATAATGCTGAAAAAAGCACATTAAATCTAACAGAGATTGAAAAAGGAAGAGATAATGAGCTTTTGATAGCTCTGAGGGATTCAAAATTGCAGAAGGTAGAAATTCCAAAAGAAATGATCGTAGAACTTTTCGATAGAGTAACCAGTGAAGAAGGGAAGGCAGAAGGTATCGATGTTCTCAAGAAGGATGTGAACCATCAACCTGAAGAGAAAAAAACCGATGAGAAGTCACAGAGAACTGTCGATGAGAGATCCGAATCGGTATCGAAGAAACCTTCTGTTGGAAAAGCAAGAAAAGGTAAGAACATCTCCTCACGCAGAACGGGTTTCGTGAAAAAGGGATTCTATACGACTTTGTATGAGAATGCCAAGCAGAATAATGCTGAAAAAAGCACATTAAATCTAACAGAGATTGAAAAAGGAAGAGATAATGAACATTCAGTGGAGACCAGGAAACGTGAAAAGGTTCGACCGAATGAATTTCAAAAATCCCCACGCATTTTGAAAACAAATCAAGGCAAAAATGAAGTGAAGGAAAAAGAAACCATGCCAAAGAAAGTGGTCGATGCATCATCCGGGCGGAAACATGAAATAGAAATGAATCCAGAGATCGAAGAGAAAGCGACTCATGATGTTTTCAGAATAAACCAGAACAAGGGCGTAAAAGATCGAGAAAAAGAAAATCAGGATTCTAGAAATCGAAAAATCACGATCGTGGAATCTAAGAATGAAGGAGAGATTGGGGAAACTCAAAAACTAGGTATCAATGAGCACGGAAAAGTACCTTTGAAGGATCCGGTTGAAATAAAAGAGTTCAAAAGCGCTCTTCATCTGGTATCCAAGGAAAAGAACGTTAACGAAAGGAAAGATAATGCTCATGTAAAGAAAATCAAAAATGATGCAGGGAAAATGAGCATTATTGAAGGTGAAGAAAGGTCTGTGAACAAACTCAAGGATGCGGAAACTAGAAATCATGAATCACTGAACGCTGGAGCTAATAGTAAACCCGTTGAGAGCGTTCCAGTTTCTGAGAAGCTTGTGAAGAGGTCGCGAAAAATCGTCTCTCATAATGAGGAAGTGGTGGAAAAGGTAATAGAAGTGGTGAAGGAAGATGGCGCGGAATACATCAAAGAAGTGGTAACCGAAAGAATCGTGATGAATAAAGAGCCACACTATAAGATCGAAGAAACCATCCAAAATCAGAGAAATCAAACGCATCATGAAGAACAGCCGTATCCCATCAAAGAAACCACAATGAAAGCCTCTTTGAAGGATGAAAGTTTTTTCAAAAGATTGAATGTGGAAACGATAAAGATGGAAACCTCAAGTTCAAAAGGTCATCACGTAGAAATTGAAAGAAACATTTCCCTGAAGCAGAGCTCGGAAAGAATTGAGAGAGATAAGGGGATAGAAAGGGCAAAGGATATCATCATCAAGCGCACCGCTCAGAAGAAATACACAGCTGAGAAAGAAATATCCATCGTTGACTTGAAAGCTCAGAACTTTTCAAAAACCAAGGATACCTCTGAGATAAAAATGGACGTTGGCGAGGATAGGAAAATCACCCTGGAGAGTGTGATCGAGAAGGTTAAAGAAATGGCTCAAAAGAGAATAGAGAAAGCTTTCGTTCAATTGGAACCACCAAAACTTGGAAAGATGGAGATAGAAATATTAAAAGATGGAGACGGTTTGAGAATCACCCTGAAAGTCTCCACAAATGAGGCAAAAGAAATCTTAGAGAAAGGCAGCAAGTATCTGGTTGCCAGGCTGGAAAACTTGGGTTTCAGGATAGAGGATATCCAAATAAAGGAAAATTCAGAAGAATCCTATGATGAGGAAGGAGAACGTCAAAATGAAGAGAATGATTTCAGGGAAAACAGAGAAGGGGAGGATAGGAGAAGGAAATTCAGAGAGATCTTCAAAAGGAAGGTGAATGAAGAATGATCTTCGATGTTGGACTTGGAGGAATATATCAGAGTACTTTGGAAGGTTTGAGAAGTCAGGGTATCAGGAAGGAACTGGATAAAAATGCCTTCCTTCTTTTGATGCTCACAGAGCTCCAGCATCAAGATCCGCTGGAGCCTCTTGAAAATAAAGATCTCATAGCTCAGTTGTCGCAGTTAACGGCGCTCGAGCAGATCATGAATATGTCGAAAGCTGTTCAGGAATTCGTTGAAGCTCAGCAAATGGTGAATCCTGCTCAACTTGCAAGTTTAATAGGAAAATATGTCGTTATGAGATCGAATGAAATATCCGTTCAAAATGGAGAAGCCGAAAGCATCGTCTTCAACCTGGATGAACCAGCACATGTTGTTATAAGGATATACGATGAGAACGACAACCTCATACGTGAAGAAGATTTGGGAATAGTGGAAGAAGGTATGCATGCCTGGGTATGGGATGCTCGAAACAACGACGGTATCCCTGTCCCAGATGGGACCTACAAATACAAAGTTGTAAGAGTGGATGGAACGAATGAAGAAGAAATCGGAGGGCTTGAAGGTGGAATAGTGGAAGCCGTTCAGATAAAAGATGGAAAGGCTTACGTTCTTGTCAATGGAAATCTCTATCCCATAGATTCGATCATTGAGATTTCAGAACCCAGGGAGGAGTGATAGAAATA
>Ga0190361_1000610_pt1 | contig 14091 bp, 11 predicted proteins | sample 48721845_MG_FD_161273 | JGI IMG/M metagenome (GOLD analysis project Ga0190361, IMG submission 161273) | Hydrothermal vent microbial mat bacterial communities from Southern Trench, Guaymas Basin, Mexico - 4872-18-4-5_MG | ecosystem: Environmental > Aquatic > Marine > Hydrothermal vents >...
CCACGTACAGTTTACCATCTGCCCGCATAAAAATACGAAATACCCCTCTAAAATCATCAGTCAGTTCTCGACAGGTTTTGAGAAACTCCTTTACATTTACAGACTTGATTCTTTTTCCCCTGGGCAGATCCATTTTCCTATCGTTCCTATCGTTCCTATTGTAATTATTTTTATATTAACCCTATAAACATAATAAATAGAATAAATTGATAATTATCCAATAAGCCGGGAATGGATTATGGTTTTATTATAGTTTTAATACCCAATTTTTCCATAACCTCCCCGTATCCTTCTAGGATCAATCTCATTTCCCTCCTGGTCATCCCCCTTAATGGCTCATAGCCCATTATTTTAGCATAAAAATCAACAATTGCGGAAATAATCTGATCAAATTCATCCCTTATCAATTTCTCTCTTTTATCTACGGGAATTCTTTCAATGTTATTTCTCATTAATTCAAAATCCAAGGTGGCATTCTCCTTTACTGAAACCCCATAAAGAAGCTCCGGGCATTTTTTCACCGGCAATGCCCTCTTTATCATTCCCCTGGTTGAGGCAATACCGGCAATCCTTGATGATCCTATAGAAATTGCTAGGAATATCGCCTTATAGATGTCAAATATCAAAGAAGCCCTATCCTTGGGATCCTCGGGGATCTTCACATTCTTGGGAATCTCTGGAAACTCGGGAAGAGAAATCTTCTCTATCTTAGGTTTTTCCACAACCGCTCTAACGGGAACCTCCGGTTTCGTGGGAATTTCTACCTCGACAGAAGGCTTCACCTCGGTTGGGATTTCAAGTGGCTTTTCTGTCAATAATGAAATAATTTGATTACCCGACTTTTTAGCCTCTACCCTAAGCAGTCCTAAATTAACACCAACATTAGTAATAACAATCAAATTTAAATTTACCTCGGATAAATCTGAAATGAATATCTTCCCATTCGAAGCCTCTATTATGATTCCTGTCATATCCCCCTGTCTTGTGTACTTGAGGATCTCCTTTGCCGATCCAGAGAGGGTAGTAGCCATTGATCCATAAGTATCAGCGTTAACATCTGGGGGTAATTTATCTAGGATAACGGAGCCCTCCTTATCGATGATGACGCTCCCATTAACATCTGGAATGCTATTCAATGAATAAAGAATCTTCCCTAACATTTCTTTATCAATTTTCTTCCTTTTCGGTTGCTGCCCTTTTTTACCCATGATACCACTCTATAAAGTATTTATATATCCTCTATAAATACTTAAATGTGGAAATTAAAGTAATTAAAATGAGAATTGCTATTCTGGCTTTGATTTTGATTCTTTCTGTTGAGATGGTGGATGCCCAGTGTAGTGTGAGTAGTGTTTATTTTGAAAATGCGTCCGGGAGTAAGATTTGTGCGGGCTGTGTGACTGAAAAGAAAACTCTCTATGCTGGAGAGTTAGGTATATCGTTGGTTGTGGAAACATCCGGCTGTGCCGACGGAACTCGGGTAAAATTTGAGCTTTATCAGGATACCCCCTCCGGCGATGTCCTCCGGAAGACAATTGACTACCCCGAGGGGGTAACGATTAAGAGTAATAAGGCAAATACTACCTGGAAGCCTGAATGGATCGAGGACACATCCAATAATGACGGGGATGGTGATCCAGAGTACTTTCTAAAGGCGTATGTCGAAGGTGACGGCAGTGGCGATACCACAGGTGCGGGAGTGGACTGGAATATTAAGGTCCGTCAAACGGTGACGGGGGTATATGGACCGAGATGCTCGGTGGAGTATCCAACAGGATACATCAGGTGCGTAAAGATCCAGATACTTGATGTACCGACCTGGGGAAGCTGGTGGAGCAACCTATGGACGTGGGCTATGAGTGATGAAATTTACATCAATACAACCTTTAAGAATATTGGCAGTACTCGCAACCTTAGGCTGGATCTCTACGATGCCACCGGTGAGGAGAGGGTGCTCTGTGTACCCTGGGATCCATGGAGGGCATTTAACCCGTTTAGTCCTGCATGCACAGAAAATGTTCCCTCTGGGGAAACCCGCAGCTGGATTGTTGATACCGGTAAATCATTTATACCTGGAATCGATGATCCAACTAAGACCCTTTTCTCTTTTAATGGGATAGTTATCATCAGGCTCGTGGACGTGGATACCGATGAGGTAGTTGAAGAGAGAGCGATACCAATCTACTATGAGAATCTCACCATATTCAATGAATCCAATGATGAAGCTAGGAATGTCTCCGATCCCTTCACCTACACTCACCAACTGATCCTCGATGGAAGTTGTAATGAGGTGGGAGGGGATTTCACCATGTATGGGGTTTATAAAAAAGAGGCGTTTCCCGGTGGTTTTTGGGAAACGGTTGTTAGCACTGCATGGAGGGGTATTTACGATGCCGTTACTCAAAAGACAATAAATTCCCCATTGCCAATCTGTGAGAGTGGCCAGGACTACGGAGTTGTGGATGCAGAGGTATGGCAGGATATTGAAACAAAATTACCGAATGGGAATTCTCTTCATTATCTACTAAATCAGCAGGAATATACTACCTATGAAATCAAAACATGTAAGGAAGAGGACTACACAATTGAAACGATTCTGCATCAGGCACAATATAAAGAACTCTGTAATACCTTTTTCAAGGATGAGAAACTATACAAGAAATTAAATGAATGGTATAAAATAGTATTACCAGGATGGTTAAAGCCCATAGGGGAATTTGCATCAGAAGCAAGGGCTAACCAAGTCTACTGCTTTAAGACACATCTAAAGGATACTAGGCAATGTTATGCAGTTAACTATGGATGGTATTCCCTTACTGATATGCATCCCATTAACGAAACCCATCCTGCTGATTCCTCATATATTTATGATATAAGGAGATGGAATTATGACCAAGAGATAGAGGAATTGGTTTAGAGCAAATTTTACTGTGGGATAACGGTTTAGCAGGTTGCAAAGGTTGCAAGAAATTGCAACCTCTATAAAGATATAAAATGCCAAAGGAAAATAAACACCTTAAAAGGGATCTGCTACTGATCTCGGCGATACTGTTCTTAATTCCGGTAGTGATAGCAGAGTGCGATTTCAAGACATTCCCTTCACAATCTAAACAAGGTTCTGGGCCATTATTTGATTCCTCGTGGGGTAATGTCTTCATGGTGACTCCTTTTTTAGAGGATAATAAACTTTGCTGGGAGTGGACCCCTACTGGGATTGGAAGCATTTATGATGGTAGTGGTTTTGATAGACCCGATATATGTAAATTTGCTTGTGATGCAAAAAAGGATTGCGATATGCTGGATGGCTGTTCTGCATTTAGAGAGGGCGGCAGTTCATCGTGTGGTGGCTCTGGTAGTGATGAATGTTCTCATTGTATTGTAGATTCTCCAACCCCCCACTGTGAAGATGATAATGATTGTAGTGTTGTTAAAGATAGCTGCACCGAACTTTCAGGCACGCAAATTCTTGGTGAGGTTATAGCGAGTGAAGAAGACTGCTTTAGAACATGCAAGATCGAACCCAGAGAATATAGATTAGAAGTGGATTATAAACCAGTAGCATGGTTTGGCCCAGTTCCAACATGCTCCGGAGACTGGCATGGAATTCCATATAAGGTCGTACACTTCGGTGTTGCACCACCCACACCATACTGCTGTCCTGAGGGTTCTGACATAGAAGAGATTGAGGTTTATCCCGGCCATAATGGACCCAATAACGGTTGGGGAGATTGGGGCGACCCCGCTCCAGGCTCCTACAAGATTAAGAAATGCGTTTATCCATATGGCACTATGCTCGGAGTTACATCATTTACCATTCCTGACACAGATATAGATGATGGCACAACAGTGAATAAAAACAGAATTAAGGAGAATAAATGGAATATAACCCATCCTGCATTTACTCTAATAGAGACTGGAAACATGCCCTTCGAAATAACCCGTGCATACCTCTCTAAATCTGGCGATACATATACCATTACGAGGATCTATAAGCCTCAAGATTCAGATAGAGAATTCATAGTGAATTCTGATCTTGTTTTTAATTACAATCTCTTGGACACCGCAAATGAATTAAAAATAGATGCGGAGCATAAATACATCAGTATGCTCAGAAGGGACAAGTATTATGTAGCGTGTGATGAGGAGGTGTGTACTAATGAGGTGTGTGTGCTTGATGCATGCAGCTGTGATGATTTCGATTGGCACGTAAAGAAAGAACCTACCTATAGGGATATACATAGAGGTTGTGGTGGTGAAAGCAGGGATAGATACCAGCATTGTTGGTATAGAAGAAAATGTAACTATAATGAGGATGGGGACTGTACCAGTTGCAGCTGTAGCCACAAACAAGAAACAAAGCTTAGAAAACGAATAGAAAAAGAGACAGAATTCATCGAGGATGTATCCACGACAACACAACACATAAGAATCCCTCATGTGAGCCACGAAAACATTCTGGATAACACCAAGATCAACATTACTGGAGTCATAAATCAATTCGTGGACGATGAGGGAAACAGGGAAATTTCCGGTACTATAAATGTTACTCTAGACCCAGATATCTTGAGAATGTTCATTTTTCAGGTAAATGAATCCACTATAAGTTATTTCCCTATCGTTTATCCTGTAAAGCACTATCTATACAAGAAATTCCCATCCCCGGGTGATGAAGAAACGAAGGTATATACACATCACGACTCGTATGGCTATGAAAGAAAAGAATTCGATTTCAATGAGGTATGTAAAAGGGAATGTCCATCACCGAGGTGCTGGTGCCCTCCAGATGATCGCTTTGATGTAACATGCATAAATGATACTGGGGGGGAATTTAAACCCAATACAGATTCCGATCCCAGTAATGATTGTGTATGTCCCCAGAGTGATTGTTATCCAGATCCATGTAAATCCAAGAGGAATTTTCATGAGGAACAGGGAATCAGGATAAGGAATGGAGAATTTGAGAAACCTTTGGGCAAAGAATACAAAAACTGGGCAGTAACCAAGGGCAAAGTAACCAGGGTGCCGAATGGCTTTTCCGGCTATGCTGTAAAACTGGAGGATAATGGATGGATAAAACAGAGAATTACTCCAATACCATTACATACATTTCCCTATAACGAATTGTGCTTCATGTATGCTGTTGAGGAATGTGAAGAATATGGATATCTTTCGCTTTACGTGAACGGAGATAGAAAATTCAATCTAAAATGTAATGATTATAAACCTCTTTTCTGTGATCTCCCATCCGGCTGGAACAGAGAGTGTGTAGAAATTGAGGATGAAATCTCCAGTATAGAATTTAGATCAAATAATATAAAGGTCTACCTCGATAATGTAAATCTCGGAGAGTATTATGATTTTGTGGGTTTATATACAGAGAATCGTTCCTCTATGAAGAAATACTTTGATATCGGATTTAAGGATTATGATTTCACGGGATTTCTAACCGCAAAATCAAATGTAAGGCAAAATCAAACCGATCATAAAACCACATATACCTTTGACTTCAATACGCTCAAAATTTCTATCATCAACTCTACTGGTGGTTTGGAGGAATACACCCTTACAGCCAAAGATATTGAAGAAAATGCAAACATCACCATATACTCACATTTCAGGGATATTACAATTGACTTGTTTCCATCATCTCCAAATCCGAACGTGAATGTTATTCTAAGAGAGGCAAGCAAAATTGATTATGAATTCGATACAGAGCCATGGAACATCAAGCCAGGAGAGATTGTAACCGGGAGATTAACCTTAACTTATTATGATACAGGAATTCCAATTGGAAATCAGCCAATATACATAGAAAGCGGGAACGGAAAGGTGGAGTTCTTATCCCCTCCCTCCTTAATAAATGATGGGTATGTTACAACAGATGCAAATGGAGTTGCAAACTTTACATTTAAGATTCATTGCTTTACTATATTATATTTTTACTTCCCTGGAACAATGGCGGCTATCTCACCAGCTACAAATCCTGTCTCCCCAGCTAATGCAGAAGCTCCGGTAGGCAGCACAGAATTCAGGTCACCATTCTTCCATGGGGAATTTTTGGCTAATTTCCTGATCCTAATCTTGATCCTGATCTTCATTTTATTTTCATATAGATTCTTCAAGAGACGGAGAACTGACTTCGGAGAGTGGTGGAAGACATTGAAGGGTGAAGAATAATTGTTCGTGGGGTGTGAAGCACCCCACTCATTTTGATCAACCTTTTGTTAAAAGGTTGGGTGGAAGACATTGAAGGGTGAATAATGAACTTATATAATTAGAGCTGAACTGGTAGAGGGGATGGTGAAAACCCTCTCAGATCCGGGATTGAGTTATTGCTTATCCATTTGTGGAAAAGTTAATGGAAAAGGGTATCTTAGAAAGGAAAGCCAAAGGGGCATATAGATTCACAGATCCTATATTTGAGCGATGGCTAAAGGAATATAAAATGTAAGAATTAATACAAAAATGCAAAGAGAAGATTCACAAAGGATGTGGAATAAGATACTGGCAATATTTATAATCCTAATACTACTTTCCAGTAGTGTTTCAGCTTCAATAATCGATACAATCTGGGGGTTAATAACCAAACCATTAAAGGGTGTACTTAAATCATGGGAGCATGTGCTTAAAAATCCAAAGCATTTTATTAAACACTGGGGGAAACATTTTGCTCATGAAGAGCTAGAGGAGAAAGGTGAGAGAATCAGAACATTCGCTTATGTTTTCCTCCTTGGCTTATTCACATGGACGGTAACCAAAGACATTTCAGAGAATATAAACAGATATATCCTGATAAATCCAGACCCGCTCCATGAAGGGGTAAAGTCTACAGTATACTCATTCATTCATCTACTGATCCCATTCTATGTCCTAGCCCTTGTTTCATTGGGGGTGTATATCCTTTTCCTGTCTACCTCACCGAAGGGGAGATCAAGGGCGAAATCCATGGTCAGCAAATTGATAATTGGCATGATATTAGTCACCATTTCCCCACATCTACTTAACTTCTTCTTTACACTCTCAGAGAATGTAACGAAGAATATTCTAACTCAGGGAGAGGAAGAGGTAACTGATGCTGTGGGCACATATACTGGGGTGATGTGGAAATCTTGGTTTTTAACAGTGGGGGCCATATATGGAGTAAATGCGCTGGGGGATATAGTAACGGAGACAGTAACCCATGCGACTGGATTTTCTATAAGTCAAATTAAGAAACATCATTATAGCTGGGGAACAAGAGGAATGAAAGGTTACTGGCCAGTGAAGGTACTTGGCACTCTGGACAAGATTCTATCAAAATTAAAAGTAGAGGCAGAACCTGGGAGAACAATACCCATGCTCATGTTAAGCATTACACTCTTTATTGGTGTCTATGGCATCTTAGCCTTCAGGTACCTGATGGTTATGTTCTTCACACTGTTGTTTCCATTCACCATCTTCTTCCTCTGCTTTGATCCAACAAAGAAACTAGGGGGAACTTTATTAGAGCAACTCCTGCTATGGACATTCGTGCAGGAATTTTATGCAATAATCCTGGTTGCAATAGGTACGGGGATGATAATGCTTCCTGAGGATTTATTGGGCTATGGATTTGGGATTTGGCCACTTACTATCAGTTTTTTTGACCTCGCCGCCTGTTTTACCTTAATGTTGGGACCAATAATCCTGTTCATGTTACTTAGAAAATTATTACCACCATTATGAGAATGAATTCAAGGATTAAGATCTTGATAGTGATCGGATTGATATTGGTAGCAATGTCGATATCAACTGCAGTAAGAATACCCAAGATATTTGGAGAGAGTCATGAGACTGGGTTTAATAGAATGGGTATTATAATATGGATTGCCAAGAGGTTGTTGTATATCTGGCTTTCAGCCTCATATGGAACCGAGGGATTGAATGAACTCAAAGCGAATCTCTCAGAGATAGTGATGATGAATCCCTCCATTACTACGTTATCCAATCTAATGGTTATTGTCATAAAACTTGTATTCGCCCTTTATATCCCAGCAATAGCATTTCTTGGTTTTTATATCCTCTTTCTTTCCTCCTCTCCGGAGGGAAGGGCAGAAGCAAAGTCAATGCTAACTAAATTAATAGTAGGCTTAATCTTCGTCTCAGTATCACCCCAGTTGATGAATCTCTTACTGACGGTCTCTGAGGGATTAACATCATCCATTCTTGCCCCAACCGCAAAGGGTGTATTTACAAAGGCATGGGATACGAGCATTGGAGCAACGCCACTGGATCTAAGATTAGAACTAAGTGGTCTAAAGGGGTTACACTTCATAGCAACATTCATAGAGATAGAACTTGGTTTCTATACATTTCTCTTCTTCATGATCCTGGTGTGGGGTGCATTCATCTTCCCCATACTGATAAGATTCTTTGCCGTTTCTGTATTCATAGTTTTATTTCCATTATCCATACTCCTCTATTCCTTTGAATTTACCAAGGCACTGGGAAGGACGATGTTAGAGCAAACCATTATATGGACATTCCTGCAGGTTATTAACGCCTTGATAGTTCTAACCGTTGTTCAGTCCATAATAAGCTTGGGGGAAGATTTCATGAAAGTTGGCTGGGGTATAACTATACCAGTAATACCCCTTGTCGGGTGCCTGATGTTTGCCGTAGCACCCTTATTCATAATAAGATTCTTTAGAGGGTTTTTACCATGAGGAAAAAGAAATTTATGAATTTGATGGCACTGGCACTGGTAATAATATTATTAATGATAGTTAGCGCAGAAGCCAAGGGGATTAAGCTCGAATCGCTTGAGGTTCTACTGGAGAGTCTCATAATAAAACCCCTCATCAGGGGCTTGGTTATTGCGGCACCTATTGGTTACTGGTTAGCCTATCAGGATGGAACGTCCTTTGTCAAGAATTTTAATAGGGTAATCCTCTACAATCCTCCAACTGAGGGGATTCTGCCATTCCTGAATATACTACTGAAGATACTATTTCCAGTCTATTCCCTGTTAATAGTCTCCATTGGTTTCTATCTACTTCTGTATTCATCATCACCAGAGGGGAGGGCAAATGCAAAATCTCTACTAAGTAAACTGATAATTACATTAGTACTAATATCATTATCATCAAGGTTGATATGGTTGATATTCTCTATCTCCGGGTATTTAACAGATAGTATCTTCTCTCTAACCAGTTTGGAACTTATTAGGGAGATACTTAATGGTGGGATATGGGGAATGCTCATCTTATCTACATGGTTAATGATACCAGACATCGAACTTGGGGCAGTTTCTTTAATGCTGGTGTATGTATTCGCGTGGTTACCCTATATGGTAATATCCCTGAGGAATATTATCCTCACCGCATTGATGATCCTATTCCCATTGGGAATTCTCCTTTATTTTATCCCCGAATTAAAGAGTATTGGAAAAACGATATTAGAGCAATTCCTGATATGGACATTCATCCAGGCATTCATGGCCTTGGCATTGGTTTCTGTGGCAAAGGCATTCTCAGTTACTACCCTGGTTTCTAATCCAGAGATTACATGCCTCAATATCTTCCCTGTTCCAGGGATTAACAATATGCTTGCATGGTTTTTTACATCCATAGATCTTGGTACCACGAATCTAATGACACTGGGCTTCGGAGCAGTAGCCCATTTTTCAATAATCCTAGTTCCAATCGTAATGGTTTTACTATTCAAGAAATTTTTACCTTGATGAAATAAAATGGATAAAAAAAGCAGAATCTTCACATTATTGGTTGTGATTTTACTGCTATCAACATTGGTAAATGCTGGAGGGGCGTTACTAGGTATAATTGATGTCGCAATAAAAGAGGGATTGAAATTAGTAGCCAAGGGTTGGATAGTCTCGACTGGATGGCAGGTAATAGATTTTTATGAAAAGATCTTTGATAGTTTTCCTTTGCTCTTAACCACTAATCCTCCAATGAGTGAGATAACCTCCGGAATGTTCTTCTTTATTAAGATAATTGCACCATTCTATATCTTAGCTATAGTTATTCTTGCACTTTACATCCTCATGGCTTCCTCTTCCATGAGGGGGAGGGCTAAGGCAAAGAGCATGCTAACTAATCTGATAATAGGCCTGGTTTTGATTTCTCTCTCCCCAGGGGTATTGAAGGTCTTCTTTATAATATCTGAAAATCTTGCCAATGCATTAATATCAATGGGTGCTAATGCCGGAATTAGTGCTTTAAAGGGAGCCAGTGGTGGTTTATACGAGAAGTTCTGGAAACTAACACTAATCCACAGAACCGGTGGGATTGAGCTATTTGCCATTCATACCACCTTGCTATTTGGTTTGACTATCATGTTGCTTCTAAGACATGTAATGGTAATTCTCTTTGGAATGTTATTGCCATTGGCTTTCTTTCTCTATTTATTTTATCCCACAAAGCATATTGGAAAGGGTTTATTCATGCAGACATTTCTATGGACATTCATGCCAATAGCATGGATTTTAGCCTTAGTTATCATTGGAACCGTGATTGGTTCCATACCCTCCTATATCCCAGAATTCTATATCCTTATCGCAGCATTGTTCTTTTTCATTGGGTCACCGATGATGATCTTGGGAGTGGGGGACTGGCTGGCCTTCCTCGTATTTTTATTTGAAGTGCTACAGGCGGCTCCACTCTCAATAGGGGCGGTAGTTATAGATGAAACAATGAAATAGGATGAAAATGGTAACAAAGGGTAAAAAGGTCATCATGGTATTGACGATATTGATGATACTCTCTACGGGGGCATTTGCTATAGCTCTCCTTACAGATAGTATAGGACCCTCACTAAGGCACGGAATGCCCAGTGTAGTGGGTGAGGTAGTGGGTGGAATAATTAGAGATGCATTATATACGGGCTTCATAGGAGAGGCATTCTTTGACCCCCTGAGAGATGCCCTACAACCTAGTGAATTTTTCAATATACTCCAGCAGAGCAATCCAGAGTTGATCCTTGCTGATGGGGATGTAAATCCGATAATAGATAACAAGGTAAATTTCTTCATTCAGCTCCTTGCACCCTTTTATCTATTGGCTTTTCTCTTGCTGGCTATATATCTCATGTTCATTTCCAGTTCTCCAGAGGGGAGGGCGAGGGCAAAGGGAAGTTTACTGAGGTTAATTCTTTCCGTAGCATTTGTTATCTTTACTATCCCCATAGTTCAGGCATTCCTGGATGTTTCTTTATACATCACGAATTTTATCATTAATACCAACTCTGGGAATATGGAAATCGCATTGAAGGTCTTAAGAATATGCGTGGATCATATGTGGAATACAATTAAATGGAAAATGCCCTTTCTTGCCTTCTGGCCAATGCTATTCATTTTTCTGTTTTCAATTATTCTTTCCAGTATTCCATTTATTATAATATGTATGAGATACTTCATGATTCTGGTATTTACAATGCTGTTTCCTATTGGGATATTTCTCTATTCAATACATTTTACACAGAGGCTCGGAAAGAGTATAATAAGACAGACAATACTTTGGATATTTATTCAGCCGTTAATGGCAATAATCCTTGCGGTAATTGGGATTGCTTCTACACCACTACTCAGCTTAGTTTCAGATTCTACTATGGAAACTGGATTTGGATTGGCGGGATTCCTCGCGTTGGGAGCAGCACCACTTGTGATGGTGGGAATCATGAACTGGTTGGAGACATTACTCGTTTTAGCTGAAGCCGCAATGGAGGTTCCTTCAATGCACCTGGTAGCTGAAATAGAGGAGCTGAAGATAAAGGGATGATAGAGATATATCTAATGTTATGTCTAATCTCTCAATCCCAATCTCTTTTTTATCTCTCTGATCTTTTTGGTGTAGTCCTCCTCCTCTTTTTCTATCTCTTTTTTGTATTCTTCCATCTCTTCGGGTTTTATCTCTCCCTCTTTTAGTCTATTCTCTATATCCTTTATACGTTTTTCGTATTTATCCATAACATCCTGGTAGTAGTTGATCATGTCTACAGGTATTTTGGCCTTTGTAGGCTGAGTAGTTCTCTTGGTTATTGTCTCCGCAATCTTGGATATCTCCAATGGCAGTACTATCTTGGTTGCCCTACCCCTTGCAACTTTATCTAGGGCCTCTAGATACATATAGGTTATGGCTGGGTCCGTGAGCTTACCCCCAGCCTCCCTTATGGCATCTATCTCCATCTTAATGGCATCGGCTTTTTCATGTGCCGCCAGCTTAAGTTGTCCGGCAGCTACCTTTTCGTGCATTGCAGATTGAACCTTCTCCGGAAATCTGACCATGGTTAGCTTAACCTTCGGTACAACGATTCCCCATTCTCTTCCGGGATAGGTAGATATCTTGTGAACAGAATCCTCCAACATATGGGATATACTATCCATGTGCGATATAATGTAATCTGATGGTGAATTACCACAGATATGAGTTAGAGCAGAATTAATATAACTAAGAACAGCCCCTTTATAGTCTTTAATATTTATTATGGCATCTCTGGGATTTGAGACATACATAAATACCTCTGGTGATACCAAGAATCTTACCTTATCCTTTGTCACCACCTCTTTTGGGTCTATGGTGTAAACATGTAACCTTAGATCAACCTTCTCATATTTCTCCACTATGGGGAATATGAGTGTCCAGCCTGGACCAGCAACCCTGTTGAACCTACCGTATCTGAACACAACACCCCTTTCGTACTCCAGAAATTTTATCAGAGCCCTAGGTAACATTAAGGCGACTAAAACAAGTATAATCAATAAAACAAATGTTCCCGGTCTAACGCTTATTCCATAAGCCTCAATCGGAGCCCCCGGGAGTAACATCAATAAAAGCAACAAGGCTATAAAGGCTACGATAATAACTACTATTTTTAGATCTATCTTCATACCCTCTTTTTCTCTTGTGACTACTTCCTTTTCAACCCCTTCTGGAGTATCTCCTCCTTCTGGCAGAATTGATGTCATCGATAGAATATTTCCTTTTTACTAATAAATAGAGCATATTGAACCCACAACGAACAAGGCTATAAAGATAATAAAAAATGCACCTACATATAGCGCATTTTTAGCTACAACACTGTAATGTAGTCGATCTCAGAATGAGCTCAGAATGAGCATAAATCTAAATGGGTATAAAGCTCGCCAGTGTTGTAATTATGGCTACTGTTGCGAAAATACTCATCATTCCCGGATCTATTGATGTACCCCTGGTCCCCATATCCAAGAATATGAGCATTAGTGCAACCGTAATTATTCGGAGCATACTTGATATCGGTGTGAAGTGTCCCTTTTTATTTAGCATATTAAATATATTATTGTTAGGTATATAAATAGGATAATCTAAAAATATTAGGTATATAGAAAATTTCTCAAAATTTCTCAAAATGCCTAACCAGGGATAAGTCCCACTATCAAGACAATAAGAGTCACTATTGCAAAAAGAGTTACAATACCTGAATCTACACAAGTTCCAACCCTGCCCTGCTCTAAGAGTAGAATCATCAGTATAATCCCAATTATGTTTGGTATTTTACATAGAACCATAATAAATATTTAAATAGAATATTTATTAACTTTAAATTTAAATCCTTAATAAAATGATCCAGGATAGAATAAAGGAAATGGGTTATGAGGTATTTCTTGGTTTAGTGGCAGCTATAATAGTCTTAGCCTTTATTTATCAGTTCATCATCGGAAACCTCTTTCTGGCCTTGCTCTCCATGGGAATAGCAATATTTGGATGTTATTACATCTTTAAATATATCACAGAGGAAGAGGAGCCATTGAAATTAATGCATGGGGAGGAATTATTGCTGAGGACATTGGATAGAGGGGCCGTTTTATTTCCAAGAAAAAAGGGGAAATTCTTTGGTAAAAAGGGGCACAGGGATCTAAGCCTGTATCTTACATCTGAGAGGATACTGGCTCGAAGTCACGGGGAATTTGTCTTGGATCTACCTCTGGATTCTATACAAAATTTCAGAGAGGAGGAAAAATTAAGAAGTAAATACATCCGAGTTACATTCTTGGAAAAGGGTAAAGAAAAAGACATTCTCCTCTTTGTTGGAAATACGAATCTTTGGATGGAAAAATTAAAGGGATTGATAAAGCCC
>Ga0190361_1000611_pt1 | contig 14086 bp, 16 predicted proteins | sample 48721845_MG_FD_161273 | JGI IMG/M metagenome (GOLD analysis project Ga0190361, IMG submission 161273) | Hydrothermal vent microbial mat bacterial communities from Southern Trench, Guaymas Basin, Mexico - 4872-18-4-5_MG | ecosystem: Environmental > Aquatic > Marine > Hydrothermal vents >...
AACCCGATGTGTCAGACAACCTCGTTAGAGGCAGGGTTGTGCATGTGGACACATTCGGTAACCTTGTGACCAACATAAAGAAGGTCCATCTTGAAGAGGCGGGGATAGGCGCGGAGGCGAGCGTGCATATCTGTGGGCGGCAGATAGGTCGGCATGTGCGCACATACAGCGATGCCAGAAAAGGGACTCTTGTATGGCTGTGGGGCAGTTTTGGCAGACTTGAGGTGGCGGTGGTGGAAGGAAGCGCTGCTGAACGCCTCAAAACCGCGCGCGGTAGCGCCGTAGAGGTATGCGGTCCCTGACCACCTCCACCCCCTCCGCACCCAGCAGACGCTTCTTCACATCAACCCCCGCCGTAAAACCGCCCAGACTTCCGTCAGACGACACCACCCTGTGACAGGGGACAAGCAGGATGATGGGATTATGCGCCATAGCCTGACCGACCGCCCGCGCCGCTTTAGGGTTCCCCACCGCCCGCGCAAGGTCGCCATATGTCGTCACCTTCCCCCATCCCACAGACCGCAACTTCTCATAAACCGCCCGCCTGAATGCGCCCACTCCCCGCAGGTCAAGCGACCAACTCCCCACAACACGCTGCCCCTCCACAAACCACCTCACATAACGCGAAAACTCCCTCACAAGCGAAGCGTCCAACTCAAAGTGTTGTTGTAGTCGTCGTTTGAGCGCCGCCAATTGCTTTTTCTCATCCCTTAAAAACTGCAGCGCACAGACTCCATTTGATGTTGTTGCGACAAGCAGTGTTCCTATTGGACTATCAAAGAGAGCGTAACTTCCCATCCACCACCCTTAAATGCAGCAACTTTAAAAGTCACCTCACAAAAACTAACCCTCGTCTTTCAGAATCTTATCCAACCGCGGTTTGAACACCCTGTAAAACTTAAGCATCGTTTCCACAGCCCAGTTCTTCAGTTCCTCATCCATTTCCGTCTTCTGATTCGCAATATATATCCTCGCCCATTTTTTGCCCCAACGGCGTTGAAAGTTCAATTGCATGCCTTCCAACGCTCTTTGCAGTTCATCTTTAATGTTCTCAAAACGCTCAAGAAGTTTCCTGTTTTCGTCTTCCGAGGGTCTCTCAAAATGCAATCCAACCTCAAACCACCTTTCTGGTCTCTTGTGGAACGCCCATTCAAAATGAATGCCGCTATGTCCGACGCGCACCTTGTATTGGTGCACAGGACGAGCAGGTTTCACACTTACGCTTTCCTCCCTTTTCCTGAAACGGTCAATAATTTCGTCGAAGAAAACTTTATATGCCCTCTTTGTTGAGGAGGGTTCCTTACTTGCAATCTGTTTGACATCTTCAACGCCTATAGTTTCTGGGACGAAGAATTCATATTCTTCGTTCTTGAAATAGTCAAACTCCACACACCATATTTTCATACCGTAGGTCTCCCGAAGGAATCGGGCTATCTTCTTGGTTTCCTCGTCCACCTCATAGGAGACGATGAGAAGTTGAAGTTTTTTCCCTTTAAGGCACTCCTCTATTCGCCCACTCACTTCGTCGATATCAAAGTCATCAGAGTCCGCCTCTTCTTCCCGAAGTTTCTCAACGACCTCCTCAAGACTGTCATAGCGCGTGTTTTCCCTGACACATTGTTCCAACTCTTCGCAGGTCATGAGGTTCAGGTCAGCGGCGTAGGATAGGATTTGGGCGATGACCTCGCGAGCGGTCCTTCCCCGTTTAAGTTCAACCAAGGTGAGTGTGCCCTGCGCATCCATCAGGAGAAGGTCCAACTCCTCACCTGACGGAAGACGCATCCTACTTCCTATCACCGCCGTCGGAAGTCTGCTTCCATCTTCCTGTTCAAGCACAACCAGTTTCGGGTTCTTTTCTATCAGCCTGTGCAGGTTTTCTTCTTTGTTGTCCTTGTTGTAGGGAACGCTTTCCACGAAAACCATTTCGCTTTCCCCCTTTTTCCTCAATCCCAGAATCCCCATATTCTGCTCCTTCAAACCAGAGAAAATTCTACCAGGAGTGTTGGGTAAAAACACGAAAAATCAGATGCGGATCTGAAAAGATTGTTTGTGGTCTGGTTTTGCGATTGTGGAGGGCTTATAATGGAGAGCCAAGAGGAGGATAAAGGATGCGGAGTGGGATTTTGGCGTTTGTGGCGGTTGCGTTTTCTGCGTTCGGATGCGGCGGGGGCGGCTCCCCAAATTTTGAGGGAGAATGGGTCTACAAATCGCAAATCTCCGGACAGTCCTTCTTTGCGGTGAGGGCGCAGATGAAGGTTAAAGCCAGCGGTGGAAAATTTCATCTGATTGTCAAATGGACCGACGCCAATCCGCCGTCCCAAAGAGGAACAAGAGAATGGATATGTAACGGTGAGGTGTTGTGGCGGCTTGTGCGCACCAAAAAAGAGGCGATGCGGTTTGACGCGGACAGCCTTAACGGAAGACCGTTTTGGAAGATGCCGCCTGAAGTGAGCCCGTTCGGCGCCCCTAAGTTCGCAGGCAGAAAAGAAACCGTCGCTGGCAGAACCTGCTTGGTTATGCAGATAAAAGGCAAATATCAAGGCGGCGATGTGACCCTCACCTACTGGGTTGATAAGGAGAAAGGCGTTGCCCTTAAGAAGGAGCATCTGTTGAAGGCGGCAGGAGCAGTGCTTGCGCACGAAGTTTATGAGTGCAAATCTGTCAAATTTGACCGCACATTTCCTGACAGGACATTTAAGGTGAGCCTGCCTTCTGGCTGGAGAAAGAGTGAGGATGGAATTCCCGAGTGTGAGGTTCTCATCACCAAGTTTTAGCAAATCGGCGGAAAGATATAGGAGGAGGGCAAGGCGCGTATAATATGGATGGGCTTTTGGGGGATGTAAATTGCTGTTTGCGGCTGTCTTAATGATAGGTTTTGTGTGGGCGCAGCAGGTGGAGTTGCCCATTCCGCCACCGCCAAACCGTCATAGCACTTTCGGAGATGAGACCGACCTCTGCGAGTTGTTTGACTCCGATTGCGAGGATGTTTTTGTCGTTTTTGCGATAGACCGCTCCGCTTCAATGAAGCGGATATGGGAGAAGGTGGTGGCATCAGCGGAGAGCGCGATATCGGAGTTACCGCCGAATGCGTTTTTCAACATTGTTTTATTTTCATCTGCGTGTGAGGGGGGTGCGGTAGCGTGGCGTAGGGGGCTTGTTGTTGCTGATGCGCGTGGGAAAGCGGAGGCGATGCGCTGGCTTGGCGGATGGCGTCCTGCCGGTTGCAGCGTTCTTCTTGTAGCGTTAAAAACTGCGTTCTCGTTGTCCGATTGTGTCAGCGTTTTTCTGGTGGCGGACGACTATCCCAACACGGGCGAGACTGATGCGGGGGAGATAGTGGGGGCGGCGCGGCGGCTTGTTTCCAAAAACGGTGGGCGCCTCAACACGATACTGGTTTCAGAGGATGAGAAAGCGGCGGAGTTGCTGGCAGAGTTGGCTCACTGTTGCGGTGGGAGTTTCCGCTTCAGAGCGTTTGTTAAGTGAAGGCGCCTTCAATATGGCGCGGTTTTTCGCCGTCAAATAGGACGACATCAAAGCGTATTTTGAGTTTCTTTGCGGCGGGACGTTGGGAGATGAAGTGAGCGGCGGCGCGCTTTATGCGCCTTATCTTTTGCGCTGTTATGCTCTCACCCGCGCTCTCTTTTGCCCCCTCACCACGCTGCCGCACCTCCACAAAGACCAGACAGTCGCCTTTCAAGGCGACGATATCAATCTCTCCGCCGCGGGCTATGAAGTTGCGTTCTATTATCTGGTATCCACGGCGTTTAAGCAAGGCTGCCGCTTTCTTCTCATACCGCTCACCTTTGGCGCGTCTACTCCCAAACACCGCCGTCACTTCTCCTCTGTAAGTTGCTTTTCTATCATGCGACGCAGTATCTCGTCAGGCTCACGCTCAAGATGGTGTCGCAGAATTTCCTTTCCGCCGTCACATTGTGCTAATGCCAGTATGGCGCTTTGGCGAACCACAGGGGAGTTGTGCGAAAGAAGTGGGGAGACGACATCGGCGTCAACCTTTCTGCCGGCATTTATAAGGCGTAGGGCGACTTGGGTGCGAAGGAGCGGGTCTTTTTCGTTTTTGAGGAGGTTGTGGGCGGCGTCAAGGGCTTTTTGGGAGCCGATGTTGAGGAGCGCCGCAAGCGCCTGCGCACGCACATTGCCTTCAGGCGATTCAGCATATGCTATTATGTCCTCAAGCGCGCTTGCATCACCCTTTTTGGCGAGGATTTCAAGGGCGGGGATGGAGACAGGTGGACTCTGTTTTGATAGGGGTGCGACTTTCTGGATGTCGGCGACTTCTGGATGACGGGCAAGGACGGAGAGAGTTTGTGTTCTGATGTGTGGGTCTGGGTGTTGAAGGAGGCGGTGTAGTTGTGGGACAGCGGAGTTATCGCGGCATTTGATGAGTGATTCTGCGGCGGCGGTAGCGAGGAAGCCGCGTGCGATGGGGTTTTTGCCGCTGACTTTACGCATCCTCGCCAGCGCCCTTCTTGCGCCTTTTGAGTTCAGTGTGCAGAAAAACGCGGCTTTTTTGATTTTCCCCCCATAACGACGCAAGAATGTCACCACCGCCGGTGTCGCTGTGAACGCCCATACAGGTGTTCCCACAACCACCACATCAAATTCTGCCACATCGTTTTTCATCTCCTCTATTTCTGTTTCCTTATTGAGGGTTGCATCTCTTCCTGCGCGGAGCCATCCCAGCAGTCCGCTTCTGTCCTTTCCCTCCACAATCTCCTCAAGCGTGGCATCACATTTACGCTTTCGCAGCGCTTCAACCAATGCCTCCGCAACGCGCTTTGTGTTACCCGTTCTACTGTAGTAGACCACAAGAACCTTCATTATGTTTCTCCCAAACCGCTTTAATTGTAACAAGGAAAGCGGCTACATTTAAGAGGTAGTTACGAGACGATGAGGTTGAGGATGCGGCGGGGGACATAAACCACTTTTCGCACCTGTTTGCCCTCAAGATAACGCGCTATTTTGGGGTTCTGCAAGGCGGCGCTTTTGGCGGTCTCCTCATCAGCATCTGCGGCGAGCGTTATGCGCGCCCGCACTTTGCCGTTTATCTGCACAGGTATCTGCAGCGTTTCTTCTTGTGCGGCTTCCTCATCATAGTCGGGGAAAGGCGCATCAAAGACGCTGGGTTTGTGACCGCTTAAGGAGTGGAGTTCTTCTGCGGTGTGCGGAGCAAAGGGCGCAAGCAGCAGGATAAAGTTTTCAAGGACGCGATGAACGACCGAGCGGGTGGGTTCTGTCGCATCGTCAAGGCAGGGCGATTCTTCAAGGGCGTTGAGGAGTTCCATCATAGCGGCGATTGCGGTGTTGAAGGCGTAGCGTCGTGAGAGTTCGTTGCGGCATCGTTTGATGGTCTGCTGCAGTTTGCGCCAGAGTTTGAGTGGATGAGGAGGCAGGTCGCGCCAGTTGAACGGAACAGGCGTATGGGTCGGGAGCCAACCGCAGCGGGATGTGATAAGGTTGTAGAGGCGGTTGAGGAAGCGTCGGGCGCCGGTTATTCCGCGCTCCGACCAGCGGATTTCCGCATCTGACGGCGCCGCAAAAAACATCGCTATCCGCGCCACATCCGCACCCTCCGCCTCTATCAATTCCCGTGGACTCACAACATTTCCCTTGGATTTGGACATCACCTCACCGTGCTCATCCAGCACCATTCCGTGGTTGAACAGACGCAATGCCGGCTCCTCATACGGCAGGTATCCTGCATCGTAGAGCACCATATTGAAGAATCGGAAGTATATGAGGTGCATGGTGGCGTGCTCAATACCGCCGATGTAGATATCAACGGGCATCCACGAGGCGGCTTTTGCTTTGTCAAACGGCGCTTTATCGTTGTGCGGGTCGGTGTAGCGCAGGAAATACCAAGAGGAGCAGACGAAGGTGTCCATAGTGTCGGGGTCGCGTTTGGCGGGCGCGCCGCATTGCGGGCACTCTGTGTTTATGAACTGCTCGCAGTCCTCAAGCGGGCTGCGCCCTTTCGGCACAAAGTCTATATCGCCTTCTGGCAGCAGAACAGGCAACTGCTCCTCCGGCACGGCAACAACACCGCATTTTGGGCAGTGGATGATGGGGATGGGAGCGCCCCAGTAGCGCTGCCGACTTATAAGCCAGTCGCGAAGGCGGTAGGTGACTTTTGCGCCGCCAAGACCGCGTTCGGCAAGCCAACTGTTGAGCCGCTTTATCCCGTCTTGGCTGGGCAGACCGCTGAACTGCCCCGAATTGACCATAACGCCGTAATCGGTAAACGCCGCCTCCATAGTGGCAGCATCAGGCGCTGGCGCATCGGTCGGCTTCACCACCACCCTTATCGGAAGCCCCCGCTCCTTGGCGAACTCAAAATCGCGCTGGTCGTGCGCAGGAACGCCCATCACCGCACCTGTGCCGTAATGGTAAAGCACATAGTCAGCAACGAAAAGCGGCACACGCTCGTTGTTGAGCGGATTGATGGCGTAGCGTCCAATAAAGACTCCTTCCTTTTTCCTGTCCTCTGCTGTGCGGAGGTATTCAGGTTTTTTGAGCGCCGCTTCAACATACGCCGCCACCGCACCCTCCTGCTCTGTTCCTGCCGCCAGTTTCAGCGTCAGCGGATGCTCCGGCGCAAGCACAAGGAAGGTGACCCCGAAAACCGTGTCGGCACGCGTGGTAAAAACTGGTATTTCTTCTCCCGTTTCAGCGCGGAATTTGATTATCGTCCCCTCCGAACGCCCTATCCAGTTGCGCTGCATCACCTTCACAGGCTCTGGCCAGTCAAGACTGTCAAGGTTCTTGAGCAATCTGTCGGCGAAATCTGTTATGCGGAAAAACCACTGCTTGAGTTGGCGTTTCGTCACCTCCGATTTGCAGCGCCAGCAACGCCCGTCGTGAACCTGCTCGTTGGCAAGGACTGTTTTGCAGCCGGGACACCAGTTGACGCTGCTTTCACCGCGATACGCCAGACCCCGCTTATACATCAGCAGAAACATCCACTGCGTCCAGCGGTAGTAGTCGGGCAGGCAGGTGGTCACCTCCCGCGACCAGTCAAAGAGGATGCCGCAGCGTTTGAGGGTTTGGCGTGAGATGCGGATGTTGTTGAGCGTCCAGTCGCGCGGGTTGAGACCCCGCTTTATGGCTGCTTCTTCTGCAGGCAGACCAAAGGCGTCCCAGCCGAAAGGAAACAGCACCTGCCGTCCGCACATCTTGTGGAACCGCGCCACCGCATCGCCCACCGCATAGTTGCGAAAATGCCCCATATGGATATCGCCTGAAGGATAGGCAAACATCACAAGGATATAAGTCTTGCGCTGACGGTCGGCAACATCAGGCGCCGCCATAATGCCGCGCTCCTCCCAGTAGCGCTGCCACCTCTCCTCATACTCTTCAGGATGAAAACCTGCCACCTCAATCTCCTTGACACCGTTGCGAAGACAAAATTCTACACCCAAGAAATACCGCTTCAAGTCACTCCCCTCAACAGTTGCCTCAAAAAGTCTTGACAAAAGGCGTCTCAACACCACAAATAATCAAGCAACGAAATGGGGAACCTATTAGGAGGTAGTGTGGTGGCAGAGATTGAGAAGAAGGTGATTGAGATTGTGTGCAAGAAACTGAACGCCGACGCAAGCAAAGTTACACTTGAAACCGACTTCATCAACGACTTGAGCGCCGACTCACTTGACCTTGTGGAGTTGGTTATGGAGTTTGAGGAAGCATTTGGGATGCAGATACCCGACAAGGACGCCGAGAAAATCCGCACTGTTGGCGACGCCGTCAACTACATAAAAGAGAAAATGGGAGACAAGGTGGAAGGCTAATTAGGGATGCTTGTATGAGACGCGTGGTAGTGACAGGTCTGGGGGTGGTTTCTCCGATAGGCTGCGGTGTTGCTCCGTTTTGTGAGGCGCTCAAAGCAGGCAAAAGCGGCATAGACCGCATCCGCTCGTTTGACCCCAGTGGTTTCAGCAGTCAAATAGCGGGTGAGGTGAAGGGATTTGACCCGAGCAAGTGGTTTGATGCTCGGGAAGTGCGCCGTGTTGACAGGTTCTGCCAGTTTGCTGTCGCCGCAGCGGATGAAGCCGTTCGCGACTCAAAACTTATAGACGACGATATTCCCCCAGAGCGTATCGGCGTTGTGATAGGTAGTGGGGTTGGCGGCTTCTATGAGATAGAGCAGACCACAAAACTGATGCTTGAAAGGGGACCACGCCGCATCTCCCCATTCTTCATCCCGAAACTGATGATGAACGCCGCCAGCGGACAGGTCGCCATACGATACGGTTTTCGCGGTCCCAACTTCGCCACAGCCAGTGCCTGTGCGTCCGCCAACCACGCTATGGGACTTTCCTTTGATATGATTCGCTTCGGACGCGCCGATGTGATGGTAACAGGTGGCGCCGAAGCAGCCGTCACCCCACTGGGATTGGGTGGCTTCTGCGCCTTAAAAGCGCTCTCCACCCGTAACGATGAGCCGCAAAAGGCGAGCCGCCCCTTTGACCGCGACCGCGACGGTTTCGTCCTCGGCGAAGGCGCAGGAGTTCTTGTCTTTGAGGAATACGAACACGCAAAGAAACGCGGCGCGAAAATCTACGCCGAAATCCTCGGTTTCGGAATGAGCGATGACGGCTACCACATCACCGCGCCGCTTGAGGACGGCGCTGCCGCCGCCACCGCCATCAAACTCACACTCCAAGACGCCAAACTCAACCCCGAAAACATTGACTACATCAACGCTCACGGAACATCCACAAAACTGAACGATGTCGCAGAAACCCGCGCTATAAAAGCAGTCTTCGGTGACCACGCCAAAAAACTCGCTATTTCCTCTACCAAATCAATGATAGGGCATCTTCTGGGTGCCGCCGCCGCTGTGGAACTCGCCGCCACCATCCTCTGCCTAAACCACAACTTCATACACCCCACCGTAAACCTGGAAAACCCCGACCCCGAATGCGACCTGGACTATGTCCCGCAAACCGCACGCGAGGCAAACATCAAAGTCGCTATATCCAACTCATTCGGTTTCGGCGGACACAACGCCTGCATCGCCGTCGGCAAACCACGCTGACGCAATCCTGCAAAATACCCATAATCGGCGGTGACCACTTAAGCGTGATGGTTTGCCAATTTTACTTGCCGCCAGATGTGCGAACACCATAATGGCAGATGTGGCGCTTTTAAGGAGTCGGCGATGCGTGAGGTGGATGTGAAAAAGATAGAGGATGCGGTGGCGAAATTGGCGATTGAGTCGTGTTGTGTTCCAAATGATGATTTGATGAATGCGCTTGAGGCAGGGCTGAAGAAGGAGGAGTCGCCCGCAGGGCAGGAGGTGCTGAAGGAGATAATAGAGAACGACAAACTGGCGGCGCAAGAGATGGTGCCCATGTGCCAAGACACAGGCGTTGCGGTGGTCTTCCTGGAGGTGGGACAGGATGTCCATTTTGTAGGGGGTAGCCTGCGGGAGGCGATAGACCGCGGCGTTGCCCGCGGATACACCGAAGGCTATCTGCGCAAATCCATTGTCGCACACCCCTTAAAACGCAAGAACACAGGCGATAACACGCCCGCCGTCGTCCACATTGATATAGTGCCGGGGGAGAAGGTGAGAATAAAATTCGCACCAAAAGGTGGGGGAAGCGAGAATATGAGCACGGTGAGGATGCTGGCGCCCGCGGCAGGTCGGGAAGGGGTCAAAAAATTTGTGGTTGACTGGGTGAGCCAAGCAGGAGCCAACCCCTGTCCGCCCATTGTGGTAGGGGTAGGATTGGGGGGGACATTTGAGATGGCGGCGATACTGGCAAAAAAGGCGCTGCTGCGCCAGATAGGTGAGCGCGCCAAAGACCCCGATGACGCCAAACTGGAGCAGGAGATTCTTGAGGAAATAAACAAGTTGGGAATAGGACCACAAGGCTTTGGCGGTCGGGTGACAGCGCTGGATGTCTTCATTGAAAGCCATCCCTGCCATATAGCAAGTCTGCCTGTGGGGGTGAATATCCAGTGCCACAGCGCGCGGCATAAGGAGACCGAAATATAGAATAATACTGGGCAGGCGCCGTAAAAATTTGCGGAGCCTTTTTGGAGGGTCTGTAGATGAGCAAAACTATGCTGGTGGCACTTCTGGTGGTCGGAATGCTGGTCGGCTTCGTTCTGGGACAGATGAGCCGTCCACAGGTCTATGCGCAGACATCAATGGGGGCAGGCAGAATCGTGGTCGCAACAGGTAACATAGACAGCCAAAACCGTGACCTTCTCTATGTGATTGATACCCAAGATAAAGTGCTGTGCGTCTACGATATGCAGGGATATCAGTTGAAATTGCTTGCGGCACGCAACATATCCTATGACCTGTCAGCACAGGAGTTCTCAAGCGGCAACAAACAACAGCAGCCGTCGGTTAGATGGATGCGCGATTTTATTAAAAAGCGCAAACCCAGACGCTGAAAACTTGCATACAAAATTTTGTTGAAAGACCACACCAAAGGCGCTACACTATATTGGAAGCGCAATAGAGGGTGTAGGTATGGATGAGTATTACACATTTGATGAGGTGATGCAAATACTGCAGGTGGATGAGGATGAGTTGAGACGGATGATATCGCAGCGGGAGTTGCGAGCGGTGAAGGTGGGTAACCAGATAATGTTTCCGAAGGCGGATGTGGACAGGTTGCGCGGCAGGCGTGAGGCGGAACCCACCATAATCCTGAGCGACTCTGATGCAGAGTTGGATATCCCAGAAGAGCAGTTGCTGGTGAGTGATGAGGCGGAACGAGAAACGGTAGGAGGCGTGGAGATTTATGAGACGGAGGAGTTGCCGCAGTTGCTGTCGGAGGAAGAGACGGCGGTAGGGGCAACTCCAGTAGTGACAGGCGATGAGACGGTTCTTGAGCCAAGACGCGCCGCACCAACAGCACCTCAGGTCCCCAAAGCCCCGCCAACCCGCAAACAACCTCCCACCTTCAAACCCGCCACAACCCCAGGAGAGGAAACGGTGGTGGACACCCGTGCCGCAGAGCCGTTCGCGGGCGTTGAGGAGTTTGAAGTCGTCACTCCAACAAGGGCAGAATCAGGACGCATATCGCGTTCCGCTCGCCTGCGGGCAATGCAGATTAAACGCAGAAAACCCGCCATAGTCTGGTTCTTCTTCCTGGTGGGTGCACTGGCGCTGATACTCATCGCGGCACCTCTGGGAATAACCCTCTTCCGCGGCGATGAGAACCCCGAATACGCCCGTAACCTCGCCGATAGCCTGCGGGGATTGGGCGACTGGTTGATGAGCCTTTTCTGCAGCCGACAGTAAGGAGAGACGCGTGCGGTGGGCGGCTATTCTGTTTCTCTTCTGTGTGGGGTGTGTTGGAGTTCCTGCAGAGCAGTTTGATGCGCTTAAAGAGGAAAAAGAACGCGTTGAGAACGACCTCTACGCCGCAGAGAAGAAGATTCGCCAACTTGAGACGGAAAACGAAATCCTGCGTCAACGACTTGCAGGCAAAGAAGCCGAAATTCGCGCTACGCAGGAGATGCTGAACGAACTGAAACAGGAAGCGGCGAAAAAGCCAGAAAAGTTGATAAAACCAGAAGGATGGTGCATCAACCCCGCCACAGGCGGCATAGTCCTTGAGGCGAAAATTCTGTTCCCAGCAGGCAGTGCAAAACTGACCGATAAAGGCAAGCGCGTGCTGAAACGCCTTGCCCGTCTCCTAAACAGCGCCAAATACCGCAAATACCTCGTGCGCGTTGACGGACACACAGACAGAACCCCAGTTGTTAAGACCAAAAAGGAGAACATAGATAACTGGTTTTTGAGCGCACGAAGAGCGCATTCGGTGCTTGTGGAATTGAAGCGCCTTGGAGTAAGAAGTGAGCGTCTTTTCCTGTGCGGATGGGGACCCAACCGTCCCATTGAGCCGAATGATAAGCGCGGCGCCAATCCCAAGAACCGCCGCGTGGAGATAGTCCTTTTACTACCTGCCAAGAAGGAAGGAGCCCGTTGATGAGAGTTCTGTTTGTGTCACTTCTTCTGCTTATTGCAGCAGGCTGTGTGCCCTACTACACCTATGAGCAGTTGCGCGACCAATACGAGAATGTGCGTGAAATCCACAAAAACCTCATCTCCAAAGTGGAGAAGTGGAAGTCTGAAGCAAGCAAGGCGGCGGAACGCGCACACGCAGAGTACAAAAAGCGCGTTTTGCTGCAGAACCGTATCAATAGCCTGCTGCCGCGGATTAAGGAGTTGGAAAAAGGACTGAAGGAGTGGCGCAGCGGCGTTGAGAAGAATGTAAAGTCCGTTCTTGGCGATATGTCTTCAAAAGTTCAGGTGACAGAAAGCGGTGCTATAGCGGTGGAAGGTGAGTTCCTGTTTGCGTCAGGGTCAGACAAGGTAAAACCGCAGGCGCTGCCACTCATACGCAAGTTGGCTAAACTGCTGACCACCCGCTACAAAGATTACTATTACCGCATAGACGGACACACAGACGACCAGCCGATACGCCGCTCACCCTTTAAGAGCAACTGGCATCTTTCGGTGATGCGGGCATTGAGTGTTCTGAACGCCCTTAAAAACGCCGGCGTCCCAGAAGAGCGGATGTTCATTGCTGGTTTTGGGGAGTTTAAGCCGCGGGTGCCAAACCGCCCCGGCAAAAAAGGACACCCCCTAAATAGGCGGGTTGAAATAACTATAGTGAAAAGCAAATAGGAGATGCGATATGCCAGAGACGAGGAGGACAACAGGCAGGTTGGCAGCCGAAGCCAGCGAGGAGATTGTGGAGAAGAAGCCTACATCTCCTGTTGCTACGGCGCTGCTCATAATTACGGCTGTCGCGCTCGGACTGATGATTTTTATCTGCCTTGACTGGCTCAACCTTTACTTCGCAAAATCGGACTACGACGCCGAAAAGGGAGCAAAGGAGCACTGGCAGGAGTTTGCGCAGGAGGAGTTGGTATCACCAGCCGCGCTGCAACCGAAGTGGCTCAGAAAGATTCGTGAGGGTGCTGGCGAGTAATGCTTGGGTTGTCGCGTATAATCCAATCGGTTGTCGGGCTTTTCTCCAAGGACCTTGGTATTGACCTTGGCACGGCGAACACAGTTGTGGTGGCGCGCGGCGAGGAGATATTAGCCAACGAACCATCCGTCGTCGCGATAGTAAGAGAATCAGACCATGTTCTGGCGGTGGGCAGCGAAGCCAAACGGATGCTGGGCAAAACCCCAGGTGATATACAGGCAATCCGTCCACTGAAGGAAGGGGTGATAAGCAACGCGAAAATAGCCGAAAAGATGCTGCAGTATTTCATAACGAAGGCGCACCACGGGCGACGCTTCCTTGTGCGTCCGCGAGTTCTGATAGCGGTTCCGGCAGGGATAACCGATGTGGAGAAGGACGCGGTTTTTTTGAGCGCACATAAAGCGGGGGCGCGCAAAGTCTATCTTGTTGAGGAGCCGCGTGCGGCGGCGATAGGAGCAGGACTTCCTATTGAGGAACCGCGTGGGCATATGGTGGTGGATGTGGGCGGTGGCACAACCGAAACCGCCGTCATATCCTGCGCGTCCATTGAGTCTTGGTCGTCAATCCGCGTTGGTGGGGACGCTTTTGATGAGGCGATAAAGGACTATGTGTGGCGAACATACGATTTGCGAATAGGACCGCAAACCGCCGAGCGCGTAAAGATAGAAATAGGTTCAGCAGCCCCGCTTAAAGAAGAGTTGAAGATGACGGTGCGGGGACGCTCAAGGAGCGGTCTGCCGCGGGAGGTTACCCTTTCAAGCGAGGAAATTCGCGAGGCGCTTCACGAGCCTGTGATGCGCATAGTGCAGGAAGTGAAAAATGTGCTTGAGAAAACACAAGAAGAGTTGGCTGCAGACCTTGTAGAAACGGGAATTGTGCTGACGGGTGGCGGTGCGATGCTGCGCAATCTCCCCGTCATCATTCAGCAGGAGACGGGATTGCCGACCCGCCTGGCGGACGACTCCCTTTACTGCGTCGCCCGCGGTTGTCTGAGGCTTCTTGAAAACCTTGAGCGGTTTTCTTCCCTTCTAACGCACGATGAGCGTTCCTAACAAAGAATATGCTTGAGACGACATACATCCACATAATGGGTGTTGGACGCC
>Ga0190361_1000618_pt1 | contig 14017 bp, 18 predicted proteins | sample 48721845_MG_FD_161273 | JGI IMG/M metagenome (GOLD analysis project Ga0190361, IMG submission 161273) | Hydrothermal vent microbial mat bacterial communities from Southern Trench, Guaymas Basin, Mexico - 4872-18-4-5_MG | ecosystem: Environmental > Aquatic > Marine > Hydrothermal vents >...
CCGAAGATGAGTTTAGAGCCGATGAAGTCGGGGGCTTCAAGGTCATACCGTTAGATGAGACCATCGAGTTCTGCAAGAGGAACATCTACAACTATGAGCCAGCCTTGGAAATGTTGGACGAGATGTACGGCTTGGGGTTAGGCGCCAAGTATAGAGAGGCCAAAAGGAATTTCTAGTGGTAGGTTATGGCCGCGCTCTTCGTAGAGAGGGAGAACGAGATCCTCAAAACCATCAGAACCTTCGCTGATGCAGGTCTCAACTTCGTCGTGGTGGGTGGTTATGCTGTCAGCGGCCTTGGAAGGCATAGGTTCTCAGTCGACTTAGACATAGTGATCGACGAAAGGGATCTGGACGCTTTCGCGAAGATTCTCGAGGAGAGAGGGTTCGAGCGGCAGGCTGAAAGAACCGGCTTCGACCGGGTCTACGGGGGCAGATTTGTAAACTACATCAAGAAGATAGATGGTCTACCAGTAACGGCGAATCTCTTGGTCGGAAGCCTGGTTTGCAGAGCTACGGATGCTTCTTGGAGCTACGAGTACATCAAAAGACATTCGATAGTGGCTGAGGTAGCCGGCATAGAGCTATCGGCTAGATGCAGGATTCCTGAGAAGGAGCTTCTATTAGCGCTCAAGATCCACTCTGGGAGGAGGGCTGATTTAAGGGATGTAGTTGTGCTTATGGAGAAGACTAACATCGAGAAGGTAATTAAGCATCTGAAGAGAGAGGATCTGGAAAAGCTCAGAATTCAGATAAATCGTATGCTTGAAATGCTCAGAGATCCCAGACTCGCAGATTCGCTGAAAGGAGTGTTCACCATACGCAGGGATGTTACAGGGGAAATTGAGAAGACGCGTAAAGCCTTGGAGAAAATTCGAGAAGCAATTTAGGCAAACTTAATCACCTTTTCGACAGCTTCCTCTATCAACTCCTTAACATCGTCACGCTTCAAGTCGGTGGATCTGATCCTGAAGATTCGCTTCCCCAATTTCTCGTTCAATAAGCCGCAGCCGTACTTTACCGCCGTCCATACCCTCGTATCGGTCTTGGATATGCGTCTCCACTTGGCCATTTGCCTCAACTTCTCGAAGTCCACCTCATCCCTCCTGAAGTAGAGGATCGCGAAAGCATCGGTGAAGGACCACTCGGACATGCAACTCACTATGCATGACTCTGGGGCTTCGACGAGTAAATCATCGATTCTCCTGTACTCGTAGGGAACCTTGTCGTGGTATTCGACCTCGAATATCCAGCCCATCTGCTCCGCGAAATTCTCTAAAGCCCTCTTGTAGGATCTATCCTCGACCGCCAACCGGTAGATGTCTCGGTGGATGAAGTCGTAGTTCCATACGCTAGCGGCGGTTTGCTTGATTATGACCTTGAACCCCCTATCCCTGGCCAAGAAATCCCAAGGATCCCCGTACTCCTCAGGTATGCAGTACCAGCCCCAGCCCACACGCCTGACCATGCCGCTTTTACTTAACCGGTATAAATACTCCTTAGCTCTTGAATGCACCTTCTCAACATCCCTAACCCTGAACAAGCCGCTTGACCATTCCTTGGCCAATGCTGCCCTGAAACTTTCCAAGCACATCATTGGTCACCTTCCAATATAAAATGGCACGCTATTATATCTAAATCCCATGTCATCTTTAAGGCTAGAGAGGCGAAAATTTATTTTACGGCGAGCGTTCCTTAATTCGTATGGTCCTCCAGCAAACGTGCTATAAGCAACCGAGAGAAGTTAGATCTAAAATCTTCACTAGAGCTGAGGTAAATTATACGATATCGGAAGAGAGGCAGAGAGCCACGATTACGGTTGAAACTACCGATCCCGTGAATCCATTACCCCTGATAATGCTCTGCACGTTTACGGGCGGCATGGCAGGATACGCGTTAGGATCCATTTTTGATGGCTGCAGAAGAGACCTCTGGGCTTTCATCGGGGCGACGGTCAGCTTGGCAGTCTCCGCTTGGTGTTACTGTTCTTCTAACTAAAGAGACAACCTTTAGTCTTTTAAACAAGGATATCGAAACAGAGGGGTTCAGGATGGTGGATTATCCGTTAACGCATAGCCACAGCAAATACTCACAGGCTTATCGGACAATAAGGAAGCTGGCTGAGCTGCTAAGTGAGCTCAATGAGAGGGTGCCGACGCTTCTAGTCGGTCTCTGCGACGAGCTTCTCCAGCCTCTCCAGGTTCTCGATCAGCCTGTCCAGCAGTTTATCCAGCTTCGCCTCAAAACCATTTGAACTGAGGCCGGACCGCAAGAGTTGAGGGTTTCCTGCCGTATGAAACAGTATCCTATCTCTTCATCCCAGAATCTAGGATTTCTGTACGCGTCTGGATAGGCGTGTTGATCCGACCCTGTTGCTTCGGCATAGATGCAAGAATCAGCACTAACAGTCACGTATACGATGAGAAAGCAGAGAGTAATAATCGATGTCTGATGCTTTCTCAATTCACCTCCTCCAAGACTTGTGTAATAAGGGCTTATTTGGTCAGGCAAAACAACCCTTTAGATATGGCCATTTCGTACATGCCCTTATCGCGGGTGTAGATTATGGCGTTGTATTTTCTTGCGGCCTCCACTATCGCTTCATCTGGACTCAAATTCTCCGTGGAGAGTAAGGCCTCACGCAAGTTTATTCTACCCATCGAGGAGAAGCACGCTAGCCTGCCGAGCTCCTTTCTTCCTTCCTTCGTATCGCTCTCCCTCCTGACGACCGGCGTCATAAGGAAGGTGAAGCCCTCGAAGAACCTTCCGCTACTCAGATCCTTCGAGATTATACCAGAGAGGATCACGCTGGTATCTGGAACTATGTAGCCGCAGTAGTACAGCAACGTTGTGTTCAGATTCGCTATTATCTCCCTACAATTAACGCACCTGCCAACGAGCCGCTTATCCTGTGCAGGAGTTATCTTGCAGGACTTTAGCATCGCCCCGCAGTAGGGGCACAGTATGCTGAGCGTCTCAACTGACAGCTTGCCCTCTCTAAAGAGGACGCGTGAGCTTCTGGAGAGTATCTCGTGCCTTATTGGCGGGTCTTCCTTCCTCACCCTTCCCTTTATCCCGTCGATCTCGCGGACTGTTTTGAATGATGTCTTCACGAACCACGGCCACTCTTTACCGGTTTTCTTCCACTCCCTCAGCCATCTAATGGTCTGGGGATCCCCGGCATTACCGCTTCCGACGGGGCAACCGGGTAGGGAGAACGCCTTGTTTATCGCTTGCATCACCATTTCCCTCTTCCTCTTAGCTATGATGGCCGCCAGCTTCACCTCCACATATCTCTCGTCTGCTCGGCTCTCCACCCTCACCTCCGCTCCCTGCTTATGGAGGAATTCGAGATATCTCGAGAGGTTGGTCCCCATTCCGTAATCATCAAGGACTATCCGGCATTCCTCAACCGGCACCTCCCTCGTGAGCTGGGAGAGGATCCTCTGGTACACAATGTCCATTATTTTGTTCAGGTTGTACCTGTCGACGTGCCAAGGCGGTATCTTCTCCACCACAAAATCCATACCTCTCCCGCGTAGCCGATCAAGCTCCAAGAAAAGCCCGTTCCAGTACGATGTGGATCTTTTCCTCTTGGTATCCGCCGGACCTATTAGTTGATCCACGGTTTCCAGCAGGTCCGAAGAAACTATCGCCCCAACTAGTACGGAGTGGCCTAAAACCTCGCCTTTCCCCGTTTCATCGAGGCCTATGAGGAAGCGCTTTGAGGGCTTCTCCACACCGAGGCCCAAGAGCTCTGAAATCTCCCGGTGGATTTCTTCAATGGCTTCGTTCGACGGTGGAGTGCTGAATAGGGTACCGCTCTCGTACATCGTGAAAACGGTACGATGTATCCTTATCCTCCAGACTTCCTTTATGCCCCTAACCTCTTTATCCTGAATCCCTCCGCGGGACAGGAGAAGGCGCCTTAACTCCTCCCACCGCTCTTTTGGAATCTTCCTCCATGTTTTGGGCCTTTTCATAATCTTCAAAATAAATCCAAAGCATCGTTAATTTTTGTTTTCCTTAGCGAGCATGAGCGCGAAGAAGCTTCTAACGGAAGCTCTCCTCTCGCTAGATTATTTCTTCTTTGGTAGCGAGCCCACCAGCATGGACTACGAAGAGCTCGCCGCGAGGATAGAGGAGCTGGAATCCGGCGAGAGAGAAGCGGCGGTCATGCTTGGCAGGGAGCTCATGAAATTTAAGAGGAAGCCCCCACGCGGCAGGAGCCACTGGATCCACCTGCTCTGGAGGCTGATGCAGGCCTATTCCGGGAGCGAGCACCCGACCGTAGAGGACATGGAGGAGGTCCTGAAGCAGGCTGGCGAGTGCGAAAGGCTGCGCATCTCGCTTGTTCTCAGGTCGACGGAATCCGGCGTCGTGAGGGGGATCCCAGAACTTCTGGGATCCGCGGAGTTCGGCGCCATATCCCTAGAGGTTAGGGAGAAGGAGGGGGAGGGCGAGTAGCGTGTCGGTTTCTGAAGTGAGGACGAGCATAGGGGTTAAAGTCTGGGCCATGTCCACTATCTACGTCGCAAACGAGGTTCTCAGGGCTTGGTTCGAGATAGCCAACCTGCGCGGCCTCGACAACGACTACCTCAGCTCGAACCTTGAAACCATCTCGAGGGGGGCTCCAGACTTGGCTCACAATGAGGCACCTTCACAGGGCCGTTCTCGAGGTCTACGGTCCCCAGACCGACATGGCCGTTGAGCGGTGGGACATGGTATTCGACTACGATTCCTCCGGAACCGGAGGCCCGCAGTCCTTCAAGACCGAGATGGACAAGCTCAAGGAGTTCGCCTCTAGGCTCAGGAGCCTGCCGCCCGGATGCAGGTATAGAGTGGTGGTTCAGCTGGACGAGGGAGCACTTCCTGTGAGGGGCTGGGTTCCGACAACGCTCAGGAGCGTCGATCACCTCAGGAGCCACAACCTAGGGGGCTTCATAGACACGGCAAAGATCAAGGTTGGAATGGAGTACTGGAGCGGCGACTACGAAGGTGATCCCTAGGTGAGGTTCACCTTCACACTCAACGAAAGGGAGCATACCGTCGCCGTCGAGTCCAAGGACCTCAGGGAACTAGTCTACGAGGTCGAGAGGAGGATACGCGAAATAGCCTCCAGATCCAACGTTGCCCTGAATCCTGAGAAGGATGAGTACCTCCTTTCGCTCATCTGCGAGGCGATATGCGGGAACGTCGAGAGCGAGGTCGTGAGCAGGGCCAAGCGAGGACACTTGGAGATTAAGGAGGTGCCAAGGGTCAGGATAAACACGGTCATCGTGGGAGAGCCCGCCAAGTGGTTGCTGGAGTGGAAGAGGAGAGGCCTTGTAACGAGCTACACCGACGCGATAATACAGGCACTAAGAGCCATGCACGAGAAGATAGTAGAGCAGTATCTAAAGCTGATCCAGCTGAGGAACATGAGAGAAGTTGAAGAAGAATGGTGAATGGTCCTCAAAGAATAATAGAACATGTCCCGTGGCGTATTGTATCTATTAAAATATTCCACTTCATGCGGTGGAAATATCCTCTGTGTATCTTAGTTCTTCCATCACGTGAAACAGCCAACATGACTGTGGAAAGAGAGCTTAGTCCTCTTCCATAGTATTTGCCATGATGCGACGCCTTAACGAAGAGATATGGTTGATCGTTTAACCTGACGAAATCGTTTAAAACTTTATCGTCTGCATCTCCCATGAAGAGGAAGAGAGTATTTCTGACGATTAACGTCGTATAGTTCGCTAAGGTTCTAATCTTCCAGAGCCTGTAGAGGGCGTCCTCTACAGATTTAGCGCTCAGCCCCGTCTCACGTACCAGATCTCTCTGGGATCTGGGCTTACCGTCACTCAGAACGGACAGTATCGCATGCTCCGTCTGGCCGTGGCCGGGCAATTCTAAACCCCATAGTAAAAAAGTTGAAGCCTGATATAAAGACGAGGATTCAAACCTCGGTGGAAAATTTCAGATGCTATAAAATTCGATCAGGAATTGTAGCGGCTTAATATCTGAAAAGAGCCCGTTTTCGGCTTAATTCAAAGTTTTAGAATGGTGGACCGGGCGGGATTTGAACCCGCGACCCCCCGCATGCCAAGCGGATGCTCTTCCAGTCTGAGCTACCGGCCCCTCACATTTAGATTAGTGTGCTCTTCATTCTTAAAATAAAAAGTTAATGGAATAATAAATTTATTTGGTTATAGCCATCCTCTAAGCTTCATGGCCTTGTAAAGTCTGTCTAAAGTAACGACTAATGCTGCTTCTCTCATAGTTATATCTCTTTCAACCTTCATCTCTTCGAATTTTCTGTAGACCTTATTGAATGCATTGACCATCACTTCTTCCAGTTTTCTCCTCGTCTCCTCTTCATCCCAGAAGAACCATTGAAGGTTTTCAACCCATTCTAAGTAGCTCATAACTACGCCGCCTGCATTGGCCAAGAAGTCTGGAACTATGATTATCCCCTTCTTTTTGAGATATTCTTCTGCTTCGGGAGTTGTAGGTCCATTTGCTCCTTCCACTATAATTTTTCCTTTTATTTTGTGCATATTCTCCTCCGTTATCTGGTCTTCTATTGCTGCTGGAATTATTATTTCAGCTTCAGCATATAGTGACGCCTTATTATCTTTTATCACTTCTACGCCGGGATAGTTTGTTACTTTTCCCGTTTTTTCTTTAACTTTCATAGCCTTATCCACATCTAATCCATTTGGATCATATATTGTTCCGCTTGTATCGCTTACAGCGATAACCTTTGCTCCATTATGTGCACACCAATATGCTGCCCATGCACCTACATTTCCAAAACCTTGTATTGCTACCTTTTTACCTTCAAATCCTCCTAGATATTTCATGGCGGCTTCTTTTGCATGTACGCAGCATCCGAAACCGGTGGAGTATTTTCTCACCGGGTTTCCCCAAAGTTCTGGAGGTTTGGCTGTTAATACTCCAGGTACATTATATCCCTTCAACTTACTATATTCATCTATCATCCAAGCCATAATTTGGGGATTTGTTCCAACATCTGGTGCTGGAATATCCACTTCATCTCCAATTATGGGTGAAATTGCCCTTATATATCCTCTCGATAATCTTTCCAGTTCGCTTTTAGAGAGCTTCTTTGGGTTAACTTTAACCGCTCCTTTTCCCCCTCCATATGGCAGTCCGTTGAGGGCGTTTTTAAGAGTCATCAATGTTGCTAGAGCTATATCATCTTCCTCGCTTACATTTTCGTAAAATCTTATTCCTCCCTTATATGGTCCAAGAGCGTTGTTATGCTGTACTCGAAAGCCTTGAAATATCTCTAATCTTCCATCATCCATTCTTACCGGTATCTTTACTTTGAGTATTCGATCAGGTTTGCTGAGCACCTTGTAGAGTTCCTCCGGGAATCCTCCTAATTCAATTCCCTTTTTAATAGTCTTCAGGACGTTTTCTAAGAACTTGCTTTTCATAATTGTCACCTTGTAGGGGTTTTACATTTATATATATTAATTTTTTGCAGCATGGGTTTAATCGATCCCTTTAAGTATCTCTTTAAGCGTCTTCTTCTCCTTTACCCTAATAATTTCTATGTTCTCATCTTCGAAAATCTCCTTTACGGTCGGTCCAATCTCCATGGTCACTACTTTTTTAACGCCTATGTCTATTAGGAGCTTAGCCACTAACGGTCCAACTCCATGCCTATATTTCAAAGCTGAATTCCTAACTATATTTGTTTCAGTAATTTTTCCTTTTCTAATTTTAATTATTGCGAAGTAGGGTGCTTTTGCAAATATATTGGATATTTCGGTTTTTTCCTCCTCCTTATCATCTAGAGGTATGGCTATTATTTCCTCCTTCATGAGCGCTCCCTATTATGTGCAATTGCACATAATGACTTATTAATCTTCCTGAAAACTACACGTATTTCATTGAAATAAATTTCAACTAATAGCTGAGCAAATTGGGATGCTGATGAGCTTTGAAGAGAAATATAGAGGGATAATCCTCTTTTTCAGTAATGAGTAAGGTTTCCCTATATTTATACAGATATTGTGGCGGTTTTTGAGGAATGGAAAGATGAAAATTAGGGAGCTTAAGGCTGGGGAACGCAATATTCCCATTCATAAAGGGGATTTAGTTCGATATGATTACTGCTTTAGCTGAGGCAAAGAATTAAAGGAGTTCTAAAAGGGATTTCAAGCTCAAACCAAGTTGTTAGATAACCCTCTTTAAACGGGCGTCTGTCTTTCATTAATCTTATACTTCTCGCATAGATCAAGCTCTTCCTCTTGAAGATGCGAATATTCGCCATAACATCCTGCGCTTTCACACTCCTTCTCTTAGGACTTCAGCAATCTTTTCGAAGAAAAACGATCCCCGTTCTCTCTCAAAATCTAAAATGGCCCTAATCTTACTGTATTTACTTCCGCCACGAGCATCCAAATACCTCTCTAAATACTTGGCAAATTCTAGTTCATCGATTACGGCAGAATCCTTCCCTTCCAGCCTAAGAGTATACAAATGATAGGGTCTTATTGTTTAGCGAACATCAACCCTGCCCTTGAAAATCGTCTCCTTCTCAAATAGTTTCTTAGTGCAGATAACCAAACCTCTTCCAGCAAAGAGTAAGAGCGTTATTAGCGGCACTCACACTAAGCCCAGCAGCCTTTTGAACTTCCTTAGAACTCTTTGGTCTACCATCAATTATCACAGTTAGAGCAATCTTTCTGGAAGGTTTACGCTTTCGAAAATTTAAATCTTCTTTCAAAATAGGAAAGAAGTGAAATGCCAAATCTAATTTTACATCTATTTTCTAAAATATCCTTTAAACGGGGATAAAAATCTATTTGGAGCCCCGGGCGGGATTTGAACCCGCGACCAACGGCTTACAAGGCCGCCGCTCTAACCGCTGAGCTACCGGGGCTACTTCCGGTAGATTTAATAATCATTGATAATTTTTAAGTTTTAGGTATGCTGTTGAAATTCCTCTTGCAATTATATGGGCTATTCTAATGGGTTCAGGTGTTCTTCCCCACACTGTCAATTTTCTTAATATGCTTATTGCTTCCTTTACATTCAACCCTATATTTTCAATATATATTGGATTTTCCTTTTCTTTAATATATACTTCATGTATTCCATTTGCTTTTTCAACCACCTTTCTAATTATGTTCCATCTTCTTTCCCAATCTTTGAAATGCTTCTTTAATGCTGCTAAAATTTTATTATTGTCGGGTTTTTCTTTGCTGACGATTATGATTGGTATTTTCGATTTTTCCCAAACTTTCACGGCATCTATTAAGTTGAAGCCTCCATATGATATTCCACCTAAAATTATCAGTTCTATTGGCCATGTTTCGTCGATTATTTCTAATATTTTTTCTGTGGCGTCTAATCCGTCCACTTTTATGGTTCTAAGCTTCACATCTTTGATCAATGTTTTTTCCATTTTTACTCCTACAAGTATGGTTTCTCCTCTGCTTTTTTGATGTTTTCCAGGAAGTTTTCCATCGTCCACTGCTAGGATCTTTAAGTTTTCACAGAATTTTCGAGATGAATTCATCCTTTAGTAATCCCTCTTTAAGGCTTTTCTCACTTATACTTATCTTAACTGCCTTCGTTCTACCATATCTTCCTCTACTTATTACTTTTGCATGAATTATTCCTAAAGTGTCCATTTCGTTTATTAGGTCGCTTATACGTCGCTGTGTGAGTACATCCAGCTGTAGCCTTTCACATAACTCTCTATATGTATCATAGATTTCTCCTGTTGTGGTCTCCCTTTTCCCCGATTTGTTCTGTAAATATATTGCTAACAATACTATTTTTGAGTGGAGTGGCATTGTTTTTAAAACTTCTACAACTCTATCCCTCTCTATTTCTCGGCGTGCCTCCTTAACGTGCCTTATTTCCACCTTTACATTTCCCTCTCTTTCAGCTATTTCTCCTGCTATTCTCAGCAGATCTAGAGCTCTCCGTGCATCGCCGTGCTCCCTAGCAGCAAGTGCAGCACATAGCTCTATCACTCCTTGACCTATGACTCCGGGTTTGAAGGCGTCTCTAGCTCTCATTCTTAAAATATCTTCAAGTTCAGGAGCCCTGTAAGGTGGAAATACAAGTTCTTCTTCTCCAAGACTGCTGATAACTCTTGCACTAAGATACTCGGTGAACTTTAAATCGTTGGTTATACCGATTATACATACCTTGCTTTTCTTAAGCTGCGTGTTGATTCTTGTAAGTTTATATAATAGGTCGTCTCCACTCTTTTTTACAAGTGCATCAATTTCATCTAAAACTATTATTATAATTCTCTTTTTCCTCTCCACTCCCTCCACATATCTTTTATATACTTCTGCCGTTGCAAGCCCTGTGAATGGCACTTTCACGTTTATGGTTTCACATAGCTTTGCAAGAATCCTGTAATTTGTATCGTCATGTCTACAATTGGCGTAGGTTGTTATAATTCTCCCTCTTGCCTCTCTTCTCTTTTCAATGGCTTTTAAGACATGTCTTGTTACAGCTGTCTTCCCAGTGCCAGTCAATCCGTAAATAAATATGTTTGAAGGTCTTTCACCGTGAAGGGCAGGTGCAAGAATCTTCGCCAAAGATAATATTTGCTTCTCTCTGTGGGGCAGTTCATCTGGAAGATAGTCAGGTCTCAAAAGTTCCCTGTTCTTGAATATTCTTGATTTAAGCACTCTTGTAAAGAGTTCGTCAAGTTTCTTCGACATTTAATCACTCCTCTTTTCCATTGGAAATTTTGGTATTTATCCTTTATTTCCATTCAATCTAATAATCTTCTTATCTTTCATTCACCTTTATTTAATCGGTGCAGTCAATGGCATTTAGAAGGGGATATAATGCCGAGATGGAGCTTGTACATAGATTAAAGAGGAAGGGATTTTATGTTGTCAGGCTTCCTATTAGTGGTGGCAGAGGTTTTCCATGTGACGTTCTAGCTGCCAAAGGGGATGATAGACGTGCATACCAAGTGAAGGATACTGCTGGCAGCAGAGTTTATATTAAAGAAGATGATGTAGCATTATTGTTGAATTTCAGTAGAGCTTTCGGCTTTAAAGCATATGTTGCTGTCAGATGGAAGAGGAGGAGAAAGAATCGTTGGACTGTGATTGAAATATTGGAGGCTAAACCTTTGAAGATTTCTTATGCTTCCTCTTGACTCTCCTTCTTTGCTCCCCCTTCAACAATCAATGAAAGTTTCTTAGTTATCTCTGAGATTTCATCTTTAATTGAACGCTCATCCGCTATTCTCTCATAAACTTTTAAAGCCATTATTATTGTGTTTAGAGTTTTTCTATTCAGGGTAATTATTATCTTCTCCCCTTCCTCTTTCTCTTCACCTTCAGATGACATTTCGCTTCCTCCAAATAGTCCAAGAATTATGGGTTTCCAGCTCAAAATAGTTATTAGGTTCTATATAATTCTATTTGAAAGTTTCACGTTTATCATATTTTAATAGTGGAGGTTCAATTTACTTGGCTGTTGATGATGAATTATTACCTGTTCAACGCTTAAGTTAAGCACTATTTCCGCTATGTCACTTGCATGTTCGGCTGTTCTTCTAATACTTTCCATGATTCGGCTCAGCATGTAGACGTCTCTAACTTTTCCCACTTTTAAAATAGGCTCCACAAGTTTTCTTTCCATTGTAGCTATCTGCTTTGCTCTTTGAACTATGCTATTTGCAAGATTGAAGTCTCTTTTGAAGAGGGATTCAACAGCTTCGTTGAAAACTGATATAGACATTTTGCTCATAGATTTTATTTGTTCGAACAATTCTCCTCCAAGGGGTTCTCTCAACATGAGAATGTTCCTAGCTATAATCACCGCATGGTCTGCCGTTCTCTCCACGGATTTCGTTATCAACCTATATCCCAAGCAGTCTCTTCCAGAGGATAATCCTATCTCTCTAATTATATTCTCATTTTGAACGGCACTTTTCAATTGACGTATTATGTATAGCCCAAATCTGTCAACTTCATCATCCATTGCTATGACTTCTCTGGCCAATTTCTTATTTAGGTTTTTCAAAGCTTCTATGGCATCTTTATGCATGGATGCTGTAATTATGTACATTCGTTTTAAAGCACTTTGAACCGACAATTCAGGATAGCTTAACAGTACTTTCATTACAAGTTCATTGGGAAGTTCGGATATTATTTCAGTTCCCATAAGCATTTTTCTAACGAAACTTTTTATAGTGTCTCTTTGATCCAGTCTAATTCTTTCTTTCTCAGTTTTTACGATTATTGTATTATATCCGACAAGATATGAGGAGACTATTTTCCTTATAATTGAGTTTACATCTTCTTCCGGTGAGATTAGAAGTGTTGCTTCGCTTAGTTTCTCATATACTTTTAAATTCTCCGGCACTATCAGTATTGAGCCATCATCTCTTTTTGTTAGGATAAGTTTGCTTCCCTTAGTTAAGCCCATCCTTCCAACCCATCTTTTTGGTAATGATATAATGTAAGTTGAACCTCCAGTGATTTGAAGCTTTCTTATCTCATCTTTTTCTTTTAAAACTGTCTTCATTTTACCACCGATCTATATAGGTTTTTGATAAATATATACTATTTGTAAAAGTATGTGTTTATCAAAATCATCTAGTGAGATATCATAAGCTCTATATAAAGTTATCATGTACTTTGAAGTATTTAAAATATAGCCTTACTGTAAATTGAATTCAAGTTTGGGAAGATGTACTTTCAGGAATTGCCAATAAAAGCATTGACAAATTATATATGAGCAGTTAACATAGCAATATATACTTTAACCAAGATCTAACGTAAATTTAGCACATGAATCTAAATTTAATTATGGTGCGGGGGGTGGGATTTGAACCCACGCAGGCCTACGCCACAGGGTTTCCTAATGCTGAAATGATAAGGCCAATAATTGAAGTTCACATTCATTTTCAGCACCCCTAAGCCCTGCGCCTTTGACCTGACTCGGCCACCCCCGCCTCAAAGTTTAACATTTTATTTAAACTTAAGCTTCTTTTATATTCTTCTCTTTTATATCTTTAAAGGTTAAATTTCACCTGCTCCCTACTTATTTTGATGCTATATGAAGATTGTTGTGGGTTCTGTGAATCCGGTTAAAGTTAATGCTGTTAGAAGCGTTATGCATCGTATTTATGGAAAAGTTGAGGTTATACCTGTCAATGTAGATTCAGGTGTTTCTCATACACCTTTCGGTGAGGACGAAATTATTAGAGGTGCTCTTAACAGAGCTCATAATACGCTGAACATCGTTAAGGGAGATTTAAGTGTAGGTATGGAGGGTGGAATAGTTGAAAAGTTTAATCATTATTTTCTAACCTGTTGGTGTTGCATATTGGATTATAAGGGGAAAATTAGATATGGCTGCGGAGGATATATGCCTCTTCCATTAAAAATTGTCAGAATGGTGGAAAAAGGAATGGAACTCGGCGACGTTATAGATGAGTTGACCGGTATAAATGGCACCAAATTTAAGATGGGTGCTATAGGCGTTATGACAAGAGGTTTATTGACAAGGCAGAAGGCATGGGAGAACGCTATAATTTATGCTATGGTTGACCGTTTATCTCCACAGTATTTTCAGGAATAGAAGTGAATCTTCAAATTATTATCCTTCCATATACTTCATGACTTTTATATACTCTTTACATTAAATTTTACATGTATTTAGGTGTCATATATAGGGTTAGATCACATAGACATAGAGATTCTTAAATTATTGTTAAACGATTCACGCATATCTATCTCTGAGATAGCTGGAAGAGTTGGAATAAGCAGGCCTACTGTTAGGAGGCGAGTAAGAAAGCTTGTAAATACAGGTATAATTAAGCGTTTCACTGTGGATGTTGATGAGAACATGCTTAAAGGAGTTAGATTTCTCTTTCGCTTTAAGGTGGATGATCCAGACAAACTTGTTAAAAACTTTTAAACATGAATGAGGTCTGCGAAATCTATGTAATGTCGGGAGAGAAACAGGTAACTTGTCTCGTCAGAGCAGTCGACGTCAAGATAGTTGA
>Ga0190361_1000619_pt1 | contig 14008 bp, 18 predicted proteins | sample 48721845_MG_FD_161273 | JGI IMG/M metagenome (GOLD analysis project Ga0190361, IMG submission 161273) | Hydrothermal vent microbial mat bacterial communities from Southern Trench, Guaymas Basin, Mexico - 4872-18-4-5_MG | ecosystem: Environmental > Aquatic > Marine > Hydrothermal vents >...
TATGCCAAAATTGAGGTTTATGTACATAATCCTTCTGCGGATACTGAGCATAGATTTGATGCTGTTGTTTTCAGTGAATTGCGAAGTGCAAGAGCTACTTCAAGAGTAGTAGGTGCACAGGCAAGTTATGCTATTGAATGTACAACTATATTCTCTTCCTGGACGGATCTTGGTGGAACTCCGTTTACACCTAACGAGGAAACTGAAATGTACTTCATCCAAGTGCATTTTACTTCAGATACTAATGTTTTCCAAACCTTATGGGTTAGAGTGTATGATGAAACAACTGACACTTATTTCCCAAATTCCGATGGTTGGGCTATTGGGTTTTATGCTGGCAAAAGTCACTCACCTATTTTCACTATTCCTTACAATGTAAAAGATCACTCAATTAAAATTCAAGCAAAGACACAAGATGGAAGATCATTCTGTTATTCTTGGCAAGCCTGGGGCATAAGTCCTCACTATCACAGATAAGAAAGGATTTAATTTAAATATTAATTAGTTAGAGAATAACTAGGAGGAAGAAATTTGAATAAGAAGGAGCAGAAACAGTTGATAGATGTCATAGATAGACTTGCTAGAATAGAAGTTCGATTGGAAGAAGGTTTCAAATCAGTCAAAGAAAACTTCTCTGAAGTGAAAGGAAGAATGAAAGTTATTAATGAAGAAATGGGAAGAATAGATGATAGAATGGATGCCTTAGAAGCCAGGCAGGACAAGGCAGAACAGATTTACAGGAGAACTCTTCTTTATTGGAAGGGAATTGCCTTTATTATTTCACCTCTCTTAACAATTGTTCTTTCTGAATTAGTTAGAAGATTGATTGGTGGTTAAGTTGTTAAGTGAAAAAGAAATTAAGAAACTATGGAAGAAACTTAAGAAATTCCCAAATGTAGTTGGATTTGATTCTACTCCGAGACCAAGAATAAAGAATGGGAAAGTTCTGCCTCATGTTCCTACTTTAAGAATTTATGTCTCTAAGAAAATGAAAATAGAAGAACTTAGACCTGAAGATGTGATCCCTAGAAAGTTAGATATTGGTTCTTTAGAAATGGAAACTGATATAGTTGAGATTGGAGAGATAAAAGCTCTCCAAGATACAAAGAAGAAATATAGACCTATAAAAGCTGGAATCTCTGCATGTCATAAAAATTGTACGGCATGTACTATTTCGGGTTTCTTTCGTGACAAAGAAACGGGACAAGTCTATGTAGCACTTAATAATCATTGTGGTGCACTAGAGAATAAAGCTAAGAAAGGAGATTCATGGATTCAACCTTCTCCTTATGATGGAGGTAAATATCCTCTAGATGAAATTGCTAAACTTCATCATTTTGTAGAGATTAAGTTCAATGAGTTTAAATGCCCAGTTAGAAATTTCTTTCACAAAATCTATAGAGCTCTTAAAAGAGATACTCCAATGAATAGAGTTGACATCTCATTTGGAATACCTCTTGTGAAGTTTCATGTAGCATCACTTGGAATCCCAAATTCCTTCTCAGACTATCGAGAACCTGATATTAGTGATGAAGTCCAGAAAACAGGAAGAACTACCGGATACACTAAGGGTAAAGTTGTCTCTACTTCTTGGACAGGAATGGTTCAATACTCAAGAGGAGTAGCTACTTTTACTGACTGTATTCTTGTAGAAGGAAAAGGATTTTCTGCTGGTGGTGATTCTGGTTCTCCTGTATTTGATATGAAAGGAAATCTAGTAGGGATTCTCTTTGCTGGTTCAGATACTCATACAATTCTATGTAAAATTAAGAATATCATGAAAGAAGGAAAAGTTGAGGTAGTGTTAAATGAGACTTAAGTTAGATTATAGCCTTCTTATTCTTCTTCTGTTCTTGATGCTAGGATTTCTTGAAGCAGGTCCTCTTGGAATTCCTGCAGGATTCTTATTTTGGGCAATCAATTCACTTCTTCTGCCTATCTCATTAGTTCCTTTTTTAGGTTATTGGTTCTATAAATTACTCACTAATCCTTTCATCAACAACTTAAGTAAATTTCTTCCTCTATCTACCCTTATTGAGAAGACTTGGATTTTCTTTGGCATGCAAGCATTAATTTATTGTTCACTTACAAGTATTTTGACATTTATAGGAATAGTTCTTCTGATCTGGTATTGGAGAAAGAGAAAGAGAGCTAAAGAAAGTAAGATTTATGACATTGGACTTAAACTCAAAGACCTAGTTCAATTGCTCGATTGGAAAGATATTAAAGAACTTCTAAAGGAGTTGAAGAAGAAATTGGAAGAACTAAGAGGAAAGGTAGATAAAGAGTTAATTGGCTCGTGTCTTTTCTGGTTAGGATTAGGAATTTCTTCCCATGACTTCTGGTGGGAATGTGAAGAGCTCAAAGTAGATTCTCAAAGACCTACTCATGGAGTTTACATAGGTTTAGGACTGGCTACTACAGGAATATCTTTCATTGAGACTTCTCTCATGAAGAACTGGTTACATTATCTAGGTTTAGGAGCTTGTTATTTAGGATTTAATCTTTTAAACTTCTTACCAAAAGGACCTTCAAGATGGGTAAGTCATATATTCTGGTGGGCGGGTATTTCTCTCATGACTTATAATTGGTATGGATTAATTGGGAAAACTCTCTTTAAGGTGAAAGAACTAAAAGGTATTGAGGAGTTAGAAGAGGTGATAGAAAGTGTCTCAAGAAAATATCCCAGAAAGAGATAAACCATTTTATTTAGCAATAGCCTCTTCAATAATAACTATCACAACAATACTTATAGCTGCTATTGGAGCTTTCTATGGAAATCAGTCAATGGTAGAAGTAGGGAAAGAAGCCTTAAAGTTCACTTTTCCTCTGACTACAATGGCTTGGACTTTCTACTTCAAAGCTAAGAGTTGAGAGGTTCTTTTATGGATTGACTATTCAAATTAATTGCTTATTTAGCTTATTTCTTTTCAAAGGTTATTCTCTATTTTAAAGAATAGTTCTTAAGAAGAGAAATTAGGTTCTGTATTTATTTCTAAAATTTCCACCAATCTTTCTTCCTGAAGTCTCTTCCTCTTCTACTCTTATTCTCTTAGAGTGAAGTTCCTCAACTAAGTCATATTTTCTTAAAATCCTAATAACAAAAGAAGCTTGATGTTCTATTTCCCTCCTAGAGAATCCTTGATCAGGAAGAGTATATAATCGACCGTCTTCTTTTTTCAGAACAATAATAGGCTTATTCTCATATTGAATCAGAAAGAGAGAAGGAGTTTCTAGAATAGTAATTGGTCTAGTTAATTTGAGAAGAGTGTAAAGTCTCTTAAGTGCTTCTTTTGTCAGACATTCTACTTTAATTCTCTTATAACTAAAGACTTGAGCAGTTGATCCATGGTATTGAATTGGCACAACTTACTTAAGCATCTCTTGTCCTCTCTAAATAAGTTACTAGATTCCCTCTCAAATATTCTCTAGAATAAGAAAGAGAAAAAGAGAAAGTAATTACCAGATAGTAACTAAGACCAGATAGTCTTATCAGAATTTCACCCTCCTTGTAAGAGTAGGAGCACCAGATAGTACGACCTACCTCTTTCTTTTTTCCTCATTCCTCTTAGCCTCTATTACTTTCTTTAACCCTTCTTCAAGTGAGACTTCTGGTCTCCAACCTAGTTTATAGATATTTTCTAAGTCTTCCTTGATTTCTCTTCTGCTCCACTCTCTTATCTCTTTACTAGGATAGACTTTAGGCTCTCTATTATTCATGATCTTACCTATCATCTTAGCTAATTCAATAATTGTATATTGTTTCCCTGTCCCCACTTCATAGATCACTCCTGGTTCTCCTTTCCTACCGATTAACCAAAGAGCTTTTACTATATCATCAATATACACAAAGTCTCTTAAGTCAAATCCTGTCCCTCTAATGAAAATAGCATTTTGATTTTTCTTCAGCTTCTCTATGAAGTCTGGAATAACAAATCCTAACTTCTGAGTAGGACCATAGACATTCCAGAATCTAGTTATACTTGCATTAAGTCCTTCCTTCTTTACGTAGTGTAGAATATACTTCTCTGCAGTTCTCTTCGAAATAGCATAACAAGAATAAGGAGAATATTTAACAGCAGCAGAAGAAGCAAAGATCATTCTACTTTTATTTCTTATACAGGACTGGATTACATTCATTGTGCCCATTACATTTGTTCTCAAGTCCCATCTAGGATTTTTCTCCGCTAAACTTGGGTTAGGATTAGCTGCTAGATGATAAACTAATTTAGATTCCTTTACTACATCTTGAACTTGATGAGGATCAGTTACATCACAAAAAGTATAGAAGTCTTTAAGTTCTTGAAGAGAAGGTTCTTTTATATCTGCAATTATGATCTTATGATTTTGTTTCAAGAGAAATAGAGATAACTCAGCCCCTATAAATCCTGATCCTCCAGTAATAGTGATTCTCATTCACTTCACCTTCTTCAATTGTATATGAGCATGTTCATAAGTTTTATTTGTCCAGTCAATAGAGAACTTTACTTTCCTTCCCCACTTAGCTCTAGCTATTCCTTTTATCAATCTCTCTACTTCATCTCTAAAGACTTTAAGCTCTTCCTGTTTCCAGTGTTTATGTGGGAAGAGAATTAGAGTCTCTTTCTTTCCTGCATCATCTGCAACTACAAAGAAATCTCCATCATAATACCACTTAGACTTCTTAGGATTCTCACAAAATGGACAAGACACTAAATTTTCCTCCAACACCTCTTGAAGATACTTACTACTTCTTTTGCATCTTCCTCTGTTAAGTTATTGTGTATAGGGAGACTGATTATTCTTTTGTATAGGAATTCAGCAGCAGGAAACTCTTTCGTAGTTAAGTTCCTATAGGGCTTCTGTAGATGAACTGGCTTCCAAGTAACTTTTACTTGTACCCCTTCACTTAACATTCTTGCACATAACTTATCTCTTTTCTTAGGCTTAACTAGTATTCCAAATAAGAAGTAAGGATGTTTTACTCCTTTAGGTACTCTCTGAAAACTCCCATACTTAGATAATTCTTCTCTGTAGATCTTAGCAATTTCTTCTCTTCTTCTCAAGAACTTAGGTAACTTCTTTAACTGTACTAGTCCTAGAGCAGCCTGTAACTCTGTCATTCTAAAGTTAAGTCCTACTCTTACATGCTCATATTCCCAAGGTCTCTTAGTAGGTGGATATCCTTGATTCACTATACTCTTCATAATTTGATGAAGTTCCTTATTATTAGTAGTAATTACTCCTCCTTCTCCAGAAGTAATTATCTTCGCCGAATGAAGAGAGAAAGTAGTAACATCTGCAATGCTTCCTATCTTCTTTCCATGATAGATTCCTCCTAGTCCTTCTGCTGCATCCTCTAAGACAAAACAATTCAACTTCTGAATAGAGTCGTAGTTACAAGGAAGACCTCCTACATCTACAGGTATTAGGACATCTATTTTCTTATTTATTTTCTCAGTATCTATATTCCATGTATCCCATTTAGAGTCCTCTAAGTCTAATGGTAATCTAAGAACTTTAACTACATTAGCAGTGGCGATGAAAGTAAATGTAGGAACTATAACTGTAAAGGAAATCCATTTCTCTCTTAAGGCTAACAAGGCACATAAAAGAGCAGAAGTTCCGTTATTTACACCAATAGCATATCTAGCTTCTACAGTCCTAGCAAATTCCTTCTCAAACTTCTTTAAGATAGGTCCATTTCCTCCTATCCAAGTAGAGTCTATTACTTCTTGTACTATTTCTTTTTCTTCCTCATCTAGAGAAGGTTCAGCCCAAGGAATTTTCATATTTCCATTTCTCCTTTACCTTTTCATTCACTTCTTCAACAGCTCTTAAAAGGATTAAATCTTTCTTCCAGTAAATTAACTCTCTTATATCTTTTGGTAAGCACTTCCCACCATAAGGGCCTCTTAAGGGATTTGTGTACTCGTCTGTCCATCTTTTCTTGTCCCTTTTTAGAAGGTTTCTAATTTTAAGAGGATCTACTTTTCTTTCTTCACAAATTTCTCTTACCTCATTCCAGAAAGAAATCTTAGTTGCGGCAAAAGCATTCATTAATAATTTAATCAGCTCTGCTTCTCTGAAGCTTAGATACACAATTTTCTCTTCAGGGACCCATTCGAAAACTTCTCTTACTTTTTCACAATCTTTCTTCTTTCCTGCGAAAACTAGATAAGGTGGGTTCTTGAAGTCTTCCCATCTTCTTTTCTCATGTAAGAACTCTGGAGTGTAGACAATTCTTAAATTAGTCTTTAAATCATCAAAGAACCCGATTTTGACTGTACTTTTAATAGCAACTATTCCTCGGTATCTTCTCTTTTCCAGCTCAGAGAGAACTTCCTCCACAATCGAGCAATTTAACCTTCCATCTTTCCCTTCTGGAGTAGGTACAGCCACAAAGATAACTTCCGAATCTAGAAGATCCTCTAGTCTATCGGATTTCTTGTACTTATCATATCCCTTAACTTTGTGATACGTTTTTGTAAGAGTTTCATAGATAACTTCTCCCACAGTTCCGAGACCTATAACTCCTATCTTCATCTACTTCATCTCCTTAATCCGTAATATTCAGCTACTTTTTCCAATCCTTTTCTTAAGTTATACTTAGGTCTCCATCCCAAGGATTTTAATTTAGAGACATCTGGGCACCTTTTCTGGACATCTTGAGGAATAGGTGGTCTATGTTCTATTTCCCAGTCATTTCTTTGTTCTCCTATCACTTCGAAAATTAGGTCTAATAGTTTATTAATAGTGACTTCTTCTCCCGTTCCTACATTAAAAGTCTCATTTTGACTTTTCTTAGTTTTCATTAGAAATAAGAGAGCATCTACCAAGTCTTCCTTATAAGTAAAAGATCTTGTTTGTTGTCCAGAGCCAAGCATCCAGAATTTCTTGGGGAGTCCTTTGCTCTTTATCTCTTTGAGTCGATTAAAGAAGTCTGTTATCACATGAGGAGCTTCCTCACTTTCCTCTTCACCATAGATATTAAAAGGTCTTATGATTGTGTAGAAAAAGGAAAATTGTTTAGCGTAGATTTTTACTATTTCCTCTCCAAATCTTTTTGAGATATCATAAGCAGTCTTAGGTATCCTATTAGCATCTTCCTCTTTATGTGGAAGAGGACATTCTTCGAAATTATAGACACAGGAGGAACTAAAGTAAAAATAATGTTTAATTTTACTCTTAACAGCTTCTAAAGTGTTTAGAAGAATTAAAAGGTTAGAACGGATAAAGTCTGCTTCATTTTCATAAAGTTTAGTTATTCCATAGACTTTAGCAGCTAAGTCAAAAACAACATCAAACCTATCAAGAGTTATTGGCTCTCTTAAATCATGCTGAATAAAAGTAATCTTATCTAAGATATCTTTTAAGTTCTTTGCCTTTCCTCTTGAGAGATTATCTATTACAGTAACTTCATATCCTTCTTTTACTAATCTCCTCACTAGTGAAGAACCTATAAATCCTGCTCCACCAGTTACTAAGATCTTCCGAATTTCTTTTTCCAAAATGGATCACCTCTTGGGTAAGTTCTTAATTCTTCTGCGGCTTTTCCTCTTCCCAGAGGATTCTCTTTCCCAACCCAACTAAAGTAATAATCTAAGTCCTCTTCTGTAAAATATCCTAATTCAACTAACTCTCTCCAATTCCAATTCTGGTCTTTTGCCGCTTTATTTCTTCTAAAAACTCTAGAATGGTAACATTTCACAGTTGGATCTATGTAGACATTATAACCCATTAAGTATAACTTTCTGAATGTTGTATAATATGGATCTGGATCTGTAATTCTTACACTCTTAAAGACTTTAGTCTTGGCCAACCAGACCATGCAATAGCCTTTCATTTCCCAATACTTCCCGACTTCCCTAGTCTTTTCGAAAGGATAGGAATCTGCGATAGTCTCGGTTCCCTCAACTAGAGTTAAAGGACCAATTACATCCCAAGGAACTTTGGCTTCTAAGAGTCTATAAATAAGATCTGGAGGATGATAGACTATATCATTATCAGTAAAGAGAACTAGATCTGAATTGACTTGCCTTTGTAGTTGTCTCCACGCTTGTCCAATTAAATTGATCCCTTTATATTTCTCCGAAATCCATTTGTCAAAGAGAAGGGTCAATTTTCTATCTCCAAGATATTCTTTGATTGGTCTGATAGAATCTTCTTCATTAGGAACCACTACTAAGTAATCTAGTTTCTCATGAGGATATCTAATATTTCTGATACTTTTAAGACCTCGGATAGTTTCCAAGTCAGATCCTTTTGAATGCATAATAATACTTACAGTTGGAAGAGTCTCTGGTCCTTTCATTTTCTCAAGTTCTGTAGCAGGAACTTTTCCAGCTTTTATAAGGTCTTCAAGAAGAGGATGAGATTCGTTTACTATCATATGTTCAATCCGAACTTTTCTTGTTGCCCAAACTCTATATCCCAATTTTCTTGCATTCCAACAGAACTGGAGGAAAGGATAAGGATCTCCAAATTTAGCTTCTCTAAGAACTTTGCTTTTGCATAAGAGAAGAGTACCTACAGAACCTAACTCCATTAATTCTTCTTTAAAAAGCAAGTTCTCTTTTTCCCTTTTGAAGGGTCCGTAAATTTCACTGAAGCTTCTGTTATCTAAAGTTCTAAAGACTGTTGTATCGAAGAAATGATCATAATAATAGGGGAAAGGTGCTATTATATCTTTGTCATAAGAAAGGAGAACTTTTAACGTCTCTGGTGGAATGTTTTTAATGTCTGTATCGAGCAAAAGAACATATTCTTCATCTTTTAAATATTTTTTAAATTCATTAAATGGAAAGGAAGCATAAATTCTACTTGTGACTATTCTCTCTGTTGAAGGTTCCAGATGAATCTCGAAAGAGAACCTGTTCTTCTGAAAGCAACTTTCGAAAATTTCTTTGGTCCGATCATTTTCTCCTTCGAGGCCATAAATTACAACAAATCTAAGTAACTCTTTTGGATAGTCTAAATTAGAGAAATTCTCCAGAAACTTGGGTAAATATTTTTCATCTCCTTTCGAAGCTAGGCAAACAAGGATCTTAGGAAGAGTTTTTTTCATTTATTTCCTCCCTCAGATTTAAGACCATTTCACACCTAGTTGGATTATCTTTAAAGAACTTAACTACTTTCCACCCAAATTTCTTATAGAGCTCAAAGACATATTTTTCCCTAGTATCTACTGATAAGAAGATTTTCTCTATTTTTTTCTCTCTAGCTAAGTTAAGTAAAAAGGAAATGTGAGAAGTAGCTATCCCGATATTCCTGAACATAGGATGAACTACTATCCCAAATCTAGAACTTCTTTTTCTTAAATCAACTTTATCTAGATAAGCTAAGGAAATAATCTTATCTTCATACTTCCCTACTGTAAGGATTAGAGACTTTTCTTTGAGAATCCTCTCTAGAGCTACCTTAGCTTCTTTCCCAAATCTATACCATCTTTTGAAAGTCTCCTCATCAAGCTCCTCTAGAAATTTCTTGAGTCTCTCTTTTTCTTCAAGGATCTCGAACCTAATATTCTTTCTTATTAGAGTCTTAGGTACCCACTTCTTACCGATTTTAAGATAGCCAACCTTCTCCATTTTACTTCCTCATTTTCTTAAGTTCTTCTTTAGGTAAGAGGCCCTTAGCTACATACCATTCCACTGGTAGATGAACTTCTCCATCCTTCAGAACATCAGCATGCTCTATCTCTAACCAAGGACAGGCATAGACCTTATATCCTTTTTTCCTTGCATTCTTGCAGAACTGATAATGAGGAGCAGGATTTTCCCAATCTACTTCCTGAAAGACTTTTCCTTTTATCAGGATAAAGGTCCCTACTGAGTCTAACTCTACAGGTTCTTTCTTATCTAAGAAAGGAGGATGCCAAGCATCATAGAGCTTTCCGTTAATTACTAACTTATCAAATCTTTGTCCCGAATATCTAAAAACGTAAGTATCAAAGAACTGTCTAGGATTAGAGTTTTCTATCCAGACATAAGGAGCTACTATATCCAGATTTAACTTTACTAACTCCTTAAGAAGATTTGGTCGAATCTTCACTACATCTGTATCTGGAAAGAGAACAAATTCTTCTCCTTCATAGAGTTTCTTGAATTCATTGCAAAGTTCTGCATTATAGAGAGAACTTCTTATAGGTCTATGAAGAACTGGTTCCTCATAAACTTCATATCTGTAGTTTCTCTTCTTGTGAAAGTCTAAGATGATCTCTAAAGTATTATCTACTGATTTTCCATACAACCATACCCATCTCAATTTGTCTTTTGGATAATCTAATTCTTCCATTGCCTTTAAGAATCTTGGTAGATACTTGGCGTCGTTCTTAGTTGAAAGGCATATCATTATTTTAGGCCATTTAGTTCCCAGCTATCTTCCTCTCCTTTAAGCTCTTAAATCTTTTAGAACTTAAGTGTGGTAACTCTTCTCCTATTCTTTCTAGGAGAGGTAACCAATGTTTCTCTAAAGCAATATTCCATGTTTGTCTCCTTGCATACTCAAGACTTCTCTTTGAGAAATACTTCCTCTTAGAATCCTTATTGTAAGCTTCCTCTAGAGCATCAGCTGCTTTCTCCGGATCAGGTATAGAACTTATAGCATTAAGAGGAGAATAGACATAAGCTTTAGGAGGAACTAGCCAACCGCACTTACCATAGTTTACTCTTTCTATTAGAGCAGAGAATCCATTTACTATACAAGGAACTCCACATGCCTGAGCCTCTAAGACTGGAAGACAGAAACCCTCTCTCCTTGAGAGCATTAGAAAGACATCAAAGCAATTATAGAGTTTAGCCATTCCTGTCTCTGGAAGGCCTATTACACTTGAAATATATCTATCGTTCCAAACTATTTTATCATGAACTCCTATTTGTTTCGATAACTCAATTAAGTTCCTTCCCCGTTCATTCTCTGGATCAGTGTGTATTACTACTTCTACATCCTTCTTAGTATCAGGATTGTTATCTAAGAATATCTTTATTGCTTGGAACATACTATCCCATCCTTTCCTTGGCTCATCATCATTATTTGCAGCTACTATCCCTATTATAAATTTATCTTTCTCAAGAGTAAATCCTTTTCTACAAGAAGACTTATCTAGAGGTCTATAGACTTTAGTATCTACCCCATGCGGGACAAACTCTGCTTCTATTCCACTTTTCTTTAGCTCCTTTTGAGCATGTTTAGATGGAACAGCTATCCACTTGTAAGCTCTTAAGACATTCAGCCACTTCTCTGGATAGTTCTCGTGATCAATAGGTGAATAACAGAGAGAATTAGGAATCAGTCTGGCAAACTTAAGAGAGACCCAGAAATCTGCATGAAAGATTCCCAGGTCACACTGAAATCTCTTATAGTGTTCAGCAGCAGTCTTAAATCCTAATTTATCTAGAGATTCCTTAACAACTGGTAGGACATAGATTCCCTTATAATTAACTACTCCTCCAGGTTGTATTCCATAGTAAGCAGAACAAAAAGCTACAAATCCTTTATTCAGGAGACCAGCTAGAGTATACTTGGTTACTTTGCCATATCCACTACCTATATAGGGGGCTACTGAGTGCCATAAGATTCTCATATCTCTCCAAGTTCTTATTTCCTCTATCTTCTCTTTTATCTCTTTCTTTAATTCTGGGGTAAGTATTCTTTTACCTTTCTTTTTCTTTGACATGTTTCCTCACCGGTAAATTTACCTTTTCTTTCTTCTCAAGACTATAAGTAGCAACTTCAACTACTCTATCTCCTTCTATTTTTCTAACTATAACTTCAACTGGGAATTCTTCTCCTAAAGTAAAAATATAGTCAGTTTCAAACATAGTATGTCTTTCCCAACACTTCTCTGCCTCTTCTCTAGTAGGATAGATCTCACCACAGAAGTTACATCTCCAACCATGTACTTCTTCTACTTTAGATTTTTCTTCCAACTTTCCTCACCTTGATTTCTTCTATCCAAAATCCTTCATTATTGACATGTAATCCTTTTCCTTTAGCCATTATATAGCTTCCACATTCAGAACACTCAAGTACTAAGTCCATCTCTGTTTCTTCAATAAAGAGAGAGGAAGAAGTCCAAGTATAAGGCTTAACGGAAACCAAATACTCTAAGATCCTTAAATGCATAATTTCTCCACAAGCGAAGCATCTAGGTAAGATAGGACCATCCTCCAAAATCTTGCCCCATGTCTCTTGTGTAGAAAGTTCTCCCTTTAAGTAACTAGGCAGTCTTTTAATTCCTTTGAAGTTAGTTATCATTTTTCTATCTCCTCTTTCATCCTCTCTACAGCTTTCTCCCAACTCCATTTCTGTGCATTCTTCAATGCTTTCTCTCTTGTCTTCTCCCATGCTTGTCTTACTTGAATAAGGAATCTCATTTTCCGATAAAGATCTGCTACTGAGATTAATCCGACTTTTCCTACAGAAGTTTCTAAATATTCATTTACTTTTACATATAATGCTCCATTTCCAAGAACTTCTCTAGAAGCTCCATGTTCTGAAGCTATAACAGGTACACCACATGCCTGTGCTTCTAATGCAGGAAGACCAAAGGCTTCTGATCCGGGACTAATATAAACATCTAAACTTCTGAGATAGTCTCTAACTGCTTCTCTACTCAAAGGCAATCCATAAAGTTTTTGTTCTATAAAGATAGGTGAGATTCCTAATCTCTTAGCTAGAGACATTAAATCATAGTGACCATGATTCTCAGCTGCTATTGTGAGAATTCCTTGTTTCAAACGAGCATAAGCTTCCATTACTCTTGGTATCTGTTTTCTTATATCATTCAATCCTAAATATCCAAATCTAAATTCATGCCACCTTTTCTTCTCTGGACTAAAGAAATTAAGATCAACTCCATGAGGAACTACACTAGCTTTTATCCCAGCTTTCTTAAGAACCCTTCTTGAGTATTCAGAAGGAGTTATAACTTGGTCGAATTGAGAGAATAAACTTCTATACTCATATGGAATTTCTTGCCCTTCACATGGAAGATAGAGAATTCTTTTTCCTTTTAAGTGAATTAGTTCTTTCTTCATTGAATCAAGAAGCCAGAAAGAATGAAAAACTACTGTTACATCAGGGTTAAATTTCTTAAAGTAATAACTTATCTGGTAGTCTTTCTCTAATTGAAAAATCCTTATGTTCTCACCTATCTTCAAAGGAATACCTGAATATCCTAAAGAGAGGACTTCAAATTTATACTCAGGCATCCTAGTTAGTAACTCATAAGTAACTGTTCCAAAAGAAGAACCTCGAAGGGGAAAGTCGGACAACCAGACGATCTTTTTCTCAAACTTATTTACCATGTTTCCACCTTCTAAGAACTTTAGAGACTTTACCTGTTCTTAGATTAACATATCCAGGATAAACTATCTTCTTAAGAGGATTAGTAATTACCTTTGCATTCTCAAATTGAATCTGTCTAAGATCCTCTAACTTTTCTAAAGGTTGTTTTATAAATAAGAAGTAAGACTTCCCATCGAAGAGAAGAAGACAGTCATATCCTTCCCTGTACTTTTTTTCAGCTATCTTTTCCAATGCCTCTTTCTTTCCTGTAAGAACTATTTTATCTAGAATAACAGTTTCTACCACAGGCTTAGAGTTATTGAATACTTCAAAGGAATATATTCCTACCTCACAACTCTTTCCACACTTAGAAGCCTGATCTAATCTCATCTTCAACTCTTCTTCAGAAAGGATTAATCTATTCTCTCTTAGCGCTATTAGAGGAAATCTTATCCACATCCTTCCTCTCTCCCAAGAATCTATCTAAAGTAATTTCACTAACCTTTTTCTTTCTTTTCTTTACTCTCTTCTTACTTCTTAATTCCTCTCTTAGCAAGACTTCTATCTCTTCCCACGAAAGATTCAAGGCCTCTAAGAACTTTTCTATTTTAGGCTTAACGGTTTTCTGAATCATCTTAGGATAATCTACTTTTACCCACTCAGGGAACTTAGTATTCTCATCAAAAGCTATAACATTTAGATCTTTCTTTACTTTACTTTCAAACTTAGGTATGTTCTT
>Ga0190361_1000620_pt1 | contig 13997 bp, 18 predicted proteins | sample 48721845_MG_FD_161273 | JGI IMG/M metagenome (GOLD analysis project Ga0190361, IMG submission 161273) | Hydrothermal vent microbial mat bacterial communities from Southern Trench, Guaymas Basin, Mexico - 4872-18-4-5_MG | ecosystem: Environmental > Aquatic > Marine > Hydrothermal vents >...
CCATCCATGCGCCATAATAAGATGCGCTGCAGCAAGGAGCATTTATGCGCGTCTTTGTGGTGGAGAATCCAATAGCAGGAGTGAGGGGTGGCGATTTGGGGGAGGCGTTTGCGACGCGGCTTCGTCGTTGCGGTTTTGATGTGGTCGTTGAACGAACATCTCACAGGGGTGATGCGGCACATCTTGCCCGCGCCACAACCGCAGATGTCGTGGCTGTTGTAGGCGGGGATGGAACATTTAATGAGGTGGTCAACGGCGTATTCGGACAGGATAAAGCGGTGGTTGCTGTGCCTGCAGGTTTGAGCAATGTTACGGCGCGTTGTCTGGGACTGCATACGCCAAAAGATGCGCTGAACGCGCTTATTGCACGCCGCTTCCGCAACATTGATGTCTTCGTGATGGAGACTGGGCAGTGGCGGAGGTTTTTTGTGGCGATGGGAGGGTTTGGATTTGATGGCAGTGTAGTGGAGGCAACCCACACGGCGCGCAAAAAAGGTGTCAGTTTTGCAGGCTATGTTCCGGGCATAATAAAGGCGCTGTTTCGGCGTCACAAACAGATGGATGTCTTTGCAGACGGCGAAGCGGTTGGGCGAGGGCGGTTTGTGGTGGTGGCGAATGTGCCGTATTACGGGGGACCGTTATGGCTTCTGCATAGAGCGCGGTTTGATGACGGATTGTTGGATGTTTTGGTGTCGGATACGGAAGGGCTTGGCGCGCTGGCTCTACACGCAGGCGCTGTTTTCGGGCGCCATCTGCGCCACAGACGAGTGCGAACTTTCCGCTGCAGACATCTTTTCTTGCGCCCCGCAGAATGTGGACACATTGACGGCGAGCCGCTACCCGCCGCACCCGATATCACCATCCGCTTCGCCGGCAAACTCAAGGTCGCTTTTGGGGAGAAGTTGTGGAGAAGAAAAGATTTGTGATAAGACGGGCTCGCAAACCGGTGGACGATTTGCGTAAGAGTTTGAACGATGAGCAGTGGGCGGCGGTGACGGCGCCGTTTTGCCCTGTTCTGATAATCGCAGGCGCAGGCACAGGCAAAACCCACACCCTGACACATCGCCTCGCATATATGCTGCGCAAAGGGATACCAGCGGGGCGTGTGGTTCTGTGCACATTTACGAACCGCGCGGCGCGGGAGATGCTGCAACGCGTTCGCACAATATGCGGCTCACTGGCGGACGCCGTTCTTGGCGGCACATTTCACCATGTTGCAAACTACATACTACGCCGCTACGCCGCCTTTGTCTCATACCCTGCAAACTACACCATACTTGACTCAGACGACGCCGCAACGATGATAAACCACTGTCGTGCCGACTCTCCTATCGTCAAATCCCTCAAACGCTTCCCCTCAAAATCGGTGCTGCAGGATATCTACTCCAACGCCGCCAACCGGATACTCTCCATTGAGCAGGTGGTGCTGCAGAAATACCCTGACTTTGTGGAGTTTCTGGAGGAGATAGAGCAGATACACCAAAGATACCAGAGGCGGAAGCGCGAGGCGGCTGCGATGGATTATGACGACCTTCTGACAAACTTTTTGAGACTGCTGCGGGATGAGAAGGTGGGCGGTGAGATAAAAGCGCGCTTTGAGGCGGTGCTTGTGGACGAGTATCAGGACACAAACGCGCTGCAGGCGGCGATTGTGGAGGAGTTGGCACGCCCGCACGGCAACATCACCGTGGTGGGCGACGATGCGCAGTCAATATACTCCTTCCGCGGCGCTGAATTCCGCAACATCATAACCTTTCCCGAACGATGGGAAAACTGCCGCGTCTATCGCCTTGTGCGCAACTACCGCTCCACCCCAGAAGTGCTTGCCTTAACTAATGCCTCCATCGCTCACAATGTCCGCCAGTTTCCAAAGGAGTTGGTGGCGACGCGTCCTGCAGGACCGCTGCCTGCGGTGGTGGTCTGCGATGATGTGCAGCAGCAGGCGGAATTTGTGGCGCATCAGGTGCTTGAGTTGCGCGAGCAGGGTATCCCGCTCAACGACATCGCGGTGCTTTATCGTTCGCACTGGAACGCGATGGAGTTGCAGGTGGAGTTGGCGCGACGGGGGATACCGTTTGAGGTGCGCAGTGGTCTGCGTTTCTGGGAGCGTGCGCATATAAAAGATGTTATAGCGTTTTTGCGGTTGGTGGAGAATCCGCGTGACGAGATGGCGTGGACGCGAGCGTTGAAGTTATTCTCTGGGGTTGGAGAGAAGACGGCGCAGAAGATATTTGCGTGGGCGCGGGAGTCAGAGGAGCCGCTTAAGCGGCTGAAGAGTGGTCTTTCGCGGCAGCCGCAGCGTGCAAGGAACGGGTTGAAGGAGTTTTTGCGGGTTGCGGAGGCGGTGTCTGCGGCGCGCACAACAGGTCCCGGAGAGATGATGCGCCAAGCGCTTGCCGCAGGACTGGAAAAGGTCTTTGAGAGCCGCCATCCCGACTGGAAGCAGCGTGTTGAGGATATAAAAAGGCTTGCTGATTATGCGGACACTTTCAAGGATGCGGGCGAGTTTCTGTCCCACATAGCGATAGCGACCAATTTGACGGCGGAGACAGCATTAGCGGCGGGTTTTGGCGAGGAGGAGGTGCTGGTGCTGTCCACGGTGCACCGCGCGAAGGGGCTTGAGTGGCGTGCGGTTTTTGTGATATGGTGCGCAGAAGGCGCTATGCCGCCGCGAACCGCACAGTTTGACGACGAAATAGAAGAAGAAAGGCGGGTCTTCTATGTTGCCTGCACCCGCGCCAAGGAGCAGTTATTCCTGACGCTTCCGCGTATGCGATACGCAAGCCGCAGATGGGGCGTGCAGGATGAGGCGACCCTGCTTGAGGTGAGCCGCTTTATTCGCGAACTGCCTGTTGAGGTTTATGAGCCCTACGATGTTGAGATTGCAGAGGAGTGAGGTTTCAGGTTGATACAGCGGATGCAGCAGAATAAAATACCCGTCGTTTGAAGAAGGGTGTGATGAGCAGAGAAGCGGCGAGAAAGTGGTTTGAACAGGCGTGTCACGACATAGAGATGGCTGAGAAAAATATTACTATTGGTGGGTATGATGTTGCGGCGTTTTTGGCGCATCAGTCTGTGGAGAAACTACTCAAAGCAGGCTTCCTGATGGAAGGCAAACGGATGCCAAAGACCCACTTTATAGATGAGTTAGCGGAAAAGTTGGGTGTTCCGCGTCGTCTTCAGGATAGGATTCTGGAACTCACCCCAGATTATACACTGGCAAGATACCCTGATGTGTCTGATACGGTTCCCTACCAGCATTACAGGAAGGAGACGGCGGAGGAGAAGGTGCGTATCGCCAAAGATGTGCTTGACTATTTTAAGGAAAGATGGGGACAACCATGAAGGACATATGGCTTGAGAGATTTAAGAAAAAGGTTTTGCCAATTTTGAAAAGCAGATTTAAGCCAACTCGTGTGATAGTGTTCGGCTCAAGGGCGCGGGGAGAAGGAGCGGAGCACTCTGACATAGATGTGGTTGTGGTATCAGAATCGTTCAGAGGGATACCTTTTCTTAAGAGGATGCCCATTCTTTTGCGCCTAATTAAGGGATTTGGGAAACATATAGACTTTCTGTGTTATACAGAGGAGGAGTTTGAGCGGGTAAAAGTGACATCCAGTATTGTGGGAGATGCGGTCAGGGAGGGGATAGAGACGGTTTCAGGTTGATACAGCGGATGCGGCAGAATAAAATACCCATCGTCTGAAGGAGGAGTTGATGAGACCGGAACCTGTGACAGTGGGATATGAGGTTTTGTTTATGCATCTTCCGCGCAAGTATGAGAAGTTGACGCTGAAGGAGTTTGAGATAGAGTTAGCCAAGAGCGCGTTGGCGTCAGATTATGCGCGTTCGCAACTGCAGGGTTCTGATGCGAGCGGATACGAGTTGCTGCTTGAAGGTGGCGGGATGGGTGCGGAGTCGGCGATGCGTGTGGGGCTTGACGGGATACGGATATTTGAGCGCCAGACAGGCATAACGGTGGAGCGTTTCATACACAAAGTGCGTGAGATACTGGAGTTGGCGTTTAAGCGTCTGGAGATGCGCTTTCTGTTTGGGCAGGTGACGACGGTGCGTTCGCTGTTTGAGCCGACGGCGTATGAGGACTCGCGCGATTTTCTGGCAACAGGTCTGTGTTCGCTGAAGGACAAACTGATGGAGCATTTCAAAAGCGCACCGCCTGTAGGGGTCGGGCTGACCCTCCATTTCATCCCTCGCGGAGAAGCGGGAGTTGAATATCGTGTTGCGCTCTCCCCCCTTTACAACGACATAAAACGGCTGCTGGCTGAATGCACCAACACATTTGACCCCTCAATGCAGAAAGTGCAGATAACCCCTGCCAACCTTGACCTTGTTGAGCGCAAGATACGGCAGACATACGATTTTCTGAACAGCGATGTGTTGGCGTTTCTGGACAAGTATGATAAGAAGGAGACGCCGAAATGAGCCTGTATGATATATTTCGGGAGATGCAGGAGTTGAGGCGCCGACGGCAGGGGTTGTGGAGTTTTGAGTTTCTTGAGTATCAGGAGGCGCTGCCAGCAAGGCGTTTGACGCTGCGGGTGGTTCGCGGCGAGGTGGTGAGGGTAGGATGCCCGGAATTGGAGATGGAGGCTGAAGGCACCGATGAAGTGGAGGCTCTAATGCGGTTTCTGGAGTTGTTTTACGAGGCGAAGAGGGCACATATACTGGGTCGGCGACGGCTCAGCCTCTTTGACATTCCCCATTACTTCGCACGGGTGGAGGAGATGGGGGAGTAGAACCGCGCGCAGCGGTTTTGTCCCCAGCAATCCGTAAAGTCTCTGCAACAACCACAAGCAGAAGAGGACCCGCCACGAATCCAACAGGTCCCATTGAGAGCAGACCTCCTATAAAACCGAGCCAGAGAAGAAAAGTGTTCACTTTTGCGTGTCGTCGCATAAGGAGCGGTCTTAAGACGACATCAGGAAAAGCGCAGACCACAGGATACCCAACCGCCAGCATCAAGACCCCGTTTGTAGGGTTGCCCTCAACAAATGACCAGATGCTTAAGGCAAGCATAATGAGTGTGGGACCAAGGAAGGGGACGAGTTGGAAAAAGGCGCAGAGGGTAGCCCAGAAAAGGAGATGGGAAAAGCCGAGAAGAGCGAAGAAGGGTAGGGCAAGGACGAAGGTGGCAAGGGCGGTTAAGAGATGGGCGAAATATATGGCATAGAGCGTGTCGTATGCGCGCTGAAGCAGTCGTTTGAAAATCTCTGTCTGCTTGGGGAAGAGGGAGATGAGGGATGCGAGGATAGAATCGCCGCGAAGGAGGAAAGCAAAAAGTGCGATAACAAAAAGAAGGAGATGAACAAGCGCAAGACCTGCTTTGGTGAGGATGGGGTATAGATATGAGGCGGCAGCGGAGATGGTTTTTGCGGCGTAGTCGGAGAGTGCTGGGCGCTGGGGCAGCAATGTGGCAAGCCAGTGTGACACCTTATCGGCAAAAGAGACAGCGATTTGTTTGAGGTCGTCAGCGTGGAGGATGAAAAGCAGAACAAGTGCGGCAACTATGGCGGACAATGCAAGAAGGACAAGGAGGGTGGTGATGGTTGAGGCGAGGGTGTTTGCGGTGTTGGATTGTGGTTTGCGCAAGATATGGCGGAGACGCTCCTTAAGGGGGAAAGCGACAGATGCGACCGTTGCCGCCAAAAAGAGTGTGACAACAACCTTCCAGAAAGCGACCAGCGCAGCAGCAGCGAAGACCACAAAAAGCCATCGCCGAAAGACCGCGTTATGGTAGGAGTTTGACATAAGCGACATCTTCTATGCGGAAGCCGAAGTCGCCTGTGTTGATGAAGCCGCGTTTCATATCCTTGTGCATAATCATACGAACGATTTTTGCGAACGCCTTTTCACGCTGCGTTTTTTCGTCCTCATCCGCCTTTTTGGGAATCTGAACCTCAAAGCGAACCCTATGTTCCTGTCCGTTCTTAAAACCCAGCAGCACTTCAACTGTCATAGTTTTTTCCTCCAACGGCGTTTCAAAAAGCGCCCATCGCCTTCAAACCAGTAGCCGCACGGGGTGTTGGGGTTGATGAGGTCGCGTTCGCGCAGGTCAATGGGGTCAATAGGGAAGGCGCGGCAGTTAGGTGGACGGATTTTGTATATGGAGCAGTATGAGGAGCCGTCGGGACGGGTTTTGAGGTGGGGACATTTATGTGCGAGTTTGCAGCAGGCACCGCAGTGGCGGCATGCGCCGTTGCGGCGTTTGAGCCATTCTGCCACATAGCGTGGGCGAAACACTATGTAGAAGAAGCGGCGAACCTTGCCCATAAGAAGGCGAAACCGTTGCGCCTCGCTCAACTCTACTTTAACCCGGCTCAATATTGCGCCTCCTTGAGTCTATGAAGATGCGGCGAATTTCCTCAAGGGTGTAGCCCGATTTGTTAAGCATATATATCAGTTTTGCTCTTCGCACGGCGCGGCGGTCAAACAACAATCGTCTTCGTCGCCCCTTTCCGAGCGGTTCTATCAACCCCAGCATCACATAGCGCCTTAAAAGCGTTTCTTTAAGTCCTGACAACTTCATCAGTTCGGCAAATGTGAGTTTCTGCTCTTGCATTATATCCGCCTTTATTGGGGTTCGCCACTGTTATCTGGCGCTGGAAGTGAAAGGGCTATCGCTGTCACATCGTCGTTGAAGACTGTGCCGCCTCTGAAGGAGTAGAGGGCGTTCATAACGGTGCGGACAGCACCTGGGGCGTTTTTTGGTGCTCCTGCTAATGCATCCAGAATTCTCCGAACCCCGAATTCCTCTTTGCTTGAAGGATTTTGCGCTTCCACGAGCCCGTCAGTGTGTAAGAAAAGCACCGTTTCAGGCTCAAGTTTCACTGAGGCAGGCTCAAGAGTTTTGCGGAAGGTTTTTGTGTCGCCGATGCAGAGACCTATACCACGGGTGTTGATTGTGGCAGGCGGTCCGCCGGACTGAATCAGTATTGGGAGGTTGTGTCCTGCGCGAGCGAACTGGAAGACCTTACTGCGGGTGTCAAGCACCCCGTATATGGTGGTGACGAAGCGTCCTTCAGGCACATCGGGGCGGAGGTCCTCGTTTGCGCGCACAAGGACACGAACAGGGTCAACCAACACATTTGCCCATATCTCAATGACCTTTTTGACCATTCCTACGAGAACGGCTGCCTCTATGCCGTGTCCCGCCACATCGCCTATGAAGATAGCGTAGCGCTCGTCGGGCAGAGGGATGAACCCGAAGAAGTCGCCGCCCACCATATCGCAGGGTAGATAGACAAATGATGTTTGACAAGAGCCGAGTTTTGGGGGCAGACGCGGGAAGAAGCGGCGGACGATTTCGCGGGCTGATGTGAGCGCTTTTTCCAACTCCTTGGCGCGCTCAAAGCGTAGGCGTCCCTGACGAACGGCGCTTGCAGCGTCTGATGCTGCATCAATCGTCTCAAACTCTCCTGATGCCCCCGACAACCCCAGCAGTTCCACCAGTCTTGGTGGTGGTTTCACCAATCTGAGCCTGTTCCCGAAACGCCGCTTCAGACCACGCAGAAACATTATCAGCGCCATACTTATTGGGCTGACATCGTGCAACTCAAGCGCCACATCGCCGTCTATTCCCGAGAACGCCCGTGCCACCACATCGCTTTTTTGCGCATCAAACCGCCCCTCCATCCTGACATATGCCATATTCCCTTGGTAGAAAACATCTATGCGAAGACGCCCATCGTTGTATATTGCTCCTTCTTTTGCTCTCACTTTTGTTGCTCCAATGCCTGCAGGGTTTCTTTGAAGAGGCGCTCTTTTGGGGCGAGGCGGCAGGCTGTTTTCAGCGCTTTCTTCGCGCCTGCTTTATCGCCTGTCATAAGTAGTGCCACTCCCAGTCTGTAGTGCAGCCACGCATCCTTGGGACGCAGGCGGCAGGCATCTCCCAACGCCCCCGCCGCGTCATCATAACGCTTCAGTTGCGCGTATACATCTGCTATGACGCATAAGATGCTGGCTTTTGCCGCCTTCAATGTGTCCTCATACGCCGCCACATCCTCATCCGTCCGCAATTTTGTGTGTCTTCCAGAGCGCAGAACCACTTCCTTTCTCAACTCCCGAACCTTAGCCAGAAAGTCGGCATTGGTTATGTTCGCCAGTTCGGAGTCTATATATGCAAGCGATATACGGGCGGCGTCCAATGCCTTGCGTGCCACAACCTCTACGCCTCCCTCATCGTCTGCGCGACCTTTCTTAAGACACAGAAGGTATGCGCGGGCAAGTCCTTCATATGCCGGACCATACGCAGCGTCCGCAAAAAGTGTTGCCCGAAACTGATGCAACGCCTCCTTCCAGTCCCCTACATCCAGTGCCATCTGCCCCAACTGATACCGTATCTCACGACGCGTTTCCTCTGTCAGACGCTCCGGCATAAGAAGCAGTCTCATCAGGTGTTTGCGTGCTTTTTTGAAGTTCTTGTCCACCGAATATGCGATTATTGTTGCGGCAAGTTGAGCCTTAACGCAACCTGGGTCTATCTCTGCCGCGCGCTGAAACGCCGCCAGCGCCTCCGCCAGCCTCCCCTGCCTCCACAACTCATACCCTTCCTCCACCTTCGCCCGTGCGAACAACTTCTCGTCCTCCGTCACCGTCTGCGGCATCAACTTCTTGCTCGCTTCCCTTATTATCCGTTCTTTGTTTGCCTCATACCACTTCTGCCATTTCTGCAGCGCCGCTTGCTGCTTCTCTAACCCCTTTTGCGGGTCGTATCCGAAGTCTGAGCCAGCGATTTTTTTGAGACGCTCAAGTGCCATTCGCCGCACCCTCACCTCTTTCATCCTCAATCCGCTCATCAACTGTGGCAACCCCAGATATATCCCCGCATCCGCCAGCGCTGCCGCCGCCGCAAACCTTAACCTCCCATCCTCGCTCTTTAGCAACTCCGCCACATCGTGGTAGCGCCCCAACCGTGCCAACGCCGCAAGACAATACCCCCTCACCAATGCGTCCTCACTCGGATGCGATACCAAAAATTTCAAAAGCGGTATCACCGCATCCATATAGCCCAGCATCAACTCTTTCAGAACCTCTATCTTCACCTGTGGATTGTTGCTCATCAGACGCTTATGTATGTCTTTGACTTCCTCCATCATCCGCGGTGTCAGGTAACGGTTCAGGTCGCAAATCTTCAAAACCCTGTCTATCACCTTCTGCACACGCACAGGTTGCTTAAATCTCAAAGTTTTGAGCGGCTCCTCCGCAAAAACTCCCATCTTTATCAGTTGCTTCTCCGCCGCTTTTTGCTCTTTCTCATTCCCCGCACATAACTTCGCCAGCAATTCCTCCACCCGCTTCCAGAACTTTCCTCGCACCGCCTCCGCCGCTTTCTCTATCTTCTGAACCTCATCATAAGGTATCACCACCTTGACCTTGCCGCTTTTTGTCCGCTTTGTTACAACAACAACCCGCTTTTCGGGGTCAACACTCACTTGCCCCACCACCACTGTCCCATCCTTGCGAAATACGCGGTCGTTCTGCAACACTTCCTTCCGCTCCTGCGCAAAGTGTATTCTCTTTATGTCCTTTTTCAGCAGCGTTATTGAACCGTGTTTGCCGCGCAGCAATATCGTCGGTCCGCCTGTGTCCACCACCCACCCGCGCAATACGCGACCATCCTTCAACTCCACCTCGTCCCTTTCCTGCTTCTTCTGCTCCTCCTTATTCGGGGGCTGCGGTGGTTTTTCCTGCCCAAATACAGCAACACAAAAAGTAAATACAAGAAGCAGAACTCTCATCATTTACCCTCGCGCCAGCGACCTATCTTAAGATAATAACCTATATTGGCGTTCTCATCCATAAACGGCTGAATAACGCCATTAGGTGATGTTAGAATCGTGGTCACCCCAGGACCATGCCCGCTTACAACACAGCGACCGTGAACAACAACACCGATTGAGACAGCGCCTTTCTTGTAGATTCTGCCGTATGAATGGTCGGCATCCTGTATCGCCACAACATCCCCAAAACGCAACTTCTTAAGCCCGTATTTTTCCACTGTCTCCTCATCAAAAAGTTGGATGTCGTAGTCACCGCGATGGCAGTCGTTTGCGCCGAGTCCCGAGCCCATTATGTGCGCCGGCACAACCGCTGCAACACCTACCCTTAACCTCTTCCCGCGTTTCCTTATGTTCATCTTCCCAAGAAGTTCGGGGTCTATGTTCATCACCGAAACGCCTTCCCAGTCCAGAAGTTCAAGTCCCAGACCGAACGCCTCTATCAACACCTTGTCCTGTGGTAGCAGTTTGCCAAGCGTCTCATCATCAAAGTCGCATATCACATGCTCTATGCCGCCGTGTTTGCCTGTTACAACGCCCACAGCGCCCTTTGCATCCCCGCTCACAACGCGCACACGGTTGCCTATGCACGCATACAGGTTAAATGCGATGTTCTCGTCTTTGTCCTTATTCTTACAGGAAACTCCCGGCTCAAGATGGTCAGCCTCCCAGTGCCAGACAGGATCGCCCACTTTCACATTGTAGGTTATTCCACCCACAGAAGGCAGTCTAACGGGTCTGCCGTCATAGGTTATCTGATAGAACTGTCCCGCGCGGTGTTGTGTAACCTCACCCACAACGCAGCAGCGAACAAGATTCTCAACATTCGTTCTCAACACCCTCTTCCTCCTTACACTCTCTTTGTTTCTATAGTAGGGGAGTATACCCTATTTAAGCCTTCTATGTCTACAACCTGAACGCGACAGTTAAGCATTCATAAAAATGAACTTTCTCTCAAACGCTGTGAAATTGCGGATTTTGATGCGGCGAAATTTCAAAAAAGCCCCCTTAATCAACTAACTGATATTTTTTGCGTCCTTCTTCGTAGAGGTCGGCGCCGTAGGTGTCGTTCACAACCGTCGCGGGGAAGTCCTCAACGACCAATTCACGCACTGCTTCAGGACCGAGGTCTTCAAAGGCGATCACTTTTGCCTGTTTGACTTTGTCGGCAATTAGTGCTGCCGCACCGCCTGTTGCCGCAAGATAAACCCCCTTATACTCCACAAGTGCTTTTCTTACCGCCTCGCCACGGTTCCCTTTCCCTATGAACGCTTTCACTCCCAATTTCAGCATCCCTTCTGTGTAGGGGTCCATACGGTAGGAGGTTGTGGGACCACAGGGACCGATGGGTTTGCCGGGTTTTGCTGGCGCGGGACCGACATAGTAGATAACGGCGCCTTTGGGGTCAAACGGGAGCGGCTCACCTTTTTCGGCGAGTTCCAGCAGGCGTTTATGTGCGGCGTCGCGCGCCGTGTATATTACGCCTGTTATCAAAACCTTATCGCCCGCGCGCAGTTGGCGCACCGCATCTTCTGTGAGTGGTGTTGTCAGAGAAACAATTGCCATCGGAAAACCCTCCAAGAAGACTACGGTGATATGATAGCACGATAGGGAGTAGAAATGGAGAAAAAATGGGAGGGGGCGGACTGAAAGAGCGGCCCGCACCCCCTCCCGTTGCGGCTCTATTTGGGTATCCAACCGAAGGCGGCATCATAATCGTTAGAGCCTGTGGGGTCAAGGGAAACATCCGCGCCCCGCCAGTCGTTCTCCTCCACCGTATAGTTGCTGGATGGTTCCTCCAATATGTAGTTGCCGGATGGCGGGGTGACTATAACTGTCACATCTTTCATTTCCTGTGGGGCAGTGGTGGATGTTATGTTGTCGTCTGTGAAGCGGCTACCTGTAAATCCGAAGAGATGCTTTGAGAGTTTTTGCGAGTAGGTGATGGCATAGGGTCGCAGGGGTCCGTTGGCGCCTGTTTGGTATGTCTTTTGGACATTGCCGTTTGAGGGATTGAAGAAGAGGATGATGCCGGTCTGTGTAGAGTTGTTGCTTGCGGTCCAGACTCCGCTACAGGCTTTTGGAGAGGCAAGGTTGGTTTCCCAGCATTTGCTCCAGAGGACTGACCAGTTGCCGGTTTCCTCTTTAAGGCGGCACGCGAGGATGGCGTATGTGTATTGGGACAGCACCGACCAACGGACCCGAGAAGCGAGCACAGCCTCGTTGCCTTCTATGTGGAGCGTAAGGCACGACAGGAAAATTGCGTTTCCGAGCCCGCTGTGGTTAACTTCAATCTTTGAGCACAACTCAACACTGGGTGTTGAGAGGTCTATCTTCCAGAGCAGAGCGTTGCTGCCTGTGCCGTACCTTTTGTCTAGGATGTAGCAGGTGTTTTGTGTGACGAAGATTTCGTCAGCGCAGTTGTCTATGGAGGCGGCGCCGTCGTTTGCCGAGAAACGCCACATCTTCTTCACGCTGCCGTCTGCAGCGTCTAGTTCTATTATAAGTCCGTTTTCATCGCTGTATGAGGTGAGCCGTTCCCAGGAACCGACAAAGATTCTGCCATCATCTGTAGCACAGAGTCCTGTTACATCAAGGGTTTGTGTGGAGGAACCGTGTTTGTATGTGATTTTGGTTCCCCATATCTGCTGGCAGGTATCGGGGTTGAAGGCGGCAATGGAATAGGATTTGGCGGCGATGACCATATTCTTGCAGAAGGCAAGGTGATATATTCGTGAGGAGAATCTTTTAGCCCAGCGCCAGCGTCGCTCCGATAAATCGTAGCAGGCAAGGATGGCGCTATTGAGGAGGTTGTTCCACCACGAAAGGACGACGAGGTTGCCTTTGCAGGCGATGGCGGTGGGGGCGTCATCGTCGCCGATGAGTCCTGCGACGAAGAGTGTGGGCGCATTGACAGAAGACGGGGTTTCAACGGGGTCGGAGAGGAGTCCGCCGGGGGCTGTGGCGTAGACGCGGTAGGTGACTGATGAACCGGGGGTTGCGTTTTTGTCGTGCCAGGAGGTTGAGTCAGGTGCGATGCGTGCCACATCCACCCAGCCGGTGTTGTTTATGTTGCGCTGGATGAGGTATCCGCTTTCGGATGCGGAGTTGTCTGACCACTGTAGTCTGATGGCGTCGGCGGTTTTGGGGGTGACGGTCAGGTTTGAGGGGGCGGCAGGGTGGACATCCAATCGGATGCTTGCCCGTGCCGAAAGCGGTGGGTTGCTTGAGTCGCTCACCTCTACCTCAAACAGGAAGCGTGCCGCCTCAAGCGGCGTGCCGCTTATTTGTCCGTCGCCAGAAAGCGTTAGTCCCCAAGGCAGAGACCCAGAGACAAGGCGCCAACTGTAGGGAGGTGCACCCCCCGCCGCGGAAAGGCTCTTGGTGTAGGATACCCCTTCCACCGCGTCAGGAAGGGTGGTTGTCGTGATAACCACCTGTCCTGCCTGCCCCGCATCTACAAAGAAAGCCACAATCTGCAGCGGTTGCTCAACAGTTATAGACAGTTGACTTTGCAGCCCCAGAATGTTGCCTTGCCCATCCTGCCAATGACTGAAAAGATAACCGCTTGCCGGCTGGGCTTGAAACATCACCACCTCGCCTTCGTCGTACCACTCTTTCTGAGGCGAGACAGAAACGCTACCCCCGCCGGCGGGACTGACGCTCACCTCAACTTTATGCTGGGTCTGCCAGAGCCATCTGAGGAGCGAATTCTCCGTCAGGGCGAAGGTGAGGGAGTTTGAGGTGCCATTTTGTGGGACGGAGCCTTCTCCCTGCCAGCCGACGCAGAGGTGGCGCGTTTTGCTGCCCAGTGCGACCACCTCCGATTCAACAGAAGCCTCAATCACAGGAGGTGTAGTGAGGTCGCATTTGTAAGTGTGGAGTCCGACAGAGGGTTGTGGATTGCCGTAGGCGCTCTCAACTGTCAGAGTGAGAACGGCATCCAGCCTGTGCTCTCCGCAGGAGGTGAGCAGCACAAAAGCAAGCGCGACAACCAGCACCTTACGCATCGCATCTCCTCCAAACCCGCTTGGGAGGATATTATAGCTTTTTGTATCTTTCCTGCAAGGGGTGAGTTTTCTGATGTATTCCCAGTTTTGGGCAACAAGAAACAGTTAACGCTTAAATCAACATAAAAAACCTCCGAAGAAACCATTAGAAGGCTTCTTCGGAGGACAAAAAATGTCAAAAACTCTTCAA
>Ga0190361_1000621_pt1 | contig 13978 bp, 20 predicted proteins | sample 48721845_MG_FD_161273 | JGI IMG/M metagenome (GOLD analysis project Ga0190361, IMG submission 161273) | Hydrothermal vent microbial mat bacterial communities from Southern Trench, Guaymas Basin, Mexico - 4872-18-4-5_MG | ecosystem: Environmental > Aquatic > Marine > Hydrothermal vents >...
TTAAGGCTTTATCTTTGAATTCTTTTGTTTGGAATGCAAGAGTAAATCCTTTTAAGAAATGATCTGGAGCATATCTGAAATCTCCGTGACAAGTTCCTAATCTTATATGTGCCTGAAGAACCCATCTTTTAGATTTTGAGAAACTTTTCTTCTCGCATTTGATAATCCATTCTTTTGGGATTTTTTTCATGTGAGAATCCCAGAATTTGACGATATTGGACAAATAAACTTTTTGATCGTGACTTAAACTCCAAAAAGGAAAATTGTGTTTTTTCTCAAAATCAAGAACTTTTTTCCAGAGGTCGGGATGATGATCTCTTAAGTAAAGCCAGTGTTCTTTGTTGGCAAAAGGGCAAGCGTAACAACCTGTTCTTGAGAGATAATTATAAATCGGAGATATAGGAATTTCGTTTTCTCTTAAATAAGAAAAAACTTTTTCTTCAGACCAATCTGCAATAGGATAAGTGACCTTTGTTCCGAAAAGGCTGAAATAGCCGTATTTGGGAAGATTGAGATTTCTTCTTCTTAAGGATTCTGAATGACGGGTACCAAGGGCGACAACTATTTTATCTTTTGGGATGTCAAGAGAGTTTAAGAATTCTTTCACGGGGAGAACTTTCATTTCTCTTGAACAATAAGGGGCTTTCGCTGACGGAGGTTTGTAATCGTGAGATGCAATTATTGAGAAGAGGTCTTTTCCTCTGATTATGTGAAGTTTAACTCCTAATTTTTTGCAGACTGCAATAGCATTTTCTTTTAAGCCTGGAAGTTCGGATGGGGAATCTACAAATATTGCTTGGACTTGATTTGGGAAATATTCGTTTTTCTTTAGATAAGTTAAAACGGCAGAAGAATCTTTTCCTCCTGAAAATGCTACAAAGATGTATTTATCTGAAAAGGAGAAGGGCTTGGTTTCTTCTACGAAATCAGTAAAAGCAAAAGGTTCAATATCTTCCGAAGGAGATTCGGTGTCTTGAGAGAAGCCTTTGGCAGTTTCAGGGTGATATTTTTCAGGTTCTTTTGGATATTTCTTCATTTGAACTCTGCCTGTGGTTTTTTGAACGAGTTTTTCTAAGGTAGCAATCGAAGTTGTTTTTCCTTTATCTACTTTTCCGATGACATGAGGAGCCCAAAGATTAAAGAAAACTTTTCCGGTTTTTGGATCTATGTATTTTGAAATATCGACAAAACTGACTCTTAATAAATCGCCTTTTTCTGCTTTTATGCTCGTATTATAAGTCTTGGAGATAAAGGTTGTCATAGTTTACCACCTCGTGAATTTAATTTTTTGAGTTTTAAATAAAAATCTAATTGCGCCTTGGTGTAAGGTTTAGTATGAGCTTTATTATTTTCTGGTTTTTGATTAATCCTGCTTTCAAGGAAAGATTTCAGTAAAATAGCTCTATCTTTTTTCAAGACTAAATAAGGCATTAATCTATTGCAGAAAAGTAAACATTCAGATTGAGATCTGCAGACAAATTCATAAGTATCAGATTGGTTTTTACGATGACTTTTCTTTTTTCTGACGAAACCAAAACCGAAGAATTCTTTTATTTCTTCAAGTAGCCATTTTTGCTTAAGAGCAATTGAACAATATGGGTGCAAATCGAATCTATTTGGACCTTTATTCGTGACATGCTTTGTTATGCTGAAGCAACCTTCGCCATCTACTAAACCAGCGATATAAGAAGCATCCATAATTATACCTTTTCAAATTTATCCTCATCAACCGCAACATCATAAACATAAGCATCGGCTCCTTTGACTCTATGAACTCCGACAACCCGTGCTATAACTTGATATTCCTTCTTAAACTTTATCATGGTTGGAGGATAAGGATGAATTGTTAAAGGATAAGGAGCGGTTGCTAATTTTAACATTGCTCCTTCAGAACCTTCCTTATTTGAACAGTGTTCAACATATTTTCTCAAAGATTTTTCGTTTTTGACTAAATACTCAGGATTGCTGATTTTTATGTTCTTATCCTCGTGGATTTTGGTGTATTGCTCTCTTCTAAAAGAATAAGGTTTCTTGTGCATATCGCCAAAATCTCCCTTATAAGAGTCAGAATAAAGTTTGTCATAAATTGTTATTCTCACTTCTTTCTCTCTTGGGTCGCCTTTGTGATTGATGATTCCTGCTGTGTCTGATCTAGGCATATGTTTTCCTTCATGATACCGTTCTAATTCGCCGATTACAACGCATTTTCCTGGTTTTTTGGCAAATTGAGAAACTATTGTTGGGAGATTTTCAGTAACGTCTGAGCCGTCTTCAGTCCAGATTTTTACTTTTCCATTATCGAAATGGACCTGGCAGGTTACCCCATCCCTTTTTATTCCGATGTAAATTCCTTTTTCTTTCCAGTTTGGCCAAGTCTTATTAACAACTTCTACGAGAGAATCTAAATTATAAGCTTCGCCTACATTTCTTCCATGTTGCGGTTTTTCTTGAAAAAAAGGTCTAAAAGGGACGAGTTTGTCTTCCTTTTCTGATAAGAGGCAGTATTTTTTGAAATTAGGATCTCTTTTTAAGTCTATTTCTTGTTTTGACATTTCTGTTCTTTTGAATCTTTCTTTGTCGATATTGACGCATAAGTCTCCTAAAGGGATATGACAAGTGAAAGGTCCCTGCCAATTTCCGTAATTATAAGGGATGAAATGAAATCTGTCTTGATATTCAGGATATGCTCTAAGGATTCGCCAAGTTGCTAAATTCCAAAGGGTTGTTCCTGGTTCTGCTTTTATTAAGATATCAATATCGCCGACTGTCTTTTCCCAATTTGCTAAAGAGCCGACTAATTGGATGAAGTCTTTATGGATTATAAAATTATTCCATTTTTCTAAGAATTTGTCTAATTTGATTTCTTCGCCTTCTTTGGATTCTGAACCCCGATAAATGGGTAGATATTTGGAAAATTCTTTTTTGATTTTTTGAATTAATTCTCTTGATAATTTTGTTTGTCCTGGATGAATGCCTCTTCTCAATAATTCTTGATAAATTTTCTTCGCCAGAGATAAAATCTGTTCCATTGAAAATTTTAATTTTTTGCCTTTTTTCTTACGAGAATAATAGATATTAACTAATCTCCAATCATCTTGCAGAACCTTTTTTCTTAATGCCGATGGATTATAAGATTCAATGTCTTTTATGAAATTTTCAGAATAAAGGAAATGCTGGATTGTTTGAACTCCTGGTTTGATTTGAATTATTTTAGGTTTGTCATATTTTTCAAATTTTTCTATGTCGTAGTAATACAATTTTTTAGCATAAGGAAACCATTCTTTTATTTCTTCGTCTGTAACCAAATGCAAAGGATAAAGTTTTTTGATTTCTTTGAGAGTTAGATATTTGGGAGGAGATAATTTGATTTTTCCTAAGGAATAGCCGACTCCTTTAATTTTTGTAATTAGTTCTAAATCATTTCTTAAATAAATTCTAAAATGTCTTCTCTTAACAATTCCTTTTTTCTTTCCTTGATAGATTAATTCAGCATGTTTAGGAACTAAATAAAGGCCAATCATAAATAAAATTTATATCTTTTCTAATAAGGATTTGACCATTTCTTTGGCTTCGCTTCTGTCTAATAAATCCAAATCAACCGCTGTTCCGATAGTCTTTATTTTGTTTAAAAGGACTTCAGAAGATGTTTTTGCATCTATTGTTTGATCTGGTTTCCAATAGACTTGAGGAACCTTTTTCTCAGGAATGCCGTTCTTTAGGCATAAAGGTTTGAATAATTGTTCTTCTAAAATTGCTGCTAATTTCTCTCTGATATATTGAATTTCATCTTGAGAATACTCTCTTAAAGCAAGAAAGGCTGCTTTTGTTGAATATGTTACTCTGCCTGATAAGAAATTAGATGGAACTCTTAAGCCTGTTGAAATGTAATCATTAATCATTTCTAAATTTTTGGTTAAATCAGGGAGATTCCTTTTGACTTCTAAAAGATTGAATTTGTATTTTTCAGAAGATACAAAATAATGTTTTCTATAGAATTCTTTTAAAGCCTCCTGAACCTTTTTCAATTCTTCTCTTGTCTTTGCTCCTTCCTTTATGACATGCATAGGAGGTAAGGCTAAAAATCTAAAAATATCTCCTATTGCTTCAACCATTTCATTCCTTATCTCTAATAATCTCACGATCGGTTCGACGAAACCTATGCCATGAACGTTATCTGAACATCTGTAAAATCTATAAAAAATTATCTCATGTTTGTCTAAAGGAATAGATCTTCCATCAGGAGCGCTCTGAACATAAGAAATAATGTTTCCTTTTTCATCCCATTTCGGTTCTATTGTTTTTGTATCAACAACTTTGAAGCCTACGATCTCATTCCCTTCCCATAAGATTTCATTAAAGCCGTTTCCAAAAATTAAGGCATTCTTTATTCCGTCTATGCAAGCAGGTTTAAAGGATGATAAGTGTTGAATTGGTTCGCAAATTTCTAAAACTCTGTCATCTCCTTTTAAAGTAAAACCTGATCCATAAACCGAAGCAGAGAAAAGGTTTAAGGATGCAAAGACAGCAAAATCTCTATAAGCATTTTCTAACCTTTGATAGTCTGGTTTTTCATAATTGCCATAAGAGAATCGTTCCTTATTAGGACCTAAAGATATAAGGGTTTTGAAACTCTCATCTGGTTTTTTGAAATTCTTGATCTTAGCAATAAAATCCTTTAAAGCCATAATATAAGAATAAAGGATTAATAAAGGATTGTAGAATAAGGGATTAAAAGGTTTGTAATAAGGATTGATGAATAAAGGATTGAGCAACAATCCTTTTTATAAAGATTGTCTCGACAATAAAGGATGAGTTATAAAGGATAGGTTATAAAGGTTAAGTTATAAAGGTTAGAGATATAAAAGATACAAAGGATAGGAGGGAGGGATATGGATCAGAATTTAAAAAAAAATAAAAATAAATTCAATAGAAAACGCCAAAACAGGAACTAACCTTTTTAATAGTCCAATTACAATTCCAATTAACTAAATCGCAATAATTAGAGTTAAGGCTCAAATCCTTGTCAGATATAACCATATCATTCTGAGGCTCAACATAAAATAATCCTTTATCTAAGGTATAAACAGCAACAATAATATGACCAAAAGATTCATTATTTGAAATAAGATTCAATTCCGCTGTGCAAGAAAAGAATCCTTTATCAGCAAACCTTTTGACGAATAAATTAGAAAATTCAGTGCAATCAAAGGATTGATCATCATATTCATATTGGTCTATATCATCTGAATTTATAAAATCATACAATTGATAAAAATCAGGATGATAAAGGATTGGCGAACTAAAAGTTTTAAGAAATAGAGATAAAAATAAAATAGAAAAACAAAATAAAAGAAAAGTAAACAATTTCTTGTCTGTCATTCCTTGAATCTCTCTAATAGAACTTTCCGAATTGTCTAAACCTCTTGGAAATGCTTCCTGACATAATCTTTTGCTGCTTGAATTCTCTCTTCGGTTATGAAATGGCAAGCACACATGCACCATTTAGATCTGCAAGCCATATGAGACCCATTCCTGCATTTACTTGATCTGAGATCCCAAATTAAATCTTCTAAATCTATTTTTTCAGGTATTTTCATATTAGCCGATGTAGTCAATAGATTCCTTAGAAACATCAGAAGTTCTTCTCTTCTCAAAAGTGTCAAATATTTCGTCAACAGTTACGCCTTTGGCTTTCGCAACTTCTTTTATTTCAGCCAATGCCAATTTTTGAGAACGCTTAAAGAACTCTGTCACATAGTCTTGAAAGATTACAGCAAGAGCAGAAACAACAATAGACGGAGATGCTTTCTTTTCTTTAGTTTTTTCAAGGAGTTCATTAAGGAGAGGTTGAATATATTTGGAAACTAAAGCTTGAATCCAATCAAAGGAACCGCCTGCCATTAAAGTAATGGTTTTAAGAACTTCTTCATCTTTAGGTGGAGTAAGGTTTCTTAATTCCTCCAAGAATTTTTTACCTTCGCTCATGATCAAATGAAAAAAGAGAAAGAAAAGAATCAATCAATCAACCAACAGTCCTGCCAATACAACAGCTTCCAATGATTTATTGTCATATTAAATAAGAGTTGCTGCAATCCTTAAAATCCTTTTCTTGTCTTCCTTTTGAAAGTCTTCGATCTGCTTAACTATTTTAATCGCTTCTTCCGCCAATCTTTTGGAATATTCTTCGTTCATTTTGCATTAGGAAAGTGTTTCTTAATTATCTCTTTCGCTATTTTGAGACCTTCAATTCTTTCTTCTCTGAATATGCTTTCATTAAAAGTATTTTGAAGTGTGATAATTGCACGATCAACCTCTTTTAATAAGATTTCCTTAATACTCTTCAAGTTTTCTTCGTTCATTCTAATCTGATAACAGGTGTTGGAACTCCTGAAACTTCTGTCTCTTTGATAACAACTTTGATCTCTTTTCCTTCCCAATTTTTAAAGTTATCACCATATTTCGTTATCATCACTTTGGCATTGGTCTTGTTAAGGAGTAACTGAAATTCTGGGAATTTCTCAAAAGTCAAACCAATCTTTGTCTGCTCGGTATCTTCTCCTCTCCTAGTAAAAGTAATCTTCTCTGCTTTCACTATTTTCTGAACTCCCTCCAGACCAATCTCCTTTGCCATCTTGCCTGTGAGGAAAGTTCCCCCATAAACGGCTGAGGCTGAAGTTGATTCATCCATGGTGCATCACCCTTTTAAAATAAGAGAGCATCAAGGACTATTAACCATCCCATCAATTGCTCGGTGAGTCGCTACATAATAATACAATAAAAGTATTTATATAAGGATTGACTGATAAATAATTAACGATAAATAAGTGTAAGTAAATAAAGGAGACGCCACCTAGAGGGGAGGATGATTTTTTTAAAATCTGTCTAAGGGTTCAACTGAAAGGTAACAATTTCCACCGCTTAAGACTTCGCCTGTAAATTCATCATAATCTACTGACCAAAAATCTTTTAGCAATTTCTTAATATTACCTTCTAATGATCTATTCCAAGCAATATCTCTTTCTATCCTTTGAAGTTCTTTGTATTCTTCGTTGTCTAATCCTTGATCCTGCAATTTAAATTCAAGTTCTCTTTTTCTATCATAATCAATTTTTCTGAATAAATCTGTATAAATGTCTATTGACTTACCACCCGAAAAATTCTGTGTTCTGATCCTAAATGTCGCTCTTGGAAATCTTTCTTTCAAAATCCTTTTAATCGCTGGAGTGTTATTAGCGAAAACGTTAATTTCTTGTTTCATCTTAAGATGTGTAAGTACGCTTGCCGCAACTAGGACAGTATACAACGAAAAGCTTTCTTTCCGCTATTTTTGGCTTCCAAAACTTCGTTTTACAATATCTGCATAAAACATGTTTCATGTTACAAGACAGGTCTTTCTCTGACGAACTCTTTTATACCTTTGATATCTTCAATTATCTCATTGGCATCTACTTTCTCTCTTATTTTCCATTCCACTTTCTCAAGCATGCCAAGTAAAAGTTCTAAATTTGTCACCAATAGGTATCACCTTCTAACTTAAACGTCCTCCTTACTTCTATACCGCCAGGAGGCCAGGCAACGCCTTTGAACTTACTCGGCGGTCTTCGGGAACTCAGACCTACTGAGTTCCTATCGGAAAAACTTAAAAACTTAAAAGCTTATTTTCTTGTTGCTCTTCGGTATGCCAAAATCTTCAAAATGTGCTTGCAAGGAATTACTGAATCATATCCTTTCATTTCCGCAATCTTCATGTTTCTCTGGAAATCTGGACAAGTGCAATATGCTCGTCTTTCTGCTTTTCCAAGGACGACTTCATACCTGATACCTCTCGAACCTCTGACATAATATGTATCTGAACCAGCAGTGGAAATAATTCTCTGAGGTCTTCCTTTCAGGAACAAAGCTCTGTATAATCTCTGCAAAACCTTTTGATTGAACACTGGATTATCGCTGGAAAACTGAACCCTAGGAAGGTTAACCCGGAATTCCGGATTAACTTGGTTATATATCATAGTTCAAACATTCGAGCGATCTCTAGTTCTCTGTCTGTCAAAGGCAAATTCTTTCTTATCTTCCTTTTCACTTCTTCAATCTCTTCCAATGGCACGAAAACTGCATAAGTTCCATCTGGTCTTCTTTCAATCCTTGCTTCTCTGCAAACTTCGTCCATAAATCTATCATATTCTTCAAACATCTTGCATCACCTTCTAACTTAAACGTCCTCCTTACTTCTATACCGCCAGGAGGCCAGGCAACGCCTTTGAACTTACTCGGCGGTCGGAGGTTCAGACTTGCTGAACCTCTATCGGAAAAACCAAAAACTTACAATCAATCTACATACAACTTGCCATCATCGCAGAAGACCATGTATTCGCCTTCTACAGGATAACAAGTTGCATTCTCGGGAATCTGATCTTCTGGAAGGACTTTAACGGTTACTGAGTAAACGTCTTGAACGCTTTGATTCTCTTCGATCTGAACTTCTTGATCCGCTGAGGCGCTGGAAGACAAGGAAACGCCTGCTACGACTACTAACACGGTCAAAGCTGTCAAAATCCAAAACAAAACATCTTCAAACCTCATACTACATCACCTTTTTCAAACCCCAAGAGGGCTTTTCACCCCCACGGGACGGAAGCTCAGGCTGGAACTGCCTGGCTTCTATCGGAAAAACTTAAAAACAAAACAAAACAGATTTAATCTAACATCGCTGATAACACTCTGATTAACCGATTTGGCCAATCCTCAAGAGGCGCTTTACATCGGATTAGCCGTTCTACTTCGTCAAGTTCTGAAACCTTTACCCTTAATTCGCCGACAAACACAGCCATCTTCAAACTTGCAAAGCATCCGAAATCGCACAGAAACGCCGTACACCGACATTTTCTCCCCTCCAAGTGGCGCCTATCTGCCAACTCCCGCGATGCGCCTGCTGACGCGGGGATGGGACGACGCTTGTGAAGAGCGGACGTCGGGAGGAGGCCTCATCCTAGCCCCTCTCGGGGCTTCGCCTGCCGCAGCTGGCGACGCGACCGTCGATGCAATAGGTCGCTGTGTAGGCCTCATCGACGCCGAAGCGCCGAAGTTTTCCTGGAAAGGAAAACTCAATACACAGGAAACGGGAGTGGTGTCGTGAGAAGACATCGCAACGGACGGGATTTTGCGGGAAGCACAAGAGATTCACAGAAGCGGTTTCACGAGCATTCCGAAAATTTGGGCTCGCCTAAGCACATTTGTTGCCCAAATTTTCGAGAAGCGCAAGTGAAAGCCCGCAAAAGACCGTAACCCTCCCGTTACACGGTTATGTTTTCCTTGGAAGGAAAACGAAGGTGCGAAGGCGGGAGATGAGGCCGGAACAAGCGACCGTTATTGCGAGACGGAGAGCGAGCCAGCGAAGGCGAAGCCACACCGAGGGGGCGGATGAGGACGACGACCGTCCGCTCGGAACAAGCAAGTCCCGACTCGCAGAAGCAGGCGCGAGCGGAAGGAGTTGGCAAAGATAGGCGCTCGCAGGATGGGGAGAAAATGTTCATCGAGAATTATCGGCAATTAACGAAAAGCACTCTTTTCTTTTTATATTAAAGAAGTTATTATTATGGCAATAAATTGGAGAGAAGAATTTAAGAATAGAAGATTAGCAGACTTCTCAAGAGAAAAAAAGAATCTAAAGGAATTTTCATTAAGAGAAGGAAGAAAAAATTAATTATTATTATTATTATTATTTGGGGAGAAAGATATATATTATATATAATTATAACAGTGTTATAAAGAAGCTTCTCTACTACTTTACTTACATAATAATTAGATGTTACATATACAGAAGTTTAAGATAATAATAATAATAATAATAATAATAAATTTGATTCATTATGTATGAATACATAGACACGTCTTTTTAGATAATAATAATAATAATAATAAATTTGATTCATTATGGGAGTGATAAAAACGATTAATCTGAGAGATGAAATATACCTTAAGTTAATGAGGGAATCTGAAAGGCAGAGCAGAAAGATCTCTCAACTGATCAACCATCACTTGCAGGAATATTACAAAAAGAAAGAAGAGGAAGAGATGGTTAGATGTAAAAAATGCGGAGCAATGTATAGCAAAAAATTAGGAGCATGCCCTCAATGCGGTGCGGAAAATGAATGAGTGGATTTTGAAAATGGAGAAGAGACAGAATATCTTAGGCGGAAGCATAACAAATGTTGTGAAATTCAAAGAGAGGATGTTCTGCTCAAGTTGCGGGAAAGAGATAAAGAGAGGAGATTGGGTGAGGCTGAGAAGAGCGAAGCCAGCTGGAAATGGCGGAACAACTCTTTCTCCTTTGACTGGCGAAATTTTCTGTTTTGACTGCGATTCTCGAAAAACGGTCTTGGGGACTTTGGCGCAGGTTTTGTGATTTTCTTTTCTTTTTAATTATGTGCGAATACATAGATATAGAGGATGGAAGTCTAATTCTCGAAGATAATAGTTTTTGCGGGAGCGTGCGGTATCCAAATAAACTTTATGTTTGTCCTAAATGTGCGAAGATTTACTTCACGCCTTATTGGTGTAAGATGCATTTTTCCAGGTGTGCGTTGCCGAAAGACGGAATTTATGAGGTGGAAGAGAACAATGATTCTCTAGTAAAGATTGCTGAAAATTTAGCAGCTTTATCGAAGTATTATCAGATGCTGGATTTCCGAATGTTTTACAAAGAATATTTGCAGAAGAACTTCAAGCCTTTTATCATGATTGAGGGAGGAAAGCTGGTCGGTTATTTAGTATGGCATTTGATAGAAAGAAATGGAAAGAAAAATTGGAGGATTATGGACTTTTTCTTGATGAAAAGGTTTAGAGGGAGAGGGAAAGCGAAGGAATTATTGGAATATAGCAGAAAGATTTTGAAGATTGAAGAATTCACTGTAGAGAAGCCGAATAGAGATATGAGAAGATTCTTGGAGAAGAATTATGAATTGAAGAGGGAGGGAGTTTGGTTTTGAGGGGCGAACCCCAATTTTAGAGCGAAGCGTGTGGAATCGGACAGATTCCACCCGAAATTGCGGGTTCGCATTAAGGGTTTATTTTCAAAATTGGTGCCCGAATTCTAAATTAGACCCTCTTTCTTTTCAGAAGAAAGTTCCTGAAATTATTTCATCGGTTGAATTAGAGGCAATAGAACTTTTTAAATTCAGATTATAAGAATAAAGAGCATATCTTAAGCAATCCAATAGATGATCATTCAGTTTAACTGGAATATCGGGATAAGCATCTAATTTTTCAGGGTAGTGATAAGAATTCATTTCATCGATGAGATTCACGCAATTCTTGAAAATAAATAATTTCCTTTCTTTTATTAGATGCTGAATGAAACTAATCCCGCCTTTCAAATCTTTAGAAACCTTTTCAGATTTAATTCCGCTTAGATCTAATTCCTTTATCCTATCGGGTTCTGCAGGATCTGGAAATACATATTTTATATTATATCTTGAAATGAAAGCCTTTAAAATATTGATTATTTCTGGAGTTGTTTTTCCTGATTCTTTCCATTCATCTACTGCATAAATTTCATTCGGAGTTATTGCAAGAACTAATATTGCAGAAGGATTCTTATAACCCCAATCTACACCGCAAACATAAGTTGCATTATGAATTTCTTTAGGTTCAATTATTTGACTTTCAGGAAGATCATAAACTAAACCTTCCATCCTTTGAAATTCGCCGCAATATCTTCTTAAAAATTCCTTTTCGCTCATCCTTTTTCTTTCTGATTCAAAAAATTTTTTGTTGAATTTTGGATTATCGATTGATTTCCAAGTAAAGAAAGACAGAGAAGGATCTTGTTTGTTAAGCCAAGGGAGATAAAATTCGTGATATATCCAATTCATTGAATAAGGAGTTGTTGTGAGAAGAACCTGCCCGCCAGTCATAGAAACTCTTGATCTAATAACATCCCAAACTAATCTTGGCATCATTCCTGCTTCATCGAGCCAAGCGAAATCTAAAGACATTCCTTCTAGGCTTAAGGGATTATCTGCTGATCTGATGAATATTTTTTTAGACGGACTAATTTCAAGTTCACCTTTTTGCTCTTTGTAGCCTAATCTTAAGATGGGAAATAAAGAGAAAAATTTCTGCAGAGTTGACTGGTGTAAAATTTTGTAAGTAGGCGCAATAATTGCTCCTGTGCATTGATCTAAGGTTTTGAATTTCTTGACAACCCAAACAGAACCCAGATAAGTTTTTCCCGACTGAACCCCGGCGCAAACGAGAGCAAATTGAGTTTTAAACTCATATGCTTCGTATTGCTTGGGGAAAAAATTAACGTTTACTTTTCGGGAGACCATGCTTGAATGGCTTGTTCACGTTAAGAAATACTTTCTCATCGAGAACAAGCGAAACATCCTGGCGATCTGACCAACCTAAATTCTTTAGGATGAAAATGTCTCCTGCCCGAGACGATTTTCTTACTGCCTTTTCAATCTCGTTTTCAACCCGCAATTTGGCTTTTTTTACGATGTCAAAGAAATCTTCATACCCCGGTTTTGTAGAATAATTCAGTAAATCCTGACGAGAACTCATATCTAAAGCGAGTGCTAACCCTGTAATAGTAACAGGCTCTTTATTTTTCTTGCAATCCTCAAAATACTTATCTATTTTTTTCTGCAATTCTTCCGGACTCTTAAATTTCTTTCTGTTTATCTTGGACTTTTCCTCTTTTTTCTCTTCAACCATAAATAAATAAAAACTAAAAGAATTCAAGAATTTCTTCCTTCATTGCTTTCATGTTATTCTCTAACCTTATCAATTTTTTCCTGCATTCTTCTTCTGTGCCTTGAAAATACACCGCATAATCGCAATAAGCCCCTGTCTGAACCGACAAAGCGACTGGAAAATACATTCTTATCTGCCATAAATTCAATTCAACTGATTTGACCATCCGAATTTCCATTACTTTGTTTAAATTGATCAAAGACAAACCGTCATAACTCCTTACCCACATGGTGAAAAAAAAAAGACCGAGTGCTGAAATCACAAATCTTCTGGTTTTAGTTTTTTCCCTACTAAATTGCTCAAATCAACTTTTACTTTTGACTGCTCTTCTTCCCGCTCAAGAAATCTCTTTAATCTTTCTTTCCATTCTCCCGATGCTATCTCTTCTTTGTTGAACTGAATTTTAACCTTTTTCCAACAATCGCCTATTTTGTATCTGATGTCCATTGAAACAAGCGACCCCTCATCTTCCGTCTTCTCGATTTTAAACTCTGCCATAATTAATGGTTTTTTATATTTATTAATTTCTTTTGAATTTTCTGAGACAACTCATCCCAATAATCCTCCAAACGATGAAACTTCAAAGTTCTTTCTGCAATCTCTTTTAATCTGGCGTCTTTGAATTGCTTTTTTTCAATTTCAAATAGTTCCCTATCGGAGGGAATAGAGACTCCGAAAGCCTGATATTCTTTAGTTCTCTCCTTCCCATTTCTGATTATTCCTTCTATCTTAATTCTGCCATCCGGAAATGTTCTGACGTCAACAACATGAAAATTAGGAGGATGATTTTTCAAGACAGGATATTTGTGCAAATTGTCCAAAACTTTTTTCGGGAATCCATGAATCATTTCTTCTCTCGGATTTTCTTTCTTAATCTCTGAAGCCCATTTTATTCCTATCGGTTTTTTGACGAACGCCTCAACTCTTTTTTTCATCTCTTCAGCAGAAAGATTCACTTCCATAATTATAATCCTTCTGTTTCTTCTCTATACCAAAAAGAAACCTCAAAATTTGTATCCAATCTAACGATTGCTGTAGCATCATCAGGATAAACTGATAATGTGAAATCTCCTGAAACATCATCTTTTAAATCGATAGTTTCCGAATCTCCGACAGCAAGAGAAGATGTTGTATGAACAACTGTGCCATTAATTTCAACTTTTATAGGATAAGATTTTCCGTCATCAACCTCATAAACATTTCTCTCAATTGGCGCTGTAGC
>Ga0190361_1000624_pt1 | contig 13934 bp, 10 predicted proteins | sample 48721845_MG_FD_161273 | JGI IMG/M metagenome (GOLD analysis project Ga0190361, IMG submission 161273) | Hydrothermal vent microbial mat bacterial communities from Southern Trench, Guaymas Basin, Mexico - 4872-18-4-5_MG | ecosystem: Environmental > Aquatic > Marine > Hydrothermal vents >...
GAAGTATTAGGGATAATTCCCGAATACTTCACTGAAGAAGAATAACTTAAGCTGATTCTAAAGAAGAGTTTTTTCTCAAAGGAGAAAGAACTCTTCTTTTTTATAGCCATTTGCCCTCCTTGAGTGGGGATATTATTTTAATTTATTTCTAGGGGTGTTTTCTTTATTTTGTGTCACATAATATACAGGTGTCAGACACTCCACACCCACCCCACCCTCACCCCACACTGAGACACCTACAACCTTCAAGGTTTTCAACGCATATAAAATTCACTCTCAAATTAACACAGACACACCTGGGAAAGAAAAATTCACTTTATTCTATCGTCTCTAAATTAAGTTTCTCTTAGATAAAATTCCTCTCCCCAATAACCTCAACAATTCGATTTTACTTTACGATTTTATTTTAGGGGCTTTTCTTCACTATTTCTTTATCGGGCCGATGACGCCGCGGGAAATAACCAACCTCTGGATCTCATTGGTACCTTCATATATCTGGAGTAACTTGGCGTCCCTCATTAATTTTTCCATCGGATAATCTTTCATATAACCATATCCGCCAAACATCTGGAGAGCTTCGGTGGTGACCTTCATGGCCACGTCGGAGCCATACATTTTGGCCATGGCTGATTCAACACTGCAGGGTTTTCCCTGGTCCATCAGCCAAGCTGCGTGCCAAACCAGATGACGGGCAGCGTTAATCTCAGTGGCCAATTGGGCGATTTTAAAAGCCGTATTTTGAAAAAGAGCAATGGGTTTGCCGAATTGAACTCTAGTCTTGGTATATTCAATAGCGTATTCCAGGGCCGCCCGGGCCACGCCTACGCCCGCAGCACCCACTGGAGCCCGGGTGTGGTCAAGTGTTTTCATGGCAATGATAAATCCCAGGCCTTCTTTACCCAGAAGATTTTCGGCCGGCACCTTGAGGTCTTCAAAGAAAAGTTCCACTGTATTGGAGGCTCGATGACCCATTTTATCTTCGGTTTTGCCAATAATTAATCCTGGCGTTTCTCGAGGAACAATAAAAGCACTAATACCTCGAGCGCCTTTATCAGGATCAGTTAAAGCAAAGATAACGTAAAGGCTAGCTACCCCACCATTGGTAATAAAACATTTGGAGCCGTTAATAATATACTCATTGCCAACTTTTTTAGCGTGGGTTTTCAAAGACCCGGCGTCAGAGCCAGCTTCTCTTTCGGTGAGGCAAAATGAAGCAAAAGAAAGCTTTTCCGTACAGGGAGTGAGAAATTTTTTCTTTTGTTCATCTGTACCGAAGAGAATAATGGGTGTGTAGGCCAAAGAACTGGCCATGATGGTTGTGTACATCCCGGCACAGCCCCAGGCTAATTCTTCACTGATAATCACCGTATCCAGATGACTCAAGCCGCCGCCCCCATATTCACTGGGAATTTCGCAGGTGATAAAGCCAACTTCAAAAGCCTTTTCCATTATCTCTTGAGGAAACTCATCACCCTTATCATACTTGGCGGCGTTTGGCCTCATTTCCTTTTGAGCAAACTCTCTGGCCATTTCTTGGAGAGCTTTTTGTTCATCGGTTAGACTAAAATCAATCACTCTAGCCTCCTCTTGTTTAAGATTAAATGATTTATACTCTATTTTAACTTTGAATGTCAACGAGAGAAATTATTGAGTTAAGTACCCCCCCAGGCCAGGAGCAGCTTAAGCCGACTCCCAGTACCTCTCTAAAACAAACAAACAAACAAACAAACAAACAATCAATCAATCAATCAATCAATCAATCAATCAATCAACCTATCTATCTATCTATCTATCTATCTATCTATCTATCTATCTACCCTCTGATGATGCCTATTATAGCACTTAAACACTAGTATTACCGGTGGGACAAATTTTGGGGGGCAGTTCATCTATCTAAAAATAAAAAATGGTTAAAGTTAATGGCGACTAAAACCAGAGAAAATTTATGATGATTGTCCTGAAGGACTAAAGGGTAAAATAAATTGCTTGGCCTGGGTGTCATCATAAAAAACCTTTTCTCTCACCAGATAAAAAACGGCCTCATCCCAGTTGAATATTTCCTGTAAAAGCCGTGAGGGGTTGCCCATTTGCCCTTGATTTACCGGATAAAGAAGATAAATTTTCAACTCATCAAGGTTGACTAAGATTTGCTTAGAATATTTATCTGGCTTCTCCTCGATAAGCTCTTTAATCCGGCGAGCGACGGTGGCTACTGCCAGCGACTGACTAACCTGGTCCACAATTCCAGACTTCTGTTTTTTTAAATGCTCAATTAAAGGGGTGAGGTCCAGTGAATAGAGCACAGCCTTAACTTCCCGGTTAAGTGAGGGTCTTGATGGTTCAATTTTTTCCAGTCGGTGAAAATAGAGTCCTGCCGGAGATACTTGATTAAGTCGTTCTAAGAAAATCTCAGGGGCGATGTCTTTCTCCACCACCAATTCCAATATTTCCTCTCGACTCCTCATCCCCAAAGGAAGAGCCGGTAGAAAAGTTAATTTCATTTTTGGGTGGAAACCTTGAGTGAATTCAGCAGGTATTCCACTGCGACGAAGAATGCGCTGAATGGTATTAATTAAATCCAGATGGGAAATGAAACAAGCTGGTCCCTGTTTGGCAAAATAGAGACGATAACGGATAGACAAGGAACTTTTAGCTTTTTCTTTTTCGGGCTTTCCTTCTTCTTTTTGAGTCTCCCGACCTTCGTTTCTTCTCGCTTTTACCTCCTCTTGCCATTCCTCTTTCTCTTTTTTTATTTCTTCGGCCATTGAGGCACTTTTCTTTCGGGAATGATCGGCCATTGAGGGGCTCTTCTCTTGGGAAGGCTCGGCTTCTTTCTTCCCTTCAGCCGACCTAACTTCTCGGGCTACTTCTTCTCTCTGGTTTTTCAGGCAGTCTCTCTCGGACTTTTCCCTCATTCGCTGGGCTAATTGATTTATTTTATTAACTTCCCTAGGATAATCACATCCCTGGCAAAATCGGCAGGATCGCTCCGGGCAAGTTGGTGTCCATTCGGCCTGATAGGCCCGCCTCAACTCCCGCAAGAGGGCTATTCTTTTTAAACCTGTTTTCAAATGTTCCCAAGGAAGTCGGGCTTCAGTGGGAATTTCCTGCAAATATTCATGGTAATCAAGTCCAACTTCATCAAAGGCCTCTTGCCAAGTCTCAAAATTAAAAGTATCCGACCAGGAATCGAAACGAGCTCCTTTTTGCCAAGCGGATAAAATTACTGGCCCCAGACGTCTGTCCCCACGAGAAAAGACTGCTTCTAGCACTGAATTAGGGACGGGGTGATCTTTAAAACGGACACTCCGGTATTTTTTTAGCCTTGATTTAAGAAAATCAATTTTAGAATTTAGGGAAGCGGGAGAATCCATGGCTACCCATTGAAAAGGAGTGTGAGGTTTGGGAATAAAAGAGGAAATCGACATGTTGATCTGGGGGGCCGTGTGGAGATATCTGACACCGATCTTAAGAATTTCCTCCACAATACGAACAATTCCCAGGAGATCTTCCTCTCTTTCTGTAGGTAAGCCAACCATGAAATAAAGTTTCAACAAGCGCCATCCTCTGGAAAAAGCTGCCCGACTGGCTTCCCAGATGTCATCATCAGTTAAGTGTTTATTGATTACTCGCCGTAAGCGTTCCGTGCCGGCTTCAGGAACGATGGTTAACCCAGTTTTCCGCACCTTGACTATGGAATCCACAACTTCCTCAGAAACTCCTCCAGGGCGGAGGGAGGGAAATGAAACAGCTATTCTCTCGGGTCCTAACTCAGTCATTAGATGGCTCACTAGAGAAGCTAATTGAGGATAATCGGAGGCCGAAAGGGCCGTAAGAGCCACCTCATCGTAACCAGAGGAGGAAAGATTCTCTCGGATTAATTTTTTTATGGTTTCCGGGCGGCGGAAACGATGAGGAAAATATAAACTGGTGGCTTGACAAAATCGGCAGCTGTGAGGACAACCACGGGCAATCTCCACTTGAACTCGGTCAAAAATTATTTCCGTTGAAGGCACCAGCGTTTTAGCCGGAAAAGGGGCCTTTTCCAAATTAAAAATGACTCTCTTCTCCAAGGGAAAGGGACCATGATCAAGGGGCTCTACATAGACCAGAGGAGAAATGGATTGTTTTTTAGCTTGATAAAAAATCGGCACATACATGCCTTTAATCCGACTAAGAGAACTTAATAGTTCAATTCTTGATTCACCCTTCTCCCGACTGGTCTGATAGGCTTGGACAATTTCTAGAATAGCCTCCTCGCCATCACCTAAGAAAAATGCGTCAATAAAATCTGTCAAAGGCTCGGGATTGAAACAAACCGGACCACCGGCGATCACCAATGGATGCCAGTTTTTTCTTTCCCGAGATAAAAGGGGCAATCCGGCTAAATCCAATATGGTTAAAATATTTGTGTAGTTAAGTTCATAAAGGATGGAAAAACCAATAATATCAAATTCAGCCAACGGCTTTTTATTTTCTAAAGAAAAAAGAGGTAAATTTTTTTCTCGTAAAGATTGTTCGAAATCCGGCCAAGGAGCAAAGACTCGTTCAGCTAAAATATCTGGTTGACGATTTAATTGATTATATAATATTCGTAAACCTAATGAAGACATACCTACTTCATAAACATCAGGAAAGGCTAAAACAACTTTAACTTTTACCTGGTTGGGGTCTTTCCGGACCTCATTCCATTCTCCACCTAGATAACGAGCCGGCTTGATAACTCGTTTAAAAATACCTCTCAATTCTTCATCAGTTAATTGACCCCTTTTCCTCATAGCCTGTCCTTTTCCTCGAGCCATTTTCTTTATCTGCTCCTTTTCTTAACTTCTTATAAAACAAACAGTCTTTCTTAAAATCTTAACTTATTTTATATCAATAAGTTAGAAAGCGTCAATGCCTTTAATTCAGCTCACCCGTTTAACTCTTTGATAACAAATAAGTTACCATTCAAAATGTTTTAAAAGACTTTTCTTTCTCTGGTCTTACTCACGGAGAGAGGAGAGTTTAAATAAATCTTCTATTTTCAAATATAAGTAAAACGTCTCATGCGAACATTTATCACCAGGGAAAGAAGCAGATAATGAGTCAAAAGAGATGAACCACCGTAGCTGACTAGCGGTAAAGGGATACCAGTCACCGGAGCCAAGCCAACCGTCATTAAAATATTAATAAAAAACTGAAAAGCAAAAACTATTCCCACCAGAAAAGCAATATAGACACCCATTCGATCCTTGGCCTTGAGGCCGCTCTGGAAAATTCTTATTAGCAGAAAGGCGTATAAGCCCAAAACAACGACTAAGCCAATAAAGCCAAATTCTTCCCCGACTACCGAAAAGATAAAGTCAGTATGTCGGGCGGGCAGAAAGCGGAGTTGGCTCTGCGAACCTTGACCAAATCCCTTTCCGCTGAAACCCCCGGAACCAATGGCAATTTTTGACTGCTGAATTTGATAGCCACTGCCAAGAGGGTCTCTTTCGGGAAAAGCCACTGTCAGCAGACGCTCTTTCTGGTAATCCAAAAGGAAAAAATTCCAGCCGAGAAAACCAATAATTAAGCCGCCTAATAACAGCACTACCACTAGCTTCCGGTTAATTCCGGCCAGAAAGACAGCTCCCAGATAGATAGGTAAAAGCCCCAAAGCTGTGCCTAGATCCGGCTGCCAGGCAATTAAACCTATTGGGAGTGCGGCCAGGCCGCTAACCGCGATAAAATCCACCGTACTTATTTTCTCCCGACGGTAGTTAGCAAAATAGCGAGCTAAGACTAAAATTAAAGCCAATTTCATTATTTCCGAAGGCTGAATCTGGAAAAAAGAAAAACGGATCCAGCTTCGGGTTCCAGCAATTTTCTCCCCCCAAAAAATCAAACCGGCCAAGACCACCAAGAGAAGTCCATAAAAATAAGATGAATACTCGGCCAGAAAATGATAATCGACATACAGCAACAGAAAGAGGGCTATTAAAGAAACAAACCACCAGACCAGCTGCCGGAAAGCATAGTTCTCCATCAATAACCGAGTGGAACTCCAAATCATAGCTATCCCAATAAAAGAGAGAGCGCCCACAATTCCCAGGAGAACCCAGTCAATTTCCCGCCAGATAATCCGGTCAATCATATTTCCTCCGATATAACTCAAACAACTGCCGGGCGATAGGCGCAGCTGTTTGACCACCCATCCCTCCGAATTCAACAATGACCGTTACTACTACCCGCGGATCATGACGTGAAGCAAAGCCGGTGAACCAGGAATGAGTTTTTATTTTTTTCTTCATCTTATCGGCTGTGTCGCGACTGATGACCTGAGTGGAACCGGTTTTGCCACAAATATCATAACCTTCCAGCCGGGCTCCCTGACCTGTTCCGCCGGCATTGACTGACTTCCACATACCGCTAATAATCCTTTCAAAGACTTTTTTATCCTTTAGCCCCGGCTTTTCTTCTTCACAAGGGGGAGAATAATATTGAGAAGTTCCTTCCCTTTTTTCCACCTTTAAGAAAAGATGGGGGATAATTCGTTGACCCCGTCGGGCAATCATGGAAGTTAGAACCGCCACCTGAAGAGGAGTCACCAGCAAAGGGCCTTGACCAATGGAAACAGAAATGGTTTCCCCAGGATACCAGGGAGCCCCCCGATTTTGCCTTTTCCATTCCGGGTCAGGCACCAAACCTCGTTTCTCCCCAGGAAGATCAATCCCGGTTAATTGACCCAGGCCACATTGGCGAGCATAGGCGGCAATCCGCTCAATTCCTAGTAATTTCCCCAGATTATAAAAGTAAATATTGCAAGAATGCTGAATAGCTTTTTCTAAATTCATCGCTCCATGACCGGGTTGATACCAGCAGGCAAAGGGGTGTCCATAAATAACAGTGGTGCCTGAACAAAAAAATGTTGTCCAGGGGGAAATAACTTTGGCTTCAAGACCAGCTAGAGCCATCACCAACTTAAATATTGAGCCTGGGGCATAAAGCCCTCGAATGGCCCTGTTTTCCAAGGGATGGCTGGGATCTTGGACAAAACTCAGCCACTCCTCAGGACTAAACCGATGGATAAATTTATTGGGATCATAATTAGGAAAACTGGCTAAGGCTAATATTTCTCCATTTCTAGGGTCAAGCACCACAATGGCTCCTTCCCGGCCGTTTAGCAATTCTTCAGCTTTAGCCTGAAGATCATAATCAAGGGTAAGATAAACCTTATTACCCCTGGTGGGTGGCCGACGAACCAGTTCCTTAACCTTCCTGCCCAGGCTGTCTACTACCTCCACCACCAATCCTTTCCGGCCGGCTAATTCCTGTTCGAATTGAAATTCAATACCTGTTTTCCCGATCATGTCCCCGACGTCATGCCCCTGATATTGGGGGATCCGCAATTCCCGCAGGGATATTTCCTGAAGATAGCCCAGAACATGGGAAGCAAAGGGGCCAAAGGGATAATCCCTTTTCGGCTCCATGGCCAAACGAAGTTCCGGAAATTCCATCTGGTTAGATTCAATCCGGGCTACCTCCTCGATTGAGAGATCATCTTTTATCACAATCGGCACAAAATCGGGTAAGGAGCGGTATTTATCTAACCGCGCCACAAGTTCTTTTTTGTCCATAGAAAGAAGACGAGCCACTCTCTCCAAAGACAATTGCAGGTCCTGAGCATTTTCGCGGATAAACGAAACTTGGAAAGAAGCCTTGTTCTTGGCCAGGATAACCCCATTGCGATCAACAATTAATCCCCGCTGGGGGGGTAATTTAATCTCCCGGAGGCGATTGTTTTCAGCTTTTTGCCAGTAGCGGTTATAGTCTAAGATTTGCATTTTCCATAAATAAACAGCAATTAAAATGACCGATACGACCACCACTCGTTGGATTATTCTGATTCGTTTTTGCAGGGAAGTTAAATCTTCGTAAATTCGAGCCATAGCTAAATCATTTTTTCTGGTTATAATGAATATTTTCTTTTCTCACTCCAAGGCCGGAATAATACTTCCTCTTTTCGGCGGAAATTAAAACCGGCCACCTTTCTTTTTTTTCTTGGTCCAAATTACTAGACGCGGCCCCAATTTTTCCGCTACCCAGAGAAAACTAACCCCCAAGAAAGCTGTTATAAAAGGCTGATAAAGCAAGGCTTTTCCCGACAGAGGAATTTTGAGGACGAACTTTTGAAGGAGACTCCATACAATTAGCTCTGAACTCAAGAGGGTAAAATAAAAAAATAAGGAGCTAAAAAAGGAAGAGACATCCACTCGTTTGGCGGTATAACCAGCGGCAAAGCCCAGCAGGGTCTTGGGAATACCAAAGCCTCCTATTATCCCGGCTGAAATGGAATCAAGAACAACTCCGGTCAAGGCTCCGAGACAGGCTCCAAAAATTTCTCCCTCTTTCCGGGCAAAATAGATGACAACCAAACTGGTCAGATTAAGGGCCTGCCAGAGAAAAACTGAAGAGCGCGAAATCTGCCAACTAAGAAGCAAGGCTATCCCCACAGCCAAGCCAGCTCGCAGAAACACTCTCACCTTTAGAAAATCTCCTTACTGGAGGTTTTTACCACCGCCACCACCTCCAACTGGCGGAAACTGAAATAAGGTTGGACTAAGATTCGTTTAAATAATCCCTGACCCGAATAGATAGCTGAAATCCGGCCGACAGGAATACCTGGGAAATAGATACCATCGTAACCTGTCGTGACAATCTCTTCGCCGACCTCAATATCCTTTTCTGTTTCCAAGATATATTTCAAAAAACAGCGGCCGTGACCATTGCCAGCCAGAATCCCCACTAGATTTTTTTTCTCGGTGCGGACGCTGGCGGCAAAACTTGAGTCAGTAACCAACTGGACTGTAGCGGCCAGCCAGCTGACAGGTTTAATCACCCGGCCGACTAACTGGCCCCTCTCATTGAGAACAACCATATTTGGCTTTAATCCTTGGGCGCGCCCCCGGTTGATGACTAAAGTGCGGAAAAAATTGGCTGGGTCTAGGCCAATGACTTGAGCAATAACGATGTCCCGATTAATCTCCTGGAGTATTTTCCGGGCGGTGGCCGACTTCTCCAATCTCGCCAAAAGTTCCTTGAGGAGTAAATTTTGTTGGGTCAAAGTAATGTTTTCTTTTCGCAATTTTTCATTTTCTTCGCGGGCTTGACGCAGGTCGAGGTAATCATGCCAAAGCTCACCCGCTCCTTGAAAAACAAAAGTCAGCCCACTTTCTACATTGGAGATAACCTCAAAAACTAGATTCTCGAGAAAACTTCGCTCTTTTCCTTGGGGAAGTTGCAGAGAAAGGGCCAAAAATTGCAAACCAAGCAGACTGAAGAGCACAATAAAATTCTTTTTTTTAAAAAAAAGGGGCATCGAAATTTTCGACCGTTAATTAAATTAAAGAAAGTTTTTTCAGTAAATCCAGGTCGTCAAGCATCTTCCCCGCCCCAACGACCACGGTAGTTAAAGGGTCTTCGGTGATAAACACCGGTAATTGAGTCTCCTCCCGAATGCGTTTATCCAGATTTTTGAGTAAAGCTCCCCCACCAGTTAAAATTATGCCCCGGTCGATAATATCTGCGGAAAGCTCGGGCGGAGTCCGCTCCAGAGCTACTCGAATAGCATCAATTATGGATTGAACAACATCTTCCAAAGCTTCCCGGACTTCCTGGTCATCGATGACAATCGTTTTGGGAATTCCTTCCCGCAAATCTCGCCCTTTTATCTCCACAGTCATAGGTTCTTCCAGCGGATAGGCGGAACCGATTTTCATCTTGACGTACTCGGCTGTCTTTTCTCCAATAAGCAAATTATATTTTTTCTTCACATACTGGATAATGGCCTCATCCATTTCATTGCCGGCGATGCGAATAGAGTGATTAAAGACGACGCCGTTGAGAGAGATCACAGCGATATCAGTGGTGCCGCCCCCAATATCGACCACCATGTTGCCGGTTGGTTCAGAGATAGGCAGGTCAGCTCCTACTGAGGCGGCCATGGGTTGTTCCACCAAATAAACTTCCGAGGCTTTAGCCCGGAGAGCCACATCCTTAACGGCCCGGCGCTCTACTTGGGTTATGCCTGTAGGAATGCCAATAACAATCCGGGGGCGGAGAATGAAACCCCGATTGTTAGTGGCCTGGCGGATAAAATAATCCAGCATTTTCTCGGCCATTTCAAAGTCAGCAATCACTCCGTCTTTGAGAGGTTTGATGGCTTCAATATTGGCCGGGGTCTTGCCCAGCATTTCCTTAGCCCGGCGGCCCACAGCTTCAACCTTGCCGGAATTTTTATGAATCACCACAATCGATGGCTCTTGGAGAACTATCCCCTTCCCTTTAAAAAACACTAAGGTATTGGCTGTACCTAAATCAATGGCCAAGTCACAAAAGAGGCGATTTTTTATCCATTCAAAGAAACTCATTTCATCTCATCTCGTTTATTTCTAAGCACATATTTTTTAACACAATTTTGCTCCCTGAGCAAATAAAAAAGTTTAGATACAGTCAGTTATTTTGTTCTTGATTTTTTAAAATCAGATAGATATGATTCAAAAAACAAATGATTAGTCAGCTTCTATCAGCTTTTATAAGGAGGATTACATGAGTCCTATTTCTTACAAACCTTATGTTCCCCCTGAACAAAGCATGAAAGAAATCTCCTTCAAAGCTATTTTCCTGGGGATCATTATGGCTGTTATTCTGGGAGCAGCTAACGCTTATTTAGGTTTAATGGCTGGCATGACGGTGGCAGCTACCTTTCCTGCGGCCGTGATTGCTATGGCTGTGCTCCGACCTTTTAAGGGAACTATCCTTGAAGAAAACCTAGCTCGAACTACTGGAGCTGTGGGTGAGGCTCTAGCCGCTGGAGCGATTTTTACCATTCCGGCCTTTCTGATGACTGGTGTCTGGACTAAATTTGATGTAGTTAAATCTTCACTTTTAATGCTGGTCGGTGGTGTCTTAGGTGTCTTTTTAATTATCCTGGTTCGTCGCACCTTGGTTGAAGACGCCGAATTACCCTTTCCTGAAAGCGTGGCCTGTGCTGAGATGGTCAAAACTGGCCAAAAAGCTGGTTCACATGCTTCCTATATGTTCTGGGCCATGGGCTTGGGAGGTTTCATAGAATTTTTCACCAGTGACAATGGAATTAAACTCATCAAGCCATTTGTTCGCTCTGTTTTTCGGATTCCGGGATTATCGCGAATTACTTATTTAAATGCGGATAACGCTGAAATTTACAAATCCCCACCGATTGAAGGACGAATGTTTATTGAATCGCCTGCGGCTAACGCGGCGCTGACTGGTGTGGGTTATATCATTGGTCCCAAATTGGCGGCTTTAACTTTTTCCGGAGGAGTGCTGGGGTGGCTCTTTCTAATGCCAATTCTCCTCTTTGTCAGTGGTGAATTGAAGGCTATTGTCACCCAGGGCGCTGGCACCTGGACCGAAATCGCTATTTCAGCTTACAATGCCCAGGTCAAACCTATCGCTGTGGGAGCCATGCTGGTTGGAGCTTTTTATACTCTCTACAAAATGAGAAAGAGCTTGGCCGCTGGCATCAGCCGGTCAATTTCTGATGTCAAAAAAGCTCAAGCTGGAGGTGAATCGGCCACTTTAAGAACTGACAAAGACCTACCCTTCCCCACTGTGATCGTAGCCATTATCGCCCTGGTTATCCCCATGATTTTCCTCTACAATGTTTTCACTCATAATTTTGGTTCTTCCTTGGTAGCCGCTCTGGTTATGCTGGTCATGGGGCTCTTGTTTGCGGCTGTAGCCGGATATCTAGTAGGTATTATCGGTTCTTCTTCTAATCCCATCTCGGGTCTGACCTTGACCACCTTGCTTATTGCCGCCCTGATGATGGTTATTCTGGGCCAGCGGGGCCATGAAGGGATTGCCGCTGTGCTGGGAGTGGCCGCGGTTGTCTGCTGTGTGGCCGGGGTGGCTGGCGACATGATTCAGGACTGGAAAGTGGGACATATCCTGGGTGGTACTCCCTGGAAAATGCAGGTTGGTGGGATCATTGGTGTTATTGCTGCTGCTTTGACCTTAACTTTTTCCCTCCAGCTTCTCCAGAATAATGTTCCCGGTGGAATTGGTGGCGAAATCCTACCCGCGCCTCAGGCCGGTTTGATGGCCACCATGGCTAAAGGAATCGTCGGTGGGGAGATGGCCTGGCCACTGGTGATTGCCGGCATGCTGCTGGCCATTGTCTTGATTCTTATCGGTAGCCCTTCACCAATGCTAATTGCTGTGGGCATGTACCTGCCTTTCCGTTCGACCGCCTGTATTTTCTTTGGTGGCGTAGTTAAATATATTCTCGACAGCCGGGCCAAAAAGAAAAAGCCCACCGAAAAAGGCAAGGAAATTCTGGAGAACATTGGCCTCTTGCTGGCTTCAGGTTTAATCGCCGGACAGGCCCTCATGGGCATTATCACGGCAGCCTTAAGAGGCGCCAATCTCCATTTGCCCGCTTCGTTGAATAATCCCTGGCTGGGGCTGGTCATCTTCTTCGTTCTCGGATTTATCTTGATTTACTTCCCTTACAAAAAGATGATTGCTGCCGGCGAATACGAAAATAAATAAAAATAAGCTCAGGCCAGCTCTGGTGGATGGTTGATGTTTGGAAGTGGTTAGTTGACCGCTACGCGTCGACTCGTCAGATTTTTGATGACAAATTTCCCGGTGATTTTCGTTTGAATAAATTTCTAAAAAGAAAAAAAGAAAGAAGAACCCACAAGTCCTCAGGGTGTCTAATCAGGGTGTCAGACACTTTTTATGGTGTCAGACACCTTTTATTCAGGCAAAGGCGATTACAAATCAGGGTGCCTGACACTCAGGGTGTCTGACACCTTTTATTCAGGCAAAGGCGATTATATCAGGGTGTCAGACATTTTCAACAAATTTGGGTGTCTGACACTTTATTATTGGGTGTCAGACACTTTAGTATTATGCGACACAATAAATGAAGGGTCATGGCTTCACCTCTCAGCTTTGACAGCCAGGAGAGCCTCTTACATCTAGAAAAAGAAGTTTCTTGTGGGCTGGTTTAAAATTGTGCCCTCTTTCTATATTTTTTGAAAGTATCCTTGTTTATTATAGACGACTGGTTAAGGAAAGGCTTTTTTAAATTAGACTGCCTAAGAAATAATGATGAAAGTAAAATATCTTTATTTAATTTAAAAGAGCGACTAGAATTACATAAGATTTACTTAGTGTGGCTCGAGGACAATTAAGGTAAAATAATGCGTGTTATTTTTATTAACAGAAGATAATATGAATTAAAGCCAATTTTCTGGCTCTGATAATTGGTGATGAAACAAAAGAAAAATTCTCCTCAACCCCTAAATCTTCTGGAACTTGTGCCACAGCGAGTAGCTAAATGGGAAGAAAAGGATGGACAAATAATCATTTTAAAACCCAAATTCACCCATCCATGGGCGGTCAAAAATATTCTGCCCCGCTTGCGTAAACCTTATTATCGCGTCAAACTGGATGAAATCGGCAGCGCTGTTTGGCAACTTTGCGACGGCCAGCGGACAGTTAAAGAAATAGGCGAGCTCCTTGCTCAGACTTTTGGCGACCGAATCGAGCCCCTCTACGAACGTTTAGGTTATTTCTTCCAGATGCTGGAACGCCAGAGATTTATAAAATTGACTTAAAGGGCCGAGCTAGGCTGAGAATCAACTCTTATTCTCCTTAAAAAAGCTATTTCTAGTCCCCAAATTGTATAGCCGGATATAGCCGGGTGTCTGACACCTTTATAGCCGATGCGACACTATATAGCCGAGTGTCAGACACCTATATATAGCCGAGTGTCAGACACCTAAAAATTATGCGACACTACGCAACGGTGTCTGACACATTAATATTAATCTGACACCTTAATATTATGCGACACAGTAACAAAGCAACAATGGTGTCTGACACCCGATCCATTATGACACCTTAAGTAACAA
>Ga0190361_1000625_pt1 | contig 13924 bp, 14 predicted proteins | sample 48721845_MG_FD_161273 | JGI IMG/M metagenome (GOLD analysis project Ga0190361, IMG submission 161273) | Hydrothermal vent microbial mat bacterial communities from Southern Trench, Guaymas Basin, Mexico - 4872-18-4-5_MG | ecosystem: Environmental > Aquatic > Marine > Hydrothermal vents >...
TTCCGGTGAGGCGAGGGTTTGTGAGTAAAGAAGTGATCTACATGATGGTTGGGATAAGAGGAGATGGTAGGCGAGAGAACTTGGCGTACGAGATAGGAGGGGAAGGGGAAAGCGCGAGAGTATGGAAGGAGTTGTTGCGCCAGATAAAAGAGCGAGGAGTAGAAGAGGTAGAGATAATAGTTGGTGATGGGCTTGTTGGTCTGAAGGATAGGGTTAAAGTGCGGGACAGGTCAGAGATAGTGAAGGATTTGAAGGAAATCTACAAGGCGTCAAGTGTGGAAGAGGTGCGAGAGAAGCTGAAAAGATTTGCGGACAAATGGGGCAAGAGGTATCCGGGGGTTGTGAGGTGGTGGGAAGAGAGGGCATATGAATTGCTTGCGTTTATGGGGTTTTCTAAAGACGGAGCATGATATATACTGCGAATTCGATAGAGAGGCTATTCAAGGAGCTTAAGAGGCGTTTGAAAGCGATGGAAGTTTTGCAAGGAGAAGAGAGTGCGGATAAGGTGGTATATGTTATTCTGCGGGAGCTAAACGAGAGGTACATGTTGAGGAAGCTGAGAGGATTTGAGGTGGCGATGGAACGATATTATGAAAACAAGCGCACTTTTGCCTCAAATGTTAGCGTATCTGAAGAGACACAATTTACTCGATACGACCCGGTTTTCTATTGATCAAATAATTTTCACTTAAAAATGGAAGAATGATAAGAAGTCATTTTCTATTGCCCTGTATTAGAAAATATATAAGGAGAAAATCCAGGAAGGAGAAAATTCCGAGGATATTGTTGGGATATAGTCTGCTTTCTAAAATAATTCAAAGGACTACATGTTCTATTGAATCATATCAAATTATTCAGGTTCTCTTCTGCGAAAATAGCTGCTCCAAGCATTCCAGCGTCATTACCCAATTCACTCATAACCACTCTATCAACGCTATACATTGAAAATTCTGCAAATTTCCTAAGCCTTTTTCTTACGATTCTCAAAGCTTTATCTCCTAATTCTGAAAATCCTCCTCCTAAAGTTATGAATTCTGGATCAAATTCCAGGAAAATTCTATCAATTAAAATAGCGAGGTCATTTGCCATAATTTCTAGAGCTTTTATAACCTTCTCACTATTCTTTTCGAAAAGTTTCAGAAGCTCTTTTCTATCTTTCACACCGGCGTATTTGTGGAGAACTCTCATGGATATATACTGTTCTGCACAACCTTTCTTTCCACAATTGCATTTTCTACCATTTGGATAGAGTATTGTATGTCCTATTTCACCAGCCTCCCATGATTCTCCAAGTAACACCTTTCCACTCTTTACATAGCCACCTCCCAGTCCTGTTCCAATAGTCAACATAAAGAGAGAATCCACATTTCTGAATCTAGCTTCTGCCAGCGCAGCTGCTCTTGAATCATTTATGACAAATACTGGTACCTTGAATTCTTCTTGCAGAATTTCTTTTAGATTTAATCCTGTCCATTGTTTCAAATTGGGTGTCGCAAACATCACTTCACCAGTTTTACAATTCACTCTCCCTCCTGTTGCTATGCCAATGGCACTTGGCTTTCTCGTTGCCAAATATCTGTTTACCAGGGATTTAACAGTTTTCATAGGGTTTACTTTATCCGTTAATATCACAGTTTTTTTCCTTACTTTAAAATCCTCAACCCAACCTCCTTTTACAGCTGTTCCTCCGATATCAATTCCCAATACTCTCATTCCTTGAGGCCTCCCGTAAATGCTTCAACTAAATATTTTTGAACATAAAAGGTTAAGATTAAAGGAGGTATAACAGAAACAGTTATAGCCGCAGCAATATTACCCCATTGAACTCCCCAAGCTGTTATGAAAAGGCTTGCTCCAACTGTTAAAGTAGTAGATTTTTTTATACTTAGAATCAATGCGAATAAAAATTCATTCCACGAGTAGATGAAACTCAAAATAAAAACTGCTACTAAAGGAGAAGTAATCATAGGTACTACTATCTTGATGAGAATATTCAAATCACTTGCTCCATCTATCCTTGCCGCTTCTTCTATTTCTCTTGGAATATCTTGAATGAAGTTTACGAGAAGCATCAATGCTAGTGGTATATCCACCAATGTATGAATTATAACGATCCCTAATCTCGTATCTATTAATCCCACGCTTTTAAAGAGAATGTATATAGGGACAGCAAATATTATCAAAGGTATGGCTCTTAAACTCACGGAGAAAGGAAATATAAACTTTCTTCCGATACCATATCTAACCATAGCGTAGGATGCTGGCAGACATAACAATATTGAAAAGACTGCTGATGATAAAGCTATGACAGAGCTATTCACCAGAAAATTCAGAAAAGAGAACGTAGGATTTGTAAAGATATTTCTATAATGTTTCAATGTGGGTCTGAATATCAACGGAGGAGGTGATTTGGATATATCAGCCGTCGTTTTCAGGGATGTCATAACAACGTTGATAAAAGGTAGATTAAATATAAGAATGAGGGAAATGGCTAAGATGAAAGCCCAGATAGGAGTTTTTTGTTTCATTATTACCACCGCCTGATAATCATTTTTACAGATATAAAAGCTGGCAACAGCATTATACTGAATAATATCAAACTAGCAGCACTAGCCATTCCTTGTATTCCCATACTGAATCCCATCTTATATATGTATATACTGACACTTGTTGTCAAGTTGCCGGGTCCTCCTCCTGTTAACACATAAATCGTGTCGAATACTCTGAATGATTCTATGAATCTGAGGAAAGCAGCGGTTATTAAAGATGGAGTGATGTAAGGAATTATGATTCTTTGAAGAATAACTTTTGAACTAGCTCCATCTATTTTTGCAGCTTCTATGAGGGAAACTGGAACACTCATAAGAGCAGCATACAATATAATGACAATAAATGATGTCCATTGAAGGACATCTATTAAAACTAATGTTCCTATGATATTTTTATTGCTGAAAAAATCTATGTCGATACCAAAAAAGGTATAAAGATACCCAGGAATCAATCCTATAAAATTGTTGAAAAGGATTCTATTCATCAGGCCAAAAAGAGAAGGTGCCATCATCATTGGGAGAATGAGTAATGTTAGAAAAAACCTATTGTTTTTGAAATAGGAATAGTAGAAATAAGCTATTAAAAAACCCAAAACTGTTTCCACAAGAGTCGTTAATAGACCAAAGATCAAACTGAATTTCATAGAATGCCAGAAATCCTTCGACGTCAACACCGAGATAAAATTCTTGAAGCCCACAAAGGGTGCTTCTTTTAGATATCCTAAAAATACTTCTCTCAGGCTTATATTGATAGTGCTTACGAAGGAATAGATCATTATAAACCCGAGAAAGATTGTGAGGGGAAGCACAAATAAAATTCTCTTTATAGAAAACCCTCCCTTTCTCCAATAAGGTCCAATAAGGGGGGAAAGATCCCCCCTTAATTATCTTTCAATCAATTCCTCTACCTTCTTTTGAGCTCTCATCAAACCTTCTTTCACATTCACTTGACTTGTCCAAATTGCTGTAAGTTCGTCTGACAGAACCTTCAAAATAGACATAGTCTCTCCCCGAGTACTTTCGACAAAGCCATACTTTTTAACATGTTCTGCTATTTTCGGAAATTCTGGTCTTTTATCTCCCATACTCATCAAGATTGGTTCTACAGGAGGTATCCCACCATTTTCTGCGTACATCCTCATAGCTTCCTCCGTTGACAGGAAAGCTAAGAATTTCAGAGCAGCATCCTTCTTCTTACTGTATTTACTCAAGGCCACTCCTAAACTGTGAACATGTGTGGATGGCTTTGGACCGGGAATGGGAGCTATAGCAACTTTATCATAAACAAGTGGTGATATATTAGGGTCTGTTAGTATATGATAAGCTGCCGACCATTGGATCATCATAAACGCTTTCCCTGTTTTAAAAGCCTCATTGGCCTCACCAAACTCATAGGTTGTTACTCCTGGAGGAACAGTTCCCATATCATAAAGTTCCTTATAAAACAAGGCAGCTTTTTCAGCAGATTCTGTAACTATATTGAAATTTCCTTTTTCATCGAACCATTTACCACCCATAGACCATAAAACATCATTCCAGATCATGACATTATAAACCAAGTTTTTCATTTGCAAAACATTTCCATAAGCCGTTGGGGATTCTTTATTATACTTTTTTGTGAAGAATATGGCAGTTGCTTTGTAATCATCCCAATTCCACTCTTCAGGCGGTTTAGGGGAAAGTTTCTTACCAAGATATTTCTCACTTAGTTCTTCATATCTTTTTTTCCAATCCTCGTTTGTCAAAAGTCTTTCCATAAGGTCTTTTCGATAGTAAAGAAAATGGTTACTAACATCCATAGGTAGACCATAAAGTAATCCTTCATATGACATACTTTCCAAAGCAGAAGCTATGAAAATGTCTGGGTTGAGATTAAATCCTTCAAGTGGGACCAAGTGTTGAGCTAACCTTCCAAGGATATATGTTGCCACAAATACAATATCTATCGCTGGTGAATGAGCAGCCAGCATGGTTTCTTGTTTTGTCCAGAAGCCTTCTCTACTGAAATTGATTATTTCGACTTCTATACCCAACTTCTTCCCCTCAGTTTTATTCCACCATTCCACAACTTTTTGCATGGCTTCACTTTCTGGGCCAGGCCAATACACCATTGTTACTTTAGTGACGCTGATAGCTGTTATCACAAGAAAAATCACTAAACTCAATAAAAATAGTTTTCTCATAATAACCCCACCTCCTTGTTATTGATGATTGTTTTCATTGCAGACACGAATCTCTTTGTTATCAACCAAGGTCTAGTTATAGCAGTCCCAACAACGACAGCGTAAGCTCCTGCTTTCAGGGCTTCCAAAGCCTCATCGGGAGTCCAGATTCCTCCCTCTGCTATAACTGGAATATCAAACTCTTTGACAAGTTCCTTGACTAAATCAATATCTGGTAGCTTTCTATATCTTGTATAATCTGTATAGCCTGATAGAGTTGTCGCAAAAAAGTCAGGTTTTAAATGAAACACCGCTTCTGCATCCTTTATATCTGCTATATCAGCTATTATCCCTACTTCCGGAAAATCCTTTCTAATGGATTTGAAAATATCTTCTAGGGGTTGAGGTCTTTTTCTTCTAGTGCAATCGATTGCGACGAAGTGTGCACCAGCATTTATAATTTCCCTCGCATGTTCAAAAGTAGGAGTTATGAAAGTCTCGAAACGTCTATCTTTTACAAGACCTATTATTGGGATTTTAACGACATCTAGTATTCTTCTAATATGATATGGCCCATTTGTACGGATGGCTACAGCTCCTCCTACTTCAGCTGACACGGCCATATTGACGACAAAATTTATATCTTTCACAGGATCATCTGGCTCTAATTGGCAACTAACGATAAGACCACGTTTTAATTTCAAGAGAACACCTCCATTTGAGATTTTCTCCATTTTTATTATAATAAATGGAGATTTTTTTAGTCAAGTAGGAGGTGATGAGATATGGCAAAGGATGTATTAACTTTCATAAAGATGAATGAAAGAAGTTTCACGAAAACAGAGAAAAAAATCATGAACTACATATTGAAGAACACTGATAAGGTGATATATATGACAATAACAGAGCTATCAGATGAATTGAAGATAGGAGAGGGAACTATTGTTAGATTTTGCCAAAAACTTGGTTTCAGTGGTTTTCATCCTTTCAAAATAGCACTAGCTGAATGCTTTAAGCCTCAGTTTGAATATGAAAGTGATCTTATATCAAAGTGTACGAATGCAAACATAGAAATAATTCGAAAAACAGCAGAGTTTCTTGATAAGAGATCAATAGATCAAGCAATAAATATAATAACTAAAACTGACAAACTATTTATATTAGGAGTTGGGGCCTCTGGGATAACTGCTCAAGATGCTTTTTATAAATTTATGAGAATAGGTATAAACTGTGTATACTCACCAGATGTTCATCTTCTCTCAATGCAACTCTCGCTAGGGACATGTGAGGATTCTGTCCTTGCTATATCTCAAAGTGGATCTACAAGTTCTGTCGTTGACATGGCTAGAATGGCTAAAGATAAAAACATGAAAGTTATAGCTCTTACGGGATATTTAAAATCACCTCTGACACAATTTGCAGACATAGTTCTTTTAACACCAACAAGAGAAACACCTTTTCAAAGCGGAGCAATAAGATCTAAAATTGCACAGCTTCACGTTATAGAGATTCTATTTGAAGGTTTATGCATTAAACTGCAAGAAAAAGCGGAAAAAAGCATAAGAATTACAGCAGATTCCGTTTCAAAGTGGATTTATTAAGTATCGTTTTTCAGCTTAAGAGCTATTATTACAGAAGACTTACGCTCCGGGGCTGTTCCAAAAATAGGGAGATATAGAAAAATAAGACAAGGGAGATGATATAATCTTCCTTGTTGTGAGAAATCTAAATTTAAAGGCTATCATTGAGTTGACTGATATGCTCTCTTATATTTTGGTATATTTTGGACAACGAAATGGTCAGTTTTTATTCATTAAGCCCGACTATTTTCTCATAACGAACCTCATTCGGCGTTTTGTATTCAAGTGATTGATGTGGCCTTCTGTGTAGTGATCCTCTATTACTTCGCGATTTCTTTTAACTCCTTCAATTTCATTCTTTCTCTCAAAAACACATATTTCCTCTCCCCCAGTCTTTCTATGACTATTAAGCTTCTCTCGCTCTCTCATTCCTTTTGTAATATGCCCTACTTCTATACATACCCAAGAGTTCATATACCCTCTTGATGCTTACCTGACTAAGTAGCTCTTTACACCTGATGATCTCTGCTGGCCCTTGCTTGTTCAGTACCTCCTCAATATTCATGATAAAAAATCCCTCTTAAACACCAGGTGTATATTCTCATTATAGTGTGTATTCCCTGTTTCCTCCTATCTCTTACGTTCTTCTCTCTTGAATATATTCACCTATCCTATTTTTTTCAGGGAGTATCTCAATATTTTCAACATAATGCCGGATGACATAAAATATCCAGTTTTAGAGTCATTAACTGTTTTTGCAATCTCCAATCAGGAATAAACATTTCATCTTTCTCCGGTTGTTTGATAATTGAATCGTTCTAAAAGAATCATAATTTCCCTGAAAGCATTCCATCAAGTAACTCATTGATGTTTGCTCTTGCCACGCAACACACCTTATCGGCTGCTCCATAAAAGATTAAAAGCTCTTCTCCTAGGATAACAGCACCCTCTGGGAAAACTACATTAGGCATGTCTCCTATTTTTTCATACTCTTCTTCGGGTTCGAGAATAGGCTTTCTAGTTCTAGCTAACACTTTCCAAGGTTCTTCGAGATCTAAAAGAGCAGCTCCAGCTCTATAAACACGATTGTTATCCACGCCATGATATATCAAAAGCCAACCCTTTTCTGTTTTCAAAGGGGGAGCACCAGAGCCTATTTTGTAGGATTCCCAAGGATATTCGGGTTTCATAACAAGTTTGTGGGAGTATAGAAAATAGCTGTTTTCGTCAAGATATGCAAACCAAATTCCTGGACGATCAGTTCCATACCTCTGGCCTATCCATTTTGAAGGTCTGTGCAGAACGGCAAGTTTTCCATTTATTCTTTCTGGAAAAAGAACAGTATCTCTTTCATCCATATTCAAAGGAGAGATAACTCCCAATCGTTTGATTCTCTTAAGGTCACGACTTATCTTGGCTAAACCAATTCTTGTTATCACAAGATCTGATTTAGGTATACCTAGCCGGATTCGAACACCACCTGGTGGGAAAGGCGTTATAGTGACAACATATGTCATGTAGATCGTCTCTTCTAATACTGTTATCCTCGCATCTTCGATGGATTTTTCCCACCACGTTTTAAAATCTGGTTCAAAAAAAGGTTTTTCATCACGTTCTATTAAGTTAAGCTCTTCATCGAAAACAGCGTGACCAAGCCTTGAAATATAGTTTTGATATTCGCCAATAGCCCTGTAAAAAACATGTATCTTACCATCTAAAAGCATTACAGCAGGATTAAAAACAGCTACGGCTTCCCAGTCATACCCTACTGGTTTTAATATAGGGTTTTTCTCATGACGATGCAGGATCCTTTTCATTGATACTCTCCCTCCACGAGTAATTTTTTTTGAAAAGTTCTTCTTAGGACATTATCTTTGGAAAGTGCGTCCATCAATTCAGGCCACTTCCTCATAAATTTGAAAAAGTGAGGCAATTTCTTTTGTGCGTATTTCCTAGCTCTATTCACAAAGTCCAGAGATAATCCCTTTCTTTGAAGTATATTTAAGGCGTGCTTTTCAATATCATCACGCAAGAATAATCCTGGATAAGGATCCAAAGATTCAGGGGGACAATTCTTCATGCCGTAGTTTTTTGCCATTACAAGCTTATACCTTTCGTACAAGAATCGAGCAATATCTTGAAGGAGCTGAGATGGTGTGTAAGGAGGAAGATGAAGAACAGAAAGTTCCTTATCAAGAAAAAAAGTATATCCAAGCAGTTTAGCATTAATAAGATAATCTATATCTTCTCCACGTGGTATATATGGATCAAAAGGAACTTTTTGAAACAGACTTTTGTGAATAACCATATTTCCCCCTAATATTAATGGAGTTTCAACTAATCTACCAGGTTTCATTCTCAACATTTTCATTGTCTGATTCATAATTTCTTTTTTCAAATAAAATATATTCTTCTCTTCCACTCTTTTTTCATCTATAAGTGCTTCTTCCTTATTTTCTGGGTTGAGATAAAAACCCCCAATACCTCCTATGAATTTTCCTTTATGTTCCCGTCCAATATGTTCCAACGCTTTCTCTAGGAAAAACTCATCTATTATCACTTCGTCATCATCCAGCCCAATAACAACATCCATTCCCAATATTTGAGCTATGATGAGTTGAATGTTACGTACATTTCCATAACCCCTTATGTTTATACATTCTACGCATTCTAAAATACCCAGAGATTTCAATCTATTCTTCAACATCTTCAAATCCTCTGACCCAAACTGCATAATGGGATATTTGCTTTTAAAAGGCCTGATGATGGCTTCGACTTTTTTTTCTGCTTCTTTTTCCAATGTGGATTCAATAACTGATGTGATTACAACTACTATAAAATCACCTTTTAGTCTTTCTAAACTTTCTAGAAGACGAGCAAGTGTTCCTTCCTGATCAATCGGCGTTGGATGATCATAAAATACATCTCCTATTTGATAATTGCGCTGTTTTCCTGAAAACCAATAGGTAGGAACAGTTATAAGTGGCTTTTTTGATGCGACCACTTAGCCACTACCTCCTTGACTATTAATCCTTCATACCAGTTGTTGTTATTCCCTCAACAAAATACTTTTGCGCGCATAAGAAAACGATGACGACCGGTAAAATGGATATGGTAGCAGATGCCATCATCAGATTCCATTGTGTCATACCTTCTCTGAAACCTTTGAAACCGGCTATTCCTAGTGATAAAACTTTCATATCATCTGTGTTCGTAACGATCAAAGGGTATGTAAAATCATTCCAGGCGCTACTAAATGTGAATATAACAAGCGAAGCTATAGCAGGTTTTACAAGAGGAAGCATTATATTCCAAAATATCTTAAAAGGGCTGGCTCCTTCAATAATAGCAGCTTCCTCTAATTCTTTTGGAATGGTTGCAAAAAATTGACGCATTAAGAAAACATTGAAAGCACCACCAAAAGCACCCAATGCCTGTGGGATGATTAGAGCTTGATAAGTATTTATCCAATGGAGTTTTTTAATCAATATGAAGGTTGGAACCATAAGAACCTCAAATGGTATCATTAAGGAGCTTAAGAGTAAAATGAACAAAACTTCTCTACCTGGGAATTTCAATCTTGCAAAAGCATATCCTGCCATTGTACATACAAAAAACATTCCAACCATTCGCCCAGCAGTTACTATTATGGTGTTAAGATAGTAGCGACCAAAATTCAGTAATTCAAATACTTTTTTGTAGTTTTCCCAATGGACAGGTTTTGGTATCCATTGTGGAGGTATCATAAAAATCTGATTGTTATCCTTCAAGGAAGTGGAAACCATCCATAGAAACGGTAGAATCATGCTAATGGCTATCGATATAGCTATTACATAAGCTATAATTTTCCAAGCTGGATGGATTCTATCCATAGAAAACCCACCTTCTTTGAATTCTCATCTGTATAAGGGTTGCCAAGAGTAGTATTACTAGCAGAAAAACTGCCTGTGCACATGCATAACCCATGTTAAACCATTCAAAAGCGTTCTTGTATATGTAATAAACGATAGTCGTTGTAGCTTCTCGAGGTCCCCCCTCTGTGACGATATAGGCTTGTTGAAATATTTGGAAAGAATGTATCATTGTTGTTATTATCACGAAGAAAGTAGTAGGAGAGAGCAATGGCAAAGTGATATATCTGAATCTCTGCCATCGATTTGCCCCATCAATCTTGGCTGCTTCATAGTAAACTTTTGGTATACCTTGAAGACCTGCTAGAAATATAACCATGTTGAAGCCTGTTCCTTTCCAAATGCTCATCAGGATTAAGCCAGGCATGGCCCATCGAGGGTCTAAAAGCCAATTCACTTTAGGAAGGCCAAAAAATCCAAGAATTAAATTCACAAGCCCATGATTAGGGCTCAATAACCACTTCCAAAGCATGGATACAGCTGCCATCATACTAATAACAGGTAGATAATAAATTGTTCTGAAAATCACACGACCTTTCAAAAATTTTTGATTTAGGAGAAGTGCCCACAGCAGCGCAAGAGGAATACCTATCAGTAATATCCCTAAGGTGTAATAAATGGTGTTCCATACCGCTTTTAAAAAATGTGTATCTTTCAGCATTCTAGCATAATTTGCTAGGCCTATCCACTGTTTTTCACCTATACCACTCCATTTATGGAAACTCAATATAATCCCATGCAACATAGGATACACCATGAAGAAGAAGAAACCAAACATGACTGGAAATATGAAAATATACCCCCAAAGCCATTGTTGATATTTGTAATTTAACTTGAGTTTTCTCATAATCCTGCACTCCTATATGATGACATTTCAGACGGGGGAGTATAATAACTCCCCCGTCTGAAGAGCCATAATGGTTATTCCCTCATCATTATTTCGTTGATCTCTTTTTGGGCTTCTTTCAATGCTTCAGCTGCTGTTTTCTCTCCCATCCATACAGGTTCGAGAGCCCTATTAATAGCCGTCCAAATTTCACCCCAGTGTTTAAACACTGTTATGCGTTTATAATATGGTATCAAATGAACTGCATTATGGATACCTAGCTCTGGTAATGCATTTAGGAATGCTGAAGAATATGCGACGGACATCCTGGCAGGGATTGCATGTCCTGCTTGTGCTACCAGTTTTTGCCCTTCTACACCGGTCAAGAATCTTACAAGTTTCCAAGCTTCATCAGGATGTTTTGAATCTTTTGCTATACAATAAGCTACAAGATCTACCCAGGTATACATATGTTTATAATATGGTAATGGAGCTATATCCCATTCAAAATTTAATTTTTTGAATTTCATGGTCATCCATCTTCCACAAATGTACATTGCTGCCTTTTGATGAGCAAACCTATCGGCGGGACTTTCTTCAGCTTGTTCTGTCATATCAGGAGCCACTCGATATTTTAGCCAAAGATCCGCGTAAAACTGTATTGCCTCCGCAAATTCCGGCGTGTCAACGATAACTTTGTCGACACCTTGGACCCAGTCTGCACCAGCTTGAGGAGGCATTATCTTCCATCTACCAGCATCTACTGCTACTCCATAAATACCTTTTTCATGATCTGTTAATTTCTTTGCTACTTCTAGGAAGTCTTTCCAAGACCATTTTCCATATCCAAATAGTTCATTTGGTGTTGGAAGTCCTGCTTTTTCAAACATCTCTTTGTTGTAATAAACGACATATGTACTCCAATCTTTTGGTATACCGTAAATATGCCCTGTTTTCGGATCTTTGAAAGCATCTAATAATCCTGGGAAGAAATCATCTTCATTAAATGTTGGATCTTTATCTATATAGGGTTGTAGGTCGAGAAGCAATCCTTTTGCGTGATATTCCACAAATTCTGGAAAACCCATATAAAAAACATCAGGAGGCGTACCCGCTGCCATCATGCTCATGAGTTTAGGCCAATAATCAGCAGGACGGATTATTTCAACTTCAATATCTGGATATAGCTTGTTGAAAGCTGCTATGTAATTTCTTACTTCTTTTTCCTCAACTGCTCCTCCCCACATCATGAGCGTGATCTTTGTTTTGCCTATGATGGTACCACTGCAGAATAGGATTCCAAGCATCACCATTAGTAAAACTGAGATGGAAAATACCCTTCTCATGTTTTAACACCCCCTTAAAAGTATAAGATGGCGATCAATAACAATTTTTTGTTACCGGTAACTTATAAAAACAACAAAGGATTAAGCACTCTTTCTTATCACAAGATGTGTAGGAAAAACTATATGCTTTTGCCTAGGCTCGTTTTTATTATCAAGCATTTGAATTAACGTAAGAACGGCTAATTCTCCCATCTTTGCTATATCTTGATGTACCGTAGTTAAGGGAGGCGTAGTATATCTCGAAAGGATAATATCATCAAAACCTACTATTTTTATATCTTTCGGTATAGAGAAACCATGATTCATTAATTCGTGCATAGCACCAATTGCTATGATATCCGAGAAACAGAATATACCATCAGGGATCGCTCCGTTCTTTATTATCTCCCTTGCTGCTTTCACGCCTCCTTCTAGAGTACTAGAGGTTCTTACAATACCAAGATTCTCTACTCCATAATTTTCTACTACTTCTAAATATGCCATTTCTCTTTCCAAACAAGAAGGTTTGTCGTCTGTTCCAGCTATATGAATTAATCTTTTACATCCTCTTTTTAAAATCAGATATTCCACCGCTTCACGAGCTCCATTTTTGTTATCAGAAGATATTGTAATAAAATCATCTCTTATTTTTTCTCCCACAAATACTACGGTTATTCCGCTATCAAGGATCCTCTTTATAAGAGTCTCTTCATAAACACCTTCGAAAATAATCAACCCTTCTACAAAATGAGAGTGGATATGATCTGTGAGAAGTGATATACTGGTTTCATCGATTAAATCATACATGATGAATCTGTATCCCTTTTCTTTTGCAATTTTAAAGGCTCCTAGAACGCATTCGTTGTAAAAAGGTGGAAGAGCAAACTCACTGGATGATTTGATTAAAAAACCAAGAGTTTTCACCCTTCCTCCAGCAAGAGTTCTTGCATCTGCTCTTGGATGATAGCCTAATTCCTCTATAATCCTTCTTACCTTTATGAGAGTTCTTTTGCTAACAAGCTCTGGATGATTCAAAACTCTAGAAACAGTCATCTTTGATACACCAGCTATTTTTGCAATAGTGTCTATAGTTACTTTTTTTCTCATTGAACTCCTCCTGATTTTTTGTGTTACCGATACCAATCGTAACAATTGTATCACCATTATTTCATTTTGTCAAGAAATCAGGCTGTTTCAAAAATCGGGGTAAGAGTGACAAAAATATGAGATAAAAGCGAGAAAAAATAAGACAAAAATATATCACATACATGTTGCAGAAAAGGAACTTAACAAGTGCCATCACCATTGCCATACCTTCCCTGTACACTGCAACATATCCAGATAGCTTCATCTTCATATCCCCAAACAACCCTCCTATCTCATCACGCTCTTTGTATTCCCCTACCTCCACATATTGGATCATTTTGTATCTCCCCTTCGTCACCACAACCTCACATCTTATGTGATCTTTCATCTTCCTCACCTCTGTCCCCCTCTTCCAGTTCAGTCTGGCCTTCTTCCTGTACCCTATCCCTGTCTCATCCACTATGATGCTATCTATATCGTGAATG
>Ga0190361_1000627_pt1 | contig 13910 bp, 14 predicted proteins | sample 48721845_MG_FD_161273 | JGI IMG/M metagenome (GOLD analysis project Ga0190361, IMG submission 161273) | Hydrothermal vent microbial mat bacterial communities from Southern Trench, Guaymas Basin, Mexico - 4872-18-4-5_MG | ecosystem: Environmental > Aquatic > Marine > Hydrothermal vents >...
TGGAGAGACGGCTGGCGCCTTGCAAGCGGCATAGAAGCGGCATCACGGGTGGGACTTGAGCGTCTGGTTCTGGAGGCAAAAGAGGGGTTGGGGTTCATAAATGGGACATCGTTCAGTGCGGCGCTTGGGTGTCTTGCGCTGCTGCGTGGTGAGGCGGTGCTTTCGGCGCTGGAGAGTGGAGTGGCGTTAGCGGCTGAGGCGATGAGGGGTTTTGCGGCGGCGTGGTGCGGTGAGGCGATGGATACACGCCCCCAACGCGGTCAAGCCAAGGTCGCCAAGAGACTGCGCAGGCTTGTTGCCAACTCCGACCTTGTGCGGCAGATGGATGTGGCGCAGTCGGTGAGCAACCCTGCCGCAAAGTTCGGCGCCGTTCAGGACCCTTACTCCCTTCGCTGCGCGCCGCAGGTGCTTGGCGTCCTTGAGGAGGCGCTGCCGCTTTTGCGCCGCATCCTCACCACAGAGATAAACTCCGCCTCCGACAACCCGCTTGTGCTGCCCGATTTGCCCTATCCCAACAAAGCGGTCTCTGCAGGCAACTTTCACGGGCAGGTTCTGGGCTGGGCGTTGGACTGCACAAGAGCGGCGCTGGTCTCGGCTGCGAACCTGGCGGAACGCCTCACCGCGCTTCTTCTTGATGCAAAGACCAACCGTGGACTGCCGCCTTTCCTCACCCCCCAACCAGGCTTGAACAGCGGACTTATGCTGCTTCAATACACCGCCGTTGACCTGACAGCGGAATGCAGGATGCAGGCGGCAACAACGGCTCATTCTCTGCCGACATCTGCGGGACAGGAAGATGTGGTGGCGCTGGCGCCGCTTTCGGGACGCGCAACACTGGCTGCCCTTGAAGCCTGCGCCGACCTCGCCGCAATCCTCGCCCTCTGCGCCTACCAAGCGCTCTTCCTGCGCCTCAAAGAAAAAGAACTTAAGACCGCCCAACTCGGAGATGGCACCCGTTCCCTCTATGCGCGTTTCGCCCAAAATATACCACCTCTTTTGCAGGACAGACCTCTCTGGCAGGAGATAGCAACCGCACGCCGACTGCTTAACCTATGGCAAAACAAGCCATATCTTGAGGAAAGCGTTTTGTGAGCGGATAATGTCTCCAAAATCACAATAAGGAGAGGCAGATGAGGACGGTGAGGGAGAAAATTGAGGATTTGAGGAGGCGTCGTGCGGAGGCGATGCTGGGCGGTGGGGAGGCGCGTATTGAAGCGCAGCATAAAAAGGGCAAACTGACAGCACGGGAGCGGATTGAGCGTCTGCTGGATAACGGGACATTTGTTGAGACGGATATGTTCGTTGAGCACCGCTGCAGCGATTTCGGAATGGAAAAGAAGAAGTTTCTGGGCGATGGCGTTGTGACGGGATTCGGCAAGATAGACGGGCGGCTCGTATATGTGTTCAGTCAGGACTTCACGGTTTTCGGGGGTTCGCTGTCGGAGATGTTCGCCAAGAAAGTGTGCAAGATAATGGATTTGGCGCTGCGTAACGGTGCCCCTGTTGTCGGCTTAAACGACTCTGGCGGTGCGCGGATTCAGGAAGGCGTCGCTTCTCTGGCGGGATACGGCGACATCTTCTGGCGCAATGTGGTATCAAGCGGCGTCATTCCCCAGATATCGGTGGTTATGGGACCCTGTGCCGGCGGCGCCGTCTACTCACCCGCCATCACCGACTTCATAATCATGGTCAAAAAGACCTCCTTTATGGCTATAACAGGTCCAAAAGTGATAAAGGCTACAACAGGCGAGGATGTGACGCTTGAGGAGTTGGGCTGTGCGATGACGCATAACAGAAAAAGCGGTGTCGCCCATTTTGCCGCCGAGGATGAGGACGACGCCCTTCAACTTGTGCGCAAACTCCTCTCCTATATCCCATCATCCAACCGCCAAAAACCCCCTTACAAAGAGACAGGCGACCCTTCCGACCGCGAAGAGGCGGCGCTCAATGAGGTTATTCCCGACTCATCCGCAAAGCCCTACGATGTGCACGAGGTGATAAGACGGGTGGTGGACAACGGCGAGTTTCTGGAAGTTCATCGTCACTGGGCGCCGAACATCGTTGTCGGTTTTGCCCGACTTGGCGGACATTCGGTTGGTGTGGTGGCGAACCAGCCGCGGATGCTGGCGGGCTGCCTTGACATAAACGCCTCCACAAAAGCGGCGCGCTTTGTGCGTTTCTGCGACGCCTTCAATGTGCCGCTTATCACCTTCGTTGATGTTCCAGGGTTTCTGCCGGGGACGCAGCAGGAATGGGGCGGCATAATCCGCCACGGCGCAAAACTGCTTTACGCTTTCGCGGAAGCCACTGTGCCGAAGGTGACGGTGATACTGCGTAAAGCCTACGGCGGCGCCTACGATGTTATGTGCTCAAAACACCTCGCCGCCGACATCAACTTCGCCTGGCCAACCGCCGAAATAGCCGTTATGGGTCCGCACGGCGCCGTAGAAATCGTCTTCAAAAAGGAACTTAAGGAGTCGGACGACCCCCAAAAACGCGAAGAAGAGTTGGTGGAAGAGTATGTGGAGAAGTTCGCCAATCCATATATTGCGGCGCGTTACGGCTACATTGACGATGTCATAGAGCCTTCAAAGACGCGTCCGCTGCTTATACAGGCGCTTGAGTCGCTGCTTGAGAAAAAGGAGAGCCGTCCGTGGCGCAAGCATGGAAACATACCGCTGTAGTGGCGTTGTTGCTTCTTGCCGCAGGCTGTGTGGTGCGCACAATCTATGTGCGCAGTCAGCCAGATGGCGCCGCCGTCTGGCTCAACGGCTCCTATGTCGGCAAAACCCCCCTTAAAACCAAATTCTACCATTACGGCACCCATCTCCTCATACTCCGTAAACAGGGCTATGAAAGCATAAAGCGCTTTGTCAAAGTCAGCCCGCCGTGGTATGAGGTCTTTCCGTTAGACTTTTTCTTTGAAGTTCTTTTTCCGTTCGTGATAGAGGATACGCGCAAGGTGGAGTTCACGCTTAAGCCGGCAGGCAACAGGGAGCCTGCGGGGTTGCTGGAGCGTGCGGAGAAGGCGCAATGAAAGGCGACTCCTACAAAGGCAAGAAGGTTGTGGTGATGGGGCTTGGACTTTTCGGCGGCGGAGAGGGGGCGGTGAGGTTTTTCGCAGAAAGAGGCGCTTGTGTTGTTGTGACCGACATAAAGGGAGAAGCGGAACTTGCGCCTGTGGTTGAGCGTCTGCGCCACTTAAAGGGTGTGGAATTCCATCTTGGCGGACATAAAGAGGAAGACTTCCGCAACGCCGATATTGTGGTGGTCAATCCTGCTGTCAGGGACGACTCTCCGTTTCTTGCCGCCGCGAAAGAAGCGGGCGCTGAAGTCACAACGGAGATAAACCTTCTGTTTCGCCACTGCCGCGCAAAAACCGTCGCCATAACCGGCACAAACGGCAAAAGCACAACCGCCACACTCACACATCTGCTTCTTAAGAATCTCGGCTTGCACTCAGTGCTGGGCGGCAATATCGGCGGCTCTCTGCTTCCTCAAATCAGCCGCTTCAGCCAAGACCACATCCTCGTGCTGGAGTTGTCCAGTTTCCAACTGGAGCGTCTGACCGCCGAAAAAAGGAGTCCTGATATCAGCGCAGTCCTGAACCTGACCCCCAACCATCTTGACCGTCACGGGGATATGCAAAGTTACGCCGCCGCGAAAGCGGGCGCTCTTATCCACCAGAGAAGCAACGACTTTGCCGTGCTGAACGGCGCAGACGGCTGGTTCTCCTGGTTTCGCAGCCGCATAAAAGGGCATCTGGCGGTCTTTATGGATGATTACTACGATGCGCTTCAGACGGCAGGTGCTGATGTCTTTGCGGGACTTTTCGGGGATGAGTTGTGCGTTGGCAGGGGGCAACCCGAGTGGCGGGCGATTGTTAAGGGGCTTTTTGCGCATAGGGGTTTTGGCACCGAGCCTGTAGGGCACAACACGCGCAATCTGCTGGCGGCGTCAGCAGCGGCTTTCTGCACCCTCCTACGCTGCGGCGCAGAACCAGACCAGTGCGACTTTGCCACAGCGCTTATAAAATGCGCTGACCAGTTTACGCCACTTCCGCATCGCCTTGAGGTGGTGCGGCAGATAAACGGCGTCCTCTTCGTTAACGACTCTATTGCGACCAATCCTGAAAGCGTTCTGGCGGCGTTGGAGGCGTTTGGTGATAAAAGAATAGTGCTGATTGCGGGCGGCTATGACAAGGGGCTTGGGTATGAGCGTCTTGCAAGGCGGCTTGTTGGACGCACCAGACTCGTGGTGCTTTTTGACACAGAAGGTGGGCGGAAGATAGCGTCGGCGTTGGAAGAGGTTGGTGAGGTGGAGTTTTGCTTTGTTGATGGGATGGAGGAGGCGGTGAGTGAGGCGGCGGCGGTCGCCCAAGCAGGCGATGTGGTGCTTTTGTCGCCGGCTTGCGCGTCGTTTGGGATGTTTGCCAATTTCGCCGCCCGCGGGGATGCTTTCAAAGCCGCCGTCGCCAATCTGGAGGACTGACCAGTGTTTTGGCGCAAGAAAAAGGACAAAAGAACTCCTGCCGTTAAGGCGAAAGAGAATGTGGAGGCGCTGGCAACGGCGCTCGCTTTGGCTATGCTCATACGCCTTTTTGCGATTGAGGCTTTTATCATTCCCACAGGCTCAATGGCTACAACCCTTTACGGCAACCACATAACGGTTAAGTGCCCCAACTGCAGCGACGATGTCGCAATAGGCACATCCACCTGGCGCCCGTCTTTTCAGGAGGTGCGGGTCGTGAGGACAAAATGTCCACGCTGCGGCTATGAGGGGGAGTTCTGCACCGACTGGCTGGATGGAGATAAGTTGTGCTGTCCACGCTGCGGTTATGAGTGGGAGGAGGAGGTGCGTGGTGGCAGGCGCGGATATGCCAAGCGGCTCCACATCACCTGCCCGCATTGTGGATGGCGCTTTGCATATGACCTGCGCCCCCGCAGCAACCACTGGGGCGATATGATACTTGTGAACAAACTGGTATATGTGCTGCGGCACCCGCGGAGATGGGAGGTGGTGGTGTTCAAATGGCCGCGGGACACATCCAAGAACTACATAAAGCGCCTTGTGGGGCTGCCTGGGGAGCGGCTTCAGATATGGCACGGGGATGTATATGTCAACGGTAAGTTGGCGAGGAAGCCGAGATGGGCGAGGTGGGCGCTGGCAAGGCGGGTGTGGGCGCAGAACCGCGACAGTCTGAGGGAGAAGCCTCCCTGGCAGGTGTTGAGCGGGGACTGGGATTTGCGGAAGAACGCATATCGTGGTGGTGGCGACAACGACGCCCTGATATCGTTCAACCTACCTATAACCGATTTCACCCCATACGATGACCCTGAAGCCGAAAGCGATGACGGCAATCCTGTGGCGGATGCAACGGTCACATTTAGGGTGAAGGCGCGTGAGCGTGGAAAAGCGGGTTGGGTTGTGGCTGTTCTGGGCGACCCGCAGCACCATGTGGAGTTGCGTCTCGGGGTGGGTGGCGCCACAACACGCCTCTACCACAACGGGATGCTGGTTGCGACATCCCCATTCCATATCGGCGCGGACAGCAGCCACAGCATTGAATTTTCGTTTGTTGATATGCGAGCGGAGGTGTGGGTGGACGGCAAGCGTATTCTGCGCTACGATATAAACGCCCGCCACCAAACGCCCGATGAGGTCTGGGTCCGCCTCGGCTTTGAGCACGCAGAAGGCACTCTCACCAACATCTCCATATACCGCGACATCTTCTACTATCCCGATGCGAGAAGCACAACTGGACTGGAAGGCGAGGAGGTGAAAGTTTCCGAAAACGGTTTTTGGGTTTTGGGGGACAACACGCGCTCTTCTCAGGACAGTCGCGTGTGGGGCGAGGTTCCCACAGATAATATGATGGGGCGCGCCTTTGTTGTCTTCTGGCCACCGTGGAGATGGCAGGTTATAAAATGACTGAAGAAAGGATGAGGAAAGCGAGGGGTAAACCGAGGTGGCAGGTTTTGGGAGTGGTGCTTTTGGTCGCTGCAGGAGGTGGCTGGCTTTTCGTGCTGTTTCTGACTTTTAAGGGTCCGGAGTGGGGCTCGCCGGGTTGGGTGGTGGACAGAACGCTTGCTGCTCTGTGCGGTCTGAGGGATGCGAAGGAGGAACTCGCGCGCTATTACGGCTGTGGATTGGATGGGGTTGAGGAGAGTCTGCGCAGAACATCGGCGGCGCAGCAGAGAACAGGTCTTGCCTTAAAATTCCTCCACTGGGAGATAAAAACAGTCCGCTTTGAAAAAGAGAGTAGAGCATCCGTCAATGTGTTGGCGGATGTTGTGATAAAATATGGAAGGGCGGACCCTCTGCAGCAGCGGCTCAATCTGCTGTATCGTCTTCGTAAGGAGGATGGAAGATGGCGGATAGTGAGGTGATGGATTGGCGACGGCAGATAAGGCGCCTTGAGGAGTTGGCGGCGTTGAGGATGGATGATGAGGAGAGGAGGAGTCTGGCGCTGGACTTGCAGCGGATAGCCGAATATGTGAGCCGTCTGCCGCAGATTGAGGAGAGCCAAGTCGCTGATGTGGTTGACTGGCACTGCCCTCTTGCGGATGATGTGGCGCAAAAAGGGCTTGATTATGAGTCGGTTTTTGCCAACGCGCCCAAGGTTTTCTGCGATATGTTCGTAATGCCCCCGATAATAAAGGAGCGGCGATGACAGCGCATCAGGTGCTTGAGGCGATAAGGCAGGGCAAGATAGGCGTTGTTGAGGTGGTTCAGCAATGCCTTGAGCGCATAAAGCGGTGGGACGGTGATTTGGGGGCGTTTTTGAGCGTGGCGGATGAGGCGGCACTCAAGCGGGCGGAGCAACTTGAAAAACTGCCGCAGGATGAGCGCGGCGCGCTTTTTGGGCTTCCCATTGCGGTGAAGGACAACATCCTCGTAAAGGGGCAGACGGCAACGGCGGGCTCAAAGATACTTGAGAACTTCACCGCCCCTTACGATGCCACTGCGGTAAAGCGGTTGCTCTCTGCGGGCGCTGTGGTAGTGGGCAAGACCAATCTTGACGAGTTTGCTATGGGGTCGTCGTGTGAGCATTCGGCGTTTTTTGTGACAAGGAATCCGTGGGACACTGCGCGCGTTCCTGGTGGCTCAAGTGGGGGCTCTGCGGCGGCGGTTGCGGCACGCCTTCTCCCTGCCGCTCTCGGCTCCGACACAGGCGGCTCAATCCGCCAACCCGCCTCCCTCTGCGGTGTCACAGGACACAAACCCACCTACGGACTCGTCAGCCGATACGGTCTTATCGCTTTCGCCTCAAGCCTTGATACCATAGGACCGATAGCGCAGACGGCGGAGGACTGTCTGCTGCTGCTTTCGGTTATGGCGGGGCGTGACGGCAAAGATGCGACAACGGCACCGCATAAAGTTGATTTGCGGCGCAAGCCGTTTGAGCGGTGGCGGATAGGTGTTGTGAGGAGGGCTTTGGAGGCGGCGGATGGTGCGGTGGCAGAGGCGCTGGAAAGTGTTGCAGCGCTGTTCGCACAAAATGGTTGTGTGCTTAAGGATGTGGACGCGGGCGTCCTTGAGGATGCTCTTGCGGTGTATTATATAATAGCGACCGCCGAGGCGTCCGCCAACCTCGCCCGCTACAGCGGCGTTCACTACGCCAGACGCCAAGGCGAAGGCGAGTTGGCGCTGCAGACAATCCGCGAAACACGCGCACTTTTTGGCACAGAAGTGAAACGGCGAATTCTGCTTGGAACATATGTGCTTTCGGCAGGTTACTACAACGCCTATTATCTGCGTGCTGTGACGCACCGCCGCGCTTTAAGGGCGAAACTCCTCTCTATCCTGCGCGAGGTTGATATGCTGCTTCTGCCAACATCGCCTTCTGTGGCGTTCCGCCTTGGGGAGAAACTTGACGACCCGTTGGAGATGTACGCGGCGGATATGATGACGGTGGGTATCAGCCTTGCGGGACTACCGGCGGTCAGTTTTCCCTGCGGATTTGTGGATGGGCTGCCTGTTGGCGCGCAACTTGTGGGACGCCCATTTGAGGATGCGGTGGTTCTGTCAGCAGCGGCGTGGTTTCAGCAGCAGACTGACCACCACAAAAAGGTGCCCGCAGGTTTTGAGGCATAGCGATGGAAGAGTTGCTGCAAGACCCCGAGTTTTTTAAGATGCTGTTTGCTTTAAGCGGCGATGCCTGCTATGTGCTTGACCGCAGGCGACGCAAATATCTGCTTGTGAACAAAGCGTTTGAGCGTCTGACTGGCTACAGCACGGAGGAGTTGACAAGCGGGGAGGTGCGTCCGCTGGACATTGTGGCGCCGGAATTCAGAGAGCAGGCAGCGAGCCTTGACGAAGATTTAAGGAAGAAGGGCATAGCGCGGCTTGAGGTTGAGATACTGCGCAAGAACGGCAAGCGTCGTTGGTGCGAAGCGACGATTCACAATGTCAACTACAAAGGATATGCGCTGCGGATAGGGTCGCTGCGGGATGTGACACGGCGCAGGCGCCTGCAGCGCCAACTTGAGCATCAGATAGAGTTGCAGCGCAAAAAGGCGGTTGAAGCGGCGCGTGCGTCGCTGCGTCTTTACCAGATAACCGAAAAACTGCGCCATATCCCCCACCTTGCCACCGACCTGATGGCGGCGGAAACCGAACCGCAGATGCTCAAAGACGCCGCAGCATATCTGACCACCCGCACCGCCTTCAACTACGCCGAAGCCGCGTTCTACATCCGATACGGGCGCTATCTTCTCCGTATGGATACAAACGAAGACCCCATTCCCACCAATGCCAACAACCGCATAGCGCGCATCTTCCGTGGCGAGAAGGTGCGCCAACGCAAAAGAGAGTTGCTGCTCCAACTCAAAGGGCACAGACGCGTTCTGGGCGTTCTGCGGGTGGTGTTTGACCCCGAAGAGTTCGCGATGTTTTCGCGCAACCGTGCTGCTTTATCGGAACAAATTTCACTGGTTGAGACGGTGGCGGACATAGTGGCGTTGGCGCTGCTTGATTTGCGTCTGGTGAAGCGGCTTGAGCGGTTGGCAAGGGTGGACAGTTTGACAGGCGTGTTTAACCGGCGCTATTTTGAGCGGCGCCTCAACCTTGAGACTGACCGCGCCAGGCGCTACAGTCGCCCTCTGTCGCTGCTGCTCCTTGATATGGACGGTCTGAAGGAGATAAACGACAGATATGGGCACGCAGCGGGGGATGCGGCGCTGAAGGCGCTGGCACGGCTGATGAACCGCACCTCCCGCGCGGCGGACGCCGTCTGCCGCATCGGCGGGGATGAGTTTGTCATCATCCTTCCCGAAACCACCTTGAAAGACGCCCTTAAGAAGGCAAAGACACTGCAAAGACATATCCGCAAACTGCGTGTTGACTACGATGGCAAAAAGATAGAGTTGCGTGCTTCTGTGGGGGTTGCACAGTTCAATCCGAAGGAGAAAGCCGAGGATTTTCTGGCGCGGGCGGATGCCGCTATGTATCGTGCAAAGCAGAAAAGGCTCGGAATCGGTGTTGCTGGAGGGGAGCAAAATGGACTTGATGGAGGCGATTAAAGGGAGGCGTTCTGTGAGGCGTTTCAGTGGTGCGGGTGTTGCGCGCGAGGCGCTGGAGGAGATGCTTGATGCGGCGCGGTGGGCGCCCTCGTGGGCGAACACACAGTGCTGGCGTTTCGTGGTGGTGGAAGATGCTGCAAAAATCGCCGCACTTAAAGAAACTATGCCTGAACGCAACCCCGCAAGACCCGCCTTTGACACCTGCTCGTATGTAGTCGCTTTCCTCGCCAAGCACGGGCTTTCTGCTTACAAGCGTGGCGAGAAGGTGGAAGAGCGCGACTGGTATATGTTTGACATCGGATGCTGCGTCCAGAACTTCTGTCTGGCAGCACACTCTTTGGGGTTTGCTACCGTCATAGTGGGACTGTTTGACTGGCGTAAAGCCAATCAGATATTGGGCGTTCCTGAAGGATATGAGGTGGTCTGTCTTGTGCCGGTTGGCACACCAGAGACATACCCACCTGCGCCGCCGCGAAAACCTCTTCAACAACTTATAAGTTACGACACCTTCCGCCCAGACCCCGCTCAATGATGGGTGCAGGGACCAAAACCATCGTGGTCACAGGTTGACTCGCCAGTTGTGAGGGTGCCTTTTGCAAGCGCCTCTACCGCCGCTTCCACACCACCGCTCACACCAGTGTAAACCTTAATACCCAACTGCTCAAAAAAAGCGACCGCGCGCGGTCCCATCCCACCGCATATCACCACATCAACCCCGCGCTCCTTCATCAGGCGGGGGAGCAGTCCCGGCGCGTGGGACGGCGGCGTCTCCTCCCCCACAAAACGCACCTCTCCGCCCTCAACCTCGTAAAACCGAAACCTCCCGCATCTCCCAAAATGGGGACTCACAACATCTCCATCTGCAGCAACCGCAACCTTCATTCGCGCTCCTCCTCAATGTCCGAAAAAACATATCGCCAGATGGCTTTATGCAATGCGACGGCGGCAATCGCCGAACAATGCACTTTCTGCGGCGGCAGACCCCCAAGGTGTGCCACCACCGCCTCATCCGTCACCTCCCACGCACTGTCCAAATCCTTCCCCTCCACCAACTCGCATAACGCCTCACAACAGGCAACAAGCGCAGGACACCCACAAGCCAGATATGATATCGCCGCAATAATCCCTTTATCTATGCGCAGAAAAAGGGTGACAGTGTCACCACAGGCGGCATTGCCAACGCTTGCCGCAACAGTGGCGCCGTTCATTCTCCCCGCATAACGCGGCTTGTAGAACCTCCGCAACACCGACTCGCCATAGCGCCGCATCGCCTTAAAACTCAACAACTGTTCCCGCCGCCGCATCCACAAACCCCTCCTTGAACGCCTTGCTAAACACCTCTCGCGCCTCCTGACCAGAACAGTGACACGGTCCCACCTTTTCTACACCCATCCCCTTAAGCCGCTTTACGAGTGAGTTGAGAGCGTCCTGTGGCGCGCCTGCAAGATGAAACCCTCCCACAAGCAGGAATTTGCTGTTCGGAAATCGTTTGGCGGCAATCTCCACCATCCGCGCCACACCAGGATGCGCACAACCGCATAAAATAAGTGTCAAATCGTCCCCAGGCACCACCAAGAACTGCTCCGGCAACATCCCGCCAACAAGCACAGACTGCGCCCTTCCGCCCAAATCCTGAACCCCAAGATTCTCCACCACACGATGCCCACCTCCAACACCGCCTTTGCCCGGCACCACCACAGGAATCCGACGCGGCAGCGCCCCAAGCCCCCCCGTATGGTCAGGATGACGATGACTCAATATCACCCAGTCCAGATAGTCCACAGGCACATCCAGAGCCTTTAAGTTGTGGAGCAGCGGGTCAATGCCGGCTCCCGTGTCAAAAAGTATCTTGCGCTTGGGTGTCTCCACATACGCGGAAAATCCCCAACCCGTTCGCAGACGCACATCCGCCTTCCTGTTATCAAAAACAATCACAACTCTGCTCATCCCTCTATCTCCAAAACACCCATAACAAACTCGCCCAAAAACCCCCGAATCCCCAACGCCTCAAAACTGGAGCGCCACACAAGTGAACGCCCCAATTCTTGCTCCACATCCGCAGGTCGCAAAAAACGCGCTTTTCTGAACCATCCCCCCACAAAAAAGTCCCTTGCGCGCCTTACAATGTTCAAAACCCCCCACCGTCCCAGAAGCCCTACTGCTACCCTTCTGCGCGCCACACGAACCATCTCCCTCAACACCGCACCCATATCTTCCACAAACTCCAGAACCGCGACACAGAAGACGCAATCAAAACAGTCGGTTTTGAAAGGCAACCGCGCCGCATCTCCCCTCACATACACCCCACCTTTGCCTGCAGCATAACGCAACATCCCAGAAGATATGTCAAGTCCGACCTTAAACGGCGCCTCTATCTTCCTTGTGAAAAAACCTGTGCCGCAGCCTACATCCAAAACAGAACCGCACCCAGAAAGTGCCCTTAAAACAAGACGCAACTCCGCTCCACCGAGTCGCCTGCCCCTCGGCTCTCTATACCACCGCTCATACGCAGTTGCCTTTGCCAGTCCCTCATCCTGCCCTTCCATAGCCTATTATCATATTCCTCTACCACCCTGAAAACAACACCAACCACCAAACAAATATGACACATCCACACAAGTCAGGGGTATAAATCTGTAGAAACCGCCCTACCTGGGTAAACATCGTAAAAATTGGGGAGACAATCCCTTGAAAAAGAACAAGTCAGGTGTCCTTGTTGCAATTGCGGTGGCAGGACTTCTCACCACATCCACAGCAGGCACAAAACAAGACCAAACCTGCGCTAAGCGCGGCAATCCAATGCAGGAGAGCGAACAACTCTGGTTTCAGGCACAAGAGAACCAATGGTGCGTTCAAATCCTCTCTATGACGGCAAAAGGCAACAACCTACTTAAGGAAAATAAGGGCAAAACTTATGATGTGAAACTGATGAAGGGCTGCACCGTCAAGTATCAAATCATCGGCAAGAAGGGAGAGCCGGTTGAGATTTGGCTGTATGTGCGCTACAAGGGCGCAAAAGACGCAAAACCCGGCACATATGAGCATGCGCGGCACTGGTTTTATCATAAAGTTTTGAAGGAGAAGCCGCCTGTTCCAGGAGAGGGCGACCAGAAATGCATCCCCGCGATTCTGGTTGAACGCAAGAAACACACACCGAAAAATGACTCTGAGGAGTTGAGTAAGGAGTGGGATGGTCGTGATGGCAGCAAATGTGACTGTAACAGGATACTGCTTGCAGGTGAATACGAGTTGGTGTTGCGCGTATATGATGCATCGGATAAGAAGAAGAGCAGAGAAGACATAAAACACTTCACCATCGCCCAACCCCATGCCTTTTCTTATGGCGCTTACGAGGAACTTAGAAGGGATAAGGAGTGGTGCATAAAACGGGCGAAAAAGGTGAAAGAGTCCCTAAAGAAATTGGGGTTCCAGGCGCGTATTATGCCCGCCGATGAAACAACTGCCGAAGCCGCCTATAAAGGTTTGACGGATATGGCCGCAGCATACTGGTCATATCAACACGGAAGCGATTTCAAAACACTTGTGTTTAAGAGATATGATGTCAAGGAGGGAAAAATCCTGTCGTCATTCATGCGAACAGAAAAATTTACGAAACAGCCATGGGTGGAAAAAGCGGATGTGGAGTTACCGAAGAAGGGCAGAGTGTTCGACGACATGCTTTTTGTGTTTCCTTGGGCTTGCATCACGGATTGGCCAAATGACAACACGACCATAATGGCTCGGTTTCGTGCGCTTGGAGCAGATATAACAATTGCTTTCACAAAACTATGGGTCCGAAGCCGAAACGGTAAAGGCGAACCCGCTTTTGTTTCTTCTCTTGTTCAATTCGCACGAACATGGAACAAAGCAGACAATGTGTATCCCTCAACTGCCGCTTGTGTTAAACAAGCAATAAAGGCTGCTAAGGAAGCTGCAAAGATGGTTACACCACCTTACGAGGAGCCGGTGCCTGACGAAAAATTTAACGACTCGCTTGACTCAATCCGTGTAGTATACAATAAACAACTATTCCATGGTGCGGCTGGGAAGGAGCCGGAGCCTCCACACACAGCGCTTTACCCAGCGCGGTACGGATGCTGGTGGGGGAGAAAAAAATGAAAACAAAAGTTGTCATAATCGTTCTGGTCTGTGTATGTCTTGCGTTGCTGCTCCTACTGCGACCGTATAACCTGACCACACCCAAGATAAGAATCTCTCAGAAAAAGAAAGTTAAAGCAGCTCAGAGCGTGCCGTCCTGTGACAAAGACAGTGTGGCCCAAAATGTACTGGCACCGGGTTTTGCAACATTCTATCGTGTGAAAATCCAGCCTGTCAAGCAGCATTCTGTAACAGCCTCCACTCCCGCTTCATATCGTTCGGACTCGC
>Ga0190361_1000629_pt1 | contig 13902 bp, 19 predicted proteins | sample 48721845_MG_FD_161273 | JGI IMG/M metagenome (GOLD analysis project Ga0190361, IMG submission 161273) | Hydrothermal vent microbial mat bacterial communities from Southern Trench, Guaymas Basin, Mexico - 4872-18-4-5_MG | ecosystem: Environmental > Aquatic > Marine > Hydrothermal vents >...
TTACAATTTCCGCCAGTTTATTATCATTTGTAGTAATCATTCCTCCATCGCCAAATCCGCCAAGATTTTTAGAAGGGAAAAAACTGAAACATCCTGCATCGCCAAACGAACCTGTTTGTCTTCCATTCCATTTAGCACCAAAACTTTGAGCACAATCTTCTACTATAAACAAATTATTTTTTCTAGCTATCTTTATTATTTCATCCATATTGGATGCCTGACCATAAAGATGAACAGGAAGTATTCCTACCACGTTACTATCATATTTTTCTAAGGCCAAATTTATCTGCACTGGGTCTATGTTAAAAGTCTCAGGGTTTATGTCTACAAAAAGTGGAGTTGCTCCAGATCTTAAAATAGCATCTCCGGTAGCAGTAAAGGTAAATGGTGTAGTAATTATTAAATCTTTTTTATTCCAGAACTCAGAATCTCTTTTTTTGATAGCTATAGCTCTTAAAGCAAGAACTAAAGCATCTGTTCCTGAAGATACACCAACAGCATGTTTTACTTTTATATAGTTAGCAACTTTTTGTTCTAATTCTTTTACTTCAGGGCCTAATATCCAGCGTTGATGTCTAAGACATTTCTTAATAGCAGAATTAATCTCTTTTTTAATTAACTTATACTGAGCCACCAGATCAAGAAGTTTTATTTCAATTGCCATACTTTGTTTCTCTTTTTTCTGTACTTTCTTTTACAAATTTTACAAATAGCCTTTCCTTTCTTAAATTCTAATTTATTTCCACATTCACAAACCCAGCCAATAATTCTTGCAGGTACTCCAGCTACAATTGCATAATCTGGAACATCTTTTGTAACCACAGCTCCAGCTCCAATCATTGCCCATTTACCAATTTCAATTCCACAAACAATTGTCGCATTTGCTCCAATCGTAGCTCCTTCTTTCACCAATGTAGGAAACCATTTTCCATATTGAGGATATTTTGATTTAGGATATTTAGCTCTTGGGTTTTTATCATTAGTAAAAACTGCTGAAGGTCCTACAAAAACGTAATCTTCTAAGGTTACTAAATCCCAAACATCAACATTAGACTCAAGTTTTACCCCTTTCCCCAGTTTTGCTTTAGAACTTACCAGACAATTATGCCCGATAACACAATTTTCACCAATTTCTGCACCTTTTAAAATCTGACAATTTTGCCAAATTTTCGTCCCTTTTCCAATTTTTGCTCCCTTTTGAATCTCAGCAGTTTTATGTGCCCAATAATTCATAAATTAATAAGTTTCCCATTTTTACTCAATGACCTCTGGCAACCTTCTAACACCTTTAATACTTCTAGTGCTTCTTTTCCATCTGTTCTTGGATCTTTTCTTTCCTTGATACATTTCAAAAAATGCTTTGCTTCCTCCATTAATGGTTCTTTTTTTGAAATTTTAATCACTTTCCCTTTAGCCTTTATTACTTCCGGATTTTTGTTTTTCCTCCACCTTATCTTATGGAAATAAATTATAAGCTCATTTTTCACACCATCAAAAACTGCCATTGCCTTTGAGCCAATTATCGACAATTTTTGCTCTTTAAAGGGATTTAGCCAGGAAACAAAAATGTGAGCTGCTTTTCCTTCTTGAAACTCTAGAGAAGTTAGAGTAATATCGGGAATGTCTTTTTGAAGATATGTCTTTCCAATTGCCCTAACTTTCTTGGGCATTCCTAAAATATCAAGAATGACTGAAATATCATGAGGAGCAAATGACCATAAAACATTTTCCTCTCTTCTTAACCTACCAAAATTAAGTCGGTTTGACCAAATATAGCAAATTTTTCCTAATTCCCCTTTCTTTATTATTTCCTTTAACTTTAAAACCGCTGGATGATACAAAAGCAAGTGTCCTACCATTAAAATCTTTTTTTTCTTTTCAGTCAATTTTAGTAGTTCTTTACCTTCTTTGACTTTCAGAGCCAGTGGCTTCTCTACAAAAACATCTTTTCCGGAATTTAAAGCTAATTTAGCTAACTTATAATGAGTAGCCGAGGGAGTTGAAATCACAACTGCATCAATCTCTCTCTTTTTTAAGACATCTAAAAAATTTGTTGTTGTTTTAAGCCAAGGAAAGTCTCTTTTTCTCTTCCTTAGAACTTTTTTATCAGAATCACAAATAATCTCTAAAACTCCAAGTTGACTAAAAACCCTAACCAAATTCTTTCCCCAGTATCCTGTCCCAATTATTGCTACTTTCATAAGTCTTTACCACCAAGACACATTTTTGTATTCTCTCGATTTAATAGCATTTCTGGTATCAACTACCAATTTTGCATTTTTAGCAATTTCATTGTAATCAAATCCTGAGTGATCTGTAAGAATTAAGACCAAATCATACCTTTTTAAAACTTCAGGAGAATACTTAATTGATTCTAAAATTATTGGTTTCTTTAATCTATGATTTTTAACCTCAAATTTTTTAATGTAAGGGTCAAAATAATCAAGCCTGGCTCTCTTTCGCAAGAGATCCCATATTACTCGGTGAGCTGCTGATTCTCTTGAATCGGCAATATCTCTCTTATAAGCTACTCCCCAAACCAAAATTTTAGAATCCTTAACTGGCTTTTTGTTTCTATTTAGAAGAGTAATTACTCTAGTAACTACAAAATGTGGCATTTGTTCATTAATCTGTCCAGCTAATTCAATAAATCGGGGCCAGAAATTAAATTCTCTAGCACGAAAAGAAAGATAGAATGGATCAACTCCAATACAATGACCGCCACAACGAGGAGAAGGATAAAAAGGCATAAAGCCAAAAGGCTTTGTTTTTGCCGCCTCAATTACTTCCCAGATATCGATTCCCATTTTGCCACAAAGTAAAGCCAGTTCATTTATCATTGAAATGTTTACCAGTCGAAAAGTGTTTTCTAAAATTTTGGTCATTTCGGCAGTTTCAGGAAAAGTTAGTGGCATTATTTGAGCTTCAATAAAGCTCTGATAAAATTGAGTAGCAAGTTTAGTACATTTTCTGGTTATTCCTCCTACTACTCTGGGAATACTTTTTAACTGATATTTTTTGTTTCCTGGATCAAGTCTTTCTGGTGAATAAGCTAAAAAGAAATCTCTACCAACCTTTAAACCAGTCTTTTGAAGGATTGGTAAAACTACTTCCCTGGTTGTTCCAGGATAAGTGCTACTTTCTAAAATAATAAGTTGGTGTCTATGTAAATATTTTGCAATTTCTTTTGTAGCTGATTTTATATAGGAAATATCAGGAATTTTGTTTTTATCTAAAGGAGTTGGAACGCAGATTAAAACAACATCCGATTTTTTTAAACACAGATAATCATTAAAGACTTCTAATCTTTTAGAAGCTATTGCTTTCTTTAAATCTTCTGAAGTCACATCAAAAATGTAAGACCTTCCTATATTAATCTGCCTAACTCTTTGATTATTTTTATCTATGCCAAAAACTTTAAAGCCTACCCTGGTTAGTTGAACAACAGTAGGCAATCCTACATAACCTAAACCGATAACTGTAACTTTTGCTTTTCTATTTCTAATTAACCTATCCAAGTTCATAAATTTCAATTTTTCTTTTGATGTTTATGTGCTTTTCTTATCATCACTTTTAAATATTTTTGATAAATAAACCTACTTGGTGTTCTAAAGGCTAATTTTCCTTTTTTAGCTCTTTTTGACGAGTATTTTTTCATTGTCTGAGTTCTTCAAACCATTGGTGAACCATTTTGAGACCTTCTTTGAGATCAACTTTTGATTGCCAGCCAAGTAATTTTTTAGCCAGAGTTATATCAGCTCGAGTATGATAAACATCACCATCTCTTGGTGGTAAATATTGTTTTTTGCCACCAACTAAATCGGCTAGGTAATTTATTGAGTAGGATTTTTCACTGCTCATGTTAATTACTTCTCCCCCTTTTAGCTTCTCACTTTCCATTGCTTTAATAGTTGCATCAATTGCATCGTCGACATAACAAAATCCTCTGGTCTGCTTACCATCACCATAAATAGTTAATGGCTTACCTTCAATTTTTTGTTTTAAAAATTTTCCAATTACCAAACTGTATTCGGAATCAAAGTCAATTCTGGGCCCATATATGTTGAAGTATCGTAAAGAAATAATTGGTGTCCTATAAAGATTGGTAAATAGCTTAGCAAATTGTTCCCCAACTAATTTCTGTAAGCCGTAAGGACTAACAGGCTCAGGGGTCATATCTTCTTTGAAAGGTAGTTTTTCTTGATTACCATAAACAGCCGAAGAAGAAGCAAAAACAACTCTCTTTACTCTACTCTCAGCTGAAGCCTTAAATACACTGATTGTTCCAAGAATATTAACCTTAGAAGTCCTGACAGGATCCTCAACTGAAAGAGGCACTCTTGGAATAGCTGCTAAATGAAAAACATAATCAACTTTTTGAAAAAGTGGTTTAATCTTATCAAAATTACAAATATCAAGTTCATAAAATTCAGCTTTAGGATTTAAATTCTCCCTTTTACCAGTGGATAGATCATCAATTACAATTACTTTATAGTTTTCTTTAATTAATCTATCTACTAAATGACTTCCAATAAAACCAGCACCACCAGTAACTAAGATTGTTTGATGTTTGAGGTTAGATGTTCGATGTTGGAGATTGGAAGTTGGAAGTTGGAGGTTGGAGGTTGGAGGTTGGAAGTTGGAGGTTTGAGGTTGGAAGTTTGACGTTTGATGTTGGATATTAGATGTTAGATGTTGGAGGTTTGATGTTTGATGTTTCATTGTTTTTTTAGATATCTTTTTAAACTTAATAACTTGAAAAATAATTCATCGATTCTGGTGATGATTTGATTAAAGGTTATTTTAGATATGTATTTTAAATTCTCGGCAATAATACAACAAGCCTTTACCTCTATCAAAGAACCTAATGCAATATCCACAAACCTTGCAAATTCTTTCTTGTTTCGCGCACTTCCTTCTGTAATATTCAATATCACTGAAATTGCCGCTCGTTTCAATTGAGCACCCAAAATGAATGTTTCTTCCTTAGGAAATTTTAAACTAAGATTGTAAATTTCCTTAAGTAATTCATTTGCTAACTTATAAACTTCTAAATTTCCAAAATTATACTTCTGATACATAATTCCAACATCCAACATATCCAACATCTAACATCTAACATCATTTAGCTTTTTTCAGGAGTAAGTCTTTGACTATTTTTGCGATTAATTGAGGTTCAGCTTTTCCTTTGAATTTAGACATCATCTCCTTCATTACTTTTCCCATATCAGCTATAGATTTTGCTTTGAGTTTTTCTATAACTTGCTGGGCTGACTTTTCAATTTCTGTAGCAGAAGCTTGCTTGGGTAAATACTTTTTCAGAATCTCTATCTCGGCCTGTTCTTTTTTAGCTAGTTCTTCTCTCCCTCCTTTTCGATACAGTTTAATTGAATCAGTTCGCTTTTTTATTTCCGAATAAATCAAGTCAATTATTTCCTGATCAGTTAAACTACTTTGCTTAGTTAGTTCTGATTCAGTTATTGATTTACTTTGTTTAAGAATTCTTACTCTTTTTTCCTTTTCACGATTTAAAATAGATGTTTTTAAAAGCCTCAGCACCGAAAGAACTTCGGTTTGTTTATTTTTTAAAGCTAATTTAAAATCCCGTTCAATTTCTTGCTTAAGAGACATAATAACTACTTTGTTTTTTCTAAATACCACTTTAAAGTTTTTTCTAATCCTTCATCCAGACTGTACTTTGGTTCAAATTCAAGCTCTCTTTTAGCTTTAGAGTAATCTAGAGCAACTCGGCCAACCTCACCTCTTTTTTCTGGAACATATATTTTGGCTACATCTATCCTGGTTAACTTTTTAATCTTATCAAATAAGCTATTTATGCTAGTCTCTACACCAGTCCCAATATTAAATATTCCAGTTTTATCTTTCTTTAAAGCTAAAATTGCAGCATCTATCGCATCGTCTATGTAAATAAAATCTCTAGTTTGAGTTCCATCTCCAATAATAGTAGGCTGCTCACCAGCTAGCATCTTTTTAAAAAATACCGAAATTACTCCAGCTTCAGCAGAAATTCCCTGTCTTGGTCCATAGACATTTGAGTAACGCAAGGAAATACTCGGTACCTGATATACTTCGCGATAATAGTCCAAGTACTTTTCTACTGCTAGCTTAGCCACTACACATGGAGCAATAGGTCTTTCTGGAGAAGTTTCAGGAGTAGGAATGACATCTGCTTCTCCATAAATTGCTCCACCAGTAGAGAAAAATATAAACTTAGAATCAGTAATTTCCACCGGCAAGAAATGTAAAAAATTTTTTAACACATTTAAAGAGCCCATAATATTTATCCGGGCATCCCAGTCAGGATTATCTAGCGACTTTCTTATATCCACCTGAGCAGCTAGATGGAACACTGTCTGAGGTCTTTCTTTTTTAAATATTTTGGAAATTTTAGGTGAGCAAATATCTACTTTATAAAAACTTGCTTTTTTGTTCACCAGCTCTTTTCTTCCGGTAGAGAGATTATCAATAACTACTACCTTAAAGCCAAGTTCTACTAATCTATCCACCAGATGAGAACCAATAAATCCAGCTCCACCAGTAACTAAGATTGTTTGAGGTTTGAGGTTAGACGTTGGATGTTGGATATTAGAGGTTTGATGTTTTTCCAGCATTGAGATGATTATAACATATCTTAAAAGTAGTTTGCACCACTTGACAAATTGCAAAAATGTTAGTATAATTAGGTCAGCTTAAGGGAATTAACAAAAAAATAAGGTTGGTAGAATTGAAAAAGGAGGTTCGAAATGAATGAAAAGAAAGAAAGATTTAATAAAGCTGTAAAACTATGTGCAAAAAGTCCAGTGTTAGTCGCTAAAAGAATTCTGAAGGCTGGAGTATACGATGAAACAGCAGTTTATCTTTTTTGTCAGAAACTCTATAATGCAGTGTTAAAAGTAAATGAGGAATCAGCAGAAATTTTTGCTAAAAAGCTAGAAGAAGAAGGAATTAAACTGGCTTGCAGGAGGAAATAAATTATCAAATAAATTTATGCCGCGAGTGGAGCCATCATCCTTATAACTTCTTCTCCCTCGCGGCTCTTTTCCTGAATAGCAAGTTAAAAGGAGGTAAAAATGAAAAGGATGATATGGTTGATTGTTGGAGGGTTAATGATAATATCCCTGTGCGGTTGTATAACCACTGGGACGATAAGATATCCTAGAGTTCGTGTAAGAACAAACCTTCCAATTCATTTATACCGGGATTTAACAGTAGTAGTAGTAAATGCCTCAGACTTTCAAGTTAAGTTAATTATTGATGGCAAGTTAAAAGCTGAACTTCAAAGCGGAAAAAGTGTAACTATATTCTTTAACAACTACACCACCAGAAGCGCAAGGGTTTGTATAACCGCAATTGCCTATAAAGGAGATAAGGTAATTGGAGCAACTGCAAGAAGATTCAATGTATCAGGATATTATAAAGATTCAACAAGCTGGATATTAAGAAATAAAGATTTTAGATAAAAAACATTAATTTAATCCTGCCCGTGAGTGGAGCTATTATAATATCTTTCTTTTCTCCCTCGCGGGCTTTTTATTTCAACAAACTAAGGTTGACAAATTTTAAAAAGTTGTTAAAATTCAAAGCGGAAAATTGAAAATTAAGTAAAGGAAGGAGGTGGAGATATGTTTAAAAAAAGATTTGGGTTAAAGGAAGCTTTGAAGGTTTTAGAAAAAAAGCCAGATATTTATGAAAGCGAAGTCAAGGTTGGAATAGCGTTCTTGGAAGCACTAGGGATCCCAAATGTTGCATCAAAAGAGGCCAGTCAAAGAATAGAGGAGTTAGAACGTCACCAACGACAGTTGAAACAGGCTGTCAAGCTTGGAGAAGCTAGAATTAATTCAATAGCTTCTAGTGTTGCTGAAAAAATTTCAGCTGTAGCCGAAAAGGGAGCTAAGCTGGTTGAAAAACTAAATAAAGAATTAGTTGCTTCGATAGTTAAAATCACTAGTAAAGCACAGAGAAAGGTTGTTAAGTTGCAAACCAAAATATCTAGAGTCCTAAGGTGGAAAGTGGAAGAAATAAACAAAGTTCAGCAGGTAACCAAGCAGCTTAAAGAAGAAATTGCCAGACAGGTTGAAAGAGAGACAATTAGGATCAGAATGCAAGCAAGTCAGGAAATAAAAAGGATTAAGGAAGACATTAAAGAACTTCAGAAAAAAGTTGAAAAACAAGAGAAAGAAGTTTCAACTTTAGAAGAAGTAGTCAGATTATTTAAATAATATTTAAATAATAATTAAAGGGGGCACAAAAGTGCCCCTTTTTATTTTAAAATCTAGACAAAATTTTAAAAAAGTGTTAAAATTTTTTTAAGCTTATGGCTGGACATTCTCACTGGAAACAAACTAAATATAAGAAAGCTATAGTTGATGCTAAAAAAGGAAAAATATTTTCAAAGTTAATTCACGAAATCATGGTTGCTGCTCAAGCTGAACCAAACCCTGAGTTTAATCCCAGGCTAAGACAGGCAATCGAAAAAGCCAAGCAAGCCAGAGTACCCCAAGAAAACATTAAGCGAGCTATTGAAAAAAGCAGACAAGTAGAAGAGCTAATTTTAGAAGGGTATGGTCCAGAAGGAGTTGGTTTAATTGTTCAAGTTACATCAACAAATAAGCAAGGAGTTTTGTCTGCAATTAAAAAAATCTTCACTAAATACCAGGGAAAGCTAGTTGATAAAGGAGGTGTAAGTTGGGCTTTTGACTCTCAATTCCAGCCAAAATTTCTTCAAAAAATATCTGAATCAGGAAAAAACACCTTACAGCAGTTAATTTCCGAGTTAAACCAGTTAGAGGAAGTCAAAAAGATAATTACAAACGCTGAAAATTAAATTTCTTTAAATTCTTTCTGCCGATAAGCTAAAATAGTCTGTTTTTTAATTTGATTCAGAAGCTTTTTATTTTCTCTTAAAGTTTGCCTTACCTTTTCCTTTCCTACTCCAAGTTTTTCTTGACCAAACCTATAACTAGCTCCAGCCTTAGCAATTACTCCATATTTCTCAGCAACATTAATCACATCTAACAAGTAAGGAATACCTCTTCCGTAAATCAAATCAAATTCAGCAACTCTAAAGGGTGGAGCTAATTTATTTTTAACTATCTTAGCTTTTATCCGATGCCCAACAATTTTATCTTTCTGTTTAATTTTAGCTGATGGTCTGACATCTATTCTTACTGACGAATAAAACTTTAAAGCCCTTCCACCAGGAGTAGTTTCAGGATTCCCAAACATTACCCCAATTTTCATTCTAATCTGATTTATAAACACAATCACAGTTTTAGTTTTAGCAGTAATTGCGGTTAATTTTCTTAGTGCCTGAGACATCAGTCTAGCTTGTAAGCCAATATGAGGGGTTCCCACTTCCTCTTCAATTTCTGCCTGAGGAGTAAGTGCTGCAACTGAATCCACAATAATAATGTCAATACTTCCTGATCTTACTAAGGTTTCTAAAATATTTAAAGCTTCCTCACCACTGTCTGGCTGAGAAATTAAAAGATTTTTAACATCAACACCTAATCTTTTAGCATATTCCAGATCCAAAGCATGTTCAGCATCAATGTAGGCGGCTTGTCCGCCCTGTGCCTGTGCAGAAGCTACTGCTTGAAGAGCAATAGTACTTTTCCCACTACCTTCTACTCCAAAAAGTTCAATTATTCTACCTCTGGGAAAGCCTCCTATTCCTAAAGCTAAATCTAAAGAAAAACAGCCACTGGAAATAACCTCAACTGGAGAAATCTTTACCTCACCCAGTCTCATTATTGCCCCTTCTCCAAATTTTTCCTGCAAAGCTTTTACTAAATTATCCAGATTTTGATTCTTTTTTGATTTTGATTCAGTCATTTTTAATTAAATTTCAACATCAGGTAAATAGTAAACCTGTTTGGTAATAGTTTTGGTTCGACCTAAAAAATTTTTTAAGTTAAATCTAATTGGGTTAATTCCTGGTTCAAGTAGAATTTCTTTATAAAATTCTCCATTTTGATTCGAAAATACCTCTTCACCATTAATTAATAACCTAGCATTCGGGGAAATCTTGCCACGAATTGTAAAAATTGGCTGGTTTACTACAACTCTATCCGAACCAATCAGAGGTGAAGCCAAACATAACTTCAAAGAATTGTTAATTAACTGACTGGCCTGAGTAATCAAAAAAAACATTAAAAGAAAGAACAAAAGCAAAACTCCAAAAAATCTTCTGAAATTTTTTACTTCAAACCTATTAGCAGGTAAGCGGTCTTTTATTCCAGGTTTTTTAAGGTTTTGCTCCTTAAAATCCTTCCAGAGTTCTTTACCATTCAGTTTCAAAATATCAGCAATTCTCAAAATATATCCCCTAACATAGGGAATTGCAGGAAGTTCTTCAACTTTTCCCTGAATTAGAGCATTTATAAACCTTTCCTGAATCCCGGATAATTCAGCTAGTTTGTGTACATCCAATTTTCTTTTTTGAAGTACCTTTTTAATTTGCTCCATTGATTACATATAATAAAATAATTAATCCAATAAAGTCAAGAATTTGATATTTAAGTTAGCTGTCATATAATATTAAAATCTTATGAAGGACACCTATCAAAAACTAAATCAAGGCAAAAAATTTCACTGGACAAATCATATAATTGAAAAAATGAAATATTATCGAATTTCTCCATCCATGATTAGAAGAGTAATCAGATTTCCTGAGAGAGTTGAAGAAGGAATAGTTAAAAACACTATTGCTAGCATGAAAGTAAACAAACTAAAAAAGAAAAGAGAAGAAATCTGGGTAATGTATCAAAGAAAAATCAAAAATAAAAAATCAAAAATAAAAAATAATAATAAGTTAATTCTAATTACAGCGTGGAGATATCCAGGTAAAAGTCCTGAAAGAAATCCCATCCCCAAGGAAATAGTTGAAGAAATAAAAGAAATCCTAAAAATTTAAGAGTTGCATTTTAATTTTAGAAATATATACTAAAAAGTATGCCCATCACTAAGTCAGCTAAAAAAGCACTAAGACAAAGCTTAAGAAGAAGAGAAAGAAATCTTATAAGGAAAAATAAGTTGCGTAAAGCAATTAAAGAGTTTAAGAAATCGCTGGAGCAGGAAAATTTTGATAAGGCTAGAAAACAGCTAGACCTGGTTTATAAAGCTGCAGATAAGTTAGCTAAAGTCAATTACATCAAGAAAAATAAAGCTTCCAGAATAAAATCCAGGATAACTAAACTTTTAAACAAATCAGTCAAGTAACTTTGATAAGACAAAATCCAGTAAGGCAGTTTGATAATCCAGTTTCCCTGATTTGATTTTCACATCGTATTCAGCAAATTTTAAAACCAATTTTTTTCTTGTTCCCAATAGATTAAAAATATAAGCAGGCTCAGTTCTGAAAAGTAGTTTTTCTAAATTTACCAAATTAAAGTTGTTAATTAGTTTAAAAATACCTTCTGAATTCAAATAAGGAAAGAAATTAAGGATTTTAGTTAAATCTACTGGCTGTGAAAATTTAGCTAACTTAATTTTTTTTAGCTCATTTACTATAAACCAGCTTTTATCCTGACCATAATTTTGACCATATCTAGCTAAAAAATTAACTACATCTCTTTTTAACTTAAGATTTAACTTTTGGGCTTCTTTTTCAATGAAAAATACAAGTTTATGTTGATCCATTTCTTGAAATTTCTGCGAGATAACCGGTGACTTGGTCAAAAATTCAAACTCCTTTTCAGGACATGAATCCTCGCTAATAATTAAGGTAGTTTTTTTTCGATTCAGTTGAATCTTTAAAAAGTTAATCAGCTTTTTAGAATTAACCTTAAAAATATTATCAACCAAAGCCAGCTTGAAATTCTCAAATAAAGATGGTTGGTCTAAAAAGTCCATTAAATCTTCAAAGTTATCCTCAGCTAGGTCAAACCTTTTAAAATCAAACTGAGGATGTTTTCTTTTGTAAATTGAAATTATTTCCTTTTGTTTTTGTTTTCTTCGATATGAATCTTTTCCATAAAGAAAAATAAGCATAATAGCAAATTCAAAATTTAAAAATTAAATTTTAAAATGATAATTTAAAATTCAAAATTAGCAAATTTTAAAATTACACCAACCATAATAAAATTTAAAATTTAAATATTAAAATGCGATTAATCAATTTTCAACTATCAATTTCTAATTTTCATTGAATTTTCAATTTTCAACTTCCAACTTCTAACTTCTAACTTTTATTTGTAAACTGTCATTTTTCATTTTGATTTTTAAATTTTACATTTACTATGGTATTTCTCTACTTTGAATCTATAGATTACTATTTTTTCTCTGGACAGGTCTATTCCTGCTTTCAGGCAGGCAATAGATATTTGTTTCTCTACTGTATCAACTCCCTCTAAATCTGGTAAAAGCAAGCCAGTTTTGACAGGCACTTTGCCATTAAAAGTTACATTTGATGAACTAGTAATTGGAGTTGTCTTTACAATTATTCCGTATTTCTTAGGATTTAACTCGGTTTTAGTTTTTACTAGCTCCGGCTTGCTCAAGATATAAACAGTATAAACTAAATCTGGTAATTCAAGTTGGCTAACTCTTCCAAATCTATAATCTTCAGTAGCAGCAGCAATAGCATTATAAATTACTTCTAATGCAATATTTTTTCTGGTAGGAAGATAAGTTCCAATACAGCCGCGCAATACTTTATGACTATTTAATCTTTTTTCAATAGTTACAAAAGTTCCGGCTTGCTTATTTAAAAACTCCTGGTCTAAATCCTTTGGTACAGAAATTATCTTTCCTTCTTTAATGTAGCTTTCTACTGCTAATTTGGCTAAATCAACCAAAGACATAGTAAATTTAAAATTCAAAATCAAAATACAAACTCAAGGTTGGCGACAAGTGAGTAACTTTGATTTTTGGTTTTTTAAGTTTTGTATTTCTCATTATATCCTAACTATCTTTAAATCTCTAGCATCCTTTATCTCTTTTTTAAAATCGTAAATAGCTATATTTCTTTCTGGCCGATAAGCTGAAGAAGTAAATATGGTAAGGCAACGATTATTAAACAAATATAAAGGTGCATCAGGTTGATGGGCTCTAATAAGTACCTCTTTATTAAATCTGTTCATTAAATTATAAAACCAATCTTTTCCAAATTGAGGCCGGCCAGTAAAAGAGTCAAAGTCTAGTTTTTTCCCAGCAACTTCCTGAAAATCTCCCCAGGTAATCTGCTTCCAGATTTCTGAACCTAAACTTATTTTATTTACCTGCTTTAGGTTTTCTAAATCTGGTAAAGCTCCGTGTAAAGAAATAACATTTTTAGCCACAACTATTAAGGGAAATTTTTCCACTATTTCAGCGTAATATTGATAATCAACTGAACTTAAGTTTTCCCAAAAATCGGCTGGATAAAAAGGTAAAATTCGATGACCCTCGTGATTTCCCTGTAGTAAATAAATCTGTTCTGGATATTTTAATTTATTTTGAAGTAAAAAATCCAAATTTTCTCTGGAATTAGGACCTCGGTCAACATAATCTCCTAAAAAAACTAATATATTACCTGATTTAAGGTAATTCTTAACTACTATTTTTGAAGCTTCAAAATCACCATGAGTATCACCAACAAAAACAACCAGGTTGGCTTTAGAAACCTCAATCAATCTAGGTTCATTTTTCAAAACTTCTAAAATTTTCTTCATCATAATATAAAAAATGAAGCCCCGTTTTTAAAAGAAACGGAGCTTCAAGCTAAAAAGTAGTCTATAATTTTAAATTCGGTTCAATCCTGGCACTGAACCAATCTCGTAAACCTCATTATTATTTCCACCATCAGTACTCTCCACATCAGCACTTCCACCATTGCTGTACTTTGTACTCTCCATGTTACAATTCAACTCAAAGGTTAACGGGTGAGTACCGGTAGCATTA
>Ga0190361_1000630_pt1 | contig 13872 bp, 11 predicted proteins | sample 48721845_MG_FD_161273 | JGI IMG/M metagenome (GOLD analysis project Ga0190361, IMG submission 161273) | Hydrothermal vent microbial mat bacterial communities from Southern Trench, Guaymas Basin, Mexico - 4872-18-4-5_MG | ecosystem: Environmental > Aquatic > Marine > Hydrothermal vents >...
ACTTGTCGGATTGCCTGTGGATAAGTCGGTGAAGGTAACATCAAGCGGTGCTTTGCCTTGAGTCGGTGTCGCCTCAAAATCCGCTTTCAGAGTCGTGCCGCCTCCACCTGAATTAACCACCAAATCAAACTGCTTACTCGCCGTCTGCAGTCCATCATCCACCGTCACATCAACCGTATATGTTCCTGCTGTGTTTGCAGCGGGTATACCGCTTATCTCACCCGTTGTCGGGTTTATATCCAAACCAGTCGGCAGACCCGTTGCACTCCAGTTGTAGTTTGCCGCATTGCCACCGCTTGCTGTGACTGTGTAACTGTAGGCAACCCCTTCTGTCGCATCAGGCAGAGAAGTTGTGGTTATCTGAAGGGGTTCTCTTTTATGTTTTCTGCTTTTGTGGGAGCAGCCTGTGGATGAGAACGCCACAACCACGGAAACGGCAAGAAGACAGACCGTAACACTGCGCATAACACCTCCTCCAACGCCTGGTTTTATAACATTATGACCGAGCACTATATATTAGCAAGGCAAATCTCTACACCTGACGGGCTTATGCAACAAAAGATAGAACAAAACAGGGCACTCATCAGCGGTCTCACCGCCTACTCTGACGGGCGGTGATGACCTCGTTGTAAAGAAGGCGCAGAAGTTGGGGAACACCTTTTCTGGTGACAGCGCTTATGGTGTGAACAGGTTTTCCTATTTTACGGGACAGTTTTTTTGCGATGGAAGCAGCCTTTTGCGGGGTGAGAAGGTCTGTTTTGTTGAGTGCGACGATTTCTGGTTTTGCGGCGAGTTCTGCGCTGTATGCTCGCAATTCTGTGCGTATTGTCCTGTAGGCGTATTCGGGGTTTTTGTGGTCGGGCGGTGCGATATCAATGATGTGCAGGAGTATACGGGTGCGCTCAATATGGCGCAGGAAGCGGTCGCCGAGTCCCTTTCCCTTATGCGCTCCCTCTATCAAGCCGGGCAGGTCTGCGACCACCATCTTTTCCCATTTGCTTAACTCAACGATTCCCAGAACAGGTGTTTTGGTGGTGAAGGGGTAGTCGGCTACAGCGGGATGTGCGTTTGAGACAGCGGAAAGGAGTGTGGATTTACCGGCATTTGGCAGACCGACGATGCCGACATCGGCGATGAGTTTCAACTCAAGTCGCAACCAGCGCGCCTCACCGGGCTTTCCGTCTTCTGCGAAACGGGGAGCGCGGTTTGTGGGGGTGGCGAAATGGCGGTTGCCGCGTCCACCCCTGCCACCACGCGCCACAAGCAACCTCTCCCCATCTTCAAGCAACTCACCCAAGAAAGCGCCTTTATCATCGCGCACAACGGTGCCAACTGGAACCCGAATGAGGGTGTCTTTGCCCTTTTTGCCGTGCTGCGATTTTCCGCGCCCGTGTTGACCGCGCTCCGCTTCCCAGTGAATACGGCTTTGCAAATCAGCCAGTGTCACAAGTGAAGAATCCGCAACCAAATAAACGGACCCTCCATCCCCACCATCCCCACCATCGGGTCCGCCAAAGGGTTTGAACTTCTCGCGCAAGAAGGCAACACATCCTCTGCCTCCATCACCGCCTTTCACAAATATCCGTGCCTCGTCCACGAACACAGATTATTCCTTAAAAAAGGATAACAATTCACTGCACCGCCCGTTATTATATTAACGGGGATAGAGTTATGTAGGTATATGAGGAGATAATTGTATGAAGACGGAGATGGTGGTAGCGGCGGTGGCGTTAGTGGTTGGTGGTGTAGCGCTTGCGTTTGTCGTTCTGTTTCAGGCAGGTGGGACGGAGACGAAAGCGTCTGCATCAGGAGGACTGGAGGAGAAGGTAGCGCGTCTTGAGCACGAGTTGAAATCATTGAGGAACTTACAACTGACTGACACCGCCACCCTTGAAGACCGCATTGACCAACTGGAGCAGGACCTTGCTGACATCAGAAAAGCCCTTAAAGATAAAGAGAGTAAGCAAACACCTCCCAAGGTTGCCAGGCAGGACGAGCCGCTGAAACCTGGGGAACTGACCCCGACGACTCCGCCAACAGCAGGACCAAAACCGACAGGTGGTCCTGCTATTCCACCGACTGGTCAGGAGCCTGGGCGAAGTGGCGACAGGTCGTCATTTTTGGGGCGTCTTGTGGACCGCATAGGGCGCTATCAGGGGGAGCAGTTGCAGCGTTTTGCGCAGAAGCACAATTGGGACGAGGCGAAGACGGAGCAGGTGGCGGCGGTTCTGAAAGAGCAGCGTGAGCAGATGCGCAATCTTTTGAAGGATATCGGACCCAACACCGACCGTCGCACAATCATTGAGCAAATGCGGCAGTTGATGAAACAGACCAACGAGAAACTGCAGGGGTTGATGACGGAGGAGGAATGGCGTGAGTTCAGGCGCAGTATGATGCCGAAACCTCGCCCGTTCAGACCACCTTTCAGACCGCGGAGATAGGAGGCAGAAGATGCGGACGGTTATATCCGTTGGCGCACTTTGTGTTGGCGTTGTGGCGCTTGTTCTGGTGATAGCAGCGGGTTCTGCACCTGCACCGTCGTCAGGCGAGGAGGTAGAGAAAGTGGCGGCGCGTCTTACATCTCTTCAGCAAACAGTGAAGGAGCAGACCGACGCTCTTGCCGCGCGCATTGACGAACTGGAAGAAACCGTGACGGAACTTAAGAAAAGCATCGCGCAACTGAAAAGAGAGCGTCCGAAGACGGCGTCGCAGTCGCTTCAGAATCAGGGCACCTCACAGGCAGCAGATAAGACCGAGCCCGCATCTGGGGTAACCGCCGCCAGCATACTCAAGAATCTTGATGAGGAGACCAAAAAGCAACTGCTTGAAGAGTTGAACAAACTTCAGGCGGAGCAGAGGCTCCAGCGGACGGAACAGTTCATCAAGCAGTTGCGTAAAGACGCGCTGAACGATGTGAGCAAATATGGACAAGAGAACGGTTGGGATGTGACGAAAGAGGAGCAGGTGAAACGGATACTGGATGAGGCGTTTAAGAAGATGCAGAAACTGTTCAAGGAGATGGCAGCGGGTAGGCGACCGCAAAGAGGCTTTTTTGGAACAATGCGCCAAATTGGAGAGGAGACGCGAAGCAAGTTGCTTGAGGTTATGACGGAGGAAGAATTACAGGATTTGGCGCGGCGGATAAGAGGACCGCTCGGCAGGGCAATCGGTGGAAGATTCGGACCGCCAATGAGGCGTCAACCACAAAAGCCGCCGCCCGCGCCTCCCAACCGATGACTACTTCACAAAGCCGGTTAAGACCTTCTGCACAAAACCGATTGTGGATGTCACCTCAGCCAGTTTTTTCTGGAGATATTTAACATCTGGATGCAGCGCCAAAAGCCTCTTTAAGGTGCTCTGAACACGGCGCAGAAGCCTCAGCGCCTGCTCGCCCAACTTGAAGCGCTCCCTGCCGTAGCGGTTTATCGCCTTGCCGATTAGGTCATCAGCCCTCTGTTGCGTCTCCAACGCGGTGAGGAGGTCTCGCCGCTGGGATGGTGTCAGTTGTGGCAGGTCAGGGAGTCTCTGCGCCGCCACACGCGCCTCCATATCCTCCTTGTACGCCCGCGCATCCGCCTCCCTCCCCATCCCCTCAAGCAACGCCAGCACAGACTCACCACTTCCACGCCCCAGCACCAACTCCACAACACGCTCTGAACCCCTTACGCGAAAAACTTTCTCCAGCAACCCTGCAAGATGCCCATCCAATCCATAACGCCGCGCGAAAACCACACCCTCCGTATACAGATGCAGAAAATCGCCTTTATCCACATCCCTTATCCGCTCATTCAATTTCCCCTCAAGATAGGTTTTGTAGCGTTGCGGGCTTACCGGTTTTTTCTCCTTTATCCTTTCCGCGTTCAGTTTTATGCGCACCCCGCCCTCCTTCTGATACTCAACAAACTCCCCATCATCTGACAGGATGCGTCCGTAGTGGACTGCCTTGGTCTCAAGCACGATACGCCAGACGCCCTTATGGGTCGCCAGCGGACTGCGTGGGATTCGCGAGACAATTTGTGCAAAGACGCCTGCTCTCTTGGCGAGCCTCGCAGCCCAGATATAGACCTTCTCCTTTGCCCTGCCCCACTTCTCAAGCAGTCGGCACAATTCTTCCGCTTTCGCCGCCGCATCCTTAAATCTGCCGTCCTTGTAAAGCCTCTCCGCAGCCGCCTTCAACTCCCCTATCTTCTTATCCTGCCTCCTACGCTCCGCCTTTTCCTTCTCCAACTCCTCCCGTAAAGCATCTATTTGCTTCCTTATCTTCGCCACAACATCTTTGTGAATATCACTCCGCTTAAGCAACTGCTGCAGACTTTTAAGAACCGCTTTCCTGTCCTTGCCTTTAAGCGCGGCTGTTACTTTTTGCAACAGGGTATGCGATGCTTTGCGCCATATCTTTTCGGCATCTTTGCGCAGCGACAACAACCCCTTCTTGAACTCTTTATCCTCTGCCGTCTTAAGGCGCTGCTCAAGACGCTTCACAAACACCGCCGCCTTCTCCACATCTTCTATTTTTGCCATCTCTGCAGAAAGGGTGCTCAACTCCTTCTTCCAGAGCGGTTCTTTTTTCACTGGCGGCTTTTTTGGCGGGGCTTCGGGGGGAGGTTGCGGCACCTTCTCATCAACACTCACAGCGGTTGTGGGCTGCTTCTGTCTTTTCTTCTTCGCCCCACCTTGCGAGAAGACCATCACTCCAAAGAGCACGACCACGACGATGCAGATGGCAACGACGATGAAGGGTGCGGCAGAGGGCTTTTGGGCTTGCGGTCTGCGATGCGGCATTTGGCGGCGTTTCTGAGTCAGCGGCGCGCCACAGAACGGGCAGAACCTGCCGCCCGGTCTTATTTGCCTTCTGCATCGCGGACACAGCATAGCACACCTCCATCTTCTCAACATTATACCTGTATCAGAGGCGGTATGTGTCATCCAAAAGATGAACATTTCCGACGCGGACGCGGTTTATGCCGAATCTTTGCGCAATCTGGATGGCGGTCTCTGCGTGGTTTTGACTGGTGGTGGGCAAATCGCGCATAACAAAATCGGGGTGGAAAGCCAGAAGCGCCCAGGGAGTTTGCGCGTCGCATTCGGCTATGAAAGAGGCAAGAGCCTCAAGTTCCTCTTTATCGGTGTAGCCGGGAACAAGGAGTGTTGACGCCACAACGAGGGGTGGTCGGGAGCGACCGCTTCTGCGTGCAAACTCCACCGCGAACTTGAAGTTGGCGAGAGTCTGGCTGTTGCTGGCGCCACAGAGCGCCCGATTGAGGCTGTCCGAATAGAATTTCAGGTCAAATTTCACACAGCCTCCCGTCTCAAGCGCCACATAAAGCGCTTTCTTAAGCGCGTTTCTGTTCATAGCGCCGTTTGTCTCCCAGCAAACTCTCAAAATGGATGAATGTTTCTTGAGCGCCGCACGCGCTACAGCCAGAGAATGCGCCAGAGTGGGGGTGGGGTCGCCACCGAAAAAGCATATGCAGGCGGTGCGCTCATCCACCGCCGCCGCCACTTCCTCAACACTGTAATGCCTGTGTGTTCCCTCATCACGAAAATGCCAGTTCTGGCAGAAGAGGCAATCAAAATTGCAATGCTGATAGAAAACGGCGAGGTTTTTGTAGCCGAACTGGGGTCCTCTTCTGTGGGCAAAGCGGGGATAGCCTGCTCCTGTGCCGCCGGGACAGACCCAGTCGGCAACGCAGTTGGTCGGAAGAGCATCGTGGTAGAAGGAGACGGCGGCGATGTCACAACTTCCCGTTTTGGGGCGCAAACGCCCTCCACGGTTCTCATAACGCCCACAAAAGCCTGTTCCGCCTTCAGGTATGACACATCTGTTGGCGCAGAGGCGACAGGTGAGTCCGTCTTCCGCTTTGGGCGGAGTTGGAGGGAGTCCGAATCGGCGTCGCAACTCACCACGCCGCTCCACTATAGTGCCCAAAACATCTTCAGGATGTTCACGAATGCAGTCAGCACAGAAACCGACGGCGTCGGAGACAAGGATGTCATCTTTGCCACAGCGGCGGCAAATTCCCATAGACTGCCATCCCTCAATAATGTAGAATATAAACCGTTGAGATCACAGGATGCAAGGATGCGGTGGCTTGTTTTGTTTCTGATGTTTGCAGGATGCGCTTTTAAGGAGTTCTCTCCTCCGATGTCGCTTCCATCAGCCGATGCCCAGCAGACCTTCGCCGACGCTGTGGAGCGTCTGGTGTCAAGGCTGAAGACCGCCCCGCTCAAAAATCATATCGTCTATGTTCGTTTCAAGCAGACTAGCGGAAGATATCCGCAGGTGGCATCAGAGATGACATCAGGAATCAGCGTGCCGCTTCTGGGCACATACTCCTACCAACCTGTGATGCGCACAAGACCACCACAGGAAGAGGACTATGCCGCCTCGCTCATCCTGCAGAAACTGGCTGATGCAGGGGTCTGCCTCACCTCAAACCCCAAGGCGGCGGATATGCTCGTCTTCGTCACACTCCTTGCTTCAGGCAGCGAGACCACAATCCGCGAACTCTCCTACCAAGGTGTGGTGCTCTACTACAGCGAACAGATGCACCGCGAGGTGAAAATGCTTGTAAGCGCCTACAATCCGTTAACCAGGGAGATGATTGACCTTCTGCGCGGCGGCGCCTACGCCTCAGAAACCACCATCTTTCTTCTCAAAATACTGGGACCAACTTTGAAGGAAATAGGAGGTTCAAAATGAGATACGGTTTTGTGTTTTTTCTGGCACTTCTGTCTGCAGGATGTGCTACGAAGGTCTATATCGGTCCTGGAACAGGCGTTTCGGCGGAAAGTCAACTCGTCCTCTCCCGCACCCTTGAGGACACGCTGGACAGACTCACTCTCGGTTCGTTCGCCAAGAAACGGGTTCTCCTGCGCATTTTCGGTTCCAGTCAGACAGTTGGCATTGTGCCGTCCCACACGCTGATATGGTCGCTGGTTGCAGAGCGCTTGGCAAGAAGCGGCGCGATGCTTGTGGATAAGAATCCCGATGTTCTGCTCAACCTGTCTGTGGCGATATGCGGGGTGGATGTAGTGCGGCGTGATTTTATTCCGTTTTATCACCATACCAACTTCCGCGCTACTGTGGATGTGCGCCTTGCCGCATACGACCCCCTCACGATGGCGCTTGTAGGCAAAGTGCAGCACGCACGCACATCCTGGTGCTATCGGGAGAAGTACTGGTTCTACATCATCGGACCCTATCGCTCCCTGTGGAAAGAGGAGTAAGAAGTGGCAGATGACCTAAAGCGTCTGAGGCGTCTGCTTGCCGAAGCCGCTCAGCGATTAGGCGAGGCAGAAAAACTACTGCAGCGATTTGAGGAACAAGCAGAAGAGCATAAGGAATGCGAACCTGTAAAGAGCGCTCCCAAACAGCAAAACGCGAAAACTCCAGTGCTACAAAGACGCCCTCAACCGTCCAGACCGCCACGCAGACGGACGGAGCGCTTCAAAGCCGCGCCCGAGGTGGTCGTTGAGCGCGAACTGCGATGGACCGCCGGGTGGATGGGCAAGGTCGGCGCCATCGCTCTCATTGTCGGAACCGTCTTTCTCCTCAAGTTCCTCGCCGAAAGCAGAATTCTGCCCGCGTGGGTTAAGGTTATGCTGGGGGTTCTTTTTGGCAGCGCGCTCTGTTATGCAGGAGAGTTCTGCGATAAAAAGGGACTGCGTCTTGCCGCTCACGGACTCCTCGGTTCAGGACTGCCCATCGTTTATGCCTCAATATATGCGGGATACACATACTTTAATGTTCTGGGAGCGGTTGTTACCTTTGTGCTGCTTGCCGCAACCAGTATAGCGGGATTGTGGCTTGCCAACCGACATAGAAGCCTCACCACCGCTATTGTAGCCTGTATCGGCGCCTACCTTGTGGTGCTGCTTGTCGGACCTGGGGTTAAGGAAACGGGGCTGTTTGTCTATATCGTTGTGATGTCGGCAACGATGGTGGCTTTGGGTGCACGGCGCAGGTGGGACGGCGTCGTCTTCCTGTCGTGGTGTGGATTTCTGGTGGCGCTTTCGTATTGGACAGCGTGGAGTTATCCTCCGACGAAGGGTGCCGCTCTGGGCGCGCTGCTTACTCTGACGCTCGCCGCCCTGTTCCATATCGTCTGGGCAGTCGCACGCAGAATCAACACCACAACAGCAGGCAGCGAAACTCTTTTCGGTCTCTGCGTTATGGTGTCCTCTATGGTCATAGGTGGGGTGATTGCCCAACCCCATACCGGCTGGAGCACCTATGTGATGATTGCCGCGTCGCTTCTGCTCGCTGTCTTTATACTATCTAACATCCTCGCCGCCCAATCACTCCTTTTTGAGTTCACCCTCCTCTCCTCGTTTGCCCTGCTTGTTGCCGCCAACGGACTCTTAAGCGGTTCACTCTATTTCCCCTATATAGGAAGCGTTGTGTGGTGCGCAGCGGCGCTGGCGCTGACCGCTTCATCTAAGATGCCCTTTCAAGGGGTGCTCAGCGGAGTCGGCGGGGTGATATCGCTTGCCGGCGCATTTAAGGTTTTGTTCGTTGACTCCCTCATCTTTGCGGGCGCCAGCATAGCGACCATAAGGGAAGAGGGGATGTTGGGATTCAGCATTGCCGGTGTGGTGGCGGGGGGTCTGGCGATTGTGTCGTGCGGTTTTGCGGCGCGTTTTCAGCGTCAGCGCGCCTTTCACTGGGCTGCGTGGCTGCTTGCACCCACCGCCGCCGTCACAGCGCTCACACTTCTCAGCCACCTGCTCTGGACAGAAGGTGCCACACATCAGACCCGCCTTGTCTGGCTCTCAATTCTTTGGGCACTGTGCGCAACGAGCGCCTTGTCAGCAGGAATATGGTTTGCCATAACGCCGCTCAGGATTTTTGCCGTCGCACTTTTTGCTCTGACCGTTGGCAAGGTTTTTCTGTTTGATACATCACATCTTTCGGCTCTGGCACGCATCGCCGCTTTCCTTGTGCTGGGAACACTGCTTGTTGTAGGCGCTTTCCTCTATCAGCGCTATAAGCACCGCCTCCAGCGTCTTGCAAAACGCGCCGAAATATCCTGATACTCATCGCCCCCGCAGCACCGAAACCGCCTGCATCAGGCTCTCCACCTTATCCTCCAGTTGACCGATGCGGACAACAATCGGGTCGGGAACATCACGGTGGTCTAACGGACGCCGGCGCACCCGCTCACCATTCCTCCTTGCCACACGCGCAGGCACCCCCACCACAGTCACCCCGTCTTCCACATCCTTGAGGACAACCGAACCCGCACCAACGCGAACATTGTCGCCAATTCTTACAGGACCGAGAATAATTGCACCAGCACCTATTACCACGCCCCGCCCTACCGTGGGATGGCGCTTCCCACCCTCCTTCCCCGTCCCGCCCAAGGTCACCCCTTGAAATATGGTTGTCCCATCTCCAACCTCCGCCGTCTCGCCGATAACAACACCCGCACCGTGGTCAATGAAGACACCTTCTCCTATCCTCGCAGCGGGATGTATCTCAACACCTGTAAAAAAGCGCACAATGTGGCTCAAAACACGGGCAAATGTCTTAAGCCCTATGCGCCAGAAAAAATGAGAGATACGATGCGCTACAAGTGCCTGAACGCCGGGATACGCCAGAACAACCTCAAGCCAGTGACGCGCAGCGGGGTCCTTCTCAAGCGCCGCGTTTATGTAACTCCACATCCCAAGGGAAAACCCTCCATAACTACCCACGCCGCAATTGAAAAAATACCGAAATCATCTGTCAAGAGGAAAAAACCTATAGAAAAAACAGCGCAAATAGGTTTGGCAAAGAATAAGGGTAATGCTGGGTTATGCGGTCCAATAAGGCTACAATTTGGAGCATTGTTTTATGGTCTGTTTTGCAAGGGGAACTCCTTGGACGATGTCGCACTGATGAAGGAGGCGCTGAGAGTAGCAGAACGCGGTAGGGGACTGGTGGAACCGAACCCTTTGGTGGGAGCAGTGATAGCGCGAAGAGGGGTGGTTCTGGCACGGGGATGGCATCACCGTTTCGGTGAGGCACACGCGGAGGTGGACGCGCTGCAAAAACTGGGGGGGACTCCACCTGAAGATGCGGTGATGTATGTGACGCTTGAGCCGTGCTGCCATTACGGGAAAACGCCTCCCTGCACGAAGGCGTTGCTAAAGGCGGGGATAAAGGAGGTGGTAGTGGCAACACTTGACCCGAATCCGCGTGTTAATGGCAAGGGCGTGGCGGAGTTGAGGAAGGCGGGTGTGAGGGTTCGGGTGGGGGTGCTGGAGGAGGAAGCGCGATATCAGAACGCTCCCTATTTTAAGAAGACAAAGACAGGACTGCCTTTTGTGACGCTGAAATGGGCGATGAGCCTTGACGGGAAGACGGCGACGAGGTCTGGGCAGAGCCGCTGGATATCCAATCAGCGTTCAAGGATACTGGCGCACAAGTTGAGGGCGGTGTCGGATGTGGTGATGGTGGGAGTGGGAACGGTGCTGGCGGATGACCCGTTGCTGACAGCGCGGCTGTTCCCGCCCCAACGGCAGCAGAAACGGGTGGTGGTTGACAGCCGCGGCAGAACACCACTCACATCCGCAGTGGTTCTGACCGCACGCGAAACACCAACGATAATCGCAACAACGCGCTACTGCCCACGGGAGCGTGCAGAGGCACTGCGTAAGGCAGGATGTCGCCTCGTCAAACTCCGCTCAAAGCAGAAGCGTGTGGACTTAAGAGCGTTGCTTTCCTGGTTGGGGAAGCGGGACGCGACCAATGTTCTGGTTGAAGGCGGAGGGAATATTGCCGCCTCGCTGATTGAGGCAAATCTTGCCGACAGAATCATCTGTTTTATCGCGCCCGTAATAATAGGCGGCGCAGACGCCATCACTCCTGTTGAAGGAACGGGGGTGGAGGAGGTTGAACAAGCGCTGCGCGGCAGAATCACCGAAATCAGAACGCTCAAAGATAACCTTTGTATCCAGTGCGACCTACCGATGCCATATCTTCAGGGATAAACCGCCTCATCAAGTAAGGCGGATGTGGTCTGTGAGCATCCCACAGCGGTGGGGCGTCCCGCAAAGAAGACTTTTTTGGTCTTCTTAAGCAGGTTTAAGAAAAGTTTGGATGGGCTTTTCGTTATGAAGGCGACATCGGCTGAGGGAGTGTCGGAGAGAAGGGCAGCCGCAACGGCGGCATCGTTACGCCCATCCCCCACAAACACGCCTCCTCCTATGTCCACAAAGAGCAGGGGTGCCCTCTGCCCCCGCGAAATGACTTCCCCGAAAAGGCGTTTGGGAGGACCAAGAACACGCACAAAACGCCCGACACAATCTCCCGCGTTTGTCCTGCAGACGCAGACCCCTTCTTGGGCGCAAATAGTGCGGATAATGGTCGTCCACGGGTCGTCTTCCGCCGCGGCGGGAATAAGCACCACATCAACCCTCATACGACGCAGAAACTCTGTCAGCAAACTGCGATGAGGCTTTGTCTGCAGCGATGGTGGCGGTCTGTCAACAGACAAAATAAGCGCATCTATACGGTCAACTCCCAAGCCGTAAAGACGCATAACGAGACGATGAAGTTCTGCTTCGCGATGCAACCGCAGACCATAGAGGATACTGAAATCATCAGGGGTTCGGATGAGGAGCGTGCGCGAGGAGCCTGTGCGAATTATGCGCACCTGTGGAGACGGAGGACGACGCAGATGCGGCAGACCAAGCCACACAACTCCAGCAACAAGCCATAAACAAAGGATTTTGGGGGTGTTAAGGAAGGAGAACTTTCCGCGCAGGCGCATAACGGTGAGGAAGAAAGCGGCATAAAACGCAAGGAGTGCCGGCAAAGTGAGCGGCGGCACAGAGCGTGACGGAATGCGCAGAAGTAGCGCCACATCATCAAGGGCACCGCCCAGACGAAATATCACCTCGCTCACACAAGCGAAGAGCACCCCACTAACGCAGGAAACCCCAAACGGGAAGAGGAAGAGGGTGACAAATCCAAAGGCAAGAGCGAGGTAGAAGAGCGGGAAGAGAAGGGCGTTGGCGACAACGGCGATAAGCGGGATGGAACCGAAATGGAATGCCAGAAGTGGTGCGGAGGCAAGCGATGCGACAGCGCTGAAGAAAACGACTTCGTGGAGGCGTCGTCTTGCGGTCTCAAGTGGCGGCTCATATCCGGGAGGATAGCCCTTCAGAGCCAGAACAAGGCGGTGTTTTTGCAGGAAAAGACGATAGAAGAGAGGATATGAGACGGCAACAGCGGTAAAAGTGACAAAGGAGAGGTGGAACCCCGGCAGGAAAAGTTGTGCGGGATTAAGGGCAAGGACAAGAGCGGCGGCTGCGCCCACGGTGTTGAGAAGGTCACCCCTGCGTCCCAGAAAGAGCCCAAAAAGTAGAACGAAAGCGATGGTGAGTGAGCGTAGAAGCGTTACGGGAGCGCCTGACACGAGAAGATAGACGAAGCAGAGAAGTAGGGTGATAAGGACACGGGTTCTGAGGAGGATGAAGCGGCGTAGGAGCCAGAAAGCGAGCGCTACCAGCATAGCAATATGTATTCCCGATATAGCGAGGAAGTGTGCGGTGCCTGTGTGGGAGAAAATGGAGAGTTGTCTGGTGTTGAGGGCGGTGCGCTGTCCGAAAATAAGCGCCCGCATAAAGGGTCTTGTCCTGTATGGCAGCACCTTCACCACCTCATCCGCCAGCACATTTCTGATGTTTGAAACAGTATTCCAGAGGCTAGGGGCGTAGTCCACCACCGCAACATCACCTGCGGCAAGCGAAGCCTCCACCCCACACCACCACGCCGAAGTTTCCCTCTGAACGGGGGTGAGGCTGCCGTGCGCTCGTATAACAGTGCCGCAGAGAAAAGATGAATGGGTGTGACAAAACAGGCGCGCTGTAATGGGGGTGCCATCAGGTATGCTGCCCCTTATAACCAGAACCTGCATACCGCCGGAAAAGGGCGTGGAGGAGACGACCCTACCGGTTACACAGAGGTATTTGAAGAAGATATGGCGCGGCGGAGGCTCTGGTAACCTCAATGAAGCGTTGAGACAGAAGATGGCGCAGGAAACTCCAAATATAAGAAAGGGTAAACGGGGAACGAGAAGGAGAAAAACCGCAATGGCGACAAGAAAGGCAGCGGAATAGACCCCGACAAGGGCAAGGAGCACACCAGCAACGCTGCCAAGACCAGCCCAGAAAAGCGGGCGCAACAGTTACTCCTTGGGCGGTAGTATCTTGAATGTCTTAATCCAGTCTTTAAAGACCTTGTATGCCCCGTCAAACTTTTCGCCAGGCGGAGCCATAACGGTGAGCATATATATGAAATCTGTGCCACCAACGAAGATGCGTGCACGCCTGTTGAGGTCTTTTGAAATCTTGCTATCTGGCACCTTACAATCATATATGACTTCAACCGCCTTAAGCCCCGCAACTGTTGTCTCTTTCTGGGAGATTATTTTGAAGTCCTGCACTTTGCCCTGGGACTGGGCGCGCGAAACCGCCTTGTTCCACTGCCCCATAAAACGCTTCAGGTCATAACCCATCATATTGGAGGCGGCTATGATGTAGATACGCGCTTTGAGCGAAGCCTTTGTGAAAGCGACCGCCTCGTGCGCGTCAAGTTTACGGTCAGAAACGGTAGCCCAGCCCCGAGGTTTCTCCACCTCAAAACGCAACTTCTCACTCACATACCTACTTCCCTTCACCTTGTAGAAACGCTCAGGCTTCAGTTTCATCACCCATTTCAGCCAGTCTTTTTCAATGTCCTCAATGGACTTACGAAGTATCTGCTGCGCAAGGCGCTCAAAGTCAGGGAGTGCCTGTATCGTTCTGCCGCCCGTGGCGATGCGTATGTAATCAAAAAGCAATTTACGATGTTTGGAGGAACGCTTGAGAAGGTAGTAGACA
>Ga0190361_1000632_pt1 | contig 13870 bp, 10 predicted proteins | sample 48721845_MG_FD_161273 | JGI IMG/M metagenome (GOLD analysis project Ga0190361, IMG submission 161273) | Hydrothermal vent microbial mat bacterial communities from Southern Trench, Guaymas Basin, Mexico - 4872-18-4-5_MG | ecosystem: Environmental > Aquatic > Marine > Hydrothermal vents >...
AACGCTTGAAGATGTGAAGGAACTGTTTAAGGGGCTTTTTGCGTATCGCATTGACCAAGACAAATGCAAGGGATGCGGGGTCTGCGCGGGACGCTGTCCCGTCAATGCCATAAGCGGGGAGCGCAAAAAACCGCACAGGATAGATGAGCAAGCGTGCATCCTTTGCGGGACTTGCTTTGATGTGTGCAAGTTTGACGCAATAGAGAAGGTGCCAGCAGAGCCGCTGCTTCCTGTTGCTTCTGCTTGAGCGGGGAGTGGGTGATGGGTAAAATGCGGGCGTGTTGGGAGATGCGTTATTGCAGTGCGAGAGTTGCGGCGCGGAGATTCCAGAAGATGCGGTAGCCTGTCCCGCCTGCGGAAGACTGTCTGAACACACCCTAATAACCCAGAAGCGGCGAGTGCTTATGCTTGGTGAGCGCTACAGCATCATAGCGCTTCTTGGACGCGGTGGATTCGGAGCGGTTTATCTTGCCCGCGATATGCAACTTGGCGAGACTGTGGCGGTCAAAACACTGCCACCAGAGGTCGCCAGCGACCCCGCAAGCGTTGAGCAATTGAAGAAGGAGGTGCTGCTTGCACGGCAGTTGCATCACGAGAACATAGCCGCCGTCTACAATTTTGAGGTGGACAGAACCCGTGATGTCGCCTTTATAGTGATGGAGTATGTGGACGGCGCAGACCTATCGCGCGTGCTACGGGAAGCGGGCGGCAAACTGGGTGTGAGGGAGACGCTGCTCATTGGGCGTCAGGTAGCAGCCGCCATTGACTATGCCCACAGCAAGCGCCTGATTCACCGTGATATAAAGCCCAAGAACATTCTTGTGAGGCGGGATGGCGTTGTGAAGGTGACCGATTTTGGTGTGGCGCGGCGGCTGCGCGAAACGATGACACGCATCAGCCAGTCGGTGATTGCCGGCACCCCCGCGTATATGGCGCCAGAGCACCTGATGGGGGAGGCGATTGATGTGCGCGCCGATATTTACAGCCTTGCCGCAACGATATACGAGTGCCTGTGCGGACATCCACCATTCTGGCAGGGCGCGATAGAGGCACAGGTGTTGAGCCGCCAGCCTGAACCGATACCATATGAGGAGTTGGGACCGCAAATCTCACCTGAGGGGGCGGAGGCGCTCAACGCCGCGCTGCTTAAGGGGCTCGCCAAAACCCCAGAAGAGCGTCCCGAAAGCGCAGAACAGTTTTTGAAGGCGCTTGAGGAAGCAGTAGGTGGTGGTGAGCAGGACAGAAGTGCTTTGACAGAACCTGTGGTGGCGGCGTTGAAGGAGCGCGCAAAGTTTATGAAGGCGGTCAAAGAAGAGGGAATGTCGGCGGCGCTGGATGTGGCGGAACTGCAGGAGGAGGCAGAAACCGCATTAAGGGAAGGCGAGTTTGCCAAAGCCGTCTGGTTCCTGCAGCGGTTGCAAAGGGTCTCCCCTTCCGAAAGGACGGAGGAACGAATCCGTGACATAAAGAGGATGCAGGACCGCTATCACAGTTTACGCCAGAAGGCTAAGGAAGCGGAAGAACGAGGCGACCTTGAGGAGGCTTTAAGATTGATGGAGGAGGCGGCGGAGGTGCGCCCTGCATCCGAGGTGAAGGAGGAGGTGGGGCGTCTTAAACGGCGTATTGAGGCGGAAGGACTGCGCGGACAAGCAGCCACTTTCCTCGCAGAACGCGACTGGGAGAAACTGGCGGAATGCGCTCGGAGAATTGAGGAGTTGGGGTTTGATGATATGGCGGCGCCGATAAAGGAGTGTGTTGAGGAAGGCAGACAATTTGAAGAGTTCAGGGAAAAGGCGCAGAAAGCACTTGAGGAAATGGACGCAAAAGAGGGTATGGGAAAAGACAAAATCACAGCCGAGTTGAGCGAGGCGCGCCCACAAGGCTTGAAGCGTCTGGAAGAGGATGTGGCACACCAGATAGGGATGGTCAAGCAGGTGGCTGACCTGTGGGACGCGGTAAAGACTTGGGAAAAGGCGAGAAAGGAGTGGGATGTAAAGGGGATAACGGAGGCGCTGGAAAAGGTGCGTGGTGCGGGACTGGATTTGGACGATTACACGCGGGCGCTGCGGAGGGGGGAAGCCGCCACCCTCTACCCCCATATAGGCGGGAATCTGACAAAGGCGTTGCTTGAAATGCGCCGAAGCAGAATATTCCTTGAGCGCATAGCGGACGCAGAGGACTATTATGCGCGGGGATGGCTCTCACTGGCGGCAAGACGATATGAGACAATTCCCGATGAGTTTCTAACACCGCAGCAGAAGGAACGCCGTGACTCTGTCCTCCGCTGGGAACGCGCCAGAAGAAAGCGCAACCTCTTCTACTTCGCTTTCGTCATCTGGTGTGTAGTGCTTTTTATAATCCTTGTGGCGCTGCTGTCATAGCGGGCTGCGTCTTTTGCTTGACCCCAAAAAACAACACTGTAAAATGCCTCACCACAATCATCTCTTGGAGGCAAAGCGATGGGTCTTTTTGAAATGGTGGAGGAAGCGGTAAGGCGTGTGAGACAGGATGTGGCTTCAGACTTCAAACCCCGTTTTGCAATAATCCTCGGCACAGGACTTGGTGCGCTTGAGGAAGAGGTGGAGGACGCCGTCAAGGTTCCATACGAGACGATACCCCATTTTGTGCGCTCAACAGTGGAGAGCCACAGCGGACGCCTGGTTTTGGGTTACCTCTCAAAGCAACCTATTGTAATGATGAGTGGGCGCTTCCACCTTTATGAGGGATACAGCCCAGAGGAGGTGACATTTCCGGTGCGCGTGATGCGGGCGCTGGGCGCAGACACTCTGCTGATAAGCAACGCCGCCGGCGGTCTTAACCCACAATTTGAGAAGGCAGACATTATGATAATAGAAGACCATATCAACCTGACAGGACAAAATCCACTTGTGGGACCCAACGACGAGCGCCTAGGACCACGCTTTCCCGATATGTCAGAACCATACTCAAAACGCATTGTAAAAGTTGCCAAACGCATCTGCCTTGAGGAGGCGATACCGCATCATACAGGCGTGTATGTGGGGCTTCTGGGACCGAACCTTGAGACGCGGGCGGAGTATAGGTTTCTGCGCGCAATAGGAGCCGATGTGGTTGGGATGTCCACGGTTATGGAGGTGATAGCGGCTGTGCACGCCGGCTTCAAGGTGGGTGCCTTCAGCATAATAACCGATATGTGTCTGCCTGATGCGCTGAAACCTGTGACGCTTGAAGAGATAGTGGCGGTGGCGAACACCGCGCAACCAAGGTTGTCAAAACTGATGCGTCGCGTTGTTGAGGAACTCGCCGCAGGTAAGGAGGCATAAACAATGGACTATAAGAAGACCCTCAATCTGCCCAAAACGAAGTTCCCAATGCGTGCAGGACTGCTGCAGAAGGAGCCGCAGATACAGAAAAGGTGGGAGGAGATGCGACTTTATGAGAGAGTGCGCACCGCACGCAAAGGCGCACCACGCTTTATCCTGCACGACGGTCCACCATACGCCACAGGAGACCTGCATATCGGCACCGTTATGAACAAAGTCCTCAAAGACATCGTTGTTCGCTACCAGACAATGCGTGGCAAGGACTGCCCATTTGTGCCGGGATGGGACTGTCACGGTCTGCCGATAGAACATCAGGTGATGCGCAAACTGGGCAAAGAGTTCCGCAAAAAAAGTCCCGCAGAGATACGCCAACTTTGCAAGGAGTATGCCAGCAAGTATGTGGACTATCAAAGGAAACAGTTTAAGCGGTTTGGGGTGCTCGCCGACTGGAAGCATCCCTATTTGACGATGTCGCCCGATTTTGAAGCAGGCATTATGGATGTGCTACTGAAAATTGTTGAGCAGGGATATGTGTATCGGGAACTGCGTGCCATCCACTGGTGTCCTGACTGCGAAACGGCGCTCGCGGAGGCAGAACTTGAGTATAAAACCATAGGCGGTCCAAGCATCTATGTGAAGTTCAAGGGGGAGGAGGATTTTGCGCACGCCTTCGGGCTGAACTTAAACACCCCTGTTTATGTTCTGATATGGACGACAACGCCGTGGACGCTGCCGGCAAATGTGGCAGTCGCATTAGGCGCGGGATACGAATACGCGGCGGTGCAGGTGGGGGATGAGATTCTTGTGATGGCGACAGAAACGATAGAGCGTGTGATGAAGGACGCAGGGGTTGAAAAATGGAAGATTCTCGCCAAAAAGCGTGGCGAGGAGTTGGAAGGCTTAATTTATGAGCATCCCTTTATGGAGCATAAGGGAAGGTTGATTCTTGCGGATTTCGTAACACTTGAGCAGGGCACAGGAACAGTCCACATCGCGCCTGGGCACGGCAAAGAGGACTACGACATAGGGCGTGTGTATGGACTTCCCATAATAAGCCCTGTGGATGGTCAGGGGCGCTTTACAGATGAGGTAAAGCGATACGCGGGGATGCGGGTGTTTGATGCCGACAAAAAGATTATAGAGGATTTGCGCGAGATAGGCGCCCTGTTCGCCGCCACAACCATTACCCACTCCTATCCCCATTGCTGGCGCTGCAAAGGACCGCTCATCTTCCGCGCCACAAAGCAGTGGTTCATAAATGTTGACCACCACGACCTGCGTCGCCGCCTACTTGAGCAGATAAAACAGGTCAAATGGATTCCCGCCTGGGGTAGAATACGGATAACGAGTATGGTGAGGGAGCGTCCCGACTGGTGTATAAGCCGCCAGCGCTTCTGGGGGGTGCCTATACCTGCTGTTTACTGCGAAGAGTGCGGAACAGCGCTTTTGGAGCCGGAGGTTGTGCGACGCGCCCGCGACATCTTCGCCGAATACGGTGCAGGCGCGTGGTTCACACAACCCCTTGAAACCTTCCTGCCACCCGGCTTGCGCTGCCCAAAATGCGGCTCACAGAAATTCTGCAAAGAAAATGACATCGTAGATGTCTGGTTTGAGTCAGGCTCATCCTATTGCCCTGTTCTTATGCGTAGAGAACCTCCTCTGTTCCCCGCCGACATATATCTTGAGGGGACTGACCAGCATCGCGGCTGGTTCCAGACCAGTCTTATAACCTGCGTGGCGGCTTTTGGACGCGCACCCTATCGCTGCGTCCTCACACACGGCTTTGTCGTGGACGAGCAGGGACGCAAAATGTCAAAATCGCTCGGCAACTTCATATCGGTGGACGAGGTGCTGCAGCATTTCGGCGCCGACATTGTGCGCCTCTGGATTTCATCCATTGATTACAAAGACGAAATCCCCACCAGCCTCAACACCATTGAATCGGCAGTGGACGATTACCGAAAAATCCGCAACACTTTCCGCTTCCTTCTGGCAAACCTTTACGACTTTGAGCCTCAAAAAGACGCTCTCTCTTTTGCTGATTTAAGAGAACTTGACCGCTGGGCACTCGCTCGCCTTCATAGCCTCCTGCAAGCCGTTTATGCGGAGTTTGCCGAATATCAATTCCACCGCGTCTTTCGTCGTCTTTTGCAGTTCTGCGTCAACGATATGTCAACATTCTACTTTGATGTGCTCAAAGATGTTCTATACTGTGATGAGGCATCATCGCCCCGACGCCGCAGCGCCCAGACCGCGCTATGGCATATTCTCAACGCCCTCGTTCGTGTCTTTGCGCCAATACTTGTCCATACCTGCGAAGAGGTATGGGACCACGCCAACATCACCGACAAGGAAGAATCGGTTCATCTTGCTCTTATGCCTGATGTTGATGAGGAACTGCTGGATGCGGCATTGATTGAACGATACGAGCGTTTCTTCAAGGTGCGTAAGGAGGTGCAGCGTCAGATAGAAGAGTTGCGCAAAGAGCAGAAAATAGGTTCAAATCTTGAGGTAGAGGTCAGGCTGTTTGCGGAGGAAGAGCATCTGGCACGGTTTTTATCGTCCTTCGGAGAGGAGTTTCTGAGTGAGTTGTTGATAGTGAGCGGTGTGGAGTTTGCTGAAAGCAGGGATGGGCTTTCCGCAGCGCGGGAGATACACGGGCTTTACCTTGAGGCGTTGCCGAGCAAGAACCCCAAATGTGAACGCTGCTGGCGGCAGCGCCTTGATGTGGGCAACCATCCACAGTTCCCAAAACTATGCAAGAGATGCGCCAGCGTTGTGGCGTCTGTTTCGGCGTCTTAAGGAGGGAAATTTGCGCCAAAAAATAGTCTCATTGCTTGAGGAACACATCTCCGTGTTGGAGGGGCTGCGTGACGATGTGGCGGCGATAGAGGATGCGGCACAACTGATGATAGAGGCGCTTCGCGACGGTGGCGCGGTGTATCTGTTCGGCAACGGTGGTTCTGCCGCTGACGCGCAACACATCGCTGCTGAACTGCAGGGACGCTTCACACTCAACCGTCCCGCTTTGCGCGCCTTTGCCCTCACAACCAACACTTCCACAATCACCGCTATTGCCAACGATTACGGTTATGAGCGCGTCTTTTCGCGTCAACTTGAAGGTATGGTGCGGTCAGGTGATGTGGTGGTGGGCATATCAACAAGCGGCGCGTCTCCCAATGTCCTGCAGGGTCTTGCCACAGCGCGTAGATTCGGCGCAAAGACCATCGCTCTCGTCGGGAAAAACCCCGCAAATGTCCTTTTCAACGCTTGTGATGTCGTCATATCCGTTCCCTCAAGCATCACCGCAAGAGTTCAGGAATGCCACATCCTTATCGGTCACATACTCTGCGAATTGGTGGAGAAAGCCCTCTTCAGTTAGCGCTATTCTGTGCCGGAGGCAGGCGCGAACGAAAACGATTCCCCTTCAGCGGGCACTTTATCGGTTAAGTATTTGTAGAGCATAACAGAGTTACCCTTCTCGTTATACTCAAGTCTGTCTGTGCATCGCAGCATAAGCATAATGCCGAGTCCTCCGAGGCGTCCTTGAGCGTAGCGCTCGCGTGCTGCGCTGACGGCGTCCTTTGCCGCGCCGCGGTTCATGTAGTAGTGGTAGTCAAAGCCCGGTCCCTCATCCGTTACGACAAGCACGACCTTTTCCTTGTCAAGGAGGTAGAGAACGCGGATTTGGCGGTTACGGTCGTAGCGGTTGCCGTGCTGGGCGGCGTTAAGGACTGCCTCGCGAAATGCCGCGTTAACGGCAACCTGCCGCTCGTTATCCATACCCGACTGCACAAGCAAGTCTGTGACGATACGCGCCGCTTCTTCTATATGGCGCTCTTCTGTCGGAAACTGCAGACACACCTGCTGACGGAAGATGACCTCCTCTTCTGAAACCCGCGCCAACTCCGCCTCCGCCACCGCAAGCAGTGTATACACCTCAAACGGTTCAACTATATGCTCATCTCCGCAGACCCGCAACTCGGAAGCCCGCTCAGGGTCTTTACCTCGCGGGAACAGAACTATAAAGGGTATCATTGATGTCTGAATATTGCATTTCACCTCCCGCAGCAGGCGAGGCGCGTCCTCAAGTGAGTAGTCAACGATGCACAAATAGGTATGTCCTTCGCGCAGGATTTTGAGGCACTCGTCAACATCATTGAAGACAAGAACGCGCCATCCAACACGGCTGAAGTGGAAGTCAACAACACGCGCGAACGGGTCGTTGCGCGGCACCACAAGGATGATGGATGCGAGTTTTGCTTTCTCCACCGCTTCGCGGAAAGAACCGCAAGGCTCTATATGGAGGCGTCGGCGCGCGGGCATTATCATCCGCCTCCCCCCCTTATCCCTCACTATCCGCGCCTTCTCCTCCACCACCTCCAGACTCACAAAGTCCGGCACCACCACGCGCTGCCCCGACGCCAACGCCTTCTTCATCTCCTCAAAAACCGCCTTCACCAATTCCTCGCCACCATCCTTGACTCTCTTCTTCGCCCGCTTTGTCACCTCCTCAAGCAGCACCTCTCTTGAAGCAGGAAGTCGCTTTGTCTTTTTGCGCGGACTCATCTTGTCTACTCCCCTGCAGATGGTGTAAAATCGCTGTCGGATATAATACCCTTGCTGCGGAGTGCTTCACCCAACGCCGCCGCTATTTCCTCCTCGCTTAAAACACCCTTACGAACCAGCAGTTTTACAAGAGCAAGTAGAAGCGACTTTTTACTCGGGTCTGTGGTAGGGGCGGATTGCTTCGGCGCCTCCACCGCATGTGGTTTCCTCTTCGTATCCACCCTTTTTGCCGCCAGCGCCCGCTCACGCTTCTCCAACTCCCCCAGCGACAGATAGCGCTCAAGAGCCCTTGTCACCTCACGCCTTGGTGCAACCACCGGCTCAACGACGCGGTTTGTGAGAAACTGAACCTGCTCAAGAACTTCAAATGGCACATCCCGCCAGTGCGCCAACTCCGCCCGACCCATTTCCCCCCTTATCAGCACTATGTTATGTTTGCGTAAAAAATCGTCATCAAGCATCATCATCGCCTCGTAGTCCAGCGCATCATCCTCTATCTTCTCAACAACCCGCACCGCCTCAACTTCTGCCAGCGCCTTTGTCAGGTCGTCCTCACGCACAATCCCAAGCCTTACAAGAATCTGCGAAAGAGGCACATCCTCCCCCAGCCTCTTTCGCCACTCCTTTGCTCTCTCAAGCCCTTTCTCGTCCAAATACCCCCGCTCACGCAAAACGCGTATCAGACGACTTTCGCTCATATTCCCCTTCCTACAAATCTATGTAATGATACGCCCAATCTCATAGATGGTCAAGAAGTTTTGCTCACCGCCCTACTTTGCAGAACCCGTTTGAGGGCTGACTTAAGTTGCCCTTCAGTGCCGCATAACCGCCCACCATAACGCGCCTCCACGAAACACCGTGTCAGAAACTCTATTTCCTGCTTTGTCTTGCTCCCAAACACCGCAACGAGGAGTGGCTGCAACTCAAAAGGCGTGTAGGAGGGTTTCCGTTTGAGCCCGCGTTTTCGGGCTGCTGCGAGGAGCAGGCGGTAGAACCATAGCGCGGGTTGGGGCGGGGCTTTCGTCCTATGTCGTCTGCGCCGCCGCAGTAGCAACACCGCCACAAAGACGCAACCACCCATAATAAGGAACGGCAGCAGCATCTGCAGCACCGCAGACAGCACATCAAAGATGCTCTTCAGGAACGAGCGCAGACTCCAGGCAGCCTTTCTTCCTGTGCGCGTCAGCATCTCAAGAAGTGCTTTTTGTTGTCCTCTGCCGTAAAGGACGATATGGGTGAGCCAGCGGTGGCGGAGATATGAGATGAGGTCGCCCACCCAGGAAAAGAGTCCGCGTTCAGGCGGATGGTATGGAGGGGTAGGGTCAAAAGTGACCCATCTGACGGCATTGAAATTGCGCGGGTCGGTGTCATCATCAAGCAGCACCTCCACCCAGGCGTGGGCGTTCTCACGGCGCACCACATAGAAATCGCCGACCGGATTGTAGACCCCTCCTCTGAAGCCGGTCACAACACGGCAGGCTACGCCGAGACTGCGCAGCATCAGCGCCATCGCCGATGCAAACAACTCGCAATGCCCTTTCTTGGTATTGAAGAGGAAATCACAGGTGGGGTCGGTGAAGCGGTCGCTGCGGCTGGGTTTGAGGGTGTATTTGAGGTTTCGGGAAAGCCAGTCCTCAATGGCGCACGCCATCTGATAAGGCGTGTTCGCTGCGGCTCGCAGGCATATCGTCTCCGCCAACTCCCTTAACCGCCTCAACGGGAATCCCGGAGTCTCAGGTGGCAGTTGCAGATAATCAACATCTCCGAAATAGCGTGGGGAGCGGCAGTTTGTAAGGTTGGGGGAACGGCTGATGAGCGCACACTCCGCCTCGTAGAAGACGATATCGCGCTGCCGTCCGCCCCAGATAATGGAACCCGACGGGCTGATGTAAAGTTTTGACGGTCGCAGACGACCGCGGAACAGCAGCCACATCGGCTCACTCATCACAAAGAGGAACTGTTCGTCAACCCCTTTGGCAAACAACGGCTTGAGCCAGACTTTGACTTTCACTCTTGTGCGCCACCTTGAGCAGAAGCGCTTTTGGAGGCGGCGCGCATCCTCCTCACTGCGCACGCCCCACACGGGAAACCCGCCTATACGCGTGGCGCCCATCTGCCGAAGCACCTCCTCTGTGGTAGGGTCTGCACGGCGCCAAACGCCATCCTCATAGTGAACCAGTGTTGTCCCGCGCAGATAGAGCATTGACGCTCTGTGGTAAGGCAGTCCCTCAATCTGCACGCGCAGGACCTCTGTGTCGTCACGCATTATCGGACCGAGGTTGGTTAGGTCTATCACATCTGAGACTCCCGACACATAGGTGGGTCCTGTAACGCGGCTCAAAAAACCCGCGCCGATGCGGGGAAAGAGCACAAAAACTACGGTGCTTAAGGAGAGCGCCAGAACCACTGCGAAAAGCATCCCTCCCATCAAACCTTCCAGAGGCTGCTGTCGCGACTCTTTTGTCGCCGAAAGCCATATACTGTGAACACTCAACGCCCAGATTGAGCAAAAGGCAAACACCAGAAAGAGAATGCCGAAGGAGAGGTCAAAGGTCAAAGCGGCGGCAACACCCACATCCAGCACACTGAAGGCGTAAAGGAGCCTGAAATCGCGCTCCCTCTTGCGTGCCGGCAGTTTAACCGCCTGAACGAAGACCAAAAAGAAAGCCGCCACCTCAAGGAGGCTCGCGCCAGATGTGTATGCGGCAAGTGCTGCGCCAACTCCCAAGCCAAATCCCAACCAGTCAGACATAGACGCCGAAAGAAGCGGCTTCTCTGTAAAGAGAACCCCCAGCGCCACCGCTGACAACACCAACACAACAATAAACATATCGCCGCTTGCCACCCCAAGACAGAGCAGCGCCACAGACATAGTGGCGAGCGTCAGTCGGTTGTGGAGTTTCTCAAGAGTCATCTTTTGATGTTCCAAAAAGGGTTTTGACGACGGCAAGGTTCGTAAGGTGTCGCTGCCATTTCTGGGCGAAGGCGCAGGGGCGTGCGGAGACGACATAAAGTGTGGCGCCCTCGGCTTGGCGGATGTTGAGATGCGCGAGCCAGTCGCCGCCTGGGGGAAGCGGTTCCACGCGCGCCAGCACCTCCAACTGGCGTAGCATAACGCGTCTGCCTGTGCCGAAGAGGGTCAGCGCCCGCCGCTTAGTGCGCGTCAGAAGTCCCGTTTCGTAACCCTTTTTGTGCGCTTCAAAGAGGAGCGACGCCGCAAGGCTCACAGCGTGCTCAAATTCCTCGCTGTGCCGTTCTGATGCCAGAAACGGCTCAAAGAGCACCACCAACTTGTCGGCACGCTTTGTGTCCATCTCCCTCACCAGCAGTTTCTGGTGCTTGGCTGAAAGCGCCCAGTGGATACGCCGTGGGTTGTCTCCATCGCGATACTCATGCAGACCGCGAAAGTCTTCTTCTCCTCGGATGTAGAGAGGGACTTTGCGGAGTGCCCGCATTCGCGCGCCTGCTTCAATGCGCAAACCCACATCCAAAATCGCAGGATACACAATGACGGTGTCCGCAACCTCATATGCGAGGCGTTTTCTGAAGAAGGCGAAGGGGAAGAGGGTTTCAACAAGCACGCCGCGCAGGACGAGCACTCCTCTTTTGTGGGCGGACAGGGTTACCGAGACGGTGGCGGTTTTGCGGGGAGCGACTGCCGCTATATAGCCTTCCTCCTCTACTTTCAGGATGGAGTTGACGGCAGCCTCACTTATGCGCAAGCCGTGAGTCCAGAAAAGGCGTTTTTTGTTTTTGACGGAGACGGTTACCTCAAAGCGTTCGCCGCAGAAGACAGCGTGGGGTGCGCTGCGGGTTACGCTCAACTTGCGTGTCATCAACTCCGAGACGACACCGCTTGTCACGATGAGTGAGAGCAAGAGCGCAAAGACGAGATAGAGCAGGGCGTATCCGGTGTTTATCGCCGCCGCACCGACGCCCACCGTCACCAGAACGAAGAGGTAGCCTTCTGGTGTGACGGTGATGCGTTTAGGTCTGAAGAGACGGCGGAAGATGCGCATTGCCGTTATCGCAAGATAGAGGCGTGCGAGGGCGAAAAGGACAGTGACAGCGATGAAGACAAAAGCCAAAATTTTGCTCCAGGTGATGCAGGCGGCGAGACCGATGGAGAAGGTGGTGGCGCGTCGTATCCACGCGGCGCGGCGGTTGCTGAAAAGCCCCCGCAGCAGGCGCCGTATCGGCGTTGGGTCTATGTCTTGGGAGAGAAGCGGCTCACTCATAACGGAACGGGCGTCCCCTCAACGATTTCGCGGATTACTTTGGAGGCGCGTCTTGCATCCTGCCGTGCCGCCCCGCGCAGTATCACCCTGTGCGCCAGAGTCGGCACAGCCAGACGCTTTATGTCGTCAGGCACCACATAATCGCGCCCCTCAAGCAGCGCCCACGCCTGCGCTATACGCCTCAACATCAGACATCCCCGCGGACTCACCCCCACCTCAAGCAGGCGGCTCTGGCGAGTGCGCTCCGCAAGCGCGACTATGTAGTCAAGAAGCGCCTCCTCAATATGCACATCCTTGACCGCCTCCTGTATCTGTGCCACATCCTCCCGTCTTACCACAGGGGTGAGGTTGTCAAGCGGATGTCTGTGCGTCTGACTCACCAGAACACGCACCTCATCCTGTTTGGGAGGATAGCCTATCTCCACGCGCAGCATAAAGCGGTCAAGTTGCGACTCCGGCAGGGGGTATGTTCCCTCAAACTCATATGGGTTCTGGGTGGCAAGCACCATAAAGGGGCACTCAAGGCTGTATGTTCTTCCATCAACCGAAACCTGACCGACATTCATCGCTTCAAGGAGGGCGGACTGCGTTCTGGGCGTGGTGCGGTTTATCTCATCCGCCAGAAGGATGTTGGTGAAAATCGGTCCACGGCGAAAAACAAACCTGTCCTCCTTTTGAGAGAAGACCGAGACACCGATGATGTCGGATGGTAGGAGGTCTGGAGTAAACTGTATGCGGCGGAAATGGGCGTCCACCGCCTTTGCCAAAGCCCGTGCCAACACCGTCTTCCCAACCCCGGGCACATCCTCTATCATCACATGCCCACCGGCAAAAAGAGCCGCCACAACAAGACGCACCACATCAGGCTTGCCGAACAACACCCCTTCCACCGCCTTAACGACCGCTTCAATCTTCTGCCGCGCCTCCTCCGCCTTCATCCTGCTTCTCCTCCCCTTCTTTATACCCCAAAAACCGCAGCGCCTGCCGCAGAACTTCCTTCAACGATTTATATTTTATCAGGCTCAAAGCCTTATGCGCCTCAACCCACATATAATCACTATGCTCATAAGATAGGCGAACCTCGCCACTCCGCACAAACGCCGCGAAAAATGTCACCGTCTTGAATATCCGCTTCCCCTCCCTTTGGTAGAAGTATTTGTCGGTAGTCTTGAAACCGTCCACAACTTCAATGTCGGTGAGACCTGTCTCTTCAGCCAGTTCGCGTCGCGCCGCTTCCTCGTCACTTTCCCCCTCATCCACAAGCCCTTTGGGAAATCCCCAGTAGGAGTATTCTGATGAGCGGATTAGCAGAACCTCAAGGAGACCGTCTCTGCGGCGGAAGACAACAAAACCTGCTGAATGCTCACGCAACGCCATCACCGTCCTCCCATCAAATACGCCATCACTTTCGCGTCGCCAAGCAGGTTTTCAATAACGCAAAATTCATTGGGCTGATGTGCTGTTTCTTCCAGTTTTGCCCAGACCGCGGCGGGGATACCCGCATCCCGCAGTATCGCCGCTACCGTTCCGCCGCCTATCCCCATTGGTTTTGCCTCAACCTGGTAAACCTCCCTTATCGCCTCCTTCAGCATAAGGACTATCGGGGCATCTTCGGAAGTGGGGGGAGCAGCCACCTGTCTTTGTCTGTAGTCCCACTCCACCTTTACGGCGAAACGCTTCTCAATGTCGCCGCACACTTTGCGCACAACATCCTCAAAGTCCTCTATCGGCACCTCAGGCAGAATACGGCAGTCAAAATAG
>Ga0190361_1000633_pt1 | contig 13863 bp, 13 predicted proteins | sample 48721845_MG_FD_161273 | JGI IMG/M metagenome (GOLD analysis project Ga0190361, IMG submission 161273) | Hydrothermal vent microbial mat bacterial communities from Southern Trench, Guaymas Basin, Mexico - 4872-18-4-5_MG | ecosystem: Environmental > Aquatic > Marine > Hydrothermal vents >...
CACAGGCAGCGCCCGAGGTGCAGGAGCCCCCGGCGGCCGAACAGGCCGAGATGGCGCCAGCCGACTTCGATGCCGCCTTCGCCACCTTCCTGGCCGACATGCAGGCCTACAACACCATCACGCCCCCGGCCCTCAACGAGATGCTCGCCGAGGAGCCGCCTCCATTCATCCTCGATGTCCGCACGGTGGGAGAGGTGGAGAGGAAAGGCCACATCCCGGGCGCGGTGCTTATCCCGTTGAACGAACTGGCCAAGAGGCTCGAATACCTGCCCTCCTTCGACACCACCATCGTGTCCTACTGCGGCTCCGGCTGGCGATGCACCATCGCCCTCACCGCGCTGGAGGCTCTTGGGTGGGAGGATGTGCGCTGTCTGAAGGACGGGAGCTTCAGCGGTTGGGTCGAGACCGGCTATCCCATCGCCACCGGCGTACCGCAGGCCGAGCCGCTGAACGCTGCGCTGCCTGACCCGGCGGCCGTGGCTGCCATCGACGCCGTTCTCTCGAATATACCGAATGGCTTCGGGGGCATCACCGTCGAAGCTTTGAACAACGCCCTGGCTGAGTATCCCGACCTGATCCTGATCGACGTCCGCAGGGATGATGAAGTCAAGTCGAAGGGTGCCATCGAGGGCGCTCTCCACATCCCGCTCGAATCCTTCATGGACCGCAAGGCCGAATGGCCGACCGACAAGGATGCCAAAATCGTGGTCTACTGCGGATCGGGCCACCGCTCGACCATCGCCATGACGATGCTCTGGTCCTATGGGTATAGGGTAGTGCGAAGCCTCATGGGAGGGTTCGCCGCCTGGGTGGAAGCCGGATACACCGTCGCCGAAGTCGCCATGCCCTGAGGCTTCAAGCCGAATCCGCATCGCAACTGCAAGGGCCGCTCGAGTGGATCGGGCGGCCCTCATTTTGCTGGCGTTCCGCTCTCCAACCACGGGTCAGGAATTATGCATTGGGCCCAAACGGCTATTCAGCGCCTGCAAGGCTTCCCAATCGAGGACGCGCAACCGCCGCCACAGCGCTGGATCCCGGACGCGCTCCGAAAAATCGAGCCACTGCTTCTCAAGGCTCCGCCAGCGACTGCGCGGCAGGATCAACCAGATCCAAGGCTGGAGATCCAAGATTTCAGCCAGCGCCAGCGTCACCTTCAACGTTCGGGCCATTTGATAGTGACGGAAGCACGCCGGGCGGGGTCCGTCCGGCTCAGGGCGCGGCTCCAAAGCAAGATCCTCAGCGAACTTAGCCCCCGGCTCAGACCAATAGCGGCAGCGTTCGGATGGATCCTCTTGCGCAGCGTGAGCCTCCGGGCACCGGCCGCGCTGATATCGGCCACACACGCCCAGGCCGCCGGTGTGCTTCGTCTCGATCGCCAGCAGGTGGCGGCGGCCCAGAAGGATCAGGTCGATTTCGGTCTTGGGGCCTGGCCCATCCACCCGCATGAGGGCTTCCTCCAGGCCCTCCAGGCGGCATCCATCCACGCCAAAGCCCCAAAAGTAAGGCACCAGGGCATCCTGGAGCCGTTCGGCCGGCTGACGTGTCCCCCACAAGGGCCTGATGGACAGCAGCTTGCTTAGATCGACACTAGGCTGGCAGAGGGGGTAAATGAGGTTCCAGAGCAGCGCATTCTCAGAGCGCGGCTTCAGGAAGTTTGCTCGCACGCTTGCCGGCAGCGCGGTGAAGATGGCCTCGCCGCGCCCGTGCAAGACCCGCCGGGGGATGATGTCATCGCCGGAAAGAGGCCTGTTGTTCAACGTGACAGTTGTTCCGCAACCTGCCGCATCCGCCGCAGGAATGTGCTCGCCCGGCGCCAGGAATCCAGTTCCACATGCACCGCCGACCGCCCGGCTTCGCGCAAGGCCTGAAGGTCTCCGGCGGCCTGAGCCAGCTCGAGAGTGGCGAAGCTATAGCCCGCCTCCGGTATCTGGAAATCGCGGCTGTGGCCTGCCGTGAGAATGGCGAAGGCTCCCTGCTGTGGTCCCCCTTTATGAAGCTGCCCGGTGGAGTGCAGATAACGCGGGCCAACCCCGAATAGAACAGGGATCCCAGACCTCTCGCGCAGGGCGCGCCGCAGTCGCTTTGCTTCCTGCATCCAGGATTTGCGCTCCGGGAGATATGCCAGCAGGCCCAGGCCGCGCCGCTCCCCAGCCTCTTTGAGTAGCCAGGTGATCGCCTGATCCAGGGACTCGGCGGAGAGCGCCTTGGGCGCCTCCCCCCTCAGCCGGATCCCCTCCCCCTCCCAGATCACAGGCTCAAGCGGAACCACCCCGCTCTTCTTGAAGCGCGCCAGCAGCGTCCGCGTGCGGTCCTTCGCAGCTTGCACATCGGGCTGGTCGAATGCGTTCACTCCCAGCCAATGGCAGGCCACGGCCGTGGCAAATTCCCATTGGAAGAATGCCCTCCCCAGGTCACGCCCACCCGGACTCATCTCCATCACAATCACCGGCAGGCCCGCCTTAACCCAACCGCCCATTCTGCGGTCAAGCTCGCCGGATGAACGCAGGTAGACGATCGTCCGGTCCTGTCCATAGGCGCCTGCGGACCCAGGCGGCTCTGCGATGATGGGGGTCAGCCCGCGGCCCTGCTTGCCGCTGCTTTCGGCGATGAGCTGCTCGGCCCAGAGCGCGAACGTTTCGATTTCCGGATCGCCCACGAACGTCAGACGGTCCCGCCCGGAATCATGCGCCGCGGCCAGACAGGCCCCCAGGACCAGGCCAGGATTCGCAGGCCCCTCCACCTGAGGGCCACAGCGTCGGGCCATTTCTGCACCGCCCTGAGCGATCTCGCCCAGGGGAAGGCCAAGCAGCGCCGCCGGCATCAATCCGAATTCGGTCAGCGCCGCATAGCGGCCGCCCACATCGGAAGGAGGGTTGAGGACTTCCCGGAAGGCCCGTTCTCTTGAAAGGGCATCGAGAGGTGTCCCGGCATCCGTTATGGCGATGAAATGGTCACCCGGCGAGCGCCCAAGCGCCTCCTCCATCCAGGCCCAGAAGTGGTCGAGCAAGGCGCGGGTTTCGGTCGTGGTGCCGGATTTGCTGGCTGCGAGGAACAATGCCCGTTCCGGCTCCAGCCGCTTCTGGACCTCCCAGATGGTTTCCGGGTCACTCGTATCCAGCACGCTGAGCTCGGGCCTGCCCTGAGCGCTCGCCAGGACATAGGCCGCCAGGGAGGAGCCGCCCATGCCAAGCAAGACGATCTGATCCAATCCCGCGGCATGGACCTCGACGGCGATCGATTCGAGCGTCGGCGTTCGGTCCAATGCATCGTCTGGCGAGGTGAGCCAGCCCAGCCGTTCCGTCGCGGCCTCTCCGGCACTAGCGGGCCAAAGGCTCGCATCCCGCCTCCAAATGCGCCGAGCCACTTGACGCTCCTTCAGCATTCCCAGGATCTCTGGCACGCTCTGGCTGAGCGGGCCAAGCTCACGCCGGAGTACGGCGGCTTGCGCCTCGATCGTGCCCAGCAGCGAGCGGTAGGCACGGGCAAACTTCTCCACCCCCTCTCGCTCGAGCCGATCGGTGACCTCCTGCATGTCTATGCCAAGCGATTCGAGCGCTCCCAGCTGGGCACGCGAGGCCGAAAGATCCTGCTCCAGGGTCAATTCGACCCGCCCATGATCGAGGAAGGCCTCCAGGGTGTGTTGCGGAATGGTGTTCACCGTCTGTGGGCCGATCAGGTTGTCGACATAATAGGTGTCGCCATATGCGGGGTTCTTAGTTCCGGTCGAGGCCCACAACGGCCTTTGAACCCTTGCGCCCTGCGCCGCGAGGCGCTGGAAGCGGACCCCCTCGAAGACCGCCTTGAATTGGGCATAAGCCAATTTCGCGTTGGCGATGCCCGCTTTGCCCATTAGGCTGGCTGCCCGCTCGGCCTCTGGTCCTTCCGAGCGCATGATTTCCTGCAGCCGTGCATCGACAGCCGTATCCACCCTGGAAACGAAGAACGAGGCCACCGAAGCGACATGGTGAAGCGCCTGCCCGCGCTGCACCCTGGCCTCCAGGCCTCGCAAGTAGGCCTCCATGACCTCGCCGTAGCGGTCCAGCGAAAAGATCAGGGTTACGTTGATATTCAGGCCATCGGCAACCGCGGCCTCGATGGCCGGCAATCCCTCCCGGGTGGCCGGGATCTTAACCATCACATTGGGTCGGTTGACGGCATCCCACAGGCGCCTCGCCTCGCGAAGCGTCCCTTCGCTATCGCGCGCTAGTTCAGGGTTCACCTCGATCGAGACATAGCCATCCTCCCCGTTGGTGGCTTCGTAGAGCCTGAGCAGGACATCGGCCGCAGCGCGAATATCATCGATCACGAGCCGATCCAGGATGCGCTCCGCCGGCCAACCGGCTTGAGCCATCATGCGCAGATCTCGCCGGTAGGCATCGCTGCCCGTGATGGCTTGCTCGAAGATGCTGGGATTGGAGGTGACGCCGCGGACGATCTCATCGGCCACATGCTGAGCCAGTGCGCCGTTTTCGATCATGTCGCGCTGGATGTAATCCAGCCAGATGGATTGGCCCAAGGCATGCAATTCGCGGGCGCGGTTCATTCGTCGGCCCCTTTTCCCCAGGCTTCTTCAAGCGCCTGCACTTTGCTCAGCCGGCGAACGTGCCGCTCTTCGCCGGTAAAGCCGGCGCCGAGAAAGGCCTGCACGATCTCCACGGCCAGCGCCGAGCCGATCACCCTGGCGCCCAGCGCGAGCACGTTGACGTGATCGTGTTCCACAGATTGATGGGCAGAGTAAGTATCATGGCATAGGCCGGCGCGCACGCCTCGAAGCTTGTTGGCGGCGACCGCCGCGCCCACTCCGGAGCCGCAAAGAATGATGCCCCGCTCAGCCTCGCCGGCCTGGACAGCCCGGCCGACGCGAATGGCAAAATCCGGGTAATCATCCTGAGGATCCAGCTCGTATGCCCCCACATCGATGGCCTCATGCCCGGCAGCGCGGATGACATCCAGAATCGTTGCCTTCAGCGGATACCCACCGTGGTCTGCTCCTATCGCCACTTTCATGTCAGCTGCGCCTCCTTGCGAACGCGCTCGAGCGAATGCCTGGCCTCCTCAATGATGTGCTCAGCAGTCAGGCCAAATTGTCGATAGATTTCCTGGTAGGGTGCCGAGGCCCCAAAGCGCTGAATTCCCACCACAACCCCCGCGTCTCCCACCCATCGCTCCCATCCCATCGGCACGCCCGCCTCGACCGCCACGCGCGCCCGGATGCCCGGTGGCAGCACGCTCTCACGGTATGCCCTAGGCTGCGCCGAGAAGAGCTGCCAGGACGGGAAGGAGACCAGTCGCACCCGCATGCCCTCCGTGTGCAGAGCCTCTCCAGCCTCCAGAATCAGGCTTACCTCTGACCCCGAAGCCATCAAGATCACCTCCGGGGATCCCCCGCCAAGATCCGCCAGAACATAGGCCCCTTTGCGCAAGCCCTCGGCCGAACCGAAACGGTTGCGATCGATGGTGGGGACGGCCTGCCGCGTGAGCACCAATGCCGTTGGTCCTTCGCGCTCCAGCGCCACCAGCCAGGCAATGCCAACTTCGTTAGCGTCTGCTGGCCGGATCGCAGTGAGCCCCGGGATGGACCGCAGAGCCGCCAGCTGCTCGATCGGCTGGTGAGTGGGACCATCCTCGCCAAGTCCGATGGAGTCATGTGTGAACACGTAAATCACACGTTGCTCCATTAATGCCGCCAGACGGATCGCCGGCCGCATGTAATCAGAGAAGACCAGAAAGGTTCCCCCATACGGGATCAGGCCGCCGTGAAGCGCCACCCCGTTCATAACCGCGCCCATGGCGTGCTCGCGGACGCCGTAGTGGACATATCGGCCCGACCTGTGGATCGCCGAGAAAGCAGCCTCACCCTGGATATCGGTCTTGTTGGATCCGGTCAGGTCGGCCGAGCCGCCCAACCATTCCGGAAGGTGCGGCGCCAGAGCGTGGATTACCTTTCCGGAGGACGCCCGTGTGGCCATGCCTTTCTCGTCCGATTCGAAGGATGGCAACACCTGCGCCAGGCCCTGGGGGAGCTCCCCGCGCATCCGCCGCTCGAACTCGGCCGCCAGCTCAGGGAACTCATCCCGATAGCGCCGCATGAGCTCCTGCCAGGCGGTGTGTGCCTGCCGGGCACGCGCCGCCGCCTCCTGGAAGTGCGCCCGCACGTCCTCCGGCACCAAGAACCGCGGTTCCTGAGGCCAGCCCAAGCGCTCCTTCGCGCCCTCCAACTCTTCCTCTCCCGGCGGTTCGCCATGTGCCTTGGCGGTGCCTTCCTTTGTTGGCAGGCCATAACCGATCTTGGATTGCACGATGATCAGCGAGGGGCGCGGATCCCTTTTGGCGGCCTCGAGTGCCGCATCCAGCGCCGCAAGATCATTGACATCCCCGGCCTGGAGCACATGCCATCCGTAGGCCTCAAAGCGCGCGGCGCGATCCTCGGTGAAGGCCAGGGACGTGTCACCGTCGATGGTGATGTGATTGTCGTCGTAGATGTAGATCAGGCGGCCCAATTGAAGTGTGCCTGCCAGCGAGGCGGCCTCCGAGGCCACACCCTCCATTAGGTCGCCATCTGAGACGATGGCATATACGTGATGGTCAACGATAGGAAATCCCTCGCGATTGAATTCCGCGGCCAGGCGCTCCGCCGCCAGCGCCATGCCCACGCCGTTTGCGAATCCCTGGCCGAGGGGGCCTGTGGTGGTTTCCACCCCAGGCGTGAGGCCAAACTCAGGGTGACCGGGAGTCCGGCTGCCCCACTGCCGGAATCGTTCGAGTTCCTCCAAGGGGAGATCATAGCCTGTCAGATGAAGGACGGCGTAGAGCAGCATCGACCCATGGCCGGCGGAAAGCACGAAGCGGTCTCGATCGGGCCATTCGGGGGCGGAAGGGTCATAACGTAGGTGGCGAGTCCATAACAAGTAGGCTGCGGGCGCCATGGCCATGGGGAGTCCGGGATGGCCGGAGTTGGCCTTCTGCACGGCATCTGCCGCAAGGAAGCGGATGGTATTGATAGCCCGTTCCTGCAAGTTGTCTTCCGTCATCGTTCCTCCAAACCCTTCATCGATACAGCCGAGGAGCGCAAGCTGCCGCCCGCCTGGGTCCCCTTGGCGGATGATAACATGGAAAGCCGAAGCTACTCTGCCAAGCGGCCGCGCTGCGCCCCATCGAGCCAGAACCGCAGGCCACGGGTGCACTCCAGTCCCAGTTTGTGGCCCACGTCGGACTCGCAGAATGCAATTTCGGCGCCGGAGCCCCGCAGACGTTCCGCATCCCCGCGGGCCCGCTCAACTTGGGCGGCCGGATAAGACGCTCGCACGGCGATCGTAAACGCGTCAGGCGGCAGGACCGGAGCCAGTGCCGACATCGAGCGTTCATCGCCATTCCAGCCATGCAGAAGCAGAAACCAGGCAACCTCCCGGCCGGATCCTTCCCCCAGAGCGCAGTGAAGCCCGCTCGCGGCAGACTTGCGCGTCCGCAGGTGGTCAGTCACGTTCGCGCCTCACAATCCACTCCATCCATCCCAGCAAGAACGCTATCAATCCGGCCGGGATCGCAAACGCGCCGAAGCACAAGAGCGCCATGGCCAGCGCCTGCGGTCCATAGAATACTGCGATCAGAGCGCCCCCCACCAGGAGGACCATCCCGATCCCTCCGAGTACAAGCCGACGGTTGGTCGTCCTTGCATAACCGCGAAGGTCTCTCATATCGTCCGCACTGGACTTCGAGGGGCTTGATACGGGCCTGCCCGGCTCAGGTGGACCGGCGCGATCGAGCCCGCCCCTCTCGGCTTCACCTGCCCGCCAATCCCGGCCCAGCAACTGATCCAGGATCCGCCGGGCGTCCTCAAGTGGGTCTTGCGGGTGAGGGAAGATGAAGCCCGGTTCGAGGCGCGTAGTCAGCCTGCCGGCCGCCTCCCGGAGCTCCATCGGCGCCGGGATGTGCTTCTCGAGCCATGCCAGCATCCGCAGCGCGTTTCGCCTTTCATCAGTAGACGCCTGCTCCGCAAAGAGCTCCGCAATTGCCCATCCGGCCGCGCGGCGCGCGCAAACTCTTGCCCTGCCTTCATTGCCGGCCTGGCGGGCGCGCAATGCCTGCGCAAACTCCCTCCCTACCCGCTGCTTGAGCGCCTCCAACTGGGCGGTCGGCACGGCCTCCCGCCGGCGCCGCACCTCAAGCGCCCAATCAGTTTTCGGCGCTTCGCCCCCGTGATTGGATCTGCGTTCAGGTTCTGACATGGCAATGGCCTCGGTGGTAAGATGGCATCACGGCAGCTTCACTCCTGGAGGTGAGGGACATGCGGTTCGCAGGCAAAGTAGCCCTGATCACAGGCTCCGGGCGCGGCATCGGCCGGGCGATCGCGCTGCGTTTGGCCGAAGACGGCGCCGATATCGTCGTGAACTTCTTCCGCAACCGGGCTCCCGCCGAGGAGACGGCCGAAGCCATTCGCGCCCTCGGCCGCAGAGCAGAGATCGTGAAGGCCAATATCGGAGAGCTCGACGATCTGGAGCGGCTGTTCGACGCTGTAGAGGAAGCATATGGTCGCCTGGACTTCTTCATCAGCAATGCTGCCTCCGGGTATAACCGCCCCGCCATGGAACAGAAACCTCGCGGCTGGGAATGGACCATGAATATCAACGCCCGGGCCCTGCTGTTTGGAGCCCAAAGAGCGGCCCCATTGATGATGGAAGGTGGCGGGGGTACCATCGTGAGCATTTCCAGCCCTGGCTCCTTTCGAGTGCTGCCAGATTATATTGTGGTGGGCGCCAGTAAGGCCGCCCTCGAGGCCCTCACCCGCTACCTTGCGGTCGAACTCGCACCCATGGGCATCCGTGTGAATGCTGTCTCGCCCGGCATTGTGGAGACGGATGCCTTGCGACATTTCGACCTCACTCGGGATGGCGACGTCCTGGCGCAGGCTGCTGCAGCCACGCCCGCCGGCCGGCTGGTCACTCCGCAGGACGTCGCCGGCGTGGTCGCCTTTCTCTGCTCCGAGGAAGCCTGGATGATCCGCGGACAGATCCTCCTCGTCGATGGCGGCTTCAACCTTCCCGCGCAGCCGATCCCTGGGGCTGGCCGCCCCCCCTCCTCCTGACGCGCCCGAACTCGCGCCAGCATCTAGATCGAAATGCTGCTGGTATCCCGCGAGATGTGATCCAGGAACTCCTTGCGGGTCACTGCGTTCGTCTTGAAGCTTCCGCACATAGCGCTGGTAACCATGCGGGCATTGGCCTTCTTCACGCCACGGATTTTCGAGCAAAGGTGGAGCCCCTCCACGACCACTGCCACCCCTTGCGGATGGATGGCCGCCTCCAGGAAGTCCGCGATCTGGCGCGTCATGCGCTCCTGCACCTGCAAGCGGCGGGCGAACAGGTCCACAATGCGAGGGATTTTGGAGAGCCCGATGACCTTGCCGCTCGGGATGTAGGCCACGTGCGCCCGGCCCAGGAATGGCAGCAGGTGGTGCTCGCACATGGAGTAGAACTCGATATCCCGCACGATGACCATGTCTTCGTAGTCAACCGTGAATACGGCCTCATTGATGAGCACATAGGGATCGACCCGGTAGCCTGCCAGCAGCTCGTCATACATGCGCGCTACTCGATCCGGCGTGTCTTCCAGCCCTTCCCGAGACACATCCTCGCCGAATGCGTCCAGCAGGCTGGCTACGGCTTCGCGGATCTCCGGTCGCGCCACGCCTACGCCGCTCAAGAGTTCGGCTGCGGCTTCTATATCGTGCATGTCTTCCTCCTCAGCATGGATGCAAGAAGTGTAGCAAACATCGTATCATAAGGCCGCTCGAGGCATGGCTGATGGATCGGCTGTGCCCCCATTGTGCGCGTGTACAATTGCCCCGAGCCTCGAGGGTAGATGTCCATAAGGGAGAGCATCGGATGGCCATGGATCGGATCGAGATCAAGGACCTGCTCCTGAGGGGCATCATCGGCATCCAAGATTGGGAGCGCGAAAAGAAGCAGGATATTCTCATCAACATAACGCTCTTCGGCGACCTGCGCGCCGCGGGCGAGAGCGATGATATCGCCGACACCATCAACTACCGCAGCGTGACCAAACAGGTGATTTCGCACGTGGAGACCGCCGAGCGCTTCACAGTCGAAGCGCTGGCCGCGGACATCGCCGCTATTTGCCTGCAAACCCCGGGCGTGGAACGCGCCCGGGTGCGGGTGGAAAAACCCGGCGCGCTGCGCTTCGCCCGCTCCGTGGGCGTCGAGATCGAACGGGGACGGGAAGCTCTTGCCTGAATTGGCCTTCATAGCCCTGGGATCCAACATCGAGCCCGTATCGAACCTTTCCCGGGCCATCGCCCGGCTCGCCTCGCTTGGCTCGCTCATCGCCACCTCGCATGTCTATCAAAATCCGGCCATCACCTCCGAGCCGCAGCCCGATTACCTGAATGCCGCCGCGCTGTTGGAGACGGACTTCCAACCGCTGGCGCTGCGCGAAAGGTTTCGCACCCTTGAGGCCTCCCTGGGACGCGTCCGCGGCGCCGATCCTTACGCGCCCCGCACCATCGATCTCGATCTCTGCCTCTACGGCAGCCATATCCTCGCTCACCCGCTATTGGAAATCCCGGACCCCGACATACTCACCCGCCCCCACCTCGCCGTCACGCTGGCCGAGCTAAGGCCCGATTTTCTCCACCCCCAAACCGGGGAGACGCTTGCGGCCATCGCCGAACGGTTGCGCCCGCAGGCCAAGCTCACCTTGCGGGAGGATGTCGTTCTGCGCGCCTGAGCAGCGAAGGAGACTCCCCATGTTCCCATTCCGAGGTGGCTCATGAGCTCGAAGTCCGTCGATGTGTTGATTTGCGGGGCCGGTATCGCTGGCATCTCCACCGCTTACCACCTGGCGGTGGAGCGCGGCATACGCGACGTCCTATTGGTGGATGAACGTCCGCCCCTCTCGCTCACCAGCGACAAGTCCACGGAGTGTTATCGCAACTGGTGGCCCGGCCCGGGAGATGCGATGGTGTCGATGATGAACCGCAGCATCGATATCCTCGAGCGGCTGGCGGATGAAAGCGGAAACATCTTTCAACTTAACCGCCGGGGCTATCTCTTTGCCACTGCTGAGCCTGCGAGGCTCGAGACCTTCCGGGCCCACGGCGAGGAGGCGGCCACTTTGGGTGCCGGGCCGTTGCGTATCCATGATGGCAAGAGCGGCGGTCCTGCCTACCAGCCCGCCTCCCTCGAGGGTTATCATCATCAGCCCATCGGCGCCGACCTGATCACAGATCCGGCACTGATCCGGGAGCATTTCCCCTACCTCTCGGAGGCAACCGTCGGGGTGATCCACGCCCGCCGGGCGGGCTGGTTCAGTGCGCAGCAGTTGGGCATGTATATGCTGGAGCGCGCCCGGGCCGCGGGGGTCCGCCTTCGCACCGGCCGTGTCACCGGCCTGGACCTGCGAGGCGACCGCATTCAAGGCGCGCGCATCCAGGATAATGGCACGGAAGAGGTGATCGCCACCCGGCAGGTGGTGAACGCCGCCGGCCCTTTTGTGGACGAACTTGCCGGGATGGCCGGGCTCGAGCTGCCCGTCTTCTCAGAACTGCACACCAAACTCTCGATCCAGGACCATCTGGGGCTTTTCCCGCGTGAGGCCCCACTGCTGATTTGGGCCGATCCCCAGCGCCTGCCCTGGAAGCCGGAGGAGACCCAACTGCTGGCGGAGGATCCCGAAACCCATTTCCTGCTTGAGACCTTCCCCGAGGGCATTCACGCCCGGGCGGAAGGCCCCCTTGACAGCAATGTGGTGCTGATCCTATGGACCTACCACACCGATCCGGTTCAGCCCACTTTCCCCATCCCGCAGGACCCCTATAATCCCGAGATCGCCCTGCGCGGCATGGCCGCCTTGGTGCCTGCGTTCGAGGCCTACTTCGAACGGCCGCCGCGCCCCTTTGTGGACGGCGGCTATTACACCAAGACGCAGGAGAACCGGCCGCTTGTGGGACCGCTTCCTATCGAGGGCTTCTGGATCATCGGCGCGCTGAGCGGCTTCGGGTTGATGGCCGGCCCAGCCTGCGGCGAGCTTCTGAGCCTCCACATCGCCGGCGAGGCGCTCCCGAGCTACTCCGACTGGTTCTTGCTCAGCCGCTACCAAGATCCCCAATATCGGCGATTGCTCGAAACGTGGGACCGCACCGGCCAGCTATAACCCCTCACGCCCACAAGCGATCCGGACTTCGGGGGTCCGCGCAAAGATCGGGCCGGGCTAGAGCAGGCCGGCGCTCTGGAGGATACGTTTCAGGATGGCGCGATCGGGCTCTCGCAGTGGCAGGAGAGGCCGGCGCGGTGGCCCACCGTAGCGGCCCTGGAAGTCCATGGCGGCCTTCAAGCCCGGAACGCCGAAGCGGGCGGTGACGGCGGTGTTGGCCTCCACCAGCCTACCTTGAATCCTGGCTGCTGCGGGGAGATCCTCGCTGCGGAAGCGAGCCAGGATTTCAGCCAGGGGGACCGGCGCGATGTTTGCCAGCGCGGCCACGAGACCCACCGCTCCCATCGCCAGCGCCCCCAGGAAGAAGCCTGCCGATCCGGCCAAGATCTGGAATTCCCCCTTTAGGGCATATGCGATCTGCCCGATCTTGGACACATCGCCCGAGCTATCCTTCATTCCCACAATATTCGGATGGTTCGCGATCTCCAGGACGGTGCCGGCATCGATGTTCACGCCCGTGTTGGCAGGCACGTTGTAAACGAGCACAGGCAGGGGGGAATACTCGGCCACGTCAAGGTAGTAGCGCGTAAGCGTCGCCCGGTCCATCTTGGCCTTGTAATAGCTGGGAGTGATGACCAATGCGGCATCGGCGCCGGCCTCCGCCATACGGTCGATCAGCTTCAGGGTGGCGTGGGTGGCATGCATGCCTGCGCCGGCGATGACCAGGCGGTCTTTCGGCGCCCACTGACGCACCCGCGCCACGGTTTCAACTCGTTCGTCCGGCGTCATCGACACGAATTCGCCATTCGAACCGCCGACCACGTAACCCTGCAGTGGCTCTTCGTTCCAGCGCTCGAGATTGGCCTCCAGACGGTCGAAAGCGATCGAGCCCCCCTCATCGAACGGCGTCGGAATCGGGGGGAAGATCCCCCGCAGATCTAGCTGTCCTGTCATCTCAGCCCCTTCAGCCCACGCTGCGATTCATGTCCGCCACGGCCCTTCGAATGGCTGCCCGAAGCCCCTCCGAGGGAATCGACTCCCATTCCTCATAGCGCTCGCCATCCACCCAGATCTCCAGCGAGCCGTCCGAGGCCGTTCCAAAATCAACCTCCATGGCAGCCAATTCGGGATCGGTGGCAAGAATAGTGCGGACGCGTTCCTCGACCATCTCCGCCATGCCGGAGGCGATGCGCTCTCCTTCCACCAGCCCTTCGGAGGCCCCAGGACGCTCTCCTGATGGATCTCCGCTCACCAAGCCGCCGGAGACCGGTCCCCTCCAGGCCCGGAGAAGGGCCAAGACGAGCAGCAGGCCCAGGCCAACAAGAATGACGAGCACCACCGTCTGCGACATGGTCGTCTCCCTTCACATGCCGGGATACCGCCGGCTCATTCCTCGATCAGGACCGCCCTCGCCGGCGCGCCATCGCTGCCCTGCAGGAGGAGCGGCAGGCAGCTTAGCGTATACCAGCCGGTCTCAACCCCGCTGAGATTCAGCCCTTCCACAATCACGATGCCGGCTTGGAGCAAGACCTCATGCGTCGGCCGGCTCTGGTCATAAGGCGCCACAGAGAGGTAATCGGCCCCCACCAACTTGATGCCACGCTCGGCGATCCAGCGGGCGCCACTCTCGTCGACTCCCACGAAATCTTCCTGGAAGCTCCCAACCCCTTGGGCCCAGTACTCGCTGTTACGGGT